>Ga0070683_100002657_pt1 | contig 14284 bp, 17 predicted proteins | sample KBSC713LmetaG_FD_64662 | JGI IMG/M metagenome (GOLD analysis project Ga0070683, IMG submission 64662) | Corn rhizosphere microbial communities from Kellogg Biological Station, Michigan, USA - KBS C7.1-3L metaG | ecosystem: Host-associated > Plants > Roots > Rhizosphere ...
CGCGGGCGCACCGCGGCGATGACGAGCGATGCGAGCGTGAAGGTCAGCGCGGTCGACCAGAGCGGATGCACGCCCGCGTCCTGCAGCCGGCGCAGCGGCCACCACGACGTGCCCCAGACGAAGGCGTTGAAGACGAGCGCAGCCGCAGCGCGGCGCCGCGCGGCCGCTTCGTTCAATGCTTGTCGCGCCGCGCGATCGCGAGCAGGTGCTCGACCTCGCCCTTGTGGTGGACGAGGTTGCTCTTGTGCCAGCGGCGAATCAACCACATGGTTGCGGCCACGAGGACGCCGAAGACCGCGATCGAGGTGAACGCCGAGAGACTGAAGCGGGTCATGCCGGTGTTGAAGGCGCCGAGGCCGAGGATGCACGCCTGCTCGTTGAAGTTCTGCACCGCGATCGAGCGGCCGGCGCCCATCAGATTCGCACCGCGGTGCTGCAGCAGCGCGTTCATCGGCACGACGAGGAAGCCGCCGACCGCGCCGAGAAGAACGAGAAACGGCGCCGCGATCCAGACGTTGGTGATGAAATTGAGCCCGATGACGAGAACGCCCATGGCGATCCCGAACGGGATGACATTCGTCGCTTGGTCGAGGCGCATCCGGAATGAAGCGACGATCGCCCCCGCGGCGGTGCCGATCGCGACGACCCCGACGAGCGCGGAGGCTTGCGTCGTCGTGTAGCTGAGCGCCGCCGCTGCCCACGCGAAGACGATGATTCGCAGGTTCCCCGAGACGCCCCAGAACAGCGTTGTCGTCGCCAACGAGATCTGACCCAGCTTGTCGTTCCACAGGCGCGCGTTGCAGTTCGAGAAGTCGCGGACGAGGACGCCGACGTTCTTCGCGAGCGGCTGGAGCGGCGCGTCGGTGCGCGGGATGCGCAGGTTGAAGAGCGCGGCGACGATGTAGAGGGCGACGATGACGGCGACGGCGGCCTCGGGCGCCGTCGTGATCCCGGTGTCGATGATCGGCACGTCGAACGCGAGCAGATGCCCCGAGACGGCGCGGCCGAGCAGCTGGCCGCCGAGCAGCACGCCGAGGATGATCGAGAGGATCGTCAGCCCCTCGATCCAGCCGTTCGCCTTGACGAGCTGCGAATTGGGCAGGAGCTCGGTGAGGATGCCGTATTTGGCCGGCGAGTACGCCGCGGCGCCGAGCCCAACGATGGCATACGCGAACAAGGGCTCGAGCCCGAACAACATCAGCACGCAGCCGACGATCTTGATCGTGTTCGAGATCAGCATCACCGTGCCTTTCGGCAATGCATCGGCGAAGGCGCCGACCATCGGTGCGAGGACCACGTAGAAGAGGGCGAACATCGGCACCAACGCAGTCACGTGCCACGTCGGAGCGCTGCTGGTGCGAAGCAGTTCGATCGCCGCCACGAGCAGCGCGTTGTCGGCCAGCGAGCTGAAGAACTGCGCCGACATGATGGTGTAGAAGCCTTTTTTCATCCGCTTCCCGGCGCCGGCATCGGAACTGCGTCCGACTTGTCTCCTCGCGGCGCGGTTTATAGCACGCGGGTTTTCTTCGACATGCCCCATGCACGGGGCGTCGCGACGGACGGCTGGCAGAATTCCGAGCATGCCGCGGCCGATCGAAGCACTCGTCCACCGCGACGCACTCGCGGCGAACCTCGAGGTCGCGCGCAGCGCCGCCGCGGGTGCGCGCGTCTGGGCGGTCGTCAAGGCCGACGCCTACGGCCACGGCATCGCCAACGTCTTTCCGGCGCTGCAGCGTGCCGACGGCTTCGCGTTGCTCGACATCGCGGAGGCCGAGCTCTTGCGCGTGCTCGGCTGGCGCGGGCCGATCCTGCTTCTCGAAGGCTGCTTCGACGCGCGCGACCTCGAGACCTGCTCGCGGCTCAAGCTCTGGCACGTCGTCCATTGCCAGGAGCAGATCGATCGCCTCGCGGCGCTGAAGACCGACCGGCCGCACCACGTCTTTCTCAAGCTCAACAGCGGCATGAACCGGCTCGGCTTCGCGCCCGAGCGCTTTCGCGCCGCGTGGCTGCGCCTCGACGCCCTCGCGCAGGTCGACGCGATCACGACGATGACGCACCTCGCCAACGCCGACGCTGCCGACGACGCGTCGGTCGACGCCGCGCTCGCCGCGTTCGACGCCGCGACGCGCGACCTGCCGGGCGACCGCTCGGTCGCCAACAGCGCGGCGACGCTGCGCTTCGGAGCGCGCGTTGCAGCTGGCGGCGCGGCCTGGGTGCGGCCCGGGATCATGCTCTACGGCTCGTCGCCGGACGCGCCGCTGCATGGGATCGACGATTGGAAGCTGGCGCCGGCGATGTCGCTGCGAACCCAGCTGATCGCCGTCCAGGAGCTCGCCGCGGGCGCCAGCGTCGGCTACGGCAGCAGCTTCACCGCGACGCAGCCGATGCGCATCGGCATCGCCGCTTGCGGCTACGCCGACGGCTATCCACGGCTCGCGCCGGGAACCAACGAGCGCGGCACGCCCGTCCTCGTCGACGGCGTTCGCACTCGCACCGTCGGCCGCGTCTCGATGGACATGATCGGTGTCGACCTCGGCCCGGCGAGCGCTGGCGGCGTCGGCAGCGAGGTCGTGCTCTGGGGCTGCAGCAGCACCGGCACCGTGCTTTCGATCGACGACGTCGCGCTCGCCGCGGGCACGGTCGGCTACGAGCTCATGTGCGCGCGTGCGCCACGGGTGCCGTTGCGGGCGGTCGGATGAGCGCGGCAACGTCGGTCAGGATGGGACTCCAGGCGCTGAGTCCCGGCACGCGAGGGCGAATCGACCGCGATGCGCGCGTGCTCGCCGTCTGCTGGCTCGCCGTCGGCCTCTTCGGGACCTTGATCCTGCATCACGTCGCCGGCATACGCTCGCCGCTGGGGCGATATCCGCTCACGGCGGCGCTGATGTACGGGCTCGGCGACGTCGTTGCGACGAGGGTGTGGCTCGAGCGCTTCGCCCGCGCGTCGGGCGATCGGAGCGGGCGTTGGCGGTTGGCGAGCGATGACGAGCTCGTCCCCGAGCAGCGCGATGACGCTTCGGCAAAGTGGATCGCGCGCATCCTCGAAGGAAGCGTGTACGCATTCATCCTCGCGGTCGGTGCGGTGGACGTCATCTATTCGCGGCAGACTGCGGTACTGGCGATCGCCGTGATCGCCGTCGTGCTCACGGCGATCGTGCTTCCTCTTCAGCCGTTGCCGCAGGCGTCGTCGCAGCGGGTGTTGATGGCCGAGCTGGCACAGCGCTTCGTCCTTGGAATCGACGCCGGTCGGGCCCTTCTTCCCCCGCTGCCGCGTCGCGGGTCATGGGCGACGATCGTGCGCGAAACGTGGCCGCGTGGCGTCGCGCTGCTGGTTGTCGGAGCGGTCGCGGCGGTCGCGCTGTTCGTGTTTCGGCCGGGCGCGGAGTCGCTCGTCGACGCCTTCCGGTGAACCCGCTGGTCGTCGACGAGCGCGAGGTCGAGTTCACCGCGGTGCGCTCGCAAGGCGCCGGCGGCCAGAATGTCAACAAGGTCTCGAGCGCGGTCCATCTGCGCTTCGACGTCGCTGCCTCGTCGCTGCCGGCGGGCGTGAAGGCGCGGCTGCTCGCGAGCAGCGATCGGCGCCTGAGCGACGAAGGCGTGCTCGTCATCAAGGCGCAGCGCCACCGCAGCCAGGACCTCAACCGCCGCGACGCGCTGGCGCGTCTCAACGCGCTCGTCGCTCGCGCCGCCGAGCCGCCGCTGCCGCGCAAGCCGACGCGCCCGACCGCGGCGTCGCGCCGGCGTCGGCTCGAAAGCAAGAACGTGCGCTCGCAGGTCAAGGCGGCCCGCGCCAAGGTCGTCGAGTAGCTGCGCGGTCCGACGCGCGCCGCACGCGCGGGCGCGCGTCAGACGCGCTTGAACGTCGCGAGCAGCGCGCCGAGGGCGATGAAGAGGCTGCCGAAGACGCGCTGCACGGCGCGCAATCGGTTCGGCGAGCGCAACAGGCCGAGCAGGCGCGACGCGAGCGCGGCGTAGCCGGTGTTGACGACGAGATCGGTGAACGCCAGCGTCGCGCCGATCGCGAGGTACTGCGGGACGAGCGGCTCGCTCGGCACGAGGAACTGCGGCACGACGGCGAGCATGAACGCGGTGCCTTTCGGATTGACGGCGTTCAGCAGCCAGGCTTCGGCGACGATCCGCGACCGCCTTGCCGAGGCGCTGCTGCGGCCGTTCGCCGGCTCGAACGAGAGCGGCGGCGCGCGCCACTGGCGGATGCCGAGATAGACCAGATACGCAACGCCGAGCCACTTGACGACGGCGAACGCCAGCGCCGACGTCGCGATGATGGCGCCGACGCCCGCGGCGACGACGACGAGCTGCGTCCAGAAGCCGAGCACGAGGCCGAGGACTGCAAACCAGCCGCGTGCGAAGCCGTGCTGGAGCGACGCGCTCATCACTGCCACGGCGCCCGGCCCAGGCGAGAGGCTGATCGCCCACGCCGCGGCGAAGAACGCGAGCCAGAGTTGCCACGACATGGCGGCGATTGTGCGGCCTGCGGTGTCGTTGGCCTGCGCAAAAACGAACATGGCCGCGAGTGCGGCCATGTTCGATCGGGTCAGTTGACCGGCGCGATCAGCGACGGCGACGCTGGCGGCGGGCGACAAACGCGAGCACGCCAAGGCCGGCGGCGAACAGCGCGTACGTCTCTGGCTCGGGGACCGGCGCTGCCATGAGCGCATCGATTTCGCCTTCACCCGGCGAGAACCCCGGAACGCCGCCGCTGACGAGCCGGTCTCCGGACGTGATCGCGAAGAAGTTGTAGCCGTTCGCGAACTCCCACTGCGTCGTCCAGTCGTCGGCGTTCTTCATCGCGCCGACGTCGTCGACGCCCTTGGTCCACACCTTGGTGATGTGGCCCAACTCGCAGTTGGTGCTCGAAAACGTCGACGTCGCGCAGCCCCAGATCCGGAACTCGAACGGCTCGGCCGGCTCGGTGCCGCCGCCTTGGTTGTCCACCGTCCAGCCGTGGTCGATCGCCGGAACGGCGATCACGCCGCCAAGCGTGGTCGCGCTGTGCATCATGATCACCGGATCGAACTGCGCCCACAGGTGATCCGCGGACGCCATTGCCGCCGTCGGCGTCAGGCCGGGCGACAGGATCGTGAAGGTCGAGCCGTTCGCGTTGCCGGTCTCGCCGTTGCCGCCGTTGACGTAGGTCAGGAACGTCGTCGGGTTGACGGTGCCGTTGATGACCGTCGCGGTGTCGATCAGCGTCGCGCCGCCGATGACGGTTTGCGCGACACCCGCGCCGGAGGCCGCCACTAACGCGGCAGCAATGAAGCATCTCTTGAGCATGGGACCTCCTCGTGTTGTTGACGCTTGTGTCCGGCCGTAACCCGGGGGACGGAATCTAGAGCCGAATCGAGCGGAGCGCCACCTCAAAGTCGGGGACGGGTTAACCCTAGGCGAGAGCCACCTCGCCAGCGCCGCCGACAATGCGCCGTGGCGAAGGAGCGATCGATCTACAGCTGCAGCGACTGCGGCGCGACGAGCCCGAAGTGGCTCGGCAGATGCCCCGGGTGTGGCGCCTGGAACACGCTCGTCGAGACGATCGCCGAGCCGACGACGCGGCGCTACGCCGGTTCGTCCCGCGGCCTCCTGCCCTCCGAAGGCGTCGCGACGCTGGGTGAGATCGACGCCAGCGACGCCGAGCGCCATCCGACCGGCATCGAAGAGCTCGATCGTGCCCTCGGCGGCGGCATCGTCGAAGGCGGCGTCGTCCTGATCGGCGGCGATCCCGGGATCGGCAAGTCGACGCTGCTCTTGCAGGCGCTCGACGCGCTTGCCGTCGGCATGAAGGCGCTCTACGTCACGGGCGAAGAAAGCGGCGCGCAAGTCGCGCTGCGCTCGCGCCGGCTCGGCATCGGCGCGAGCGCGGTGCGCGTGCTGGCCGAGATCTGCCTCGAGAAGATCCTCGCTGCGATCGAGAGCGAGCGGCCGCAGGTCGCGGTCGTCGATTCGATCCAGACCGTCTACAGCGAAGCACTGACGTCGGCGCCCGGATCGGTCGCGCAGGTGCGCGAGTGCGCGGCGCAACTGACGCGCCTCGCCAAGGCGAGCGGAACGACGATCGTCCTCGTCGGCCATGTCACCAAGGACGGCGCGCTCGCCGGGCCGCGGGTGCTCGAGCACATCGTCGACACCGTCCTCTACTTCGAAGGCGACACGCATTCGAGCTTTCGCCTCGTGCGCGCGATCAAGAACCGCTTCGGCGCGGTCAACGAGATCGGCGTCTTCGCGATGACCGACAAGGGCCTCAAGGGCGTGAGCAACCCGAGCGCGATCTTTCTCTCGACCCACGGCGAGCCGGTCCCGGGCTCGTGCGTGCTCGTGACGCTGGAAGGCACGCGGCCGCTCCTCGTCGAGGTGCAGGCGCTCGTCGACGCCGGCGGCCCGAGCCCGCGCCGCCTCTCGGTCGGGCTCGAGCGCGACCGCCTCGCGATGATGCTTGCGGTGCTGCACCGCCACGCGCAGGTCGCGGTGCTCGACCAGGACGTCTTCGTCAACGCCGTCGGCGGCGTCCGCATCAGCGAGCCCGCTGCCGATCTCGCGGTGATGCTCGCGATCCAGTCGAGCCTGCGCGGCAAGCCCTTGCCGCGCGGCTTTCTCGCCTTCGGCGAGGTCGGTCTCGCTGGCGAGGTGCGGCCGGCGCCGCGCGGCCAGGAGCGTCTGCGCGAGGCCGCCAAGCTCGGCTTCGCGAGCGCGATCGTGCCGAAGGCGAACGCGCCGCGCGGCGCCGCCGGCAAGGCGCTCGAGGGGTTGACGATCCATCCGGTCGAGCGCATCGAGGAAGCGATCGATCTCGTGCGCACTCTCTAGCGGCGCGACCGTCGTGGACCCGCGCATCGGCTGGGTGCTCGCCGCGCTGTTCGCGCTGCTCGCGTGGCAGGCGTACGGCATCCACGGGCTCGCGTTCGCTGCGTCGGCGATCGTCTTCTGGCTCTTGCTGACGTTCAGCCGTGCGATGCGTCTGATGCGCAACGCCGGCCAGGCGCCGGTCGGGCGGGTGCCGAATGCGGTCATGTTCCACGCCGGGCTCGCTCGCGGCATGACGCTCGTGCAGGTGCTCGCCAAGACGAAGAGCCTCGGCCGCAAGGTCGAGGGCAGCGAAGACGACTGGCGCTGGAGCGACGACGCGGGCGCGAGCGTCGTTCTCCACTTCGAGCGCGGACGGCTTCGGGCGTGGCAGCTCGAGCGGCCCGACGTCGCCACCTAGAATCGAAACCTTTTCTCAAGACGGAGAGCGCCATGTCGATGGCCGACCGCGACGGCAAGATCTGGATGGACGGGGCGCTCGTCGACTGGCGCGACGCCAAGATCCACGTCCTGACGCACACGCTGCACTACGGTTGCGGCGCGTTCGAAGGAGTTCGCGCGTACAAGACCGCGCAGGGGACGGCGATCTTTCGCCTCTACGAGCACACCCAGCGGCTCTTCAACAGCGCCAAGATCCTGCGCATGAAGATCCCGTACTCGTTCGACGAGGTCGTCGAGGCGCAGCGCGCGGTCGTCCGCGCCAACAAGCTCGAGTCCTGCTACCTGCGGCCGCTGACGTGGATCGGCTCCGAGAAGCTCGGCGTCTCGCCCAAGGGCAACACCGTGCACCTGATGGTCGCGGCGTGGGCGTGGGGCGCCTACCTCGGCGAGGAGGGCCTGAAGCGAGGCATCCGCGTCAAGACGTCGAGCTACACCCGCCACCACGTCAACATCACGATGACGCAGGCGAAGACGGTTTCGAACTACACCAACTCGATCCTCGCCAACATGGAGGCGACCGACGACGGCTACGACGAGGCGCTGCTGCTCGACGCGAGCGGCTTCGTCAGCGAGGGCGCCGGCGAGAACCTGTTCATGGTCAAGAAGGGTGTCGTCTACACGCCCGACCTGTCGGCCGGCGCGCTCGACGGCATCACCCGCAACACGATCCTCGCGATCTGCTCCGACCTCGGCCTGCGGCTGATCGAGAAGCGCATCACCCGCGACGAGCTCTACATCGCCGACGAGGCGTTCTTCACCGGCACCGCGGCCGAGGTGACGCCGATCCGCGAGCTCGACCGGATCGAGATCGGCAGCGGCGCGCGCGGCCCGATCACCGAGAAGATCCAGAGCACGTTCTTCGACATCGTCAACGGCCGCAACCCGAAGTACGCCGAGTGGCTGGTGAAGGTCTGACGATGGCACACGACGGGTCGCGCCAATCGGTCGAGTTGAGCGCAGCGGAGCTGCAGGGGCCGGGCGTCGTTTTCTGCCCGAACCCGCGGATGCCGCTCTGGAGCAACCACCCGCGCGTCTTCATCGACGTCGCGACGGTCGGCATCGGCAAGTGCCCGTACTGCGGGACCGAGTACCGCCTGAAGCCAGGCGAGACGGTCCGCGCGCATTGAGCGACGGCGCGCCGGGCGCGCGCGCCGCGCCGCGCTCGTTCGTCGTCGCGCCGCAGTGGATCGGCGATGCCGTCATGGCCGAGCCGCTGCTGGCGACGCTCGCCGAGCGCGGCGAGACGCTCACGGTTGCTGCGCTGCCGTGGGTCGCACCCGTGTTCGCTGCGATCCCCGCCGTCGAGGCGACGATCGAGCTGCCGTTCGCGCACGGTCGCCTCGACTGGAGCGCGCGGCGTCGTGTCGCGGCGGCGCTGCGCGATCGCTTCGACGTTGCCTACGTGCTGCCGAATTCGTTCAAGGCCGCGCTCGTGCCGTGGCTCGCGCGCATTCCGCGCCGGATCGGCTACCGCGGCGAAGCGCGCGCGGTGCTGCTCACCGACGCACGCGATCGCCCGCGCGGCCGGCCGCCGATGGTGCCGTTCTACGGCGCGCTCGCAGGCGGCGCGTTCGACGCCGCGCGGCGACCCCGGCTCTCGCTGCCGCGCGAGCGCATCGGTGCGACGGCTGCTGCGCATGCGCTCGTGCCGTCGTCGTACTGGACGTTCGCTCCCGGCGCCGAGTACGGGCCGGCGAAGCGCTGGCCCGCCGAGCACTACGCCGCGCTCGCGCGCGCGCTGCACGCCCGCGACGGCGCGCCGATCGTGCTGCTCGGCTCGCCGCAGGAGGCGGCGCTCTGCGACGAGATCGCCGCGCACTCTGCCGGCGCTTGCCGCGTCGTCGCCGGGCGCGCGACGTTGCTCGACGCGATCGCGCTGATCGCAGGCTCGCGCGGCCTCGCGAGCAACGACTCGGGACTGATGCATGTCGCTGCCGGTTTCGGCGTGCCGCAGGTCGCCGTCTTCGGCTCGACGAGCCCGCTGCACACGCCGCCGTTGAGCGACCGTGCCCGGGTCCTCTGGCTGAAGGACGAGCTCGACCTCGACTGCATGCCGTGCTTCGATCGCACCTGCCGCTTCGGCCACTACCGATGCCTGACCGCGGTCACGCCCGAGCGCGCGCTCGCCGCGCTCGATTCGGCGCTGATCTAGAGCGAGAATTTTCCGGCGTACACGATCGGTCCCGTGGGCTTCCCGGTGGGCGAGCCTCCGGCCGGCTCGACGCTCACGGCAAGCGTGTCCACCCCTGCGAGCACCTTGGCGCGCAAGGCGACCGTCGCGCCGGCGCCGGTGGGCAGCACGCCGAGCGAGCGCGGCGCGCTGCCGTCGGTCGGCACCGCCCAGAGCTCGAGCGCACGGTCCGCCTGCGCGGCGACCGGGACGATCGGCCGCGTGACGAGCGTCGTGCCGTCGCCGCTGATGCTCGCGACGATCGGCGTCGCACCGGTCGCGCTCGCTGCCGCGCTGGTCGGCGCGAGGACGACGACGATCGGCGGCGCCGTCGGCCGCGGGCTCGCGAGCAGCACCGCGAAGCCGATCGCGGCAACGCTCGCGAGCGCGGCGAAGCTGCGCCAGAACGAGACGCGCTGCCATGCGCCGGCGGTGACCGATTTCCTGCGATCGAGGCGGTCCGAGATCTTTCGCCAGACCTCGCCGGGCGGCTCGACCGGATCGATCGCTTCGGTGAGCGGCAGCAGCCTGTCCGTCCAAGCCGCCGTCGCGCGGCGCAGCTCGACGTGGGCGGGAAGGAGCGCCTCGAAGCGTCGCCGTGCGCCGCCGCGCATCGTGCCGAGCACGTAGTCGGCAGCCAGCGCGTCGGCGAGGTCGCTCTTGCCGTAGTCCATGTCAGTCGCTCACCGCTTGCTCGCGTCGCGCTGCACGGCGGCGTCGAGGCAGCCCTTCAGCGCGACGAGCGAGCGGCGCAGCCACGACTTGATCGTGCCGAGCGGCTGACGCATCTGCGCCGCGACCTCGCCGTGGCTGAGGCCCTGGAAGAACGCGAGCGCGAGGCTTTGTCGCTGCGTCGCCGCGAGCTGGTCCATGCACGCCGCGAGCGAGCGCGCGTCGGCGGCCCGGCTCAGCAGCTCGAGCGGCCCCGGTGCATCGTCGGCCACGGATTCATACACGTCATCGTCCTCGCTTTCGCCGCCGTCGGCGGAAGCGCCGGCGACGCGCATCCGGGGCTGCGTCTGCTGGCGCCGCAAGCTGTCGATCGCGCGGTTGCGGGCGATGCTGGTGAGCCAGGTGAGCGGCTGGCTCTGTGCCGCGTCGAAGCTGCTGGCAGCGCGCCAGACGTTGACGTACACCTCCTGGAGGATGTCTTCCGCCTGCGCCCGGTCCCGGTTGATACGCAACACCACCGCGAACAGATGCGAGCTGGTGCGCTCGTAGAGCGTGGCAAATGCCGCACGATCGCCGAGCCCTGCGCGCGCGAGAAGGCGCGACAAGTCGTGGCTGCGCTCGGACCAGTCGGCGGTGGCTTTGACCATCGGCGCAGCGCTGCGTGCCTTCCTACAATTCCAGCGCCCGGAAGATTAACCGAAGAGCTCCATGGCGCGACCGAAGCCACCCGCACCGACGCCCGCATCCGCCGACGACATCGAGGTCGCGCTCTACGAGGCGATGCGCCGCGGCGACCTCGACGGCCTGATGGCGCTGTGGTCCGACGACGACGAGATCTGCTGCATCCATCCCGGCGGCAAGCGCCTCGTCGGCACGGCGGCGATCCGTGCCTCGTTCGAGGCGATCTTCGGCAACGGTGCGATCGATGCCGAGCCGCAACGCGTGCGCCGCCTCGAATCGCATTCGAGCGCGGTGCACAGCGTGCTCGAGCGGATTCGCGTGCGCACCGCCAAGGGCGAGCAGTTCGCGTGGGTCCTCGCGACCAACGTCTACCTGAAGTCGGCCGACGGCTGGAAGCTCGTCGCGCACCACGCGAGCCCCGGCACCGCCGTCGAGGTGCAGGACGTCGCGGAGCCGGCGTCGACGCTGCACTGACGACGAACCGCTCTGCAGTCGATGCACGACTTCCGCGCTCCGCGGTGGCTTCCCGGCGGCCACGCGCAGACGATCTGGCCGGTCTTCTTCAGCCGCCGCTTCGACGGCGAGCGACCGCGGTTCCGTCGCGAGCGCTGGTCGACTCCCGACCGCGACTTCGTCGACGTCGACTGGGTCGGCGACGACGCGTCCGTGCCGCTGCTCGTGCTGTTCCATGGTCTCGAGGGGTCGTCGCGGAGTCACTACGCCGAAGCGTTCGCCGCGGATGCGCGGCGGCGCGCCTGGCGCTACGCCGTGCCGCACTTTCGCGGCTGCTCGGGCGAGCTCAACCTCGCGCCGCGCGCGTACCACTCGGGCGACCACGAGGAGGTCGCGTGGATGCTCGAGCGATTTCGTGCCGTGCACGGCGGCCCGATCGTCGCGGTCGGCATCTCGCTCGGCGGCAATGCGCTGTTGCGCTTCGCCGAGGAAGCCGGCGAAGCGGCCGGCGAGCGCGTCCGCGCCATCGCCGCGGTGTCGGCGCCGCTCGACCTCGCCGCCGGCGGGCGTGCGATCGGCCGCGGCTTCGGCCGCCACGTCTACACGCGGATGTTCCTGCGCACGATGAAGAAGAAGGCGTTGCTGAAGCTGCGCCAGCACCCGGGGCTCTTCGACGCCAAGGCGCTGCGCGGGGCGCGCGACCTGCGCGACTTCGACGACGTCTTCACGAGCCGGCTGCACGGCTTTGCCGATGCCGACGACTACTACGCGCGCAGCTCGGCGAAGGACCGGCTCGCGCGCATTCGCGTTCCCGCGCTCGTGCTCAACGCCCGCAACGATCCGTTCCTGCCCGCGTCGTCGCTGCCGCGCGCGGGCGAGGTCGGCCCGTGCGTGACGCTGTGGCAGCCCGCGCACGGCGGCCACGTCGGCTTTGCCGGCGGACCGTGGCCCGGCCACCTGCGGCGGTTTCCCGAGGCGGTCGCAGGGTGGCTCGCGGAGCGGCTCGGCTGAGCGCTCAGAATCGCGGCCGATGGACGAGATCGTCGCCGCCGCGCTCAGGAAGTGGCCGAACGTGCCGCACTGCTACGGCTGGCTCGCGCTCGACGCGCGCGGCGACTGGTACATGCGCGACGCGCGCATCCAGGCGGCGGGTCCGTTCCCGCGCGTCAAGGGCAGCCGCATCGACCACGAGAAGCTGCGCGAGTTCATCGGCCGCAACTACGCCGCCGACACCGACGGCGCTTGGTTCTTCCAGAACGGCCCGCAGCGCGTCTACGTCGAGCTCGAAGCGGCACCGTGGGTCTGGCGGCTGCAGCCCGACCCGACGTCGTCGGTCGTCGTCACCAGCCACACCGGGCTGCCCGCCGCGTTCGCCGGCGAAGCGCTCGTCGACGAGAGCGGCAGGCTCTTCCTCGTCTGCGATCTCGGCATCGGCATCGTCCACACGCTCGACATGCAAGCCGCGAGCGACGTCGTCGAGCGCGGCAGCTGGCGGCCGCGCGAGGTCGCGTTCGATGCGCTCGTCGATCGCTTCGGCGTTCGCCTGAGCCCGGCCGCAGCGCACGCGTAGCGGCCCGACCAAAAAAAGAAAAGCGGCCCGCGGCCGCCTTCCTTCGCAGCGCCGCGGCCGCTACTTCGATGCGCCGACCATGTAGGTGACGACGCTCTTGATGTCGGCGTCGCTCGCGCTCGACCCGCCCTTGGGCGGCATCGCACCCTTGCCCTTGATCGCGCTCGCGGTGAGCGCGTCGATGCCTTGCGCGGCACGGGGCGCCCACGCCGCCTTGTCGCCGACCTTGGGCGCGCCGGCGACGCCGGTCGCGTGGCACGCGCTGCAGACCTGGTTGTAGAGCGCGGGCGGACCGGAAGTCGTTGCCGCGGCCGTGGTCGTCGTCGGGCCTTGCGCCGGCGTCGGCACCGCGTTCGGCGTCGCCTCGCGCACCTGCGCGTTGAGCGCCGCGGTCGCGGTCGCCTCGGGTCGGCCGGCGTTGGCGTCGGACTTCGGCATGCCGGCGGCCGTCGCCGTCTCGGGTGAGGTTTGCGTTGCCGGCGCAGCGCCCGCGGTCGCTGCCGTCGTCGTCGTCGCCGCGGCACCGCCCGGCGGCGTCACCGGCGGCGCGGGCTCGGGGAAGTTGCCGCCCGCCTTGCCCGTCATGTAGACGACGGCGCGCGCGATCTCGAAGTCGCTGAAGTCGCCGCCGCCTTGCGGCGGCATCTGGCCTTTCCCTGCGAGCGCCGAATGCAGGAGCGCGTCGAAGCCGGACTTGATGCGAGGACCCCACGCGGCGACGTCGCCCAACTTCGGCGCGCCGAGCGCGCCGGTCGCGTGGCACGCCGTGCACTGCGCAGCGAACACCTGCTCGCCCGTCTTCATCGACGCGACGTCGGAAGCGTCCTTGACCTCGACGACGCCGACCGGCCGGATCCGCTCTGCGATCGCCGCCGGCGTCATCGCGCTGCTGCCCGCGGCCGGCCGCTTGTCCGCGGTGACGAACATGACGAGCAGCACGATGCCGAAGATCGGCACCACGAAGGCGAAGAGAACAGTGAGGATCAGCTGCTTGGGAGTCTTGATCGGGCCTTCGTGCGGGCCGTCCAGTTCTTCGGGTTCGTGCACTGCGCTCATCCGGTCCTCGAAGGGAAATCGACGACGCGACGAGGCGGCATGCGCCGCTACAGAGAGCCGATTCGCGTCGAACCGGAAATTATAGGGGCGACGCTGTGCACGCCCGGTCCGCACGCGACGCGCTGGTAGACTGCGAACGCGCTTGCGCCCGTAGCTCAATGGATAGAGTACTGCCCTCCGAAGGCAGGGGTTGCAGGTTCGATCCCTGCCGGGCGCGCCAAAAATCAACAACTTAGCGCAGCGTGCGCTGAGTGGTATGAAAGAAGTAGGAACCGGTGCGGCGCGTTAGGCGCCGTCGCCGTAGTTCCAGATTCCGGCGAGCAAGCCGAGCAGCCAAGCGAAGTCTCGGAAGCCCCATGTGCCCTCGGCGAGCATTACCGTCGCGTTCTCGAGGACCGGATCCTCCCTTACGTCGATGCCCTGTG
>Ga0070683_100002659_pt1 | contig 14282 bp, 15 predicted proteins | sample KBSC713LmetaG_FD_64662 | JGI IMG/M metagenome (GOLD analysis project Ga0070683, IMG submission 64662) | Corn rhizosphere microbial communities from Kellogg Biological Station, Michigan, USA - KBS C7.1-3L metaG | ecosystem: Host-associated > Plants > Roots > Rhizosphere ...
GGTAACGGGGTAGCAGGTCTTCTGAAAATCTTGTCAGCTCGGACAATTCCAGCAGGCGGTTGTGCGTTTCTTCTTCGGATTTTCCGATGTGACGCGCCATTAAGAGAACATTGGCGCGAGCCGTTAGATGAGGAAACAAGCCGCCCTCCTGGATCACGTAACCAATCCGGCGACGCAAAGCATTGATGTTCTCAGGCGTAACCGGTTTGCCATCGAACTCGATGGAGCCGCAATCCGGCTCGATTAAGCGGATGATTATTCGCAGCAAAGTGGATTTGCCGCAGCCGCTTGGTCCGATGAGCACGGTGGTTTTGCCCGACTCAACTGAGAGGTTCGTCGGGCATAGTGCGACTGCGTCGCCATAGGTCTTGCTAACATTCGCCAGCTTAACGAGAGCGCTCATTTTGAAATCCGCTTGGGTCGGGGCGGTTCACGTGAACCGCCCATGCGCGATGTTATGCCCGGACAGGCGATTGAGGTCAATCGCCCCTACCGGTGGGGCTCACAAAGTAGAACACGCCAAACAACCCCGCCTCATCCGTCCACATGCGAACAAAATTGAATCCGGCTTTGGCAGCGAATGCCGCAAACTCGTCCGGCGTGTATTTGTAAGAATACTCGGTGATGATTTTTTCCGCGCGACGGAAATGAAACTTCTGTTCGTTGAAATGCACGAACTGGTCGATTTCACTGATAAGATGCATCTCAATTCTGCCGGCATTGGAGTTGTAGATCGCGCGATGCCGCCATTGATCTAGATCGAAGTCAGCGGCCAATTCGCGGTTGATGCGCCGCAGCAAATTCAAATTGAATTGCGCAGTCACGCCGGCGCTGTCGTTGTAAGCGGCTTCCAGAACCTGGCGGTCCTTTTTTAAATCGACGCCGATAAGCAGCCCGCCGCCTCCGCGGCAGACATTCGCGATGCGAGCCAAGAACTGCACGGCTTCATCCGGCTCGAAGTTTCCAATAGTCGACCCCGGAAAATAGACAATGTTTCGCGCCGGTTCGCGACGAGGCAGAGGCAACACTACCGCTTGGAGGTAGTCCGCGCATACCGGGAGAATCTCCAGGTCAGGGAAAATTTTGTGGAAAAGAGCAGTTGATTGGCGCAGTTGATTCTCGGAAATATCGACGGGGATATAAACGGCAGGATTCTGGAGCGCCTCGATCAGAATGCGCGTTTTCGTGCCGGCGCCGGTGCCGAGCCCGATTAGTTCGATGTTGGCTCCAAGTTGCGATGCGATGTCAGCGCGGCTTCGATCGAGAATATCGATCTCTGCGCGGGTGACATAATATTCAGGCAGCTCACAGATCTTCTGAAACAAGGCCGCGCCACGGTCGTCATAGAAGTACTTGCTTGGGATCGTGCGCGGACTTGACGACAGCCCAGCAATAACATCCGCCAAAAAATCCGCCGATTCTGCCGCGGAAAATTGCGGCGGCGCAGTGATTGAATCTCCGGTCATTGTAGGTGAAAAGAAGCGGCGCGCCCGGCGGTCGCGTTCTACGAATTTTATGCTGGATCGCGTGCGAGTCTGATTCCGGTGAACTGCCAGCGTTTTTCCGGTGGAAAGAAGTTACGATAGGTACTGCGGATATGAGTGCGGGACGTGGCGCAGGAACCACCGCGCAGAACGTATTGATTGCACATGAATTTGCCATTGTACTCGCCCAGTGCGCCGGGAGCAGCGCGGTAGCCGGGATACGGCGAGTAAGCGCTACGCGTCCATTCCCAAACATCCCCAAACATTTGGTGAAGAAGCTGACCTTTTTGTGTTTTGTCCATTGAGACATCGGATGCTGCGGTCACTGGATGAAAAATTTCGGTCTCGACGAAATTGCCTTCGATTGGACAACTGAATGCGGCGCGCTCCCATTCGAACTCAGTCGGGAGCCGTGCGCCAGCCCAGTTTGCATACGCATCAGCTTCGAAATAACTAATGTGCGTGACGGGCTCGGATTGATCGACGGGACGCAAACCGGAGAGTGTAAAATTCCACCAGGCTCCGTCGCGTTTTGTCCAGTAGAGCGGCGAGTTCCAGCGTTGTTCATTCACAGTCATCCAGCCGAGCGATAACCAGAATTCCGGCCGGTTATAACCGTTGTCCTCGATGAACGCGATGTATTCGCCATTTGTGACCGGTTGAGTTGCCAACGAAAACGCGGGAACGAGTGCCTGATGCCGCGGCCCTTCGTTGTCGTAGGAAAATCCGTCGCCCTCATGGCCGATCTCAGCGGTGGTCTGTTCAAAATCGATAAATTGGCAGGGCCGGCGCGCTGGGGCGTCCGAACGGCGCAGCGCGCCCTCCCTACCAGATCGAAACACAGGATAGAGCGGATTCTGCGCGAAGACGTGCTTGATATCTGTGATGAGCAATTCCTGGTGTTGCTGTTCGTGATGGATACCGAGGACGAGAATCGGCTCGACTTCATCGAGTAGACTGTTGTCGTGATTTGAGAGCAGATCGTCGATGTGTGAATCGATCGAGGCGCGATAACGTTGCGCCTCGCTCACAGTCGGGCGCGAGATCAACCCCCGCAGATCCCGCCGGTGCATGTCGCCGGCAGCGTTATAATAGGAATTGAAAAGGTAAGCGTACTCTGGAATTTCTGCGCGATATCCCGGAACGAATTTTTTCAGAATAAAAGTTTCAAAAAACCACGTGGTATGTGCGAGATGCCATTTGGTCGGGCTGACGTCCGGCATGGATTGCACAACGCAATCTTCGGGTTCGAGACCAGCAGATAGCGCGTCGGTGAATCTTCTGGTTTGATGGAAGCGATCGCGCAAGCCTTCGACGCGGGATTGACTCGCGGGGAAAAGAGACTGACCTGCCGCCCTTGTGGAGGCGGTTTCAACGGAGGACGGACTCACGAATTTTCCCCCTCCTGATCGCGTTCTTCGCGGCGCGCTTCTAGCATTTGATCATGAGTTGCTTCGTCTACGCCTTCAATCACGAGATGCTCTCCAACAGTTTCTTCTTCCTGCGTGCCCGGACGGGGAATGCGATGCCCCTTGGAACTGGCGATGACGCTCCATTCCTCGGTCATGTCGGCGTTATCTGGAGTTTCCTCAGGAGGCACATGATTTTCTTCGCCCATAAGTTCGTGGCGCGCCTGTGCCCAATCCCCTTCGGTAAACTCGTCAGGGTTGCGCTCGTCGATCATGGCGATTTCTCTGGCGCGACGTTCCACTTCCTCCGGTGACGGTGCGCCGATTCCGTGTCCATGCTCCGAAATTTTCCCCGGGGGAGGTTGCGAATAATTTTCCATAACCAAAGCTGCTAACAGCAGAATCGTTTTTCGAAGTACAATTTGGTCTACACATGCACGCCTTGCAATACAAGTGCGCAAAAGAGAGCCGGATAGCATTAAGAGCCCATATCATGATGATCGCGTTGTCATATTGAGCGGAGCGACACATCTCTGCTCCATTTTGACTCGGGGAGACAGATGTAAAATTGATCTGAGATTCGTGTGTGACGGGATGTAGATGAGTAGAGAACAGATCGTTGAACTCGATAAGGGCGGCATCGTTGTTTTTCAGGAATACGGCGATCCAACTGGAGTGCCCGTAATTTTCTGCCACGGCTGGCCTAGCTCGCGCACGATGGCGCAACTCGCAGACGAACCAGCGCGTGCCCTCAGCGTTCGCATCATTTCACCGGACCGCCCGGGCATTAGCGGCTCCAGCTTGCAACTCGACCGAAAGTTGAGCGACTGGCCGTCGCTTGTTGAACAACTCGTTAATAGACTTGAGATCGGCGAATTCCGAATGCTCGCAATTTCCGGCGGTGCACCCTACGCATATGCTACGGCGATCTCGATGCCAGACCGGGTGCGCGCGATAGCTGTCGTCGGCGGAGTGATCCCATTTGCCGAACTGAAGGACTTCAAAGGATTACTGCCGCTCTATCGTCATATGCTGGGACTTTATCGCCATCGGCCGCAACTGTTGCAGCAATTGTTTCGCCTGGCCCGACCGTTTTTGTCGTTCCGCGCGCCGATCCGGCTCCGTCCGCTGTTACTAAAAATGTTACTATTGCGCCCGTGTGACGCGGCCAGCTTGCGCGACGACGCAGCTTTTGAAGCGATTTTCGAAAGCCAACGGCGCGCCTGGCGCGGTTCGGTAGAAGGCGTGTTGGCCGACGCACGGATTTATGCGGAGCCGTGGGGATTCGCAGTCGAAGATGTGCGCGTACCCGTGCGACTTTGGCATGGAATAGAAGATCGAGCCTTCGCCGTTCGTTTGGCAGAAGAAATCGCGAACCGATTTCCGAATTGCAAGGCGCGATTCATTCCAAACGAAGGACATTACTCGCTGCCGATTCGGCATATGCGCGACATTCTTCAAGATTTGATTTCCATTTAACCTGAGATTTTCATCACGTGAAAGCATCCCAAGAAGAAGCAATTGATCGGGTGCAAGCGAGGACAAGCAAGAAACGTTGGAACGTGGATCCACCGTTCGATGCGCGAGTCAGAAAACTCGTTCGGGATTGGGGTACGCAAAAATCTCCGGCGCTGATCGAGGAAATGATTACGACCGCGCTGAAGATCGCGCGCGACGAAATGACCGTCGCAGATCTCAAGCTAATCAACCGTTCTGCTAAAGAGATGCGCTCTGCAGCAAAGGTTTTCGCGCCGTTCAAACATTTGCGAAAGGTGGCTGTTTTCGGATCGGCACGAAGCGCGGACGATTCACTCAATTACAAACTCGCGACAGATTTTGCATGCGAAATGGTCAGACGAGGCTTCATGGTGATCGCGGGCGGCAGCGATGGAATCATGGGTGCCGTGCAGCAGGGGGCCGGACGCGCGCACAGCTTTGCGCTTAACATTCGTTTGCCTTCGGAGCAGCGGGTAAACGAATTAATAGAGGGCGATCCGAAGCTCGTAACGCTGAATTACTTTTTTACCCGCAAATTGAGTTTCGTGAAAGAGGCGCACGCGTTTGCGCTGTTCCCCGGCGGCTTTGGGACGATGGATGAAGCGTTCGAGGTGCTCACCCTAATGCAAACCGGCAAAACGCGCATTGTCCCGATCGTGCTATTGGACCGGCCACGCGGAAAATATTGGGAGACGTGGACGCAATTTCTTACCGAGCGGCTGCTCAAGTTCGGCTTCATTTCGGAGGAAGACTTCGCGTTTTTCAAAATCAAACACAGAGTTCAGGACGCTGCTGCGGAAATCGCGCAATTTTACAATGTCTTTCACTCGGCGCGCTGGGTGGGGAAGAGCTTCGTCATTCGCCTCAATCGTTCGTTATCGAACGAAGCGCTTGTCGATCTGAACGACCACTTCACGGACATCATGCGCACCGGCAAGATTACCCAACGCGTTGCGCATCCGAAAGATGAGGAACTTGAAACTGGCGAGTTGCCGCGGTTGATTTTTACGCCGATTCGCAGCCGATTTGGGCGCTTTCGTCAGCTGATTGATGCAATCAATGCTTCCGCTGATGCGTAGCGGACTTTGCTTTAGGGAGTGACGGCTTCGCACCCGTCAAGTTGGGAATCGACGGCTGCCCAACCCGTCGCTCCTTGCAGACTTCGCGAGCTACCTAGCCGCGGCTCCAACCACGAACGCGTCGGCGCGCAGCTTTGCATCCATCATTTTGTCGAACGAGAAATTTTCGGTCGCGTAACGGAAGCCGTTCGCTGCGCAACGTGCCGCCAGTTCCGGATCAGAGATGAATTCTAGGATCGCCGAGGCTAATGCCCGAGTGTTGCCCGGCTCAATGAGTAGACCGTTCTCGCGATGGCGAACAATTTCTGGAATATCGCCGACTTTCGTCGCGATCACCGGTCGTCCACTGGCAAAAGCCTCACGCAAAACAATTGGAGAGGCTTCGGTGCGCAGTGACGCAATCACGATTACATCGCAAGCCGCGTAAACGTCCGGCGTGTCCCAGCGATAGCCAGCCATGATGATTTTCTCTGCAAGTCCGGCGCGATCAATTGCATTCCGCACATTGATACCGCGCTTCAAAATCCCGGTGCCCTGACCGACGATAACAAAACGCGCATCGGGACGTTTCTCTAACACGAGAAGCGCCGATTTCACCAGTTCGAGTTGACCTTTGTCCGGACGAATCATCCCCACGTTGCCAATCAGCGGGATGTTATCGGCAACACCGATTTCACGACGAAATTTTGTCCGATCGCGCGCGGGCTTGAACTTTTCCAAATCGACAGCTGAACCAATGACTTCAATTTTGGCGGGATCAACGCCGTGTTGTTCCACCAACTGGCGTTTGATGACCGAAGCGTCGGCAACGATTTGCGAACAGCCGTGCTTGAAAACAAATGCGCGACTTGGGCTGCCGATTGAATCCGTAATGCAGCGCGCGCGGCTCAATGGAATTCCGGAAAGGAAAAGTGGCAGGCAAATCCAGTGATCCTTTGAGCTATACGTTTTGAGCAGATCGATTCGGTTGCTCCGGCAAAACTTCCAAAGGCGCAATGAGCAGAGCGGGTCAATCCGGCTGCGGAGCGGCATTGTGACCAGGCGCGTGCTGAGTTCCGTCGCCTTCGAGCAGACCTGGCTGTCTGGATTGCAGATCAACCACGCCCGATGCCCGTGTGCGTTGAGCCAGTTAATTTCCAAGCACGTACGATATTCCTGTCCGCCCCAGCTGCGGCTGCTCTCTACGTAGAGAATGTTCACATCGAATCGTTCAAAGCTTGGTAGGAACGCCGCGCTGCGGCGTCCGGACAGCGCAGCGCGCTGTCCCTACCCTATGCAGCCGCGGCGCGCTTTTCGAGAATGTAATCGTGAATCGTGTTTACATTCCGAAGGGCTTTTCCCGCGACGTCGGAATTTGGAACGCCGACGCCAAACGTCTTTTCCATACTTACAACCAGCTCCAATGCATCGATCGAATCGAGGCCCAGTCCATCCGGACCGAAAAGCGGCAGCTCATTGCCGATTTGTTCAGGCGTAACCTGAAGCATCAGGTTTTTGACCAGCATCTCCTTGATTTGGGCCCGCAAATCCGGTTCAGACATAAACGAGCGGGGATTTTGCCGTAAATTGCGTGCTCGGTCAAACGTGCAGAACGTTAGGACTCCTCGCTTCGGCTAAAGCGACGGGAGGACGCGTCGTAATCCACAACACTTTCGTGGAAAATCGACGCCGACTGCTGCGGGTTGTTTCGCGTCGCTGCCGAAAAGCTAGACTTGATCGACTTTATCGCCAGGAGTGACTGCGGCACTCGGTTGCGGTGCGGCGACGGTGGACGCACTCTGGCTGTCAATCCGCGCGACGGTCGATTCAGCCGGTTTCACGTCAGACTTGGCAACTTGCGTGTCAGACGTTCCAGCCTTGTGCAGTTCATCGTTGAACTCGTCCTTGGCTTTTTGAAACTCCTTGACCGCCTGACCCATTCCGCGGGCAAGCTCGGGCAATTTCTTTGCTCCAAAAAGAACGAGGATGATCAGTAGGATGACGATCAAGTCCGGTCCGGCCAAGTTCATGAAGCTGGCGAGAAGGCTCATTTCAACTGTCAACATCAGACCGTTTCTCCATGTTGCAAGGAATTTCAGCGAGGTGGACGAGCCGCGGCGAACCGACCGGTTAAGGTTGACAGGCTAAGCACTATGGGAAAGCATTGCCCCTATGCGCCCCATTTGGAAAGGCAGCATCAGCTTCGGGCTGGTTTACATTCCGGTGGCGGTTTATTCCGCTACGCGAGAGGAGAAGCTTAGTTTCCGGCAGCTTCGTTCCAGCGATCTCAGTCCGATCAAATACAAAAAAGTGGCGGAGGCAGACTCGAAGGAAGTGCCAGCTGACCAGATCGTAAAGGGGTTCGAATACGAGCGTGGCCATTATGTTGTGATGAAGGATGACGATTTCGAGAAAGTGCGGATCGAGTCCACACATTCGATCGACATCACCGATTTCGTTGATTTGGAGCAGGTCGATCCGAAGTTTTTTTACAAGCCGTATTTCCTTGAGCCACAAAAAGGTGGAGAAAAAGCCTACGCAGTCTTGCACAAGGCCCTCAGTGGAACTGGCAAGATCGGGGTTGCCAAGGTGGTCATCAGCAATCGCGAACACCTGGCTGCGGTAAAACCGGACGGCTTGTTCTTGATTTTGGAGCTGATGCATTTTGCCAGCGAGATTCTCAGCGCCGATATCTTGCAAAATGGCTCGAATGCCGCAGTGACCGAAAAGGAGCTAAAAATGGCGCAGGCTCTCATCGAAAGCATGAGCGTTGTTTGGGAGCCGGAGAAATATCGGGATGAATACCGTACCGCGCTGATGGAGATCATCGAACAAAAGGCGCAGCACAAGGAGATAACTACAAAAGCGCCCTCTGCTCCTACGCCAACCAACGTTGTTGATCTGGTGAAGGTGTTACAAGACAGCTTAAACCGGAACCAAGCAGTAAAACAGAAGCGCTCATCCACTCGAGACGGCAATCGTCGGTCCACCAGTACGCTAGTCAAACAGCGGCGCCGGGCAGGAGCTCTCGGCTAGCATTGTTTGGCTCGGAGTTGCAAACTGGGCGCGTGGCGTTATAATCAGCGCTCTTTATGGCTACAAAAGCCTGGATCAACCGTAACCAACGTAAACGCGCAACAGCGAAAAAGTACGCTGCGTTGCGCACCGAGCTAAAAGCGAAAAAGGACTACGCGGGGCTGACGCAACTTCCGCGTAACGCGAGTCCTATGCGTGTGGTGAATCGCTGCGAAGTCAGCGGTCGACGGCGTGCCTTCATTCGCCGGTTCAAAATGTCACGTCTGACCTTTCGCGAACTGGCTTCGCAGGGGTTGATCCCTGGCGTAACCAAGTCCAGCTGGTAAACTACCGGCGATCTGGTTTCCGGACGCCACGATGCGCGTCCGACTAATGAACATACCCGTACTATATTTATTGGCAGGAGCCTGGCTCGCGGAAAGCGTTCCGCCCCATTGGGATCCACCGATGTTAATTGTCGGAAAACTGGCAGCGATTGCCGTCCTCGTGGCGCTGAACGCTTTTTTTGTTGCGTGCGAATTTTCCGTAGTGAAGGTGCGCACGACTCAGCTCGATGCGCTCTTGGAAGAAGGCAATGTGCGCGCCCGCTTTGTTAAGCATGTTCGCGGGCACCTGGATTCGTACCTTTCAGCGACGCAACTTGGCATCACGCTGGCGAGCCTGGCATTGGGCTGGATTGGGGAGCAAGCGCTGGCGTCGATCATTCAGCCGGCCCTCGCTGTCTTCCATATCTACTCGTCTGCGGTGGCAACATCGATTGCTGTTACTCTTGCTTTCGCCGGCATCACGTTTTTGCACATCGTCTTCGGAGAACTCGCGCCCAAGTACATCGCCATTTCGGAGCCACTGCCTGTCGCACTTCGGCTGATGCGACTGCTCGGCGGCTTTTATGTTTTGTTTAAACCCGCCATCTGGCTTCTGAACAAATCATCCAATTTCCTTTTGCGCAGAGTGCTGCGTCTCCAACCTGTTCGTGGGAGTGAGCTTGCTCACAGCGAGGAGGAATTGCGATTGATTCTCGAACAAAGCGAAAAATCCGCTGATGTCACGCCGCTAGGCCGCGAACTCGTTTTCAATGTACTCGATCTGCGCGACCGCGTGGTGCGCGATATCATGACACCACGCGGCGACATTGTTTACCTCGCCGTTGAGGACGATTTCGATACGAACATTACAAAGGCGATCGAATCCCAGCACACGCGCTTCCCGCTGTGTCGTGAAAATCTGGATAATGCAATCGGCCTCGTTCACATCAAGGAACTCCTTCCGATGATGCGCGATCCGCATCCCGATTTGATGAAGATCAAACGGGAATTGCTTCCGATCCCGGAAATGATGCCTCTCGAAAATCTGCTTAGGTTATTCCTTGGCAAGCATGCCCACGTCGCAATCGTTGTAGATGAATTTGGGGGGACCGTAGGGCTCGTGACGCTGGAAGATGTATTGGAGGAACTCGTTGGCGATATTCAGGATGAGTTCGACTTCGAAAAAGAAGAGTTCCGCAAGATCAACGCAAACGAATTCAGTGTGGACGGGGCGCTGGGCTTGTACGAGTTAAATGACCTTGCGGAGCTTGATTTGGAAAGTCCCGACGTAAGTACGATCGGTGGTTATGTGACTCATTTACTGGGGCACCTGCCGAAGACTGGCGAACAAGTTAAGATCGATGGTTTTTTAGTGACCGTTTCCGAAGCCGATAACCGCCGCGTGAAGCAACTGCATTTCAAGAAGGTGACCGAACCCGCCACCGCAACTACAAGCTCCAGGAACGGGTAAAGGTGGAGTGTGGCGGACAGTCGTTAAACCGCACCCGCCTGCAATTGGGCGCGTAGGGTAGGTCTTCGCTGCAATTGCCGGGTAACCGCCGCAATTGCACGCAGCGTGGAGGGACTGATGTGGTGCTCCATGCCCTCAACATCATGATGGATTACCCGGTCATCTACACCGAGCAGTCTAAGAAACTCAGTGAGTAGCTTGTGTCGTTGGGCGATTCTGCGGGCCAGTTTCTTACCTGCGGCGGTTAAAATAAGGCCGCGATACTTCTCATATTTGAGAAGCCCATCAGCATCGAGACGTTGAACCATGTTGGTGACGCTGGCCTGCGAAATTTTTAAGGCAGCCGCGATATCGATCACCCTGGCGTATCCTTTGGAATTGATGAGTTCAAGGATACGCTCCAAATAGTCCTCCGCAGCTGTGGAAGTGCCAGCCGGCGATTGAGAGGGCTTTTTGTTTCGCATCTGGCGAACATAAAAATCGTGACGACAATAGTCAATAGCCAAAGATTGCTTCTTGACAGAATAATATACGACAATAAGTAAATTAGGTTCAGCTAAGAATTCTTTAGCAGCATTTATGGCACAGCCGGAAGTAGCTACAGGAAAGCCTCGCGCAGCCTGGCGACGGACCGGCGGTCAGGTTTCCTTGCCGGAGGTTCACCGCACCATCCTTGTGCCACAGACGGCCTCCTTTTGGAGGAAGCTCATGGCATTTTCCGGACCGGGATTTCTGGTCGCTGTGGGCTATATGGATCCTGGAAACTGGGCGACCGATTTGGCTGGAGGCGCACGATTCGGATACTCGCTTCTCTGCGTCATCATGATTTCCAATCTGATGGCGATCCTGCTTCAGCATTTGTGCATCAAACTCGGCGTCGCTACAGGGCGCGATCTCGCGCAGGCGTGTCGTGACCATTATCCATTACCAGTTGTCTGGTTTCTCTGGGTTCTGTGCGAGATTGCGATCGCTGCGTGCGACCTGGCCGAGGTGGTTGGCTCGGCAATCGCGCTGCAGTTGCTATTCGGCATTCCGCTGGTGTGGGGCTGCCTTATCACCGCACTGGATGTGCTCGCGGTTCTTTATCTTCAAAACAAAGGCTTTCGCTATGTTGAAGCGCTTGTGATTACGCTGATCGCGACTATCGGTTCGTGTTTCGCGCTGGAGCTCATTTTTTCCAAGCCAAGCATCGTAGGCGTTGCGCTTGGGTTTATCCCTGGGCCACATGTCGTCACAAACCAGGGAATGCTTTACGTTAGCATCGGTATCCTTGGTGCAACGGTAATGCCGCACAATTTGTATTTGCACTCGTCTATTGTGCAGACGCGGAAATTCGAGCAGACGCTGGAAGGCAGGCGCGAGGCTATCACGTTTGCAACCATCGATTCGAGCGCGGCGCTCATGTTCGCGCTGTTTATTAATGCTGCGATCCTTATTCTTTCTGCGGCCGCTTTCCACTGGTCCGGGCATCAGGATGTAGGCGAAATTCAACACGCATACAAACTGCTCAGTCCATTGCTTGGTGTTGGCTTCGCCAGCATACTGTTTGCGGTCGCGTTGCTCGCGTCAGGGCAAAATTCGACTCTTACAGGCACGCTTGCAGGTCAGATAGTGATGGAAGGTTTTCTCAACATCCGGATTACGCCCTGGTTGCGCCGGCTAATCACGCGGCTGATAGCGATCGTACCCGCGATCGTGGTGATCGGTGTTTTCGGAGAGGGGAAAACGACCGAATTGCTAATTGCCAGTCAGGTTTGTTTGAGCATGCAACTTGGATTTGCGGTGTGGCCGCTAATGCGACTTACCGGTGAAGCGGCAAAAATGGGTGAATTCGTGAATTCGTTTTGGATAAAAATTCTCGGCTGGACGACTGCCAGCATTATCATCGTGCTGAATGTGAAGCTGCTTTTAGACACGTTTTTGCCGGACTCGATACTTAAGGCTTTTTACGGTTCTCTCGCGCTTTCAGTTCTGGAGTAGATAAAATTGAAATTTAATGATTAGCGGGATTAACGATTTGCCTGCCGCGACCATTCCGCGTTCGGACTCGTAGTGTCATGTACAGCCACATACTGATTCCACTTGAGAACAGTCCGGCCGACTCGACGATCCTTACCCATATCAAGCCGCTGGCACGCATCACTGGCGCAAAGCTGCTGCTTGTTCACGTGGCTGATGGGTGGGTAGCACGCAACTTCAACCAACTGCAACTTGCCGAGAGCCAGGAGATGAAAGAAGACAGGCTGTACTTGGAAAAACGGCAACACGAACTAACTAACGAAGGCTTTTCCTGCGACGCGATGCTGGCGTTAGGCGAGCCGTCTGATGAAATCATCAAGCTCGCGCGCGACAAAGATGTCGACTTGATAGCCATGACTACACATGGACACCGCTTTATTAGTGACGTTCTGTACGGAGCGACTGCCGACAAGGTACGTCATGCGGTCGATATCCCGGTGCTCCTGGTGCGTGCCAGATAAAGATACAGACATTGCTTCGCCAACGATCGGCGGCGCTGATTCGGCTCTTGACACAAACGCGGCTCCAACGAGGTAGAGCGCGGTGAACGTCCTGTTTTTGACTAACGAGTATCCGCCGAATATCTATGGCGGCGCGGGTGTGCACGTGGGTTATTTGTCGCGAGAGTTGGCAAAAACGATTCCCGTCGAAGTGCGTTGCTTTGGTGACCAGCATCTCGAGGAACGCAATCTCAAGGTCATCGGCTTCGAACTCGACACGAGTAATTTCACATGCCCAAAGCCGCTGCGTTCTGCTTTTGGCGCGGTGCGGCGTTGCACCGATTTCAACACCCTCAACATCGGCTCCGATCTCGTGCACTGTCACACGTGGTATAGCCACTTTGGCGGGATCCTGGCGAAAAAGAATTACGATTTACCGCTTGTGATTACTGTCCATTCCCTGGAGCCGCTTCGGCCCTGGAAACGGGAACAGCTCGCAGGCGGCTATGAGTTTTCACTTTGGGTCGAGAAAACCGCACTCGAAATGGCGGATGCAATTATCGCGGTTTCCCGCGAGACGAAAGACGATATCGAACGTCTCTTCAATGTGGATCCGGCGCGAGTGCACGTGATTCACAACGGAATCGATTTGAATGAATACCGTAAGATCGATTCAACTGGTGCCCTCGAACGTTACGGCGTCGATCCAGCTAAGCCCTATCTGCTTTTTGTGGGGCGGATCACGCGCCAAAAAGGGTTGCAACATCTGGTGCGCGCAATCCAATTTATGGATCGCGATTTCCAGATCGTGCTGTGTGCAGCCGCGCCGGACACCGCGCAACTGGGCGAGGAAATGCGGATTGCTGTCGAAGGCGCAAAAGCGCAGCGGCCCGGAATCATCTGGATCGATGAAATGGTCGATCAACAGGCAGCGTGTGAGCTGTACTCGCACGCCGCTGTATTCGTTTGTCCGTCTATCTACGAACCGTTTGGCATCATCAATCTGGAAGCGATGGCCTGTGAAACCGCGGTGGTTGCCAGCGCTGTTGGCGGAATCAAGGAAGTCGTTATTGATGGCGAAACGGGTTTGCTCGTCCCGATCGACCAAATGAAGCAGAGCCCGTTCGAAGCGATAGATCCCGAAAAATTCGCGCGCGACCTTGCGGAGCGCATAAATGAGTTGATGACAAATCCTCAACTCCGCGAACGTTTTGGCAAGGCCGGGCGCAAACGAGTCGAGCAGAATTTTAGTTGGGCTGCAATCGCCGAGAAGACAAAAGGGCTTTACACCTCGTTGCTGTCATCCTGACGATACGAGGCGGAGTCAGAGGATTCTGAAGAACTGCATAAGATATTCAACGGCATCCCTCGACTGCGCTCGGGATGACAGCTGTTCATGCTGATGGCAAATTGAACTCTCATGTTCGTTGATCGGGTGAAAGTGTTTGCGCAGGCGGGAACAGGCGGGCGCGGCTCCGTCAGTTTTCGACGAGAAAAATTTGTGCCAAGAGGCGGGCCGGACGGCGGCGATGGCGGGCGTGGTGGTAATGTGATCCTGCAGGC
>Ga0070683_100002661_pt1 | contig 14276 bp, 9 predicted proteins | sample KBSC713LmetaG_FD_64662 | JGI IMG/M metagenome (GOLD analysis project Ga0070683, IMG submission 64662) | Corn rhizosphere microbial communities from Kellogg Biological Station, Michigan, USA - KBS C7.1-3L metaG | ecosystem: Host-associated > Plants > Roots > Rhizosphere ...
GACGTCGAGTTTCCATGACCAGTCAGCGGAATCTTTTGCGAGATGGCCGCGGCTTTCACTCCGGGCAACGCCGATACCTCGCGCACGACATTCAACAATGCGGTTCGGCGGGCAGCGCCGCGCATGTTCGGCGTCGCGATGTCGACGACGGCAACACCGCGAGCATCGATGCCGGGATTGATCGAGTACAGCTTCGAAACACTCCGCATCAAGAGTCCCGCGCCGCACGCGAGCAACACCGCGGCTGCAACTTCTCCGACGACCATCGTCACCTGAAGCCCGCCGCGACGACTGAGTCTTCCCCCGGTTCGCGACCCAGAGAGCTGCGTGCGCAAATCGCTTCGCCAGACGGAGTACGCCGGCAACATCGCCACAGCGAGCGACGCGATGAGCGCCACGAGCATCGCGGCGAGGAACAACGTCCAATCGAGCGACGGACTCGCGCTCCACGCGCCGAGCGGCAGCGCGCCTCGAAGGAAGTTGAACCCGATCGCCGCGAAGACAGTCCCGACGAGCCCTGCGACGACTCCGACCACCAGTGACTCCGTCACAAGCTGCGCCGTGATGCGCGACCGATCAGCGCCGAGCGCTGATCGTAGCGCGAGCTCGGCGGACCTGCTTTCGACTTGGCCGAGCATCAGCGCCGCGACGTTCGCGCACGCGATGAGCATGATGACCGCCATCGCGGCCATCGTTGCGAACAGTGCCGGCCGCATGCGTCCGACGAGCTCGTCTCGAAGCGGCGTCAGCACCGCGTTCTTCGTGCGATCCCACTCGGGAGGATAAGTAAACTGTGAACCAAGGAATTTCGTCACGCGATCGATCGCCGTCTGCATGTGCGCCGCATCTTGCCCTTTCGCGACGCGTCCCACGAGCGAGTAGATACCAGAGCGTGCCGTCGGAATGACGTAATCCGACGTCCAAACGCGCGCCGACGGATCCGGGAACCAAAAGCCCGGCGGCATGACGCCGACGATCGTGCGTGGGGCTCCGTTGAGCCGAAGCGGCTTACCGAGAATCGATGCGTCTCCGCCGAGCTCGCGCCACAAGCCGTCGCTCAACACCGCGACGGGTGCCGTACCGGGAGCATCTTCCCCGGCAGCGAATCCGCGGCCAAGACGTGGCTTCACACCGAGAACGTCGAATAGCTCCGTCGTCGCGGCAAAGCCGGGAACGAATCGCGTCGTTCCTCCCTCGACCTCGATGGTCACATCTTGTGGTCGATACGCCGCGACACCAGCGAACCCCGACCACACAGGGCGAAGCGCCGCGACCTCACGTCCTTCCCAGGAGAAGTGCGCCCAAAACATCACGAGCTCGTTGTCGCGCGGATACGGAAGCGGATTGACGACGAGTGGTCGCACGATGCTCGCGATCGCCGCCATTCCGCCGACGCCGAGTGCGAGCGTGAGGACTGCGAGGATGGTGTAGGTCGGCCGAGTGCGCAGTCGACGCAGTGCGAATCGAAGCTCGACGATCCAGCGTTCCATCGAAGGACCTCCAGGGTTCATGGCATTGCCGGGAGAATCGAACCCGGTGCGCCCGCGCCACACCGTGCGACGGAGTAGCGCCGGGGTCGATCGTACGAGCTGAGCCCACACCCAGCGTTCCGCGGCCAGACGTCCGCCGCGCGTCTTTCGCGCGCGATATTCAGCCTCGAGCTCCGCGACGACTTCGTCGCGTTCCGCCGGCGGGATGAGTGAGCGCATGAGCCGTGTCGCCAGCATGGAGTTATTCTACATTGTAGAAATCAGAAGGGCAAGAATGGACTGATCCAACATCCAGTCAGATGCTTCAACCCGGCAAATGGTTCGCAACCTCCTCGTGCGCAGGAGCGGACGGCCGCGTGACCACCCATTGGGCCGATGATGCGCGACTCGGGAATGCACCCTCGTAGTCTGCGCGCCATTCTTGGATAAACCTCTCCGACCGTTCCTCGAGAACCATCGCCCACACCGCTCCGCCGAATCCTGCACCGAACGCGGATGCCGCGATCGCACCGCGATCTCTCGCACTGCGAACGAGAAAGCCGGTCTCCGGAACCTGATTGCGGAGCGCACGCGTGGCTAACGCAAACGATCTGTCAACGAGTCGTCCGAGCGCGTCCCAATCGCGGACTCGGAGCGCGTCACCGACACCAGGAACGATGGTTTCCGTCTCTTCGCGAAATTGCTCGAGCCTTGGCAGTAGATATTCAGCGCTGGCGTCGGACCGCGCGATGTGACGCAACCGATCGACCGCGTCCGGACCGCTCTCGAGCGCTGCAGCGACGGTTTCGTCGCGACGTCCGGTCTCCGCATTCCAGCGCCGAACGAGCGCTCGCATCGCCTCCGATGCCTGATTGTACTGCTGCTGCGCATTACCGGTCTTCACGGCGTGCACACCGCTCACGCCGATTGCGAGCACATACTCGCTCGGCCATGGCACTCTGCGCCGGAGACGGGGCGGAAGGTATGAGAATTCACTCATCGCGCCGGCCTCTCCGCAGACGATCGCGATGGGATCCTGCGCGCCGCCTCGAACGCCAACGCCCTCTTCGCCCGCGAACTCTCGGTACGGCGCTCCGGTCTCGATCGCCGCGAAATACTCGGCTCGCGCGAGCGCATCAGGGATCTCGCGACGCCAAAGTTCATCGTTCTTGGCATCGTTAGCGTCTGCCAGAGCCGTTCCGAGCGCGACGATCAGCGCGCTCGAGCTGCTGAGCCCCGCGCCTTCAGGTAAGTTGCCGCTGATCCTTACCTCAACCCCGCACCGAAAGTGTGGGAAGTCTCGCGCGATTCGCCTGGCAACGGCTGCGACGTACACGCTCCACGACGCCGCTGTAGGCGCGGCGGTGCGATCGAGTGGAATAGCCGCAACGCCGCGCTCCGGGCCGGCGTCGACCTGCAGCACCGGCTTGTTCGTCGCTTCGGCTTCGACACGCAGTGCTCGATCGACAGCGCACGTCAGTGAACGGCCACCGGCATAGTCGACGTGTTTTCCGACGAGCTCCACTCTGCCCGGAACGACGTAGTGGCGAGTCATGGCCGCGGTGTGATCTTCGCGAGCCGGTCGCCGACGAGCGCGACGTCGGCGCGACTCGAGAGATCGAGGACCGCGCCGCTCATCGGGAGCACTCGAAATCGTTCGCCAAAATCACGTATCGCGATCGCCACGGCATCCGCGAGCTCGAGCTCTCCGCGCGCTGAAGGCGTGACCCGCGCACACGCGTCGAAGATCTTCGGAGTGAACGACCAGAGGTTCATCGATACCCATCGCTGCCGCTCGCGGGCGAGCGGATGACTCGAATCCGGCTTTTCGTGGATCGCGCTGAGAAAACCATCAGCATCTGAATCGATGAGTGCGTAGCGGAGTACGCGCTCTTCCTCTATTCCGCTCTCGCGAACAAGCGTGTCGGCATCGAACGCGACAAGACCTGGTCCGCCGATCGCAGCAAGCGAATCGCAGGCATCCAACGGATAGTAATTGTCGGAGTTGAGCATGAGGAATGGCGCCGGACGCACGACATCGCGCGCGGCGTGCACAGCATCAGCGGTTCCGCGCGGCTCGGCTTGCACGGCGAAGCGAACCGATACGCGCCGCCCCGCCTTCGTCGACTCGAAGTACTCGCGAATGGCGGCGTCGTCGGGCGGCGGCCCGATCACGAGCACGGCTTCGGTGACGCCGGCGTCACCGAGCACAGACAACACGTAGTCGAGAAAGGGACGCGCGAATGGCATCATTCCTTTCGCACCGCGGGCCGCCGCTGTCGCCTGATTGCCGTCGAGCGCCGCGCCAGTGGCTTGGCGCATGCGCGTTCCGAGTCCCCGTGCGAGAATGACCGCTTGAGTCGTTCGCGGCGCCGGAGCGACGCTCGTCATGACTCAGCGTCCCAGAATCCGCTCAATACCCACGCGACGCCGGCTCCACTCAGCAGGAAGACAACCAACCACGCGAAGAACTGCGGCCAGTGCTCGTAGAGAAAGCTCCCTGTTCCGAACAGCGCGGAGTACACGAACGCACATCCCATAACCCACCCGAGCAGCGCGCGAGAGATTCCGTCGGTCTGGGCGGTGACGTGGGCCTCCGCGGCAATCGGCGTCCACCCGGGGCCCGACGGCCGGACCAATGAGTAAAATCTGATGAGCGTCGTTCGATCCTCGGCTGGACCGAGAATCGTTGTCGCAACCCACACAATCGTGGTCGACGCAACCGTGATCAGAAGCGATACAGACTCCGGGACGTCGTGCCCCATCTTTCGAGCGATGAAGAATCCGAGAGCGACGATGAACGAGCTCACCATCGCCGAGATCTCACTCCATGCGCTGACACGCCACCAGAACCAGCGCAACAAATAGAGAAGTCCTGTTCCGGCCCCGACGGACAGAATGAGATCGAACGCTTCTTTCGCGGTGCCGAGTGCATATGTCATCAGCGCCGCGCAGATCATGAGGCCCGCGGTCGTGAGACGGCCCGCGAAGATGTAGTGCCGCTCGGTTTCCCCGGAACGGAGAAACCGTCTATAGAAATCGTGAACGAGATACGACGTCCCCCAATTGAGGTGCGTCTCGATCGTCGAGCGATAGGCAGCCAGCGTTCCCGCGACGACAAGCCCGAGAAAGCCCGCCGGCAAAAAGCGCATCATCGCCGGATAGGCCATGTCGTTCCCGATCAACGATCGACTCACATAGGGAAGCGCGCCGGAAATATCGCTGAGCGTTGGGTAGACGAGCGTCGACGCGAGTGCCACGATGATCCATGGCCACGGCCGCAGCGCGTAGTGCATGACGTTGAACAACAGCGTACCCACAACCGCGTCCTTCTCCGTGCGCGACGCGAGCATGCGTTGCGCGATATAGCTCCCGCCTCCGGGCTCTGCGCCAGGGTACCACACCGACCACCACTGCACAGTCAGCGGAATCACGAACACCGTTGCGGCGACGGTCCAATCGCCGAAGTCCGGAAGAATCGCGAGTGAACGCGCGGGAACCTTCGCGAGGAGCCCAGCCAACCCTCCGACTTCGGGCTGTCGCAGTGCGAAATACGCCACGGCGAACGTTCCCGTCATCGTGATGCCAAACTGAATGCTGTCGGTGACGAGCACACCCCACAGCCCGGACACCGACGCGAAGAAAATCGTCATCACCGCGCACACCATGAGCGTGCGCTCCATCGGCCAGCCGAGTACGACGTTCCCAATCTTCGCGGCCGCAAGATTCACCGTGGCCATGATGACGCAATTGAAGAACAGGCCGAGGTAGACCGCGCGGAAACCGCGAAGCGCCCGCGCCGCCTTGCCGGAATACCGAATCTCATAGAACTCCAGATCGGTAAGCACGCCCGACCGTCGCCACAGTCGCGCGTAGAAAAACACCGTCATCATTCCGGTCAACAGGAACGACCACCACAGCCAGTTCTCTGAGACGCCGCGCTCGCGCACGAGGTTAGTGACGAGATTCGGCGTATCGGTGCTGAATGTCGTCGCGACCATCGAGATGCCGACGAGCCACCACGGCGCTGAACGTCCGGACGTGAAAAACTCGCTCGTGCTCGAGCTGGCGCGGCGCCAGAAAAACAGCGCGGGAAGAAACGAGATACAGATGCTGGCGACGATGATGACCCAATCGATCGTCGCGAAAGGAAAGCCGTTCATCGAGTCGTCGGAGACCTTGGAATGAGGCGCGCAAACTTGCCCCGCCGCGACTGGGGCCACAAGCGCGCAAGCACGCCAACAGAGCCCGATAGATTTCGCCGCGATGGTTCTTCCGAAATTCCTTCAACTCACGACGATCGTCCTCCTCTCTGCCGTGGCAGGCGTCATCAACGCAATCGCCGGCGGTGGCACTCTGCTCACCTTTCCCGCGCTCGTCGGCCTTGGCGTGTCACCGATCGTCGCGAACGCGACGAGCACCGTCGCACTCTGGCCCGGCGCCGTGAGCAGCATGTGGGGTTATCGTGACGAGCTGTCAGGTTCGCGACGCTGGGCAATCGGATTCGCGATTCCGAGTCTTGTCGGCGGCGCCATCGGGGCGTGGTTGCTTCTGCGAACTCCGCCCGCCGAATTCTCCGCGATCGTTCCGTGGCTCGTACTCGGCGCGACGATTCTTTTCATCGCGCAGCCGGCGATCATTCGCGCCATCCAGCGTAAGCGCGCGACCGAGATCGAGCACCACATCGAGCCCGACGTCGCGGACATGACGGCGAGCGGACGATTCCCGTCGGCGACGGTGATGTTCTGGCAGCTCTTCGTCGGGATCTACGGCGGCTACTTCGGCGCCGGAGTAGGAATCTTCACGCTTGCCGCGCTCGGCTTCATCGGGCTCACGAACATTCACCGCATGAATGGTCTGAAGAACTGGGGCGGCCTTTGCATGAACGCCGTTGCGGCGCTGATGTTCGTGTTCAGCAGTCTCGTGACCTGGCCGATCGCCCTGAGCATGGCCGTCGGGTCGATCGGCGGCGGCTACTTCGGATCGCGCGCCGCGCAGCGAACGCCCCAGCACTACGTTCGCCGCGCGGTCATCGCGATCGGGCTCCTCGGTTGGCTTTGGCTGCTAATGAAGAGCCACGCCTGACGGTATATTCAACCATATGCGTGCGATTCTCTTGATTGACCACGGCTCGGTTCGTCCCGAAGCCAACCACATGCTCTCCTGCGCGGCGAACCTTCTCCAGCACATGGTCGGCGACAACGCCCTTGTGCGGTACGCCCACATGGAGCTCGCTGAGCCGTCCATCGCGAAGGGCTTTGCCGATTGCGCAAACTCCGGCGCCACCGAAGTCATCGCCTTTCCTTATATGCTGTCGCCGGGCAAACACGTCAGCCGCGACGTCCCGCGTCTCGTCAGCGAAGCTGCCGCGGCGTTCCCGAATGTCACGTTTCGCGTGACCGGCGCATTCGGCATCCACGAGAAGCTTTCCGAGCTCATCGCCATCCGAACGGGCGTCGAACTCGCGACGTCCCTGAATTCAGCCGACGCGTGCAAGTGCTGGGAACCGAGTGGCGAAGTCGGCTCATGCGGCGCTGCGTGTGCAGCCAAACAAGCTTCGCAGGCAACTGCCGCAGCGTCTCGCTGATCCCGCATTCAAGCATTTCAACAAAACGCTCATGACCACCGACATGTCGCCCGCTCGTGCGCCGCTGACGATGCTGTCCGACGACGAAGCAATGTTCCGCGACGCCGTCGCCGGCTTCGCGAACGAAGAGGTTCGGCCCCGGGTGCAGCAGATGGAGCGCGATGGCAAGATCGATCCGACACTCATCACGAAATTCTTCGAGATGGGCCTCATGGGCATCGAGGTCGCCGAGGAGTACGGCGGCGCCGGCGGTTCGTGCTTCATGGTCGCGATCGGCGTCGAGGAGATCAGCAAGATCGATCCTGCCGCCGCGATTTTGATGGACGTGCAGAACACGCTCGTGAACTACCCAATTCGCCGTTACGGCAGCGATCACATCAAGTCGACGTATCTCCCGCAGCTCACCGGCGAAAAGGTCGGCGCGTACGCGCTCTCCGAGCCAAGCTCCGGCTCCGACGCGTTCGGCATGCAAACCCGCGCCGAGCAAAAGGGCGATCGCTGGATCTTGAACGGCCGAAAGATGTGGATCACGAACGGCGCCGAAGCGCAGATCTACGTCGTGTTCGCGAACGCAAATCCGTCGGCGGGCTACAAGGGCGTCACAGCGTTCGTCGTCGAACGCGGCTTCAAGGGATTTTCCGTCGGTAAGAAAGAAGACAAGCTCGGCATCCGTGCATCGAGCACGACAGAGCTCATTCTCGACGACGTCGAAGTGCCCGCCGAGAACGTCCTTGGTCCGGTCGGACAAGGCTATAAGGTTGCGATCGAGACGTTGAACGAAGGACGCATCGGTATCGGCGCCCAGATGATTGGCGTCGCATCTGGCGCGCTCCAAGCGGCGACCGACTACATCAAAGAACGCTCACAGTTCGGAAAGAAACTCGCCGACTTCCAGGGGATTCAGTTCCAGCTCGCACAGGCACGCACCGAGCTCGAGGCCGCGCGGCTCATGGTCTACAACGCGGCGCGACTCAAGGACGCCGGACACGACATCGCCATGGAAGGCGCGATGGCGAAACTGTTCTCATCGCAGGTCGCCGAGCGCGTGACGTCGATCTCGCTCGAGCTCTTCGGTGGGTACGGCTACACGAAGGACTATCCCGCCGAGAAGTTCTACCGCGACGCCAAGATCGGCGCGATCTATGAGGGGACGTCGAACATGCAGCTTCAGACCATCGCGAAGGGAATGCTGAAATGAAGGCAATTAGAGTTTCTGAAAAGGGCGGCCCGGAAGTTCTCAAGCTCGAGGACATCGCCGAGCCGGCGCCCGGCAACGGCGAAGTCCTCATCGACGTTGAAGCGACGGGCGTGAACTTCATCGAGGTCTACCAACGCGTCGGCCTCTACGACCTGCCAAAGCCTTTCACACTCGGCGCCGAGGCGGCGGGTACCGTTCGCGCCGTCGGTGAAGGGGTCAGCGATCTCGAGGTCGGGGATCGTGTCGTTACACAAAACGTGAAAGGCGCGTACGCCGAGCGTGGCGTCGTTGCGGCCAATACGTGCGTGAAGATCCCGGACGGCCTGTCGAGCAAGACAGCCGCCGCAGTTTGGTTGCAGGGACTCACAGCACAGTATCTCGTCGACTCTGTTTTTCCGCTGAAGAAGGGAGATCGCGCGCTCGTGCACGCGGCAGCCGGTGGCGTTGGTCTGCTGCTCTGCCAGATGGCAAAGATGCGCGGCGCGTTCGTGATCGGAACGGCCTCCACGCCGGACAAGCGTGAGCTCGCGAAGAAAGCCGGCGCCGACGAGATGATCGACTATACGACGCAGGACTTCGCCGCCGAAGCGCGGCGCATCACCAATGGCGCGGGCGTCGATGTAGTGTACGACTCGGTCGGAAAAACGACGTTCGACAAGTCGATCGACTGTCTTCGCCGCCGGGGCATGATGGCGCTCTTCGGTCAATCGAGCGGCCCGGTTCCTCCAATGGATCCGCAGTTGCTCAACCGGAAAGGCTCCCTCTTCCTCACTCGGCCGAAGCTCGGCGACTACGTCGCGACGCGCGAGGAGCTGCTCAGTCGGGGCAACGAGTTGCTCGGTTGGGTTAAGAGCGGCAAGCTCGACGTACGCATCGGCGCTGAATTCCCGCTCTCGCAAGCTGCTGAGGCACATAGAGCGCTCGAAGCGCGGAAGACGACCGGGAAGGTTCTGCTCGTTCCGTAAATCGCGAACAAATTGCGGCGACGACGGGTACTGTATACACTCTATTCCATACCGTCGTCGTATCTCGGAGAACGGACCATGTCCATCCGATCGGCTTTAAAGATTGGCGGCGCCGCCTCGGCGCTCGCCCTCGCGACCGCCACCGCTGGCGGCGCACAAACCCCGCGGTCCTTCGTTCGCATCACGGTTCGCGACTCGACCGGCGCCCTCGTCCCGTCGGCAGAGCTGACAGTGACGCGCGGTGTCCACGAAGTCCTCGCGCATGGCGCGACCGACGCCGGTGGACACGCTGTTCTGCCCGTCGAGGTAAAAGACTCGACGGACCTTCAAGTCACCATGCGGAAGATCGGCTACAAGCGGAGCGATCGGTTTTTCGAGATCGGCCCGAATGGAACTGCTGACGTCACGCTGACCGTTGCCCCACCCCGCGCGACTGATCTCGGCCCGGTCATCGTCAACGCGCGCCCCGACCCCAAGACAATGAGTTACCACCTCGACGCTGATCAGATCGAGCAGGCTGATCTTCCCGTCGACAACGCGTGGGAGCTGATCAAACGAATGCGTCCCGACATGCTCACGAGCCGGGGCGGCTGCGCGACCGGTGCGCAGGAAGTCTGGGTGAACGGAAAGCGGATTCGCCTTCCTTTATATCCGACCGGGATCGCAGCGGCGAGAGCACGAGTCGGCGTACCGCCGCGCGCGCGGTTCTCGTATGTCCCGGTGAGCGTCATGTCCGACATCGCTCCCGAACACATCCAGGAGATCAATTACCATGATTGCTTCGATACGTCGATGGCCGCGGTCGGGAACAACGACGCGATCTTCATCGTGCTGAAGCCTGGTGTCGAGTACAAAGAGAACGTGGGGAGCTTCGTTCTCGATCTGGCTACTGAGAACGGCAGGAAGTAAACGGCGGCGTCATCCCAAGCGCCTCTCGGCATCGGGAGCGCCCCTCTCGGCATCGGGAGCGCCTCTCGGCATCGGGAGCGCCTCTCGGCATCGGGACCGCCTCTCGGCATTGGGAGCGCCTCTCGGCATCGGGACCGCCTCTCGTCATCCCGAGCGTAGCGAGGGATCGCTTTCACTAAGGCAGTTTTTCAACTGCCCCACCGGATAGCGATCCCTCCGTCGCATCGCTTCTCGGGATCACGCTCGTGGACAGCCGCCGAGCGAGCGCGCAATATCATCGGACCCAGGTCATCTCCGACCCCTGCCTCACCGGTGATCCGAATGTCGACGCTTCAACGATCTCTCCTGCTCGTGCTCGCGGCAGGCTCTCTCGCGAGTGCACAGAAGGCCGGCCGCCCGCTCGCGATCGAGGACTACTACAAAGTCAAAACCGTCGGCAATCCGGAGCTCTCGCCGGATGGAAAGTGGGTCGCGTATACGGTGAGCACGCGCGTCGAAGCGACCAACGACAACGCGAGCGAAGTCTGGGTCGCCGCATTCGACGGTTCGTCGCCGCCGAGTCGCGTGAGCGGCGACGGCGCCAATGCCGCCGGACCCCGATGGATCGACGGCAACCACCTGCGATTCACCAGCAACGGCTCTGCGACGACGTTCGCGGTCGACGGATCGGCCACCACCTCTCCGGAGCCATCGACATCCGGCGGGGCACGCACGACCGGTGGCCGTGGCGGTGGACGCGGAGGTCGAGGAAATGGTGAGATTCTCGCGAGCCCAGATGGCAAGTGGACAGCGGTCGTTCGCGATACGCCGCCGCCAAAGCGCGAAAAAGTTTACGAATCAGACTTTGCTAAACGCCACGAGGAGCGCTTCAAGGGCGTCGAGTTCGACTGGGTGGAATTCCAGCGTGACGGCCAGCAATTCCCTCTTCCAAACGTCGTCGACCCGCAGGTGAGCCCTCCGGCGGAGATCTTCCTGACACCGAGCGGCGGGGGCGAAAAGCAGCTCACACACCTCGGTCTTCAGCCGTCGGGTGCGAACTGGAATCGCGAAGGAACGACGCTTGTCTTCACGGCGGATTCGACCTATCGCAACGAACGCCTGTATGGCCGCAGCGACATCTGGCTCGCGAACGTCGATGGTAGAGTGAAACGAATCACGAGCGGGACAGACTTCTCATATGCCGGCGCGCGCTACTCGCCCGACGGAAAGTGGATTCTGGCAACACGATCGACGCCGACCGACGCGGTGATCGCGAAAAAGATGGATAACGGCGGTCCGGTGGACATCGTCGTTTTTCCGGCGAGCGGTGGTCCCGAGGTCAATCTCACAGCCGCGTGGGACTACCTCCCGTCGCAACCGTTCTGGAGTCCCGACGGTAAGTACATCTACTTCACCGGGGGCATCGGCGGGACGACGCATCTCTTCCGAGTCGCGCCCACCGGAAGCGTTGTCGAACAGGTAACGATGGGACAGCGCCGCTTGAGCGCGTTCAGCTACGACCGCGGCGTGACGAAGATGGCATATCTCGTCGGGAAGTTCGACGCCCCGTCGGAGATCTGGGTGTCGACCATCGATGGCAAGAACGAACATCAGCTCACGCACGTCGCTGATCCGTTCATTAGCGAAGTCGCATTGAGCAAAGTCGAACGCTTGAACTATCAGAGCGCCGACGGCACGCGGATCGAAGCGTTCTTGTTCTATCCACATGGATATCAGCCCGGAGCTCGCGGGACGACGTATCCCTTGATCGTCGCGAACCACGGCGGCCCGCACAGCGCGAACGAGTACGGATTCGATTTCAAGAATCAGTATTTCGCTGCGAACGGATATTTCGTGCTCGAGGTGAACTTCCGCAGCTCGACGGGCTACGGCGAGAAGTTCCTCTGGGGAACGTGGGGTGCGTGGGGCACGAAGGACGGCCAGGACGTCATGTCGGGCGTCGACTACGTCATCGCCCACCATCCGATCGACAAGAACAAAGTTGCGTCGATCGGGCACTCGTACGGCGGCTTCATGACGAACTGGTTGATCACGCAGTACCCCGACCGTTTCGCGGCCGCGGCGTCAGGGGCCGGAATCGCCAATTGGACCAGCGATTACGCGAACTCGGACATTCCGCGCACGAAGGAAACGGAGTTCTGGGGTCCGCCGTCGGATCCCAAGGCGCGCGAGACGATGATTCGCCAATCCCCGATCACGTATGCGAACCGGGTTCGAACGCCGACGTTGTTCATCAATGGCGAGATCGATCACCGGGTGCCGTTCTCCGAGAACGAGCAGCTGTATGTCGCAATCAAAAAGAATGGCGTTCCGGCGAAGATGATTCAGTACGCTGGGCAGCCGCACGGTATCGCCGGCTCGTGGAACAATGTTCACAGAATGCTAAACGAACGCGCGTGGTTCGATCTGTATGTCAAGAAGAACGGGGGTCCGCAGACACACTGATGTTTCTCGCGGCATTTGTTTTTGATACGGATTAATACAGGGCGAAATACATCGTTACTCCAGTGGCCCCCACGCGTCGTTGGCGTGTCAGGCCACCAAGTTCGGCGTTTCTGATCCGAAGGTGCCGACAAAGGCAAACCCGTCGAAAGGCGGGGACGCAAAGCCGCGAGGCTAACGCCGCGAGCATACATCGCTCCGGCCACGCTCGTCGGGCTACCGAACCCGCACCCCTTTGGAGGAGAGATGTTGATTCGCCGAGCAGAAGCCCGCGCCGCGAACCGCGGCGCGGCGTTCTCGCAGCTTGTGCGCGCGGTTGTCGCGCCGACGAGTCTTGGCCTTGCCGCAGCATTATCAGCGTGCTCCGACCAGAGCGCGCTGAGCTCACCGCGCTTGAATCAATCGAGCGCTCGAATGTCCGCATCACCGGCGGCGGCGCGTACGATCGCCGATCAGTACATCGTCACCTTCACGAGCGACGTCGACGACGTTCCAGGACTCGCGAAGGCGCTGATCGCTCAGTCACACGGGTCGGAGCTCTTCATCTACACGGCGGCCCATCGCGGCTTCGCCGCTCACATGTCCGGAGCGGCGGCGGAAGCGCTGTCCCACAATCCGCACGTCGAAAGCATCGAGGCTGATGCCGAAGTCGACGTCTCGGATGTTCAGACCAACGCGACGTGGGGTCTGGATCGAATCGATCAAATCAACCTTCCGCTCGACGGCGCGTATTCGTACACGGCGAACGGATCGGGAGTGAACGTCTACATCATCGATACTGGAATCCGACACACGCACTCGCAGTTTGGCGGTCGCGTCGTGCCCGCGTTCACTTCGATCTATGACGGTAACGGCCCTGATGGATGTTATTGGCACGGCACTCACGTCGCGGGAACGGTCGGCGGTTCGACGGTCGGCGTGGCGAGGGCGGTGACGCTGTACAGCGTCAGAGTGCTCGATTGCAACGGCAGCGGGTCGATCAGCGCGGTGATCGCCGGTATCGACTGGGTAACGGCAAACCGCCGGAAGCCGGCGGTCGCCAACATGAGTCTGGGTGCAGGATTCTCCGGCGCGTTGAACGCGTCGATTCAAGCGTCGATCGACTCGGGAGTCACGTACGTCGTCTCGGCTGGTAACTCGGCCGCGGACGCGTGCTCGTATTCGCCTGCAAGTGCGCCGGCGGCGATCACGGTTGGTGCGACGACGAACCAGGACGGACAGGCGCCCTATTCGAACTTTGGCGGCTGCCTCGATCTCTACGCGCCGGGGAGCACCATCTACTCGGCCATGAATACGGACGACAACGCGATGGGAACGGCGAGCGGTACGTCGATGGCTTCGCCGCACGTTACCGGAGCAGTCGCGTTGTACCTGCAGGCTCACCCTGACGCGTCACCCGCCGACGTTGCGAACGCGATCGTCGCCGGGGCAACGCCGAATGTTCTGGGCCTGCTTGGGCCGGGATCTCCCAATCTCTTGGTGCACGTGAGCGCGAACGGCGATGGTTCGCTGCTCACGCCTCCGGCCCCAACTCCCGTGGCTCCGCCGCCGCCGCCGGCGCCGAACCTGAGTCCGACGGCGTACTTCACGGCGAGCTGTCCGTCGAACAAGAACGCCTGCACGTTCGACGCGTCGAATTCAGGGGACGATCACGGAATCGTGAACTATCGTTGGAGCTTTGGCGTCGCGGGAGCGACGGCGAACGG
>Ga0070683_100002662_pt1 | contig 14275 bp, 13 predicted proteins | sample KBSC713LmetaG_FD_64662 | JGI IMG/M metagenome (GOLD analysis project Ga0070683, IMG submission 64662) | Corn rhizosphere microbial communities from Kellogg Biological Station, Michigan, USA - KBS C7.1-3L metaG | ecosystem: Host-associated > Plants > Roots > Rhizosphere ...
GCGCACGCCGAGGGCGTCGTGCACCGCGACCTGAAGCCCGAGAACCTGTTCCTCGCCGAGCGCGACGGGCTGCCGCCGATCGTGAAGATCCTCGACTTCGGCGTCGCGAAGATCGCGACGGAAGGCGACGGCCAGGCGACCGCGACCGGGCAGATCCTCGGAACGCCGCGCTACATGGCGCCCGAGCAAGCGGTCGACGCGAAGCAGATCTCGGCGGCCGCGGATCGATTCGCCCTGGGGCTCATCGCGTTCCGGTTGCTCTGCGGCCGTCACTACTTCTCCGGCGACAACATGGTGGTCCTCTTGTCGCGCGTGGGGCGCGGACCTCAGGAACGGCCGAGCGCGCTCGGAAGCACGCTGGGGCCGGCCTTCGATGCGTGGTTCGGGCGGGCATGCGCGCTGGCGCCGCGCGATCGTTTCGCCACCTGCGCGGAGCAGATCGAGGCGCTCGCGCAGGCGATCGAGGGCGGGTCCGCGGGCGTGAACCGGCCGCACGTGCGGCGCTGGGCGGTGGCGCTCGGCGCGTGCGGCCTCGTGACCGTCGTCGGGTGGGCGCTGCACCAGGCCAAGCCCCGCGGCGCGCTCGAGAGGACGCCGCGCGCATCGAACGTCGCGCCGCCGGTCGCGCCCGTCCCGAACCCGCCGCCCGAACCCAAGGCGGAGACACCGACGCTCACGGCGGAGACGCCGACGGCCAGCGCGCCGGTCCGACGCAGGAACCCGCCGCATGCGCCGAGACGCACGGAAACGCCGGCACGCGCCGCGGATCCGACCGATCACACCTGGGACGAACCGTGACGCCCGATCAGGGCCCCGTCAGCATCACGGTGTTCTTGATGCAGTAGCTGTAGGGCGTCGCCTGGAGCGGATCGCTCGTGACGTGGAACCTGATCGACTGCAGCTTGGTCGGGTCGAAGGCCGCGGGCGAGGCCAGGTACATCGGCCCGCCGACGTCCGCCCACCGGATCTCGTAGTGCCCCGGTTGGCGCACCGGCGACAGATCCATCGTGGCGCCCTGCCAGTACGCCGGATCATTCCACGTGCCCTCGGTGGGGAACTCCACGCGGAGCCGGGTGATGCTGCCCTCGATGTCGAAGGCGAAGCCCGTGATCCCACGTGCGACGGCGTCGTAGTTCCCGAGCGCGACGATACCGCCGTCGGTCGCTGGATACTTTTCCGGCCCATCGAACGAATTCAGGTTGAAGCCGATCGCGTTGCCCCAGATCGCCATATACGCCGGGGCGCCGGCGTCGTCGTTGATGACCTGCGCGGACGCCCCGGTCGTGCACATTCCGCGCACGGACGGATCGGGCGTGAACGGTCTGCCTGGCAACGGCGCGACGATCGTCGAGCATTGGGACATGGCGAAGCCTGCCGCCGGACATTCGCCCCCGGCGGGCATCCCGCTGCCGCTGTACCAATCACCGAACGACAACCACGAACCCTTCACGCCGGCCGCGTTCCCTCCGTCGAAGTAGCCGCTCTCGTCGGGAACGATGGGGATTCCGGGCGACGGTGTGCTTCCGTCGCCGCCGTCGACGTTCGGCGCGCGCGGGCGGATCTCGATGTTATCCAGGGAGAGGTTGCCGGATGCGCACTCGCCGTCGGACAGATCGACCTGTCCCTGGAAGACGACCGAGTTCGCGAGCGCCAGGCATTCCCCGAGCGTGTGTCCCGAAGGCGGCAGGTAAGTCGGCTCGGTGAAGCTGCTGAACATCAGCGTGCTGGTGGTCCAGTCCGACGAGACGTGGACGTAGCCCCAGAACGACGTGCTGAGCTCGTCGCACCCGATGCTGACCGCAAGGTTCCGGACGGCCCGGCAGTCGTCGGTCTGCGTGTACTGGTGCGAGAACATGATGCGGTCGTAGCCCGAAAGGTCGACGAACCCCGTCGACACCAGCGTCCGCACGCCGACCCCGGGGTATTCCGCCTTCCCGTTGGGAACGTCGATCACCTTCCAGTCGAGGGCGAGCGCGTAGTTGCTGACGTAGCCGGGCGCGACGAGCGGCGATTTGACGAATGCCCCATCCGGGAGGTTCGTGTCGGGGTTGTACGCGTAGTACTGGTAGTTGGCGAACCGGAGGTCCTGGGGCTTGGCCGTGTGGTCCTCGAAGTCGCCGAGCAAGATGGTGCCGGGTGGCGGGGCGCCGGTGCTGCCGCCGGTGCCCGCGGTGCCCGTCGTGCCGGCGGCCTGTATCGACGGCTTCTTCAACGAGCCGACGTCGATGCAGCTCGCGGCCGCCGCCATACACGACGCCAGCAGCGCCGGGACGAGCAGAGCTCTCGAGTCAGAACGCATAGCTGATGCCGAATTGGCGGTGACCGGGATCCACAGCGACCTGCAGCCTCGGCGGCGCTTTCCGGAATTTGTAATGCAGCCCGGATGCCAACACGGCGACGCCGCCCACGACCCAGGCGCCGATGGCGACGCCCTGGAGGGTGTGGATGACGGACACCCGGTGGTCGTAGTCGGAGCAACCGGCGCCGTCGTTGCACGCCGACTTGGCCGAATGGAACTCGCCGTAGGCGACGCCCCAGAGGACGGTCCCGGAGAGCAGCAGGAAGCCGCCGCCCGCGGCGACGTAGACGTCCGCCGGCCGCTGCCAGAACGAGGGCGCGGACGGGATCGCGGCGTTCGACGCGACGAGCCCGGCTGGCGCGCCCGGTGATGTCACCGCGATCGGCGCGGGGGAGGGCAGCGGCTCGCGTTCGATGTTCGCGATCTCGACGGTGCGCTGCTCACCGGCGGCGATCTCCACCTTCGTCAGCCAGACGCGATAGCCGGGCGCGCTCACGCGCAGGTGGTGGACGCCCGGATCGATCGGAACGGCGGTCCCCAGATTCAGCGCGCCTGGTCCGCCGTCGTCATCCGTCACCTTCAGGTCGGGCACCTCCGTCGGGGCGACGACGGTGACCCGCGCCAGCTTCGGCTCGAGCGCCGCGATCCGCTCCTCGGCGGCGGCGGTTCGATCTCTTCTGTCTTGCTCGCTGGCCAGCCTCGCAGCGGCCCGGTACTCGCCCCAGGCGGTCGCCGTCTTGCCTTCCTTCTCGTGGCAGAGCGCGAGGTTCAGCAGCGTTCCCGACGCGGGCTCGAGCGCGTAGCTCGCCGCGAACTGGGCGCACGCCTCGCTGACTTTTCCCTCGGCCATCAGCCGGCGCCCGTCGCGAAAAAGCGCCTGCGCGGCCGGCGGCACCGCGCCGGCCGTCGCCCCCGCGAGCGTGAGCAAGCCGGCGAGCGACGTTGCAAAGGCGAGCCGCCGCGCGTCCCCCGTGTTCACCGTTCGCTCTTTATAGATCGCCTCCGCCCTGAGACGAAAGCCGCAAGCGGCGCGCGCTAGTTCAGCAGGCTGGACTGCGTCAGCTTGAACGGGGCGATCTCGGCGTCGAAGCGCTCGCCGTCAGGCGTGACCATCTGGTAGCTGCCGCGCATCGATCCCGCGGGCGTCGCGATCATGCACCAGCTCGTGTATTCGAACTCCTCGCCGGGCTTCAACACCGGTTGAGCGCCGACCACCCCTTCGCCACGCACCTCCTGCACATCGCCCTCCGCGTCGGTGATGATCCAGTGACGGCTCTGGAGCTGGGCGGTGAGCTCGCCGCGATTGGCGATGTTCACCGTATAGGCGTACGCGAATTGTCGTGCCGAAGCAGACGACTTTTCGGGGATGTACTGGCTTCTAACCGTGATCAAAATTCCCCGTGTCATCGCCGACGACATCAGTCCCTGGTGGACAACGTGCCAAAACCGCGCGATGCATTCAAGAGGAGGCTCGAATGAGCTTGAAAGATAAACGCTGTGTTCCATGCGAAGGCGGCATGCCGCCGCTCGATGAGCTCACGACGCGCAAGCTGCTGGGCCAGGTTTCGGGCTGGGCCGTCGGCCACGAGGGGAAAGACGAGACACCGCGCCTGCAGAAGCGCTTCGAGTTCGTCGACTTCCTGGCCGCGATGGCGTTCATCGACAAGATGGCCGCGATCGCCGAGGAGGAGGCGCACCATCCCGACTTCTGCGTTCACTACAGCCGCGTGGATGTCACGCTGTGGACCCACGCCGTCGGCGGGCTGTCGGAGAACGATTTCATCCTCGCCGCCAAGATCGACGGGATCCTGGCGTGACGCAGGGGGGCGTGGTCATTGCCGGCGCGACCGGCTTGATGGGGACGGCGCTGGCGGCGTCCTGCGCCCGTGACGGCATCCCCGTGTCGGCGCTGGTGCGCGACACCGCGCGCGGCGCGCAGCTGCTGCCGATGGCCAAGCTGCACGCCTGGGACGCGACCCGCGGCTCGCCGCCGGTGCAGGCATTCGACGGCGCCGACGTGGTCGTCAACCTGATCGGCGAGCCGGTCGCCGACAAGCGGTGGAACGACGCGCGCAAGAAGCAGCTGCGCGACAGCCGCGTCGTCGGGACGCGCGCGCTGGTCGACGCGCTTCGCGATCTGCCGCGCCGCCCGCGGCTGCTCATCTCCGCGTCGGGCTGCGGATACTACGGCGATCGCGGCGAGGAGATCCTCACCGAGGCCTCGAAGGCCGGCACCGGATTCCTCGCCGAGCTGGCGCGCGACTGGGAGGCCGAGGCGATGCGCGCCGCCGACATGGGCATGCGCGTGGTGCTGCTGCGCAACGGCGTCGTGCTCTCGAAGACGTCCGGGATCCTCCACAAGATCCTGCCGCCATTTCGCCTGGGGCTGGGCGGCCCGGCGGGCGACGGTTCGCAGTGGCTGCCCTGGATCCACCTCGAGGATCAGATGGGCCTGATCCGACACGCGATGTCGCACGAGTCGGTGTCGGGGCCGCTGAACTGCGTGGCGCCCGAGCCGGTCACGAACGCCGAGTTCGCCCGCGCCCTGGGCGAGGTGCTCGGCCGGCCGGCCGTGCTCAAGGCGCCCCTGTTCGCGCTGCGGATGCGGTTCAGCTCGGAGCTGGTGGACGAGGTGATCCTCGCGAGCCAGCGCGCGATGCCCGTCCGCACGATGGAGACGGGCTACGCGTTCCGCCACCCGCTGCTGCGGGAGGCGCTGGCCGAGGCGCTGGACAAGCGGCCGCGCGACCAGACGGCCCCCGCGCCGTCGACCACCTGAAGCGACCGGCGCGGCCGCGGATGAGGTGAGCCGTTACGGCTCGAGCGCGCCCTTGCGGGAGCGATCGGGCGGAACAAGGTTAGAGGCAGACGGGTGCCGGGTGCCGATTGGCCGCAGCAATCGTGACCGGTGCTGAGATGACGGAACATTCGGCTGCCTCGGCTATGCAATACGCCGCGCTCGCGCGGCGCCGGCTACGCGTCTACTTTCTCGCGGCGGCGCTGGCGCCGGCTGCGGTGGGCCTACTGATCGCGCTGCTGGTGCACTCGCGCGCGAGCGTCTGGCTGGCAGTCTGCGCGGCGGTCGGCGGCCTGGTGGGTCTTCTGGCGGCGTCGCTGGCGGTCCGGCGCGTGGTGATCCCGCTGCACGGGATCGCGGAGGGCCTGTCGCGGTCCGCGTCGAGCGCCGACCACGTGAAGAGCACGTTCGTGGCGAACATGAGCCACGAGATCCGCACGCCGTTGAACTCGGTCCTCGCGCTGTCGCAGCTGCTGCGCGACGGCGTGGCGGGACCGCTGACCGTCGATCAGCGCCGCTATCTGGAGATCGTCACCCGGAACGGACGCACGCTGCTGCGCCTGATCGACGACATTCTCGATCTGTCGCGCATCGAATCGGGGCACCTCGAGGTGGACACCGAAGACGTCGATCTCGCGCCGCAGCTCGACTCGATCGTCGAGGCGTTGTCGCCGCTGGCGACGGCGAAGGACCTCGACCTCACGGTGAAGCTGCCGGACGACCTGCCGCTCGTGCGCTGCGACGTCGAGCGTGTGCGGCAGATCTTGACGAACCTGATCGCGAACGCGATCAAGTTCACCGACGCCGGCATGGTGCGTGTGACCGCAAGTGCGGGCGAGACAGGCGTCGCCATACATGTGACGGACACCGGCGTCGGCATCCCGGAAGCCGCGCTCGGGCGCATCTTCGAGGAGTTCGTGCAGGTCGACCAGACACTGGCCCGCCGGCAAGGCGGCGCAGGTCTTGGACTTGCGATCGCCAGCCGGCTGGCGCGCCTGATGGGCGGTGACATCTCCGTGTCCAGCGTCTCCGGGAGCGGCTCGCGCTTCACGCTGACGCTGCCGCGCTCGGCGCAGGTCTCCGAAAAACGAAACGTTTCACGAATGTCAACGCGCGACGAGACTGTCGATGATATTCGCGCGGAGGCGTATGCTCGCGGCACCCGAGATGTTCCGGTCACGGTCCTGATCGTGGAAGACAACGAAGACAACCTCTTCACGCTGCGAGAGATTCTCGCGCCGCTGTCGTTCGATATCGCGGCCGCGTCGACAGGGCGCCAGGCGATCGAGTACTGCCGCGCGCAGCTCCCGGACCTCGTCATCATGGACGTGCAGATGCCAGGCATGTCGGGCCTGCAAGCGACCGGCGCGATTCGCGTGCTGCCGGGCGGGCGTGACGTGCCGATCCTCGCGCTGACCGCGCAGGCGATGGCGGGCGATCGAGATCGCATCCTGAACGCCGGCTGCGACGCGTACCTGGCGAAGCCAGTCGCGCCGCGAGAGCTTCGTGCTACCGTCACGCGCTTGCTGGAGGCGCGTCGACCGGAGGTCGTGCATTCCGCATCGGTACGGCAGCAGGTGGCCGGCGCGGTGGAGAAGGGGGAACGCCATGGCGCGGATACTCCTCGTCGATAACGAGGCCGGTGACCGGCGCGGGGCCGCACGCGCGCTCGGGATCCGCGAGCAAGAGCTGGAGCAGGTCGAGTCGATCGCGGCGGCGCTGGTGCGGGCCGCCGAGGCTGGTCACCCCTTCGTGCTCGTGTCGCCCGCCAGCCTCGAGGCGTCGCTCGCGTCGCGCCCGTCTTCCAGCGGCGACCTGCTCCGCGAGACGTTCGACGTCTTCGAGGACGGCGTGTGTCTCCTCGCGCGCAATGGCTCGCTGAAGGTGGCGAACGCGATCGGCGAACGCCTGTTCGACAGCTCGCTGAAGCGCGAGCTGCAGGACGTCGCCAGCGAGGCGAGCCGTCGGGCGGTGACGGCCGACCGCAGCCTGACGCTGGACGGGCGCGCGTACGCCGCGCGCGCGTACCCGCTGTCCGAGCGCGGCGTCGTCCTTTACATCCGCGACGCGACCGACGAGCGCGAGCGTGAGATCGGCCGCCTGCAGTCCGAGAAGATGGCGTCCATCGGCATGCTCGCGGCGGGCGTCGCGCACGAGATCAACAACCCGGCCGCGTTCGTGCTGGCGAACATCGAGGCGCTGACCGGCCACATGCGCCTGATCGAGGACAAGCTGCGCGAGCTGCCCAACGCGGACACCGCGCACGCCGCGCTGTCGAACCTGCTGTTCGAGGCGAGCGCCGTCCTGCAGGAGTCGAAGGAAGGCATGGCCCGCATCCAGCGGATCGTGCGCGACCTGGGATCGTTCTCGCACGCCGATGAGGACGTGAACGTCCCGATCAGCGTCAACACCGCCGTCGAGTCGGCGCTGACGATGCTGCGCAACGAGCTGAAGTACCGCGCCCGCGTCGAGCAGGACCTGCGCGCGAGCCGACCCGTGCTGGCGAGCGCGCCGCGCCTCGGGCAGGTGTTCCTGAACCTGATCTCGAACGCCGTGCAGGCGCTCGAAGAGGTCAACGTCAAACGGAACCTCGTGCGGGTGCGCAGCTTCGATGACGGCGACTACGTCGTCGTCGAGGTGTCCGACAACGGTCCCGGCATCGCGCCCGAGGCGGCGCCGCGGATCTTCGAGTCGTTCTTCACGACCAAGCCGCGCGGGATGGGGACCGGGCTGGGGTTGCCGATCTCGCTGGGGATCGTGCGCAGCCTGGGCGGCGAGATCATCGTCGACAACCGGCCGGGGGAGGGCGCCACGTTCCGCGTGCGCATCCCCGCCACCGTCGCGGCGCCCGCCGCGCGCACGCCGCTGCCGGAGGTGACGCCGTCACGCTTCATGCGCCGGCGCATCCTGGCCGTCGACGACGAGGCGCTGTTGCTGAAGGCGTATCGGCGCATGCTCTGCGACGCGCACGAGCTGACCACCGCGCTGGGGGGGCACGAGGCGTTGAAGCTGCTGGAGAACGACGCGGGCTTCGAAGTCGTGCTGTGCGATCTCCAGATGCCCGAGATGTCGGGGATGGAGCTGCACGCCGCGGTGATGGAGCGCAACCCGGCGCTCGCCAATCGCTTCGTGTTCGTGACGGGCGGGGCGTTCTCGGGCGACGCGCGGCGCTTCCTGGAGGAAGCGGTCCCGGCCGTCATCCAGAAGCCGTTCAACGTCGAGGACCTGCTGCGCCTCGTCGACACCATCGGCTCCGGCGGCGGCAAGCGCGTGAAGGTGTCCGCGCCGAAGCCGCGCTCACCGTGACCTGACGCCGGGGATGCGAGCGCGCAAGCTGGTGGTCGCGGCGCTGGTGCGCGAGGACGGGCGCATCCTCGTGTCGCGGCGGCGCGCGGACCAGGCCATGCCGAACCTCTGGGAGTTCCCGGGCGGCAAGGTCGAACCGGGCGAGCACCCGGAGGCGGCGCTGGTGCGCGAGGTGCGCGAGGAGCTCGACTGCGGCATCGCCGTCGACGGCATCCGCGAGGTCGTCTTCCACGCCTACCCGGAGTTCGATCTCTACATGCTCGTCTACGCGAGCACGATCACCGACGGCCGCCCGCGGGCCGTCGAGGTCGCGGAGATCGCGTGGGTGGAACCGGCGAAGTTACCCGAGCTGGATCTGCTGCCCGCGGACTACCCGCTCGCGCGGAAGCTCGCGTCGATGTGAGCGCGCGCGTGCACCGGCGCGCGCGCGTTCAGTTCGTCGGTGTCTCGGCGGGAGGAGTCGCCGCTTCGATGGGCGGCGGCGGGGGCGTCTCGCCCGGCGCCGGGTGGGCGTTGCGGAGCGCCTCGCGCTCGGCGTTGCGAACCGCCTCCATCGCGTCGCGCTTGCACGCGCCGCACATCGTCGGCTCGGCCCACGCGCCCAGGTGCGTCTGCAGCTGGCTCTCGGGCGGCCAGAAGATCGGCGTCCCGCACTGCTTGCAGGGGATCTCCAGCGTCTTCTTGTCCTTGAGGAACTCGCTGCAGTTCTCGCAGCGGCGCTCTGGCGGCTTGATGACGCGCTTGCGCTTGTTCTTCTTTTTCTTGTTCGACGGCGTCACGGCCGCCTCGGGCAAGACACCGGCCGCGACCGCCGCAGCCGCGGCCACGAGGTCGACCGTCGACGTCACGACGGGCTCGCCGTCCGGCTCTTTCAGCTCGGGACGCACGCCCGCGGCCAGCTGCGCCTGCTTGGCCCACGTCCACGTGCCGGTGCAGTTGTCCGTCTTGCAGGGCAGCTGCTTGTCTTCCAGCTCGACGATGTCCTTCGAGCAGTTCTCGCAGTACTGCGGATACGGATCGCCGGTCTTGCCCCGCACGGCGCGCGCGAGCTGACCGCCGCGCTTGTCGATCCAGACGCCCTTGCAACCGGCGCGGCGGCAGGGCCGCTCCACGTCCTGCAGCGTCCGGTAGATGGTGTTGCAGCTCTCGCACATCCGGTGCGGCGCCTTGGGCGCCGGCTTGCCGGCCAGCGCCGCATCCAGCTGGTCGCTGCGCGTCCAGGTCCAGGTCTTCTTGCAGCCGGACGTGCGGCACCGGACCTCGCGATCGGCGATGGCGCCGAAATCGGCCTTGCAGCGGTCGCACATGCGGCGGGGCGGATCGTTCGTCAGCCCGGCCGCGTAGGCCTCGATCTGCTCGACCGCGCTCCAGGTCCACTTCTTGTCGCAGCCGTTGATGCCGCAGCGGACGGGGCGGTCCTTCAGCTTGCGGAAGACGCCCTCGCACTGCCCGCAGCGCTGCGTGGGCAGCTCCGGCTCGACCTCGGGCGCGCCCGCCAGCAGCTGCGCGCGTCGCGAGAACAGCGAGGTGCGGGTGCAGCCCGGAACGGCGCACGGCACGGTCTTGTCGGTCAATTCGCCGAGGCGGCGCTCGTCGTCGGCGCACAGGCCGGCCGGCGGCTGGCGCTTGCCGGCGAACGCTTCCATCTGCTGGCTGACCGTCCAGGTCCAGGTCCCCGTGCAGCCGGGGCGATCGCAGGCGCGCTCGACGTCCTTGGCCTTCGCGAAGGCGTCGCGGCAGGGGTCGCACATCGACGACGCGGGGTCGGATGGATTCGCGGCGCCGCGACCGCCGAGCTTCGCGCCCTTGGCGGAAGCCATCGAAATCCAAGTGCGTGTACACCCCGGCACGGAACAGGGGGACGACTTCGCCCCCAGCCGATCGGCTAGCGTGAATCCTGCAAGGCCCATGAGGGGCCTAATGCTGACGAAACACCGCCCGACACGCAAGCGCGACGTGGAAACACCTTGCTGACGGCGGTGGGGGGGGGCTGGTCGGCGCGGGGGCGCAGGCGGGCTTTGCCTGGCGGAGCCCATCGCGGGAGGCCCGGAACCCTCTCAGGGTTCCGGGGTAGCGCCAGCTTGCACCCGGACGGTGACGAGGGTAGACAAGCGGCCTTCCCCATGCAGATAACGATCGAGGATCTGTCCCCCGTCGAGAAACGCGTCGAATTCGAGCTTCCGTGGTCGGACGTGGTCCCGAAACTCGAAAAAGCCTATGACTCGCTCCGTCGTGGCGTGAGGCTGCCGGGCTTCCGCCCCGGCAAGGTGCCCCGGGCGCTGATCGAGAAGATGTACAAGCGCCAGGTCGAGGACGAGGTCGCCCGCGACCTGGTCGAGCACTCCATCGGGCAGGCGATCCGCGAGAACCAGCTCCAGCCCGTCGCGCCCCCGGCCGTCGAGGCCCTGGAGATCAAGTCGGGCGCGCCGTTCAAATTCACCGCGCGCGTCGAGGTGCGATCGCAGGTGACGCCGAAGGATTACTCGGGCGTGCCGGTGTCGCGCCGGCCCGCGAAGGTGACGGACGAAGCGGTCGCCGAGGCGCTGGAGGGCTATCGCCGTCGCCTGACCGAGTTCAAGCCCGTCGAGGGCCGCACGGAGACGGGCGACACCGACCTGCTGCTGGTCGAGCTGTCCGGACGCGTGGGTGACCACAAGCTGAAGAAGCGCCAGGTCGCTGTCGATCTCGAGAACGACAGCGAGGGCGCGCTGCCTGGCCTGGCGAGCCGCCTGCGCCGCAAGCCGATCGGCGGCGAGCCGATCGCGGTCGACTACACCCTGGCGGGCGAGGGCCTGCTGCCGGAGCTGGCGGGCAAGGAAGTCCACCTGCACGTCACGATCAAAGAGATGCGCGAGAAGAAGGTCCCCGCCCTCGACGACGAGATGGCGAAGGACACCGGCGAGGCCGAGACGCTGGATGGCCTGCGCACGAAGGTGCGCGAGCGGCTGCTCGAGGGTGACGAGCGCCGCATCAAGGGCGAGATGACCCGCGCGCTGATCAAGGAGCTCGTGAAGCGCAACGACTTCGCGGTCGCGCCCGCGCTGATCGAACGGTACGCGCAGCTCCTGGTGAACCGCGCCAAGCAGCAGCTGATGATGATGGGGCTCGACGTCGAAGGCGTCGACGACGCGAAGATGCGCGAGGAGCTGCGCGGCGAGGCGGAGGAGGAGGCGCGCGGCTCGATCCTGATCCAGGCGATCGCCGAGCGCGAGGGCATCACGGTGACCGACGCCGACGTGCAGAAGCGCATCGCCGAGCTCGCGTCGGCGCGCAACGAGAATCCGAAGCAGCTACGCGCCGAGCTGGAGAAGGATCATCGCATCCACCAGATCGAAGGCCAGATCCGCGAACAGAAGGCGCTTGATATGCTGATCGCCCAGGCTAAGATCACCGAGGAAGAAGCGCCTTCGCTGATCGTCACGCCGGAACAGGCGAAGCGAGAAGCTCAAGAGAAGAAGAGCGCCAAAGCGAAAAAGGAACCCAAATGACCGACGAGACCCCGCCCGCGATTCGCAACTTCATCATCCCGACGGTCATCGAGCAGACCCATCGGGGCGAGCGCGGCTGGGACATCTTCTCGCGCCTGCTCAAGGACCGCATCATCTTCCTGGGCACGGCCGTCGACGATCAGGTCGCGAACATCATCATCGCGCAGCTCCTGTTCCTCGAGAGCGAAGATCCCGACAAGGACATCATGCTCTACATCAACTCGCCGGGCGGCATGGTGACGGCGGGCATGGCGATCTACGACACCATGCAGTACGTGCGGCCGGACGTCGCGACGTTCTGCATGGGTCAGGCGGCGTCGATGGGCGCGTTCCTGCTGGCGGCCGGCGCGAAGGGCAAGCGGTACTCGCTGCCGCACGCGCGCATCCTGATCCACCAGCCGCTGGGCGGCTTCTCGGGCCAGGCGACAGACATCGACATCCACGCCAAGGAGATCCTCCGGACGCGCGACAAGCTGAACGAGCTGCTGGTCAAGCACACCGGCCAGCCGATCGAGCGGATCAAGTCCGACACGGAACGCGACTACTTCATGAGCGCGATCGAAGCCAAGGAGTACGGCCTGGTCGACGACGTGCTGGTGCAGAAGCTCACGGCGCCGTCGGGCAAGTAATCCGGTCCCCAGGCCGCCCGTGGTCAAGCACATCGTCCTCTGGCGGCTGAAGCCCGAGGCCCACGGCCGGCCCGCGGTCGAGAACGCGCGCGCCATCAAGAAGAAGCTGGAGGCGCTGCGCGGGCGAATCCCGGGCATGCTCACGATCGAGATCGGGCTCGACTTCAGCCACACCGAGAACTCCTGCGACGTCGCGCTCTACTCGGAGTTCGAGTCGCGCGCGGCGCTGGACGCCTACCAGACCCACCCGGAGCACAAGGCGGTCATGCCATTCATCCTCGAGGCGCGCAGCCAGCGGCACCTCGTAGATTACGAGGCCTGACGGCGGCCAGAGCGCGCCCGCGCATTTCGCGAGCTGCGATCGCGCCCATTCCGGGGCAGGCGGCGGACGATGCCCGGAATCGGCGTTCTCTTGCTCAAACGTCTGCACGCCGTAGTCGGTCACCAGGTCACGGCCAGCGACACGGCGCCCTGCCGCGGCGCGACCGCCGGGACGATGCGCAGCGTGGCGCCGAGGTCGCGCGGGCGCCATTCCATCACGTCGTGCCCGACCAGGCCGGCGATGAGCGTGCCCGCGCCGACTGCCTGCGCGCCGCTCCAGATCGAGACCCACACGGGCGAGCCGCGGACGTCTTCGGGCGTCTTCCACCAGTAGAGGAGGGGACCCGCGATCGGCACGACCGCCGCCGCTCCGTGCGCGCCGCAGTCGCTGCACGGTTCGGCGGCGCCGGAGGCAACGATCGCGAGACCCAGGAAAACCGCGGCGGCGTAGGTGGCGCCAAACGTCGCGGCCCCGGCGGCGATCAGGGCAGGCCGCCGCCGATGAACCCAGCGCGGGAACGCCTTCGTCGGCGCGTCCGGAACAAATGACGGCGCCGCCAACCGGGGGACCGCGGGAAGCTCGATCGTCGGCGCTTCGTCGTCGTGTCCTTCCCCCGTTTCAGTTTCAGCGCGGGCCGGCGCGGCGACGCCCAGCGCGACCGCGAGAAGCGCCGCGGCCGAAGAGAATCTTCCTAACCTGCGCACGCGTGAGGCCAAGGGCAACTGTCGTGCCGCCGGCGGAGGGCGCCTGCGCCGGCGCAACCGCGCCTCGTGCTCGTTGAGGCGTCAAACTTTCACCGCTCCCGCGTCAGCCTTCGCCTGACCTGCCCCGCCCGACATGAAGTGACGGCAGCGCAAGCGGAGGGACGTGTGCTACCATTTTCGCAGTGCCGACCGAGCGCAAGCGCGACGATCACGGAAGCCTCTCCTGCTCGTTCTGCGGGAAGAGTCAGAAGGAGGTCAAGAAGCTCATCGCAGGCCCGACGGTCTACATCTGCGACGAGTGCATCGGCCTCTGCAACGACATCATCGCCGAGGAGATCGAGAAGGAATCGGAGAGCTTTGGCCTCGCGCCCGTGCCCAAGCCGGCCGAGATCAAGACCGTCCTCGACGACTACGTCATCGGCCAGGAGCGCGCGAAGAAGATCCTCGCGGTCGCGATTCACAACCACTACAAGCGCATCGACGCGAAGGTGGGCGCCGAGGACGTCGAGCTCGGCAAGTCCAACATCCTCCTTCTGGGACCGACCGGCTGCGGCAAGACGCTGCTCGCGCAGACGCTGGCCAAGATCCTCAACGTGCCGTTCGCCATCGCGGACGCCACGAACCTGACTGAGGCCGGCTACGTCGGCGAGGACGTCGAGAACATCATCGTCAACCTGCTGCAGAACGCCGACCACGACATCGAGAAGGCGCAGCGCGGGATCGTCTACAT
>Ga0070683_100002663_pt1 | contig 14270 bp, 10 predicted proteins | sample KBSC713LmetaG_FD_64662 | JGI IMG/M metagenome (GOLD analysis project Ga0070683, IMG submission 64662) | Corn rhizosphere microbial communities from Kellogg Biological Station, Michigan, USA - KBS C7.1-3L metaG | ecosystem: Host-associated > Plants > Roots > Rhizosphere ...
CGCCCGTAGGCGCCGCTGACGTATGCGGTATTAGCAATCCTTTCGGACTGTTGTCCCCCGCCGGAAGGTAGATTACCCACGTGTTACGCACCCGTCCGCCACTTTACTAGTAGACCGAAGTCTACATTCTCGTTCGACTTGCATGTGTTAGGCCCGCCGCTAACGTTCGCTCTGAGCCAGGATCAAACTCTCCAGTTAACTTGTCGGCTGAAGCTTTCGCTTCAACCTAACTTTTGAGATTGTCTTGCTCGGAGAATCACAATTGTCGGGGTATTCGGAGAACTCCGCCCGAAGGCGAAGTGCTCTTATTACCTTTCGAACTTGGTTTGCTATTCAGCTTTCAGAGACCGACGCGATTTCGTGAAAAACCGCGAAAAACCCTGGCGTTTGTGGCGTTTCGAGTTACCGCCGCCACCACCGTCAGGGAGCGCAGAGTCTATTCAGAAACGCTTTTGAGTCAATAATATTTTTCAAGAAAAACAGCGCTTTCGGTACTGGCCCTGTCAGCGCCTCGACCGCTGTGGATAGCGACCTACAAAACCGCAGTATATCTACGAAATTCGGAGCCCGTGATCCAGCGGGATTGGCCAGAGCTCGTCAGCGGCGTTAGGCTGCTGGGCCTTGTCGGCCTGTTTTCAATGCTCGACGTCCCTCGCGGCAGGGCTGAAATTCTGCGGAAATTGCGGGCGTGCGCTGTCCACGGCCGACCCGACTGAGGTCGCGGATGCCGCGGATCCGTGGCTGGGCCGCGTTGTAGATGGGCGCTACCGCGTGCAGGCGCGGCTGGGCACGGGCGGAATGGGCGTCGTGTACAGGGTCGAGCATCTGCACCTCGGCAAGACCGCGGCGATGAAGGTGCTCTCGCCGGAAACGGCTGCAAAACCCGAGATGATCCGGCGTTTTCGCCTCGAGGCGCAGTCGGTCAGCAAGCTCAATCATCCGAACATCGTGCAGACGTTCGACTTCGGCCAGACCGACGGCGCGCTGTACCTGGTGATGGAATACATCAAGGGCGACGACCTTTCGTCGCTGCTGAGGCGTGAAGGTCCGTGGACGTGGGCGCGCGCGGCGCGGTTCTTCGCGCAGGTTTGCTCGGGCCTGACCGAGGCGCACGAGGCGGGGATCGTTCACCGCGATCTCAAGCCGGAGAACCTGATGGTCGTGAAGCGCCGCGAGGGCGGCGAGCACGCGAAAGTGCTCGATTTCGGCCTCGCGAAGCTGCGCGCGCGTGGCGCGACAGAGCGCGCGATCAGCTCGGGCGGGCAGGTGATCGGCACACCGTATTACATGGCGCCCGAGCAGGTGCGCGGGGAGGACCTCGACGCGCGCGCCGATATTTACAGCCTTGGCGCGACGCTGTACCGCGTGCTGACGGGTGAGCCGCCGTTCGACGCGCCGTCGCCGATGAGCGTGCTGACGAAGCACCTCACCGACGACGTCGTGCCGCCGCGCAGGCGTGCGCCGGCGCGCGCGCTGCCGCCCGACGCCGATCGGATCGTGCTGCGCGCGATGGCGAAGTCCGTCGAGGATCGCTACGCGTCGGCGGCAGAGGTGCAGCAGGATCTCGAGCGCGCGCTGGACGCGCCCGCGGGCGGTTTGATGACGTCGGTCGCGACGGTGGCGTTGCGGCGCCCGCAGGCGGTGGCGCGCGCGGCAGGCGAGGCGCCGACGCTGGCGCTGGGGACCGACGCCGCGCGGGCGACCGCGAACGCCGCGGCGGCGAAGGCCGCTGTTGTCCCGGAGACGCGCCCGGCGGTCGAGCCACGGGCGAATACCGTCTCCGACGCGGCGTCGACGTCGGACGAGGGCGAGCTGGATCGCCTGCGACGCTCGGACGTCGACGATTACGAATGGTCGCTGCGCCGCATGCGGCTCGTGCGGCGCCTGGTGCTCCCGCTGATCGGCGTGATCGTCGCCGGCGCGGCCGCGTTCGTGGCCTGGAAGCGGCCGTGGGAGCGCGGTCCCGACGGTCTCGAGCACGAGCCCAACAACACGCCGGGCTACGCGAACCTGCTGTTGCAGGCGCCCGTGCGCGGCATGATCGGGACGCCTCTCAACGATCGCGAAGGCGACGTCGATTACTACCGCGTGCCGGCCGGGAAGGGCCCGCGATCGCTGCACGCGCGCCTGGAGGGGATCCCCGGCGTCGACCTGGTGCTGGAGCTGTTCGACGCGCAGGGGCGTCGCATCGCGAAGAGCGACGCGCGCGGGCACGGCCTGGGCGAATGGTTGCAGCCCACGGCGATCGGCCCGACGGAGGCGTACCTGGCCGTGCGCGAGGTCTGGATCGACGGCACGGCCCCGACGGCGAACGCGCTGGACCCTTACTCGCTGACGGCGCGCTGGGGACCCCCGCAGCCCGACTGGGAGCTGGAGCCGAACGACTGGCCCACCGCCGCGACGCCGCTGCCGGCCAGCGGCCGCGTGCGCGGGTATCTCGGCAGCGGCGAGGACCGCGATTGGTTCTCGCTGACGCCGACGAAGACGGGGCTGGTGATGGGCACGGTGAGCGCGCCCGCAGGCGTCGACATCATCGTGTTCCGGGACGAGGACGCGAAGAAGGTGGTCAACCGACGCGGCGCCGGCGACGACGAGCAATTTGCGGTGGACGGGGAGGCGGGCAAGCCGCTCTTCATCGGCATCGCGCGCAAGCTCGACGGGAAAAAGGACGTGAAGGAGCAGGCGCTGCAGGGCCTGGAGGATCCCTACGAGCTGGTGATCAACCCGACCGACAAGTGACGCGCGGGCCGCGCGCGGCCTAGTCGCTGGTGAAGATCAGGTCGAGCTACCGCGTACCGCGCAGTAACCGCGCCGCTTCCTTGGCGTGGTACGTCAGGATGAGGTCGGCGCCGGCGCGCCGGATCGACGTCAGCGTCTCCATCATGACGCGGTCGTGGTCGATCCAGCCCTTCTCGGCGGCGGCCTCCAGCATCGCGTACTCGCCGGACACGTTGTACGCGGCGATCGGCACGTCGAACTCGCCGCGCGCCTCCGCGATGACGTCGAGGTACGCGAGGGCGGGCTTCACCATCACGATGTCGGCGCCTTCCTCGACGTCCAGCGCCAGCTCACGCATCGCCTCGCGCACGTTCGCCGGATCCATCTGGTACCCGGCGCGATCGCCGAACGCCGGCGTCGAATCGACCGCCGTCCGGAAGGGGCCGTAGTAGCCGGACGCGAACTTCGCCGAGTACGCGAGCAGGCCGACCTTCTCGAAGCCGTCCTCGTCCAGCGATTCGCGCAGGAAGCCGACGAAGCCGTCCATCATTCCCGACGGCGCCACCAGGTCGGCGCCCGCGCGCGCGTATGACAGCGCCGCGCGCCCCAGGTTGTCCAGCGTCGCGTCGTTATCGATGTCGCCTTCGACGACGACGCCGCAGTGGCCGTGCGTCGTGTACTCGCAGAAGCAGGCGTCCACGGCCAGCACCAGCTCGGGCACGGCCTTCTTGATTGCGCGCAGGGCGCGCTGCACGACCCCTTCGCTGTGCCAGGCCTCGCTCCCGACCTCGTCCTTTTTCTCGGGCAGGCCGAACAGGATCACCGACGGGATGCCGAGCTTCGCGACCTCCTCGGCCTCGCGCACCACCTCGTCGACGGAGAGCTGGAACTGCCCTGGCAGCGACGAGATCTCGCGGCGCACGCCCTTGCCGGGGCCGACGAACAGCGGGTAGATGAAGTTGTCCGGCGCGAGCGTCGTCTCGCGCACCATGCGCCGCAGCGCGGGTGTGCGGCGCAGGCGCCGGGGGCGGGTCTCGGGGAACGACATCGTCGAGGAGAGTAGCCTAACCCCGGCGTTTCCGCCCGGCCACGCGACGATCGCGCGGGCGGCTCAGCCGAGCTTCGCGCGCGCCGCCGCCAGCGCAGCGATCAGCGCTTCGGGCGTCGGTGACGCAGCCACGCTCGCGGCGGGCAGGCCGGCGGCGCGCACCGCATCGGCGGTCGTCGGACCGATCACCGCGATCGGCGCGCGCGCCAGCGGGGCCGTTCCCCAGCGCGCGACGAACGCGCGCAGCGCCGACGGGCTGGCGAACGTCGCCGCGTCGAACGGGGGCAGCGCGGGCAGGTCCGCGATCGCGACGGTCTCGGAGACGGGGACGACGTCGACGACCAGGCCGCGCGCCTCCAGCTCGTGGCGCAGGTGATCGCGGCCGCCGACGGCCTGCGGGAACAGCACCCGCGTTCCGGCCGGCTCCGTGGACAGCGCGGCGACCAGGCCTTCCTGGCGCTGCTCGTCGTCCAGCGGGACGATGTCGGCGGCGCGCCCCTCGATGGCCAGCGCGCGCGCCGTCGCCGGTCCGACGGCCGCGATGCGCGCCGCGGCGAGCGCGGCCCACGCGCCGACCTCCCGCGCGCGCGTGCAGGCCAGCCGCACCGCCGACGGGCTGGTCAGCACGACCCAGCCGTAGCTGGCCGCGTTCGCCACCGCGCGATCGAACGCGTCCCAGCTGGGCGGCGGCGCGACCGTGATGGTCGGGTAGGCGACGGGCTCGGCCCCGGCCGCGCGCAGCGCGGCGAGCAGCGACGCGGCCTGCTCGGCCGGGCGGGTCACCAGCACCCGCCAGCTGGCAAGCGGGGCGGGCGTCGCGGCGTCGTAAGGCACGATTTGATGATACCGTCCGTCGCTGACGATGCGCGCAATTCGACGGCTGCTGCTTTCGCTCGTCGTGTTCGGCGCGCTCGCGCCGCTGCCGGCGTGCAAGAACAACGGGCAGCCCTCGCAGGCGCCCGCCGTCGGGCCGGCGATCGTCACCATCGACACCGCAGAGCGAAAGCTGCCGTTCCACGTCGAGCTGGCGCTGACCGGTGAGGAACAGAATCGCGGCCTGATGTTTCGCAAGACGATGGCCACCGACGCCGGCATGCTGTTCGTCTTCGACCGCCAGAGCGTGCACACGTTCTGGATGAAGAACACCCTGATCCCGCTGGATATGCTGTTCATCGATGCCGACAAGAAGATCGTCGGCATCGTCGAGAACGCCGAGCCGCAGACGGAGACACCGCGGACCGTGGGCGTTCCGTCGCAGTACGTGCTGGAGATCGGCGGCGGCCTCTCGGGCCAGCTGGGGATTCGCGCGGGCCAGCTCGTCGAGTTCATGGGCGTGCCCGCGACCATCGCGACGCCGTGACGCCCGAATAGTCCGCGATGCAGCCGATGCTCGCGACGCTGGCGGACGCGCCGCTCTCCGATCCGAACCTCGTCTACGAGCCGAAGTACGACGGCATCCGCGCGCTGATCACGGTGACGCCGGTGCGCGGGAAGAGGCGCGCCGACGTCGCGATCGCGTCGCGCGCCGGCAACGACAAGACCGCGCAGTTCCCGGAGATCGTGCTGGCGCTATCGGTCTGGGGCGCGCGGCGCGCCGGCGCCGTGCTCCTCGACGGCGAGATCGTCGCGCTCGATGCCGACGGGCAGCCGACCGGGTTCCAGCGCATCCAGGATCGCATTCACCTCACCGACCCGCGCGAGATCGTCGCGCGCGCGGCGGCCAGCCCGACCGCGTTCGTCGCGTTCGATCTGCTGCGCGACGGCGAGGCGGATCTGTGCGCGCTGCCGCTGGTCGAGCGGCGTCGGCGCCTGGAGGTGGCGATCAAGCCTGCGCTGGACGGCGTCGTTCGGCTGTCGACGCAGGTCCGCGGAGACGGCGCCGCGCTGCTCGCCGAGGCGCGCGCGTACGGCTGGGAGGGGCTGGTCGTCAAGGACGCGCAGTCGCCCTACCGGCCCGGCCGGCGGTCGCGCGAGTGGCGGAAGATGAAGCTGGTCAAACGCGACTCGTTCGTCGTCGGCGGGTTCACCGAGCCGCGCGGCGCGCGCACCCAGTTCGGCGCGCTGCTGCTGGGCGTGCCGCAAGAGGACGGCCAGCTGCGCTTCGTGGGCCACGTCGGCGGCGGCTTCTCGGACGACGAGCTTCAGCGGCTCGCGCGCCGCCTGGACGCGCTCGAGACACCGCGTTGTCCGTTTGCGAAACGGCCGGTCACGAACGAGAGGCCGCACTGGACGCGGCCGGTCCTCGTCGCCGAGGTCAGGTACCTCGGCGTCAGCGACCTCGGCATCCTGCGGGCGCCGATCTACCTCGGGCTCCGCGACGACGTGGCCGCGGGCGCCGTGCACGTCGACGAGCCCGCTGTCGCGGCGCCGCGGTCGGCCGCGCCCGTCGAGAAGCCGCCGACGAAGGCGGCCATCGCGCGCGTGCGCGCGCAGATCGACGCGCTCGTCGAGCCGGGTGGCGGCAAGCTGCAGCTCCCCGACGGCGCGGTCCTTTCGGTCACGAACCTGGCCAAGCGCCTGTGGCCGCGCGCCGGGATCACCAAGGCCGATCTCTTCCGCCACTACCTGGACGTCGCGCTCTGCGTCCTGCCCGTCGTCCGCGATCGCCCGCTGATCATGCGGCGCCTGCCCGACGGCATCGACGGCCACGCTTTCTTCCAGCACCGGGCGCCCGACGACGTGCCCGCCGGCGTGCGCCGCGCGGCGGTTTCGGGCGACGACGTGCCCAGCCGGATCGTCGGCGGCAACCTGACCACGCTGCTCTACCAGGTGCAGCTCGCGGTCATCTCGCAGGATCCCTGGTCCTCGCGCGCGCAGTCGCCCGATCACGCCGACTTCGCCGCGATCGACCTCGACCCGACGGAGGGGGCGTCGTTCTCGCGCGTGCGCGACGTCGCCCGCTGGGTTCGCGACGAGCTCCACCTGCTCGGCGTCGACGGCCACCTCAAGACATCGGGCGCGCGGGGCCTGCATATCTACCTGCCGATGCGGCCCGGCACGACGTTCGAGGCGGCGCAGCTCTTCTGCCGCCTGATCGCGTCCGTGGTCGCCGGCCGCCATCCCGATGCCGCCACGGTGGAGCGGTCCCTCAAACGACGGCCGCCGGCGGCCGTCTACCTCGATTGTCTGCAGAACGGGTTCGGCAAGTCCCTCGCCAGCGCGTACAGCGCCCGCGCCAGCGACTTCGCGGGCGTGTCGGCGCCGCTCGCGTGGGACGAGCTGAACGGCACGCTGGACCCGCGCGACTTCACGATCCGCACGATGCCCGCCCGTATCCGCGAGGTCGGCGATCTCTGGGCGCCGATGCGCAGGGCGAAGGGGATCGATCTGGAGGCGGCGCTGGAACGCGCCCACGGACGCCTCGGGACGTGACAGGTTGGCGACCGGCGCGCCGCACGCGCGGCGCGCCCGAAAAATGGTAATAGTACGCGTCAACTCACGGAGGCCCGCTCATATGCGCTCGAAAATGCCGCTCGCAGTGCTCGTCCTGACAATGTCGACCCCGTTGCTCGCGCGCGTCGCCCGCGCCGACGACGACGATCCGGCGAAGGGGAAGTTCACGCTCGAGCAGGCGACCAAGGGCCTCTCCGGCAGCGGGCCGCTGAACGCGAAGATCGAGACGACGCTGGGTACGTTCAACTGCGAGCTCTACGACAAGCAGGCGCCGATCACCGTCGCCAATTTCGTCGGGCTCGCGCGCGGCTTGCGCCCGTGGAAGGACCCGAAGACCGGCAAGTGGGAGGAGAAGAAGCCCTTCTACGACGGCCTCATCTTCCACCGCGTCATCCCGGGCTTCATGATCCAGGGCGGCGATCCGCTGGGCGTCGGCACCGGCAACCCCGGCTACCGCTTCGAGGACGAGTTCTCGCCCGAGCTGAAGTTCGACAAGCCGGGCCTGCTCGCGATGGCGAACGCGGGCCCCGCGACGAACGGTTCGCAGTTCTTCATCACCGAGGGCACGCCCCAGCACCTGACCGGCCGCCACACCATCTTCGGCCTGTGCGAGCCGGCGTCGCTGGTCTCCAAGATCACCGGCGTGAAGCGCGGGCCCCGCGATAAACCCGAGACCGACGTCGTCATCAAGAAGGTGACGATCACCCGCGGCAAGCCCAAGAAGAAGTAGATCCCGCGCGCATGAAACATTTCGTTTTAGACACGAACGTCCTCATCCACGATCCCCGCGCGATCTTCCAGTTCGCGGACAACGAAGTCGTCATCCCGATCTTCGTCCTCGAAGAGGTCGATCAGTTCAAGAAGGAAGCCTCCGAACGCGGGCGCAACGCGCGCGAGGTGGCGCGCCTGCTTGACGCCCTTCGCGAGCAGGGCGGGCGGCTTTCGGACGGTATCGCGCTGCCCGAGACGGGCGGGCGCCTGCGCGTCGCCTCGGCGGCGCGCTCGGTGCCGACGACGCTGCGCGAGAGCCAGATCGCGGACCACCTCATCCTGATGGTCGCGCTGGACGTGCGCGACCTGGGCAAGGACGAGCCGACGATCTTCGTGACCAAGGACGTCAACCTGCGCATCCGGGCCGACGCGCTCGGGCTGACCTCGATGGACTACGAGGCGGAGCAGATCGACATCGACGAGCTCTACTCGGGCATGACGGAGCTGCCCGTCGCCGGCGCGGACGTCGACGCCTTCTACGCGCAGGGCACGCTGCCGCTGTCCGAGAACGGTCTGAAGTCGAACCAGTACGTGCTGCTGCGCGATCGCGATAACCCCTCGCACAGCGCGATCGGGCGTTTCGACGGCACGGCGAAGAAGCTGGTGCCGCTGCGCAAGCTGCGTGACGGCGTGTGGGGCATCCGGCCGCGCAACAAGGAACAGCACTGCGCGCTGGATCTGCTGCTGTGCGATGACATCAAGCTTGTCACGCTGATCGGCAAGGCCGGTACCGGGAAGACGATGCTGGCGCTGGCGGCAGGCCTGCAGAAGGTCGTCGAGGAGCAGCTTTACTCGAAGATGCTGGTGTCGCGGCCGATCTTCCCGCTGGGGCGCGACGTCGGGTTCCTGCCGGGCGACATCGAGGAGAAGCTGAACCCCTGGATGCAGCCGATCTACGACAACGTCGAGTACCTGATGGGCCTGTCGAAGCAGGAGCGGGGCAAGGGCCGCAGCTACCAGGAGCTGATCGACCTCGGCTACATCGAGATCGAGCCGCTCACGTACATCCGCGGCCGGTCGATCCCGAACCAGTTCATCATCGTCGACGAGGCGCAGAACCTCACGCCGCACGAGGTGAAGACGATCATCACGCGCGTGGGCGAGCAGACGAAGGTCGTGCTGACCGGCGACCCGTACCAGATCGACAACCCGTACGTCGACGCGACGTCGAACGGGCTGACGACCGTGGTCGAGAAGTTCAAGGGCGAGCCTGTCGCCGGCCACGTGACGTTGTCGAAGGGCGAGCGGTCCGCGCTCGCCGAGCTCGCTTCGAACGTCCTCTAAGTCGATCGCGGCGCGTCTACGAAGCGCTGAACGCCAATCGCGTAGCGCCAACCGCGCGAACCAATCACCGGAAACCTCTCTGACGCGCTCGCGCCCGTTGACGCGCTCGCGCGCCGCATTTGTTCGTCAACGTTCTTAATGAACACCGCGTTCGTTCTTGCGGCGTGGCGCCGATGTAGGGCTAATATGGCTGGGCTCGCGCGGCTTCCGTCGACGAAGCCCTCGAGAAATCTCCGGCGGGTTGGGTCCTGGTTCCCTCCAACTTAAAGGTGAAGTATGTCGAACAGACTTCTTATCGGTTTGGTTGCTGCTGGTTTTGCGTTGTCGCTGTCGGAGGCTTGCAACCACGCCGGTGGTAACGGGTCGACGGGAACCGCCGGAACACGATCAGGAAGCGCCGGCACGGGCAGCGGCCAGGCTGGCACCGGACCAGGGAACGCCGGCACGTCGGGCGAGGCCGGCACGTTCGGCAGCACCGGAACGGGAGGCTCGGCCACCGGCACCGGCAACAACGTCGGCACCGCGGGCACGAACGGCGACGCGGGCACGACCGGCGGCGGCGCGACGACCGGCAGCGCGGGCACGACCGGCAGCGGCGGCAGCGGTTCGCTCGAAATGATCGACAACCTGGAAGACAACGACCGCCAGATCCTCGTGGTGAACGGCCGCCAGGGTCCGTGGCACTCGTTCAACGACACGAACGGCGGAAACATCCAGCCGCCGCTCGGCACCGGCTTCGTCGCGACGGCGGGCGGCGCGAACAACACCGCGTACGCCGTGCACGCGATGGGCAGCAACTACCAGTTCGGCGGCGTCGGGTTCGATCTCAACAACTCGACGACGACGCCCGAGGCGATGCAGAGCCAGGCGTACAACGCCAGCGCGTACAACGGCATCTCGTTCTGGGCGAAGGGCAACGGCACGCTGCGGGTCGAGTTCGCGATGCGGTCATTCGTCCCGACCGATCGGGGCGGGACGTGCACCAGCAACTGCTGGAACGTGTACGGCGCCAACACGCCGTCGCTCTCCAGCAACTGGACGCAGATCACCATCCCGTGGGCCGGCATGCAGCGCGAGCAGGGCGGGACCAGCCCGGCGTTCAATGCGTCGGAGTTGATGAGCGTGTCGTTCAAGGGCGGCGGCACGTTCGACTTCTGGCTCGACGAGGTCGCCTTCACGCGCACGGGCGGCGGCACCGGCAGCGGCGGCACCACCGGCGCGGCGGGCCGTGGCGGCACGACGGGCAGCGCGGGCACGACGGGCAGCGCAGGCCGCGGCGGCACGACAGGCGGCGCGGGCACGACGGGCAACGCGGGCACGACGGGCAGCGGCGGCACGTTCAACGAGCCGATGCCGCCGGTCATCAGCAGCGGCGGCCAGAACGCGTGGGCGTCGCGCTACTGGGATTGCTGCAAGCCCGCGTGCGGCTGGACCGGCAACACAGGCGGCAGGCAGCCGGTCAAGAGCTGCAACATGCAGAACCAGACGCTCTCCAGCTACGACACGAAGAACGCGTGCGAGAGCGGCGGCTCGGCGTACATGTGCTGGAACGGCGCGCCCTGGCAGGTCGGTCCGAACCTGTCATATGGATACGTCGCGGCGTCCGGCTCGAACTATTCGTGCGGGCGCTGCTATCAACTGCAGTTCACCGGCAGCGGCCACAACGGCCAGCAGAATTCGCTGAACGGCAAGATGATGATCGTGCAGGTCATCAACAACGGCGGCGTCGCCGGCGATCAGTTCGACCTGCTGATCCCGGGCGGCGGCGTCGGCGCGCTGAACGGTTGCGCGAACCAGTGGGGCGTGTCGAACAGCGATCTCGGCGCGCAGTACGGCGGCTTCCTCGCCGGCTGCAACGGCGACAAGAACTGCGTGTCGCAGAAGTGCCAGACGATCTTCGGTAACAAGCCGGACCTGCTGGCGGGCTGCAACTGGTTCCTCGGGTGGTTCGGCGGCGCCGACAACCCGAACATGGTCGTCAAAGAGATCGCCTGCCCGCAGATGATCAAGGACCGCGGGCTGCCGTAGCGCCGTCGGCCGGCAGGTAGGGTGTCTGTCAGAAGACGCCCTGGCAGCCGATGCCCGTCGGTCCGGGCGCGCACTGGAAACGTGCGTGGGCGGTCGTCTCGGGCGCCGGAGCGCGCGACGTCCAGAACAGGATCGCCGAGGTGACGGCGAGGGCGCCACCGGCGACGTAGCCGACGATGCTCCAGCGCTTGTCGAATTGCCAGGCCTCGTACGTGTCCTTGCAACCCGGATCGTCGAGCGGATTTTGCTGCGGGCAGGCGTTGTTGAAGGACGTGTCGTTCGAGCGCGCGGCGAGGTGCAGGGCGACGGCGGTACCCAGCGCGACGACCGCGCCGCCGCCCACGATCCACGCGGCGGTCCGCGCGCCGGATGCGGATGCGGAGGCGCCGGCGGGACGTTCTTGGACGAGGGTCGGCGCCGGCGTGGCGGGCGGGGCAGCCGTCGCGGGCGGCGGGTTCGCGGGGACGACGACGGAGGGCGCGGGGGGCGCCGGCTTCTCGGTCGACGGCAGGTTCACGGCCAGCTCGTGGCGCTGGCCGCCGGCGATCGGAATGATCTGGCGCTCCTCCGAGTGGCCGGGCGCGCGGACGACGATCTCGGTGTTGCGCGCCGCCAGCTTGATCGGCAAGGGCAGGGGCAGCACGCCGACGACGTGGCCGTTGACGATGACCTCGGCGCCCGGCGGGTTGCCGTGGATGGTCAGCTCGCCGATCTGCGAGCGCGCCATGGTCAGCGCGTCCGCCAGGATCTGCCGGTACTTCACGATCGAAGGATCGTTCGGCGACTGCAGCGCCGCGGTCAGGTGCTCGGCTGACTCGACGGGGTAGCCGGCCGCGAGCTCCGCCAGACCCAGCTGTCCGGTCGTTCGCGGCGTGCGCGCCAGCTCGTACGCTTTCTGAAAGTAGGGCAGCGCCGGGCCCGGCGTGCCGGCGCGGCGCAGCTCGTTTCCCTTCGCGATGAGGGCTTCGACCTCGGCGGCGTCGGCGCGCGCCGGCGCCGATTCAGCGACGATCCCGAGAGCGAGGCAGGACACCACGAACCCACGAAGCCACATCCGCGGGACGATAGGGACCGCCCGCGAAGGGTGTCAAGCTCACGGCATGATCGGAACGCCGTCGGCCGGCGGTTGCTCGGCCGCGGGCCGGCGACTGCGCCGGTGGCGCCTTTCGACGGGCGCGGGCGGCGCGGGCACGGGCGGTGCGGTCTCCGCCTGCGCCTCGAGGGACGCAGCCGGTTCCGGTGCGGGCTTCGCCAGCGTCGGCAGGTCGCGCTGAATCGGCGCTGGTGCGGGGGCCGGCGCGACGGGCGCCGCAGGAACGGCGACGGTCGGACGCTCCACGCGGCTCGGACGGCGCAGCGCCCACCAGCCGCCAGCGCCGGCGGCGATCGCGCCCAGGAAGATGACGATGACCACGACGGGACCCCGTAGCGCCGCGGTCGCGCGTGGCATCTCCCGGGACACCGTCGGTGCGGACGCCGGCGCGACCGAGCGCGGAGACGGCGTCGCCTGCTTCGCGACCATCGGCTCGGCCAGCGCGGTCGCGGCGAACCCCGCCGGATCGCTCGACGGCGTCGCCGGCGACAGCCCGCGGGCCATCGCCTCGATCAGCGGCATCGCGTGCGTCGACGCCTTGGGCGGCGCCTTCAGGCGATCGTCCAGGTAATACGCGCGCCACTTCTCGCGCGCGTCCGCGCTCGCGAACGCCAGCAGCTCGCGTCCCAGCGCGTGCACCGAGTCGAACCGGTCGGCGGGCGCGACGCGCATCGCCCGCAGGATGATGCGCTCGAGCGACTCCGGCACATCCGCGCGCAGCGTGCGCGGCGCCGGGAACTTTCCCAGGACGATCGCGCGGAGAAGCCCCAGGCTCGCGTGGTTCTGATAGGGCAGGGCCTTCGTCAGCGCCGCGTACAGCATCACGCCAATCGCGTACTGATCCGTCTGGGGCACGGCCTTGCCATCAACCTGCTCGGGCGCGAGGTACTGCGGCGTCCCGATGATCTGCCCCTCTCGCGTGAGGTCGCTGGCGATCGGCGGCTTCGACACGCCGAAGTCCAGGATCTTCACCTCGCGCTCGCTGTCGCCGTCGCACAGGAAGACGTTCGACGGTTTGAGGTCGCGGTGGATGATGCCGACGTCGTGGCAAGCGCGGATCGCCGCGCACACGCCCAGCATCACGTCGACGACCTCCTCGACGGGCAGCAGGCCCGCGGTCGCCTTGATCAGCTTCCCGAGGTCGCGCCCCCGCAGGTACTCCATCGCGAGATACGGCGTGTCGCCCGCGAACCCGAAATCCAGCACGCGCACGACGTTGCGATGGTCGACCTTCGAGATCGCCAGCGCCTCGCGCAAGAAACGCTGGCGCGCCTGATCGCCCGCCGTGGAGTCGATGCGATCCGCGCGAACGACCTTCAGCGCGACGGTGCGCCGCAGCTTGGTGTCGACGGCGCGGTAGATGGCGCCCATGCCGCCCTCCGCGATCAGCTCGTCGATCTCGAAGCGATCGACGCGGTCGCCTTTCGCAAATGTCGAATCAGAACCCAGACCCACGATAGAAGCTCCGGGCGGCGACCTTAGCGCAGCCGCGAGGGTCTCGGCGACGGGCGCGTGCTGCTGCCGGTCGCGCGAGCTCAGCCGGAGGTGGACGGGGCGGGGGCGGCCTTGGGCAGCTTGGCGCGGTAGCGTGCGAGGTAGCTCTCCGCCGCGCGCTGCGGGTTCAGGCGCAAGGCGCGCGCGTACTCGGTCACGTAGCCGCGCACGTACACCGCGGCCGGCATGTCCGCGAACTGCTCCTCTTCCAGCGCGCGCAGGTAACGCTCGCTGATCTTCGTGCGCTGTGCGATGTCGTTCAGCTCCAGCCCGCGAATCTCGCGCACCTTCTTCAGCAGCGCGCCGGTGATCTCGGCGGTGCTGTCGATGACAGGGTCGGGCGTCTCGGGGCGGTCTTCCGGGCCGGCCGCGCCGCCGACGCTGGGCGCCGGGCGCACCACCTGCGCCGCCGCCCGGACCGCACGCGCCAGGTCCGCCTCG
>Ga0070683_100002668_pt1 | contig 14257 bp, 5 predicted proteins | sample KBSC713LmetaG_FD_64662 | JGI IMG/M metagenome (GOLD analysis project Ga0070683, IMG submission 64662) | Corn rhizosphere microbial communities from Kellogg Biological Station, Michigan, USA - KBS C7.1-3L metaG | ecosystem: Host-associated > Plants > Roots > Rhizosphere ...
TACCGGCACGACGATTCTGTTTCGCCGCACCGAAATGACGACTCTCGCCGTGCGCGAAGACGTACACCTTGGAGCCTGCCGGCAACAGTCTCTCGAGCAGGTGCTTCACCTGCACGCCGCGATGCGCCGACAGATTCAGATTGTAACCACTCGGACCTTCACCACTGGCATAGCCGTGCACGTGGACGTATGACGCTTCCTTCACGTCGGCGAGTGCTTTCTTGATCGCCGCCTCGGCATCGCTGCCGATCGAGTCATCGTTCTGGTTGAAGAGAACGTGCGCGTCCTCGGAGCCCCACGTGTCCGGATCTTTGATGAAATCCTCTTCGGGCGGCGTCGCACCGATGCCGGCCTGCGCGTCTTTCGGCTGACATTGGACGGCAGGGCCGTGCGCATCCTGCTGAACGACATGTCCGAGCTCGTGCACGAGCAGCGGCACTGCAGCCGCACTCCGCTGCACGCTGCTGCCGAGGTAGATGTCTTGCCCGCTCGTGAACGCGTGTGCGCCCAACGCGTCGGCTTCGCGGGCGGCGGCGGCGTCGTTATGCACACGCACGCCGCTGAAATCCGCACCTCGCCCCATCGCCTGCGCCCCCTCGGTGGTGGCGTCGCGCTCGAGCCCCGGATCCTGAACCGGCACGCGTGATCCGTTTAGAGAAATGTTACGACGAAGGAATTGAGGCGCGCGATTCATGGCTTGCCTTCCTCGCCCGCCGGATTCACGTCCTTGAGCCCGGGCGTGGGAAGCGCCTTCACCTTCGAGGTATCGATGGAATTCGTCGTATCCAGCTTGCTCGCATCCAGGAAGGTGACGTCGCCAAACTGGATGTCGTCGATCTCGCCCTTCTTCATCGTGACGTGAATCTCGAACCGCAGTCTCGCGAGGCCGCTGACGGTGACGGTGAGATCCGCGAAGCTGATGTCGCCGGTCGTTCCCTTTCCCTCGGCGAACTGGGCGCCCTTCGCATGGACGCGCGGCATGTCGATTCGCAGTTCCTTGCCGACGGCCTGACTGGGGATCGTGAGCGTGTTGTCCTTTGCATCCCCGGCGCTCAACTCGATGTAGTTGTCGCCGTCGCCAAGCTCGCCGTCGCCGTTGACGTCGTACCCCATGCGACCTTCGCCGAGCGCGAGATGACCGCCGACGGTGACGTCGTTCAGGCCCGACAGATCGGCGGGTGGCTCACTGCTCTCGTCCTGGGCCTTGCCGGTGTCCGTGAGCAACTTCTCCGTCATCTCCTTGAAGTTGATCACACCCTGGCCGCCGGCTTCCGGATGCATGCCACCGACGTCCGGAAGCGTCTTCAGATCCTTCGTCGGGTGGAAGCTCCCGAGCGTGAGCTTCATTTTGCCCGCATCGCTGCTCTTCTCGAGATTCAGCGCGAACGGATGCGCACTCGAGAAGTCCAATTGTCCGTCGGCAATGGGCAGGTGGATCCACGGATCCGGCAGCCAATCCAGCGAGTACTCGGCATCGAGTTGGCCGTGCAAACCGCCGATCGGCGTCGCGATGAAATTAGGACCCGGTTTCGTTGCGCCCTTCGCTGCGCTCTTGGCACTCCGATCGACTGAGACGATGACTTCGAGTCCCTTCGCGAACAGGAGCTTCCGGGCGCGCGCGACGAGCAGCTCGACGCCCCTGTCCGTGCCCATGCCTTTGAGACCGACGGCGAAATCCCGAAGCTCCGCGAGCGGGATGATCACCTTCGTTCCACCGCGCGTGACCATCATTTTCTGCGCGAGGATGGATTGGATCGGCACCACGGCGGTTCCATTTGGGAAGAACTCGGGCTGCATGTTCGAGATGTCGATGCGGCCCCACGAGCCGTCGCTGAAGTCCGCTCCGATCTTCGTGCTCTGCCCATTCTCGTCTGTAAGCGTGAGATCCGGGCCGATGAGACCGATGCGATTGAGCGTGAACTTCCCCGTGACTTTCGTGCGTTCGACGGGCGCGTAGCTGCCGTCGGCCTGCTTCACCTTCCCGAGCGATACCGTCTGGAATTCGATGTCGTTGCCATAGATCGCGTCGCCGTCGACATCTGATGAGAACGACGTCATCGTCGACTTCGTGCCGAACGTCTGGACGAGATCAGCCGACAATCCCGTGATGCCGAACGCCGGCTTTTTCTCCTCACGGTTCTCGACCTTGAAGCTCAGCTTCGTGAGCTTGTCCGCCTGATTGCGCGTCATCTTCGAGATCAGCAGCCGGTCGATCGTGGCGCCGGACGCTTTGACCGTCTGCGTCGCCTCACCGGATTCCCCGGCGGCATTGGTGATCTTGGACTTGCCGTGGTACTCGAACTCACCCGCCTCGATGCCAGTCAGCTCGAGATTCTCGAGCTCGATGTCCTTGACCTGCTGCTTGTCCTTGCCGTCGTCGTCCTTCACGGTCTCGAAGTTCGCGCGCACCTTGTCCAGCGTGATGCGGCGGACATCCGCTGACCGCAGCTCGATCGTCTTGCCGTCGTCGCTGGCGTATGTCGTCTTGTTGAAGTGCAGCTTGTCGACGATGAGGTTCTCGAGCTCCGCGTAATCCTTGCCGAACGTCACGGCGCCGACGATCTGGCCGGTGCGGAACGTGGTGTCGAGGGCCTTGCTCTTGACGTACCCGCCAGTCTCCGTGATCGCGTCGAGGCTCATCGCGCGCATGTCCGGGCCGATGAACGTCGTGCCGATGCCTTTGCCCTTGAAGCCGAGGCCGGCTTTGAGTCCCGTCTTCAGATCCTCGAAGTTGACGGCTGCGTCGAACTTGGCGAGATCCACGTCACCGCGGGTGACGCCCTGGCCCGGCGTCCATTCAAGGTCTACAATATCGAGATTCTCAAGGTAGAGCGGCCGGAACCCGCCCATGGTCGATGGATCCTTTCCGTACTCCGCTTCCTTCAGCTCCACCTTGACGTCGTCATCCTGATAGATGAGGTGCTGGGCCTGGATGGTATCGATGTGAAACCGGGTGATGTGGACACGCTTCACCTTCGTCTTCGTCGCCGGCGGCGCGCCCGGCTTCGCGGTGACTTTCGGATCCGGCACCTGCTCGGTCTCGATCTCCGCGGTGACGCGGAGATTGACGAGGCTTGCGGGCTTGTCCGCCTGCACTCGCCCCTTCGCGCCGATGCGCCAGTCGATCGCTCGCACCTCGAAGCTGCCGAGACGAACGTCCTTGAGCGTATAGTTACCGCCCTTGACGCCGATCTTCCCGGACAGGTGGTTGAGTGAGAAGCGCGCCCAACCGTCGGGGCCACGTAACGAAAAGGCCGCGGCATTGAGATCGCCGATCGATACTTCGGTCTCTCCTTCCTTGAGCAACGAAACCTTGAGATCCTTGCCGCTGATCTTTCCGTTCGCTTGGCGAACGATCCCATCGGTCAGCGCGGCGGCAACGTCCACATCGGTGATCGCATCGATGCCCGCCGATCCGAGAATCGACGCCTTTCCATCCTTCTCGGCGAAGTCGATCGATAGCTCCTTCGCCCAAATGCCTTCGACGGAGCCGGACTTGATCGTGACCTGAATCGCGTCTGGAATGCTGCTGTAGGTCAGACCGTTCGCGCGGATCGCTCCGATGCGGAGGTCCGTCACGTTGGCGTGCGCGAAACGGAAATCTTGCGGAAAGGTTCCCGCAGTGTCCGCGCGCTTGTCCAGCCGCACCTTGCCACTGAGCCGCACGTCTTCAATGCTGCTCATGCCCGACGATCCGACCTGCAGCCCGATGCCGCCCTCGTCGGCCGTGAGCAGCATCTGCGACATCGTGAACGATGCGATCTGAAATTGATCGAGGTCGATGAATGCCGAATCCCCGACGCGCTGGGCGTGGAGATTGAGCTTCGTCTCGCCGAGCTCGAAGTCGCCTTTGCCGACGTAGCTGCTATCCGTCTTGTCCTGCTTCGCGTTGCCGCCGGACACCTTGAGTCGACGCAGCACGCGGTTATCCGGGCCCGTCCCCTGCACGCGAACGCCGCGTTTGAGAATGCGATCGACGTCGAGGCCCGAACCGAGGGCGTCGCTCAGCACGTCGCCGGCGCCGGTCGCGCGAAGACCGAAGTCATCGAGCTCCGCGCTCGACGCGCCGTATTGCGCGAGACCGATCGCGATCGCGATATCCGATTCGGCGACGGCTCGCTTGGCATCGTCGATTTCCTTCGGCGTCTTCGCGGCCTCGAGCGCGCGGTACGCCGAGATGCGCGCGTCGGCCAATGCCTGCAGATCCGCGATTTTCCCGCTGAGCTTCGTGATCTCCGTGTCGAGCTTTGCCTTGTCTTTGTCGTCGGCGATCCGCGTCTTTTCCTTCAGGCCCGCCAGCCGCTGATTCAACAGGCCAATCCGGGGCGTGATGCCGATCCCCTCGACGCTGAGCTTCTTGAGCCCGACCTGGAGCAGGTCGCCGCGATCCTTCATCTTCGCGTATGCGCCCGTGAGCGTCGCCTTCTCGAACAACAGGCCGTGATACTTGCTGCGCACGCCCGAGACCTGGAGCTCGTCGACCTTTCCGTCGGCGTCGCGCAGGTTTTTCTTCCAGTCGTTCCATTTCAGCAGTCCGCCGGCCGGCAGAGCGCCGACGCCCAGTCCGCGCGCGATGACCTCGTCGATATCGATTCCCTTCCCCGGCAAGGACACACCGGCAATGCGAATCGCCTCAGCGCCGACGTCGACACGGCCGGTCGCAACGTCGATGTCGATCTTGGCATGGGCGACGTCGATGGACTTGACGATGAGATCTGCTTCCGCGCGGAGCTCGTCGCGCAGCACCCGGAACTCATCGAGTTGCGGCGGCGTCAACGACGACACCCCGTGACGCAGCATCAGCTCGTACCGCTCCGCTTTCTTTCGCAGCGCCTGCAGGCTCTCGTACAGCGGCGCGATTTCCTCTTTTGCCTTGTCTGGTTGGAGATCTGCTAACTTCTTGTCGATGTCCTCGACGGTTCTGAATCCGCCGCCGATGGACAGCTCGCCGGTATGGATGTCGCCGACATCGAGGGAGAATGTTCCATCCTGGCCGTCACCGAGCGGCGCCGCGGGACGCTCGCCGGCCGCGGAACGCCGCGAGAGCTCGGTGGTCGTCGTCGTCGGCAAGGCGAACATCTGCGTCAACGCCGCTCCGCCGCCCTCGCCGTGGATGCTGTTGATTCGAATCGGGTCTTTGCTCGTGACGTTGCCGCTCAGTCCCGACGCCTCGACCGATCCAACATCGATGAACGCGCCACCTTTGTCCTCGAAGTTCAGCGCGTCGAGTCGCTTCTGAAGCGCCGCCTGCCGCTCCTTCGTCAGGCCACCCTTGAGGATCTGCTTCTGGATCTGCAGGTACTCCTGCTCGTCCTGCTCGACCTGATTTTCCGCGGCGTCGAGCTGCGCTTTACGAGTTCGCAGTTGTTGAATCGCCGCCGTTGCCTGTGGATTGCCGGCGAGTGCGCGCAGCCGCTGATTGACCGACGTTTGCTCAGCGCGTAGGCGGGTCGCCTTGTTCAACCCGATGCGGACCGCGAAGTCGCGGACCCCGACGTGCCCGACGTGCTGGCCGCCGCTCGTGGTGATGCTGTCGACGTCCAGGCTGTCGAAGCTGAACGAGATCGCCTTCGTGCGCGTCGCCACGTCCGCGGCAAAGTGCTCGCCGGTATTCGATTCCAGGCCTTCGTCCACCAGCGCCGCGATCTTCTTGTACAGGTAGATCGGCAGCGCGAGCAGGATGAACATCGCCAGCAGCGGTATCACGAGGAGCGGGAACGGCACGGACTTCTCGCGACCTCTGCTGCCTCGCGCGACCGTGTCGATGGTCCCCGCGGCGAGGCGCAACATGTTCACGGCAAGCCGCGTGACCGTGATCATGCTGCTGCTCTTCGCTAGCAGCAGATCGTTGGCGACGACTGACTCGAGGGTCACGTGCGCCGACGCCGGCTGCGCCATGTCCGGCTGATCGTAGGCGGCGCTGATGTGCAGGCCTTTGAGTTGGACTTGGCCGGATTGCAGCGTGGTCGACGCAAGCTGCACATTCGCCGAGTCGATGAGCAGCTCCGGCAGAATCAGCTCGGCCGATTTCGAATCCGTCCCGACGAGCAGCGTGAGCTTGTTCGCATCGGGGCTCGGCGGCGTGGCGTTCTTGCCCCGCTTCTTCGGATTACCCAGCTTCGCGCCGCCCAGATCGCCGCCCATGAAATCCTGAACGTCGTTCAGGTCGACCCGAGCGCCGATCTTGTTCTGGACGAACAGCACGTCGAGGTTCCACAACGCGACGAGGCCCGACCAGAGCGTTCTGAGATCTGAGAAGATCCCTTCCTCGTACCAGCGCGTGCCCTTGAGCAGGTCTGGTTTGTAGACGGGACGGACGCGCGGATCCCAGAGCCGATACTTGTCGACGAGCGGTGCGAGCTTCGGCTTCTCGATGGCCCTGAATTCCTTCGAGCGCTCGAACGCGAACCGATGCTCGGTCATCGCGATCGCCATGCGCACGAGATCGCCGACCAATGCTGCGTTGTCCCCGGTCCACGTGGCCGGATCCGCAAGCTGCCCGAGCACGGACCCGCGGTCCGTGCCCGCCTTGTCGCCGATGTAGAGATTCAGATCGCGCGACTGGCGCATCGACTCGCTCATCTCGCTCTGAATGCGGCCCCACTCCGTCGCATTGTCGCGGATGAACGCTTCCCGCTCGTCGGCGGGGAGCGCCTTGACGCACATGTAGGCGAGATACGCCTCGCCGTCCGTCACCATCCAGTCGGTGAAGTTGCGGCTCACGAGCTCGCGCGCGTGCGCCTGGACGCGCGCGGGGTCCCGCGCCAGCATGATCTTCACCGTGCTGATGCGATTCTCCTCGGCGAACAGGAACTTGTCGTCCAGATCGCCGAAGAGCTTTTCGATGTAGCCGAGGCGATCGAGCTCGTGAACGATCGTCTCGCGCAGCAGCTCGTCGCCCGGCGTTTCCTTGCCAGGCTCCAGCGACGATCCGCCGAGCAGCACCAGCTCGCGATACAGCGCGGGTGCGTCCTTCTTGCCTTCGCGGAAATCCCCGATCAGATCGTCGAGCGACTTTCGTGCGGTCGGGTCCTTCTCCAGCTTCGCTTCCTGAAGCTGAGACGCGTTGAAGAACAGCTTCGTCTCGCCATTCTCGGTGACCTCCTCGACTGCGAGGCCCTGTTTGTCTTCGGGCTTGAGCGCCTTGTACTTCGCCTTCGCCTCGTCGAGGTCCCGCTTGCTCTCCGCGACGCGGATCTCGAGCCCCGGATATCGCTGATCATCGGGCAGGTTTTCCAGCAAACGCAGATACCACTTTCCTCCATCGCGCTGTCGGAACGCGTACTGCTGCGACAACGGCAGCAGCTTGATCAGCTTGTAGGCGAACAGTGCTTCGTAGTCACGGATGGCCCAATCGAACAACCCGTACGAGAGAAGATTCTCCATCAGCTTCTCGTTCTTGTACGGGAGACGCGAGCGTACCAGCGCGATCAACGTCGCCGAGTGGGCGGGCCGGTCGAAGTAGCTGTCGGCGGGGAGGAGATCGAGAAGCTGATCGATCAGGCCAGCTTCCTCGAGTTGCTCCGCGACATAGAGGAATCGCGTCTCTTCCGCGCGCGAGGCCTCGAGAATGTCGAGCGCCTCGATCGCCATTCCCTGGTTCGGCGTCTGGAACCGATCACCATACTGCTGCGTGGTCAGGAGCCGCGTGACCTGGTCGAGCAGCGTCTTCGCGGCGGCGTCGTCTTTATGCGCGAGGATGGCCTTGCGTTGCTTCGCGAGCTCGCCTTCACGTGCAGCGTCGGCCGCGGCATCCCGGGCAATGCGCGCCAGCTCGTCGGCGGACGGCTTCGGCGCCGAGATGATGCGCTTGATCGCGGGACCGTTCGAGGAGCTGAGGAGCTCCTGCCGCTGATCGTCGCTGAGATGCTTCAGCGTATCGGCCGCGGCTTCGATCTCCTCCGTCGACATGCCGACGGCGGGCAGCGCGCGAAACACCTTGAGATCGACGGCGTCGCGCAGTCGGTGCTCGCTCAGGGTGTTGTAGTAACAGGCGAGTACGGACCGCCGATGCTTGTAGACGTGCGGCGGGTTGATGTTGTCGGCGAGCCAGTAGCGTTCCTGCTCGCTCAAGCTTCGCACGATGCCATTCGCGACGACGAACGAAACCGTGTCGAGAATGCGCATCACGTCGAAGACGTCGCCATCCGAGACCCAGAGCCCGGAGAGGAGCTTTTTGATCTCCACGATCTCGCGCGAGCGGCTCGTCGCGACCGCGGCGGCGATGAGCTTCGTCGACGCTTCGAGCGACGGTGGTGCAGTCTCTTCGCCCGTGTCAGCGCCGGTATCAGCCGCACGGCGATGACCCAGCGCTCTCCGCACGGGCCGCAACACGCGTCGCTCGGCGAACGCCTGCCCGAGATCCGTCGCTTCACGCTCGGCGTCTCGCGACACGACCGGGCCGCGAACACCTCGCTGCGCTGCGTGCGCTGCTTCGTGCGCGAGGAGGTATCGACCTTCTCTCGCCGACGGCTGGTATCGCCGCGGGTGGAGGAGAATCGTCGTGCCTTCCTGCAAGCCGCTCGCTCCTGCCGCGTTGACCGCCGCTTCCGCCTGCGCGTCGACATGAATCGTGATGCGCGACGGATCCAACCCGATGCGCGGCGCAAGTTCATCGAGCAGCACTCGCGTGATGATCGCACGCGCCAGATCCTCGTCGGCAATGTTCTGCGGCGCGCGAGGATCGAGCTGCGTGAAGTCCCGCTTCGATGTGATGGATGGAGGCGCGGCTGGCGGCGGCACGACTGCTGCTGCACCGGCGGGGACTGAAAGCGATCGGATGCCATTGGCGTCGTGCGTCTCCGCCAACTCGAGGTCCGGTGCACGGACCTCCGTCCGCCGTGTTGGAGCGGGCGGCGGACGCAATGTTCGCGGCTTCGCCGGGGTCAGAGTGCGCTGGCTCACGGCGACTTTCGCAAAGTTGAATAGACGCTTCGCGCGACGTCGCGGCCGAGTTGCGCTGGGCGCGGAGTACCGTCAGTGTGCACCGGGGCCGCCGGCATGGCGGGAACCGTCGCGCCGCGCCAGTTCGCACCGTGACCGCTCAGCGTGACGAGGCGCGTGAGCTCGCGCTCGAACGAACGCTGGACCACGACAGCCTGCGCATGCGTCAGGTCGAGGCCCTCGAGCACGAGACGCTCGACGCGCAAGGATACCGGCGGCGACACGGGCGCCCGACGCCTTGACCCTCTCACCGAAACTCCGCTTCATTGAGCGGCTTGTCGAGCTTGCGCAGCTCGGTGCGGGTCGCCGCAAGGAGGAGTGACTCGGTCACCGGCGAGCCTCGCTGCGCCGCCATGAATGCGGCGTTGAGCGCGATGCTGTGAATGTTGCCGCCCGAGACGTTGAAGCGCGCGAGCCGTGCGTAATCCAGACTTTCCTGCGGCACGTCCGGCGGCAAGGCCTTGCGCCACATCTGCTGCCGTTCCGCTGGACCCGGGAATGGGAAATTCACGATGAAACGAAGTCGCCGCATGAATGCCGGATCGAGCGCGCTCTTCATGTTCGTCGCGAGAATCGCCAGTCCGCTGAAGGCCTCCATGCGCTGCAGCAGGTAGTTGATCTCGATGTTCGCGTAGCGATCGTGGCTGTCCTTCACCTCACTGCGCTTTCCGAACAGTGCGTCCGCCTCATCGAAGAACAGGATCGCGCCGCCTTGCTCAGCCGCGTCGAACAACGTGCGCAGGTTTTTCTCGGTCTCGCCGATGTACTTGCTGACGACCGCTGACAGATCGATGCGATACAGCAGTAGATCGAGCTCGTTGGCGATGACCTCGGCGGCCATCGTCTTGCCCGTTCCGCTCTCGCCGGCGAACAGTGCGTTGATGCCGAGCCCACGCGTCATGCGTCGTGCATACCCCCATTCTTCATAGACGCGGTAGCGGTCACGCACCTGCGCCGCGATCTGATGCAGCAGCTTGAGCGATTCATCGGACAGCACGAGATCGTTCCACGTCGCTTTCGGCTCGAGTCGCTGCGCGAGCAGGTCGAGCCGCGGCTGCGCGATGTTTCGGCTCGCGCGCCACACCGCGATTGCCGGCGTCACCTCCGGCGGACTGGAGCTCGCGCGCGACGCCGCATCCTGGATCTCGGCGAGATCGAGATCGAACTGACCCGCGAGGATCCGCGCGTTGCTGTCCACGTCCTCCGCGGGCATGATCGGCGACAGCGCCGCACGCCAGGCGGCGTACTGCTCGGCGCCGGTCGGCGTTTGGACTTCGACATCGATGACCGGGCCTGTCGGACGCTGCGGCGTTTCGCGCAAGCCGACGAACACGAGCCCCAACTCATAGGACACGAGCGAGCGGAACGACGCCACGAGCTCCGCGGGTGCGCTATCGAGCTGCTCGGCGTCGATGTACAGGGCGACCGGCAACAACAGGCTTTCGCGCTGCCACAGGCGCGCGAGATTCTCGATCTCGACGCGATTCGCCGGCAGCGACTCGAGCGGAAGCCGATGCACCTGTCGCCCGATGCTGGAACAGACGTCGGCAGCGACCGCCAGCTTGCTCCGCGTGTCCGCGCCAGTGAGCTGCACCAACGGCAGTGATGCTTGATTGGCGCTGATTCGCAACCGCCGGAGGATTTCCTCGGCGGTCGCGTGCTGCGATGCCGCGAGCGGCGTGGGGCTCGACGGCGCCGGTTTCGTGAGCGACGCGACGCGCTCATCGAGCACGTTCAGACCTTTCAGATAGTTGACGATCCGTTCATCGGCGCGGAGCGGGCTCGCGGTCAGCGGCGTGGCGCCCGTCTGAGTCACCTCGATCAGGCGTGCATTGCGGAGCGGCCGCTGCGGCGACAGCGCGTCCCATGTGCGATCAGCCGCGTCGTCGAACACTTGAAGCGCGAGCGCAAAGGTCGCGTATCCATTGCCACTCTGCCCTTGGGCCGCAGCGTACAACGCCGCCATGCCCGGATCGAACTCCGTGGCCGCGCAGAGGAGAAGGATGTCGCGCTCGAATGCCGTCAGTCCGAAACGCTGCGCGAGCAGGATGAGCGCAGGCACGGGATCGGTGTGCGCAGCGGCTTCCCGGTCCTGAGCTGCACTGCTCACATCGGTTGCCACGGCTCCTGCTGACAACAGCAACTGCGGTGTTGGCGCTGACGCGGGCGCTGGGCTCGGCGCGGAAGCACTGTCCGTCTGCTTGCCCCCGAACCAGCCTTTGCTCGCCGGACGCGCTTGCGCAGCAACGGGCGCGGGCGCCGGCGCGGGAGTCGGCTCTGGTGGCTGTGGTGGCTGTGGCGGCGGCGCCACGAGTTGTTGAAGCCGCAGCCGCAGCCACTTCAACGACGCGGCGAGATACCGATTGTTGTCGTCGGTCCAGCTCATGAGGATCTCCACGCGGCGCGGCCGCTCGCCAAGCTCGGCCCACAGCTCGATGTGAGATTCCTCATGTGACGTGAACCGTCTGTGCTGGATCGAACGCGTACGTCGGCGGCGTTCCGGTGACGACCACCGGCAAGCTGTCGATTCCCTCGACGCGGAGTCTCACGATGTAATCGCCGGCCGAGACTCCGGGGATCGAGAAGGTGAGCGTCGTCGGTTGCGTCAACGTGCCGGGCGTCGTGATCGTCGTGGGCGCGATCTCCATGTCGCCGAACACGAGACGCACGTACGGCTCCTGTTCAGGATGCACGCGCGGCGTACAGGTGACCGTGAGATTGATCGTGCCCGCGGCCTGGTTCAACGGACTCACGGAGATGATCGGCGACAACGCGATCGGCACGCTGTTGGTGACCGACGGTGGCTGACTCGGGCCCGTTACCCGCAGCGAAACGGAATAGACTCCGGTCGCCCACGTGTTCATGCCGTTCGCGTCCTCGGCGATGCTCGGAAGATGCGTTCCCACCTGCCCGTCATCGATGGCTGCGGGCGCGAGGGACTGCACTATGTCGAGGCGCGTGTGCTCGAATTGAACCGTGAACGTGCTGCCGAGGAGATTGGTCCCCGTGAGCAACGCGTCGTCACCGAGTCGAAGCGCGGGCTGTAATGGCACAGCGGCGCGCGCCGCGATCAACGTCGGCGATGGCGCCCCGCGCGCCACCGGGCCGCGATCGTCTGGACCACGCTTGATCACCGGCAGCGCGGATTTTAGCGACGCATCGCTCTGGATCAGCACGACGGAGACCAGATACCCCATCGACGGCCGGTACCGCGCCTGCATCGCCGTCCAGAGCTTCGACAGATCTTCGGCGCTCAGAAACACGGGCGTGACCTTGATCAGCTCGACCTGGTCGGCGAGATCGATCGCCGACAGCGAGCCGAATGGTCCGGGCAGGATCGTCCCGTCGATCGGCGGCGGCGAACCGAGCGCCGTGCGTAGCTGCTGGCGCGACAACACGGGTGTCTCGTGCAACACCTGCATCGCATAGCCAAGCAGTAGTTCCGCATTCAAATCCTTGGAACCGTACGCCGTCAGCAGGTAGTGCAGATCGAGCGCGAGGGGCGGATTCGTGGTGCGATTGCCATTCTTGTCGCGCGATGGCAGTCCGACGTTGCGCCAGCCGCTGTTCGCGGTGACCTGATACAGGAACAGATTGAGTTGATCGTTCTCGGTCGTCCCCGTCGTCACGCGGTCCGGCGGCTGCGCGGTGACCGTGAAGCTCCCGACCGTCGACAGGTCGTGATCCATCAGACCGTCGTTGAGCAGATCCTTGAGAGACGCCGTCACCGCGGCGATCGCGAGCGCGCTGCTCACCGCGGCGCTCCGCCGCGCTGCCGAAGGTACTCGTCGAGCGAGAGCCGCGGCGCCGCGGGACCCTTGGCCGGTGAACGCTCGCGCTTCTCGGACACGGCACGCACTTCCACGCGGCCGACGGTGATCTGCACCGGCGCTGGTGCGATCGGGGAGCCGACGTCCTGCCGCCCCGCGAGCGGCGCCTGCGCCTGCGCGTGGCGCACCGCCGATTCCGCCGCTGCGCGCGGCATGTGTCGGGTGGTCGGGGCAGGGATCATTCTAGAATGCTCAACGATCACCGTCGTCTGATTCACCGTCTGGCGTGCGTCTGCGTCGCGCTGGAGCGCCGGCACTCGTGATGCGTCATCCGTGCGCGGATCGCGATGCGACGCCGCTCGCTCCGGGCCATTCCGTGCATCGACGAGCTTGGTGACCGTCACCAGCGACTCGTGTCGCTCGACGACGGCGTCGATGCGTGCGGCCTGCCGCGGCTGCGGCGGGTTCTCGGAACGTGTAGCGTGTGCGCGAATCTGCGGGGCCTCGGACGAAACGCGTGCGTCGCGCGGTTCAGCGCTCACGGTCTCCCACGTCTGACGCCGCGGCGTCGGCAACGTCGGCGCGTTTCGAGAATGCTCAATCCGCTCGGCCGAATGGCGCGCCGCGCCGCGCTCTCCGCTGTCAATGGCGTTCATTGAACTGAGTCGAGGTGCCGGCGGCGCTCCGGACACGATGGTCTCGTCCTGCTCGAGCGGTTCGAGGAGGCGCGAGTCCCCGGTCTCGCGCGGCTCGAACAGCGCGCGCTGACGGCGTTCGAGGACCGGCGCGCGCCCCTCAGCCCGATCAAGCAGTCCCGCGAGAAAGGCATTCATGCGCCGACCATGTCGAGATAGATCCGTCGCCGCATCGGACTCAGGCCGAGCACCGTGTGTTCGGTCCAGCCGTAGGCGCTGGCCAGGGCGTGGACGTCGGCCAGCGTGCGCTGCGCCCAATCATCGAGCTCGCTCCAGAAGTACGAGACGATATCGAAGTGCAGCTCCCATCGGTTTGAGCACGCGGGGCATTCGAGCGCGATGCGCACGTCGGCATCCGGATCGTGTGCCGCCATCGCATTGCCGATGGCGTCCACCACATCGGCGGGCAACGAGACCGGATCGACGGCTGCGTCCTCTCGACGGGCACTGCTCACGCACCGGCGCAACAAGAGCTCCAGGTCGCGGCCCGGAGTATCGAGCGGGTTCGTTCGTTGTGCCGCGATGTACAGCAAGTCCTCGCTCGTCGGCAGACGGCATTCAATCGCGAACCCACCCGCACGAAGGTGTAACGCGGGCGCGGTGGTGGATCCGTCGCTTCGAATCTGCCCCGTGGTGAAGTCGGACTCGAGACGCTCACCGCAGCGCGGGCACGACGTGGTGGTGTGGAGATCGTTACCGAACAGTCGTTCGTGCAATCCGAGTAGCGCGCGATCGCGTTCGCCGATCGGGGCACGCACCCAACCCTCCCACCCGCGGCCGGGCGCGGCCGCCGCCAGCGCGCCGATCGCTCGGCGAACCGGATGGGAGCCGAGGTGCTCCTCCCAGACA
>Ga0070683_100002675_pt1 | contig 14245 bp, 13 predicted proteins | sample KBSC713LmetaG_FD_64662 | JGI IMG/M metagenome (GOLD analysis project Ga0070683, IMG submission 64662) | Corn rhizosphere microbial communities from Kellogg Biological Station, Michigan, USA - KBS C7.1-3L metaG | ecosystem: Host-associated > Plants > Roots > Rhizosphere ...
CTCGCCGACCTGATCCAGGAGGGCAACATCGGCCTGATGAAGGCGGTGGAGCGCTACGACTACCATCGTGGCTTCCGCTTCTCGACGTATGCGAGCTGGTGGATTCGGCATGCGATCAGCCGCGCGCTGGCTGACAAGGGCCGCGCGGTTCGGTTGCCCGTTCACATGATCGACGCGTATCACCGGATCGCAAAGTCGCAGCGGGAGCTTCAGTCGAAGCTCGAACGTCCGCCGACTACGCAGGAGATCGCGGCGGCAACCGGGATCGAAGCCGAAAAGCTCGAGAAGATGAAGACCTTCCTGTCGGAGACGCCGGTCTCGCTCGACCGACCCATCTCGGATGAGGACGGACGTCGGCTGATCGACGTGCTGGTGGACCCGAACGAAGGGCCCGCCGTGCCAGAGCAAATGGCCTCGACCGAGACGCAGTCGGAGATGCTGCGGCTTCTGGCGTCGCTCAAGCCGATCGAAGCGGACATCTTGCGGAAGCGCTTCGGGTTGGTGAACGACAAGGAGCGGACCCTGAAAGAGATCGGGGACGAATACCGGCTCTCGCGTGAACGCGTACGCCAGCTGCAGGAGCAGGCGCTCGGGAAGATGCGGCGGGCGATGGCCAAGCGCGAGAGCGTCTGAGCCCATCTTCGTTCCAACCTCTCGCAGTCCTTGACGGATCCGGGGCCCGAGGGCTATGGTCGCTTCCTCTTCCCCCACGGAGGCGAACACGATGAAGCGTGTCCTCGGCATCACGATCACGATCGCGGCTTTTGCCCTCGTCGCAGCATGTACCCAGAAGGGGGGGCCGGTGAAAGTGGAGTCGGTCGAGCCACCGCAGGGAACGACGGCGGGTGGCGATGAAATCTCTATCGTCGGCAGCGGATTTCAGCCCGGAAAGACTCAGGCTGAGGTCAAGTTCGGCCGCCGCAAGGCGGACAGCGTGACCATCGCGTCCACCGGCAAGATCCGTGTCGTGACCCCACCGAACGACAAGGGTCCGGTCGACGTCCAGGTGATGTTCGACGACGGCGCGACATTCAAGATCGCGAATGGCTTCCGTTACGTGGAGCCTTCGGCCGGCGAGTCGGCGCGCCGGGCGTTCTTCGGCGGTCAGCAGCAGGGCGCCGCGAAGGACAAGATCGAAGTCGAAAAGAAGTAGCGCTCTCTACCGGAACTCAAGCCGGAAGAGCTGCTGCCCCATCAGCATGTAGGAGCCGGTGGGGATGACCCGTTCGCTGCGCAGGCGCAGGAACGTTCCGTTCGACGATCCAAGGTCGGTCAGAAAGACGCGCTCGTCGTGGAGTGAGATGCGCGCGTGCGTCCCAGAGACGTAGCCGTCCTCGGGGAACAGAATGTCGCCGCGCTCGCGGCCGAGCACGATCGCCTCACCGAAGAGCGGAAAAGCCGACCCATCAACGTCGCGACCGACGATGACCGAAAGGCGCCCCCAAAACCCCGGGTTCGGCGTCCCCATGACTTCGGTTCCGTCTTCGAGCGCCTGCGGTGGCGAGATCACCTCGAAGCGCAGCAGCTCCTGGCCAATGCGAAAGATATCGCCCGACTCGAGCGGTTCCTCGGCCGCGATCTTGAGAAACACCCCATTGAGGCTCTGCAGGTCGCGGATCGTGACGCCGTCCGGGCCGACCGAGAGCTCGGCATGCCGCGGCGAAAGGTAGGCGTCGGCGTCGAACAGCGGAGCCTGGCCTCGGCCGATCAGGTTGTCGCCGTCCTGGATCGGATGCGAGCCGCCTTCCGACCCATCCGGGCGAATCAGGATGAGGCGCCCGCGTGGCGCCACCGCCGGCGCCGCCGCGGTCGAGCCCGCCATGAACATCGTCTGGGGCTGGCCCACCGGCACGTGCCGGCCGGAAGCCGCCGCGCCCATGCGCGTGCCGCAGGCACCACAGAACGCAAAGCCGACCTGAACGCTCCGGCCGCAGTTCGGGCACGCGATCTCGCCAGGGCCGATCGGTGCCGGGCCTCCGGTTGGCCGCAGGGGCGACGGGGTCGTCACCGGATGCATGCCGCCGCCAGTTGGGCGGGGCGCTGCAGCGGGGCCCGCCAGCGGGTTTGGCGGAAGCTGAAAGGGCACTGGGGCCGGCATCTTGGGCGAATCGTTCCAGGGAATGCCGCCCTTCGGCTTGGTCGTCGCGGCCGCGGCCCCGGCTGAATTGCGAAGTTCGCCCGAGCTCACGGTCGCGGCCATCGCAGCGGGCAGCCCGGCGATTGGCGCAGGCGGGAGCACGGTCCTGGCCGTCTCTAGCGGGCCGTCGTTACCGATACCTGCCGCGCTGGGGGAGGGCGCCGGGGCGGGGCGGGCAAGCTCGTTTCCGCAGCCGAGACAGAACTTGTAGTGGTCCTGATTTTCTTTGCCGCAGCGGTTACAGGTAATCAAATGGACCCCCGGTGGAACTTAACGCAACTAACACGCCGACGCCGCAGCGTCAACGTAAGCGGTGGACGGTCGAGCTGCCGAAAGCCGCGTGCGGGCTCAGGTTACTTCGACGCGCAGGAGCTGCTGACCGACGAACACGTGGTCGCCATGGTCCAGCGGTATCTCGTCGTTGATGCGGACGAAAGTGCCGTTCTTCGAGCCAAGGTCGGACAGCGTGACCTGGCCTTCCGGGCTTATCGCGATCTGCGCGTGGCGACCCGAAATGAAGGGATCGTCCAGGAAGTTGACGTCGTTGCCTTCGCGCCCAATGGAGATGGTGTCGCTGCGCGACCGGTAGATCATCCCGATCTCGCCGCCCCGCAGCCGCTGGATCAACTTCATCTTTGAGGGGCGCTTTGGGCTCGCGTAGAAGTAGGTCCCTTCGGCGTCGGGCTGGGGACCGAGGTCGGGCGGCGAGGGCTCGACCTGGAGCAGCTGCTCCCCGATCAGGAACAGCGCACCGGGGCCGAGGATGACCGGCGCCTTGATGCGGATGAAGACGCCGTTGACGGACCCCTCGTCGATCACGTGGAGGCGGCCGTCTCGATACACGAAGTTCGCATGGCGGGGCGACAGCAGCGGATCGTCCGGGAACATGATGGCGCCCTCGGTCCGGCCCGCGACGTGCTCGGTCGCGTTGAGGAGGTACGTCACGCCGTCCATGCCTTCGCCCTTGATGACGGTCAGCTTCGCCTTGCCGGCCGCCTGCGTCGCGCCGAAGAACATCGTCTTCGCGGGACCGCCGCCACCGGCGGGCGCGGCCAGATCGATCTTCGCGCCGCAGCTGCCGCAAAACCGGTTGTCTGCGGGAATCTCGGCGCCACAGTTCGGGCAGTTCCTGACGGCCATGGGCCGCAGCATACTCGATGTCCGGCAAAACGGTGAATACGCCGATCCCGCCGGAATGCCTGTGATCAGGGGGCTTTCAGGGCTTCTTCGCGAGGGCGTCGACCGCCGCGGCGCGGACGACGGCGTGTCTGTCGCCGCGCGTACGCTCGAGGAGCGCGACCCCAGCAGGGCCCACGCCCGCCAGCGCATCGACGGCGGCGATGCGGCGGCGCCACGAGTCGTCCCCGAGCACCGGTCCCAGCGCGGCGGCGATCGCGGCGGCCTGGGTCGGCCTCGCCGCGCTGACGCGGGCGGCGGCGAAAGCGGCCGCCGCCGCGAGGGAGGGCGACGCATCGAATGCGGCGGCGGCGATCCGCGCAGGCGTCACGCGATCGTCGCCCAGCTTGGCGAGCAGGCGCAGGGCCGCTGCGCGCGTCTCGATGTCCGGCTCGTCGAGCAATAACGCCAGCTTGTCCCCCAACGGCTGAACCACCTCACGGGTCGCGGCGACGGTCTCTGGACCGAGCCCGACATCGGCGTCGGGCGTGAGCGCGCCCATCGCTGGCCCGTCGGCGCGGCTATCGAGCGCAGCCAGCGCATCCCGGCGGGCTTCCCCGCCCCGGCCGAGCGCATCTGCGAGCAGGTCCTGGAGCTCACGCGTGTGGGCCCGCCAGAGCGCGGTCAGGTCAGCCGGCGAGGCCGCGGCCGGCAAGGCGAGCAGCGTGTCCACGTCGATCAGCGGTCCCGCCAGCTGGCGCGCCTCGTCGGGCGGTGTTGCGTTCGCCTGCCACGCCGCCAGCGCCTCGAGCGGCACGCTCGCATCCGGCAGCGCGTAACGATGTGGCAGCAGTGCTCGCGACAGCAACGGCAAGAGCCCTCGCGGATCGCGCGACCACGCCAGCCCCATCGCTGCCGCTTGCGCGAGGTCGGTGTCACCGGAATCGAGGAGCTCGACCAGAACCGGCGTCACGGCGTCTCGGACCGCGGCGCTGCGCGCCGACGCGTGACCCAGTCCGATGATGGCCGCGCGTCTCGTCTCGGTCGGCCGCTTCGGGTCGGCCGCCAGCGCGAACAGAGATTGAAGCGACCCAGGCGTCGCGTGACGGCCGAGGCCGAGGCACGCGGCCGCCACGACGTTGGCCTGCCGGGCGTCGAGCGCGGCGATCAGATCGGGTGCGGCGGTCGCATCCGGAAGGCGTCCGAGGCCCCAGATGGAAATGGCGCGGAATCGATTGTCAGCGTTGACCCCCGCGTAACGAACGAACGCGGCGCGGCCCCGCGAATCGCCGAGCCGCGCCAGCGCGGCGAGCGCCGCCAGCTGCAGGTCGATCCCCGCCGCAGCATTCGCGATCGACCGGGCGTTGCGCATCGCCGCTACCTCCAGCTCCGCGCCGGTCGCCGCGCCCGGCGCCGGGCGCACCATCCGAGCTGACAGCGCTTGATCCTTGTCCCTGATCGCCAAGCGCACGAGCGCGGGCGCGGCATCCCCCGTGCCCAGCATGCCAACGAGATCGACGATCGCGCGCTCCGGCGGCTGGTCGGCCTCGGTGATGATCTCCAGGAGGGGACGCAGCACGCGGCGGCCCAGCGCTCGCCGCGCGTCGTCGGCGGTCTCGTCACGGTACATCGGGGGCAGCAGCCGCTTCAGCAGCGCCGCCAGCAGCTTGCGCCGCGCAGGCGTGTCCTGGCCGGCCGCGAGCGCGTCGGCGAGCTCGGTCTCGAGGTCAGGCAGTCGGCCCCGCAGGTCGGCCAGCTCCAGCGCCAGTCGGCCCGCCTCGTTGATCGCTTCGTCATCGTGCGACGCGCGCAGCAGCTGGTGCAGGGCATCTGCCGCCTCTTGTTCGTCGCCGCGGCGAACGAGCAGCCGCGCGAGCGCGAGCGTCGCCGCCGGATTCGTGTCGTGCGCGATTCCCGCCCGGTACGTCGCGATCGCCTGCTCGTCTGCGCCGGCGCGCGCTTGCAGATCCGCGACGCGCGCCAGCGTTTGCGGATCTGCCGCCGCGGCCGCAGCCGTCGCGTGCGACAAGGCGCGCGTGACGTCGTGTCGCGTGAGCGCGATGTCCGCGATTTGCAGATGCGCTTCACGCGCCCGTCCCGGCGCCAGGCGGGCGATGTCGTCCAGCCGCGCGACAGCTTCCTCCAGCTGCCCCGTGCGCTTGAGCAGGTGAACCAGGGCGAAGCCCGCCTCGATCACGACGTCGCGGCTGGCGTCATTCGGCGCGCGCACGTTCAGGCGCGCGAGCACGTCCTTCAGCGTCGTGATCGCACCGGCCGGATCGCCCGCGCGCTGCTGCGCCTCGGCCAAAAACAACGCAATCTCCGGGTCGTCCGGGTGCGCGCGCGCGTCCTCGCGCAGCTGACGGATTTGCGCGTCGATGCGCGTGCGGCCCTGACGCGCCAGGAGGCCGAGGAGGCGCACCCGTGCCTCGCGCCTCAGCGCGGCGTGCTGTTCATTGCCGGCCACCCGCCTGTCCGCCAGCGCGAGCACCGTGTTCCATTCGGCGACCGCCTCGTTGATCTTCTTCATGTGCTCGAAGATCTGCGCCAGCAGACGGTGGGGTTCGATGCTCTTGGGCTCCAGCGCCTGCGCGCGTTTCGCCTCGGCGATCGCGTCGTTACCGAGATCGTGTTCGAGCAGTACCTCGGCCAGCCGCAGATGGCCCCGCACCGGCGGGGGCACGCGATCGCGCAACGCCGCCCACGTCGCGCGCGCGTCGTTCTTCAAGCCGGCCTGGAACTGAGATTCGCCGAGGCCGACGATCACAGTCTCGTTCGCCGGATCCAGCTTGTGCAGCCGCTGCCACGTCTTGAGCGCGCGGCGATCCTCGCCGGAGCGCGCCGCCAGCGTCGCCAGTTGCTGCAGCGCGCTTCGATTTCCTGCGAATCGCGTGCTCGCACGATCGAACGCCGCGGCGGCCTCCGCGCGGTGGCCGAGCCGCGTCTGACGTTCGATCAGGTCGACGACCAGCTGTGAATCGTCGGGCATTCGATGGACCAATTCCTCCAGCGTCGCCGTGGCGTCGTCCTCGTTCCCGAGCTGGTCCTGCAGCGCGATCACGCGCCGTCCAAGCTCGACGTCGCGGGGCGCGGCCGCGAGCGCGGATCGCGTGGCGGCCAGCGCGCCTTCGAGATCGCCGAGCGCGTCGCGCACGCGGCCCAGCACGTCCCACTCGACGGCGCCCGGCGACCGTTCCAGCTCGCGCGCCAGGTCGGGCAGGGTGCCGCGGCTGCGCGCGACGGTGAGTGCCAGCGTCCACACTGCGCGCCGCCGCTCCGTATCGCCCGACGGTAGCTCCCGGAGCATCGCCGACAGCGCGGCGGCGACGCGGGCAGCGTCGCCTGGGTCGCGACTCGCGAAGCGCAGGCGGGCCGCGCGCAGCGCCAGCTGCAGCTTCCCTGCGGCGTGACCGGGACGCAGGCGGGCCTCCAGCGCCTCCGCGGCGGCGACAGGCTTGCCCGCGCGTTCGAGGGCATCGGCGAGTCGCTCGGCGATCTCGTCGCTCTCGGGTTCGCTGCGCGCGAGCTCGCGCAGCAGGCCAATCGTGCGATCTTGCGCGGCCTGGTCGGGCGCATCCCCGGCGCGCGCCAGGATAGCCAGCTCCGCATCGATCAGGCGGCGGCGCGCGGCTGCGCGGTGCTCGAGCTTCAGCGCATCGTCGTATGCCGCTAACGCCGCCGCATCGTCGCCGGCGTCGGCGAGGGCGCGCGCCCGCCCCGTGATCGCCGGGACCGACTGCGGCGCCACGCGAAGCACCCGGTCGAACGCGGTCGCCGCGGCCTTCCCGTCACCGACCGCCAGCAGGAGGCGAGCGTACGCGGCAAGCGGCGCGTACGCCCCTTTGCCTCCATCGGTAGCCGCGCGTTCAGCGCGCACGCGAAAGCGTTCGCGCAGCTTCGCCCGACCGTCACGGCCGGCCAGCTTGACCAGCCGGCGCGCCAGGTCGTCGTCGTCGGGGCGTTCCAGCAGCGCCTGTTCGGCGCGTTCCAGCAGCGCGCTCGAATCTGTGCGGCGGACCTGCCAGTCGGCGCGCGCCGGCACCGCGGCGCTGACGGGTACGAGCAGGGCCGTAACGAGCGCCAGGTGCCGCACACGAGAAAGATAGCACCGCGAGGTGGCCGGACCCTGGGCCTGCGATCGCCAATCAAGCCCCAAAAAAACTCGGCCCCCGAGCCCGCACCATTGCGAGCGTCGAGGGCCGACCGAGGATCTTGAAAGCTGTGGGCGCGATCTACGAGAAGCGGCAGCCGAAGCGGCTGATGTAGATCGGTCGCGGCGAGAACAGCCGCAACCAGCGCTCGCGCCGTTCCTGCACGTAGTCGCGGATCAGGCGCGCATGCTTGGTGGCCATGCCGACGAAGTGCAGGCCGGAGAAGTGGGTCTTCGACCCAACTGAATGGAATCGGGGTTCCGCGCTGGCCCAGATGATCTCGCTGGTCCCGGGGAGCTCCAGCTCTAGACCGACGACACGCGTGTCCGGGACAGACGCGGTCGGCTTCCGGATCGCGAGGCCCGTCTCGCTGACGTCGAGCGCCAGCGCGTGATACGGCACGTCGCGGACGTATTGATTCATGAAGGTGCGCAGGGGAAAGCGCGGGGACAGCCGGCGATCATCGCGGTGAAGTGAGAGCGCGTCGTACATGTAGGACACAGTAGCATAAAAGCGTACTCTGTCAAAAACGCGCGCATAACGATGGAGCCGAGCGCCGTCAGCGAACGAACGGCGACGATGATTCCGCGCGTCCGCGCGAGCGCCTAGCGCCGGGAGGCGAGGAAGCTACGGATCGATTCGCGCACCGAGACGGGGATCTGCGCGGACAGCGCCTCGCGCGATACTTCCGGCGTCTTGCGGTACGTCTCGAAGAAATTCACGCAGTCAGAGCACTGCGCCAGGTGTCGACGGAAGCCAGCCTCTTCTTCTTGCGGCAACTCGCCCTCGAGGTAGTCGAGACAGAACTCGATGAGCTCGTGACAGTTGATCACGGTGTACCGTCCCTCAAGTTGCCCTCATAAAAGGCGTTGCCGGCCTTCTCAGCTTTTCGATGGCCGCCCCGGGCGGCGGTTTCCGAGAATCATACGCAAACGTGGGGCGTCACGGCAACACATGTAAGGAAACTCGGTCCGCTGCGAGCCGATGAGGTCGCATGCAGGTCAACGATTCGTCGGCCGTCGCACCCGCGACCGCCGCCACCAAGGACGAGGTGCGTTCCGTCGGTGATGCCCCCGAAAACGCAGCGCGTTCGGGTTCGGGCAAGCGCTTCCGGGGGACACTCAAGCGCAAACGAGAGGACCCGGGCACAGGCGCACATGACGGTGCTTCGGCCGCGGCGATGGCGGGCTGGTTCCGGCCCGAATCGGCTGCGGCCTCAACCGGCAAACCCGCGGCGGTCGCGGGCGCGTCGGCGGCCCGTCCGGTGGATCGTGTCCTCGTCGGTTCTGGGCCGGACGGCGCCGAGGCACGAATTCGCATCGGCGCGGGCGCGCTCGCAGGCACCGAGATCCAGCTGTCCAGCGGCGGCGCAGGGCACGTCGTCGAGGCCCGGCTCTTGACACACGCAGCGACTTCGCGGCAGACGCTGTCCTTGGTGATGGACGAGATCAGGTCGCGGCTCCGGAACAGAGGCATCGTCCTTTCCACGAAGGCGGCCGGTGCGCGGTTCGCGCCGCCAGCGGACGGCGATCGCACCGGCGAAGTCACAGCGGTGGCGCGGGGCGAGTGGGGCGGGTCCGACCGGTGAACGCGAGGACCTTCGATCTCGCGGCCTGTCCGCGCGTGCGTGATCGGCAGGCGCGCGCCACTCGCGCCGCCCTGCGGACGTGCGCGATGCTGCCGACACAGTGGCCGGTCACGCTGCCACCGCTCGGATCGGCGACGGTGAGCTTCGCCGGCTTCGACACGGAGGACGAGCAGCGGATCGGCGGGGTCGATTTCGCGGTCAGCTTCGGCGCCGCCCGCGGCCGTGTCTCCGTTGAAGCGGCGTTCGCGAGCCGGCTCGTCGATGCGGTGCTACGCGGGGCGGTGGGGTTCTCCGAGCTGCGCGTGACCGGGCCGGCCGAGCGGGGTGTACTCGCCGGCGTGCTGGCGCCGCTGTTCGACCGCGTCGGTGGCAGTCTTCATCTCGGCCCGCTGCCGCGGCGGACCGGCGGGGGCGCGCCGATCGCATTTCGGTTGGAGACGATCATCGCGTCGGGTTGGGTGCGGCTGACGGCGCCGGTCGGCGGATGGCCGGCGCGCTCCGACGAAGCCGATGTCTGGCGCGCGCGGGCGGCCCGCATTCCGGTGAGCGCGCACGTCGAGATCGCGGCCACGGCGGTGCCCATGGCTGCGCTCGCTGGGGTCACCGAGGGCGACGGGATCGTCTTCGATGGGATGCGGGCGGCCGCGTACGCCGCGGACGCGCCCTGGAGCGGCCGTCTTCGCATCGGCGCTCACGCCGCGGACGTCACCGTCGGCGCTGCAGGCCAGCTATCGATCACCGGCGGCTTTTCGCCGCTCCAACGACAGGAGGAGAGCATGAGCGCTTCGGGCTCGAACACGGATGCCACGACGGTGCTGGGCGCGGCGACGATCGAGGTCGTCGCCGAGATCGGCCGTATCTCGCTGCGCGGGGACGAGGTGCTGGGCCTGGCCCCGGGCGCGGTACTCGCGCTGGGCCGGGGACGCACGAGCGTTTCGTTGCGCGTCGGCGGTGAGATCTGGGCCGACGGCGAGATCGTCGATATCGACGGCGAGCTGGGGGTTCGCGTGACCCGTCTCGCGAACCGCTAGGTCGTGGTCGCGGCGGCGGTGCTGTCGAGGTACTGCGTCGCGATCTCGGTGACGGCGGCGGCGGCCGCAGCCCAGCGGGGCGCGCTCGCCATCAGCGTCTTCACCAGGGGAGACCACTCGTCGCCGTCTGCGCGCAACGTCAGCGCCCGTCGGACCGCGCTCTCAATCTCGAAGGGCCCCGCGGCGCCGTAAAGAATGGCGTGCCCGGTCCGCGAGGCGGCGTCGTAGTCCACGAGGTAGTCGCGATTCGCATTGACCTCGGGCGCGATGGGCAGCGTGCCATACAGAAGGGCCAGTCCAGCCGCGCGGCCGATCCGATCGTGGTCGTCACCGAGCAGGATGGCGTCTGCGGCGCCGCGCGCCAGGCGCTCGTCTGCGGCGTCGACGCCTGGGAACAGCGCGACGCGGCCCGGTTGCTTGAGGGCAAGCAGCCGTGCGCGTTCCACCATGTCCGCGTCGCCGCGCGGAACGATGATCGTCGCGACATCGTAGGGCGCGAGCCGCTCGATGCCGGCGAGAATCGCGTCCGCGCCACCGTCGCGCTGGAGTGGTCCGGTCGTCAGCAGCAACGTCCGCGGGCCGAGAGCCAGCGAACAGCGGCGGGCGATCGCGCGCCGGCACTCGCCTTTGCCCGAAAGCGCCGTGGCGCTGAAGTTCGCGGGTAGCGCGGTGTCGCTGGCCGGATCGTTCGGCGGATCGTCGCACCCGAAGCGCACCGCGATCACCGGTTCGTCCGAGGCGCGCGAGGCCAGCCCCGGGTCGCTCGCGGTGGCGCGCGCCGCGCTGGGGCTCGGCGCGATGATCGCGTTGGCGCCGAGGCATCCGAGCGCCACGAGCGAGTGCGAAGCCGATTCGTCCCCGAGCAACAGCGGCCCCAGGATCTCTGCTTCGGGTGGCGCCAGCGACGGGCCCAGGCGCCCAGTCGGCAACACGAAAAGACGGACGGCGGCGGACGTCGCCGATAAGGCAGCGGCGGCGGGTTCACCCCAACCGATCGTCACTTCGGGCGAGACCAGCTTGTCGTTCGCAAGCGATCGGACCGCAGCAGCGAGCAGGGCGGCGGTCTCGGCACGGCTCTCAGGCGTCGCTGCGAGGACCAGCAACTGGGCGTCGCTGAGCAGCGCGCGGCCTTCGAACAGCGTCAGCTCGTGCGTCCGTCCCGCCGCGGACGCGCTGACTGTGCGCAGACGTCGCGCGAGACCGGGCACCCGGGCCGCAGCGTCTGCGCTCGCCAGGGTCAAAACGGTCGTGCGGTGACCCATCGCCGCGAGCGCGCGGCTGAGGCCGGCCGCGCCCAGGGGCGAAGCGCCTTCACCTAGCGGGGCGACCGCGTCGGCAATGAGTAGGAAGTCCCGGCCGGGCATCTACGGAGTTCGCTCGGTCGGGACGCCGCTACTCGGTCGCGCCGCGCTCGTCTTCTTCCCCGGGGAACTCGTTCACCGAGGGGTACTTCATGATCTCCTTGCGGGAGATCTTCCAGGCCTTCTGCACAATCCACGAGAGCGACCGGTCCTGACGAGTCGCCTCATCCTGGATCTCCTTCAACATTTCCTCGGGAAAGTACAGGCTCTGCTTGCGCTTGTCGGAACCGCCCATTGGATGACGAAGCCTCCCGTCGTGGTGGTCGAGGTGGGACAGTGTAAGATTTCCAACGGTCCGGTGTCAAGGAATGCCGGCACACTCTCGTCGGAGACACACATTTTCTCGACGGGATCGGCCGAGCAGGCCCGTCGACGATCGATCGACGATCGGCACGACCGGCACGATCGGCACGATCGGCACGATCGGCACGATCGGCACGATCGGATGGAACGCGGCGAAAAACCTGCAATCCTTGACGGGCGGATTTCGTGCCACTATTCTAGCGGGCTATTTCACACATCGGCAGCGCCTTACGGCGCGGGGATGGCCATGGAAGGGACCGGGCTAAAGAAGAAGGATCTCAAGCGCTTTCGCGACATTCTGCTCGCCAAGAAGAAGGAGATCCTGCGTAACGCGCAGCGGACGTTGAACGAAGACATGACGCTCGACGCCGACGATCTCCCTGACGAGATGGATCTCGCGTCGTCGGAATATCTGCACTCTTTCACATTCCGTCTGCGCGGTCGCGAGAAGGTTTTCCTCCAGAAGATCGACCACGCGCTCGAGAAGATCAAGGAGGGCACGTTCGGCACGTGCGAGCAGTGTGGCGAACCGATCTCGCTGAAACGCCTGGAGGCGCGACTCGAAACGACGTTGTGCATCCGCTGCAAGGAAGACCAAGAGCGCATCGAAAAGGCGTACGGCTAGCTCGGGACCCGCGAAGGGTTCCGAAGGCCGCGCGAAGGGCCCAGGCGAGGGAAGCTCGTTTGGGCCCGACGCGATCAGCTCTTCTGTTCGCGACACTGTTCCTGCTCGTCGGGGCGAGCGGGTGCGCGGGGCCGCTCGCCTTCGAGTTCGGGAGTGCGTCTATCGGAACGCACGCGGATGGGACGCTCCGGCACCCGTCGCAGCTGCCGTTCGAGGGCGACGGCTACCTGGTCCCGACGCCGTGGCGTACGCGCCGGGCGAATTTCGCAACCGAGGAGCTGGTCGGCGCGGTCGTGCGTGCGTCGCGAGAGGTCGCGCGTCGCGATCCTGGAGGGGTCGCCGCTATCGGCGACCTGTCTCGCCGGGCGGGCGGCGGATCGGCGGAGCACAAGTCGCACCAGAGCGGCCGTGACTTCGACGTCTTCTTCTACGGCGTCGATCGGGACGGGCGGCCGGTGCTTCCAGGCGATGCGATGTTTCACTTCGCGCCGGACGGCAGGGCGGTCCGCTGGTCGCCGCCCCATGGGGTGCGCGCGCCTGTCGGCTCCGTGCCCGCGGTGCGTTTCGATGCGCAGCGAAACTGGGCGTTCGTGCGCGCGCTGCTGAGCGATCCCGAGAGCGAGGTGCAGTGGATCTTCATCCACCGCGGCCTCGCGGCCGCGCTGCTGCACGAGGCGACGCTGGAAGGCGACGATCCGGCGCTGGTCGCGCGCGCGTCGTTCATCATGAAACAGCCGAGCGACGCCGAGGTGCATGACGATCACATGCACGTGCGCCTTTATTGCTCGCCTGCCGACCGGCGACTGGGCTGCGTCGACAAGGGGCCGGTTCGGTGGTGGAAGAAGATGTGGAAGTACATGAGCGTGCCGTACGGGCGGCCGCCGACGGAGACGATCGGAACCGACGCGCTCGCAGCGTTCGGCCGTCTCTTCCGGGGCGAGCTTCCTCTGACGTTCGTCGCCGGCACGCCGACCAGCTAGGCGTCGTCAGCGGCCGGCGTCGGGCTTGGCCTCGGTCTTCGCTTCGGGGCGAATCGGCGCTTCGAACGTGAGGTGTGCGAGGACCCAGTCGAACGGGCCGTTCGCGGCGGCAAGATCGGCGAGAGGCGTCGCAAGCGTCACCACCACGGCCTGTCGTTCGTCACGCGCGCCCTCGACCTTGCGGACGATGTAGAGCTGGCGGAGCGCTTGGTTGCGGCGCGCCGCGCGCGCTTCCAGCTGCACGCCGTCGTGCGGGCCGGGGGCGACGCGCTCGATCGTCAACCCCTGCGCGAGCAATCCCGGCTTGCTTTGTTCGACGAGCGCGTTCGCATCCTTCACCGTCGTGCGATCGACCGCGAGCGAGATGCGGCTGCCGCCCGGGTGCACCAGCGCGACCAGCACCGTCGGATAGCCCGTGTGTTGCGACAGCGTCCAGCCCGGCGGAGCCTCGACGCCGACGCCCTGACGCGCGCTGAAGAAGCGACGTTCCTTGCCGGAGCTGGACTGCGCGGCGTCGACGAACGCCGACGCTGCGACGGTGATCGCGAGTGCGACGGCGACGGGCAGGGCTCGCATGTGCCGCCAGTATAGGACCGTTCAACACTCGGTCTAAGGCCACGCTCCGCTGCGCGATCGCGTTCGGCGTCGTCACGCGCACGTCTTCTCCTGAACAGATTCACAGTTGTTTTTCTATTGAGCAGATTCTATTCAATAGATTAGGTTTAATACCTGATAATGAAGCGGCCAGCCTCTACATCGCGCGCTCCCGGCGGATTCGCCGATGAAGCGCCGCGCGCGCCGACTTCGCTGCGCGGGCTACTGGACGATCGCGAGATCGAGGAGATCGAGCGCGCGTGGCCCGACGGAATGACGTCGCGTCAGATCGTCGACGTCTTCGAGACGCGCGGGATCCGCTTCTCGGAGGCGACGCTGCGCAAGTACGTGCAGCTCGG
>Ga0070683_100002676_pt1 | contig 14241 bp, 11 predicted proteins | sample KBSC713LmetaG_FD_64662 | JGI IMG/M metagenome (GOLD analysis project Ga0070683, IMG submission 64662) | Corn rhizosphere microbial communities from Kellogg Biological Station, Michigan, USA - KBS C7.1-3L metaG | ecosystem: Host-associated > Plants > Roots > Rhizosphere ...
CCTTCGAATGGATTGGTATCGCTCGGGAACGTCGTCGGAGCGGCGACGCGAGACATGGGCGCATCGGCCGTCACGCCGCGTTGGAGCGCATCAGACCACGCGGTCTCCGCATCGCCCGACGTGCGCCGAGTCCACGATGCGCGAAGGAGGTCGTACGAGCGCGCGCCTCCATTCGACGTTCCCGCGAGCGTGGCGTACAACTCAGGCGGCGCGATCGAGCGATACAGCGGATTCACGAGTGGCTGTACGATCGACACCGTCCCGTCGTATGCGCGCGCATCGCCCCAACGTTCGAGGTAATGCGACATCGGCACGAACCAGCGGGCATCCCGTGCGGTCTCATTCTCGTAGAGACCCAGATAGCCGCTGTTCGGCACGGCGCGCATCAACGACGAGAAGCCAAGTGCCCGAGGGGTCGCGTATGAGGGATTGCCACCGATCACGATCAGCGTGTCGACCTCGCGCGCGTCCATCGCACCGACGAGATCCGCGAGCTTGTGCACCTGCACATGATGTCCAACGAGTGGAGACGTCGTGTACCAGGTCGTCTTGCCGCTCGCGCCGATCGCGTTGTTGATCGCGTCGCCGAGCGCGCGGATGGATGCGGGCTGTGCATCGCCGACGATCACGAGGCTGCGTCCCTGATGCGCGCGGAGATCGCGCGCGATCGCGGCAATCCACGCCGGCGCTTCGGTCTTCGCGTCGCCGTTGATCACGGACGTCAGCAGCCAGCGAAGCACCGTCGTCACCTCCCGCGGCCGGACCGCGAATCGATGGTCGGCCGCAGACCCAGTGGACGAGAACGTCGACTCGACGACGTATAGCCGATTCATCGCATCGGTCGGACGCGCCAGCCGGCGATTGTCGGCGAACTGGCGCGCATAGCGCAGATGAAACGGTCCCGTCGACAGGAAGTCGCTGTCGATCGCGACGATCACGTCGGCATTCGCGATGTCATATTGTTGAACAGCGGCATCGGTCGCGCGGTCGCCGAGCATGGGCGAATACATGTAGATGCGGGCGTCGGGGTGCGCGGTCAGCACGCTCGCGAGCAGCTCCTCGTCCAGGAGCGACGACGTCGGCTCGATGAGCAGATGCAGGCCCGATCCGCGCCCGCCGACGCGAGAGCGGAGCGCGGCCGGCGCGAGATTCGCCGCGACGCGCTCCCACTGTACCTGCTCGCTTCCGACGCGAGCCGACTTGCCGCGATCGGGATCGTAGAGTTGGAGGACCGACGCCAGCTCGATCGGTCCCGCGGCGCCCAGGCTCGCGGGATGCGCGGGGTTCCCCTCGATCTTGGTGGGGCGTCCTTCGTGGCTCTCGACGATGAGGCCCGTCGCATAGCCATCGACCGACATTGCCGTTGCGTAGTACGAGCCGATGCCCGGCGTCAGCTCCGGACGGCTGTCGACGTACGGCAGAATATGCTCGGCGGGCATGCGCGAGCAGCCGTCGAGCCCCGCGAGCGCGACGCTCGCGCCGGCGAGCCGCAGGAAGTCCCGCCGATTCAGTTCGGGCGGATGGTCGTGATCATGCGCGTGCATGACTTACCGGTGACATGTGGTGCAACTGGTCAGGCTTCGCACGCCGTACTCGTGTTGCAGACGAATGCGTGCGGAGTCGTCCGCGGGGCTGGTATGTGCCGCGTCCCACCCCATCGCGACGATCTCGCTGCGTGGACGAAGATTCGGCGTGGGATTCCGATGACAGCTCAGACACCATCCCATCGACAGTGGTGCAGCTTGTTCGACGCGCGCCATCCGATCCACGCGGCCATGACACGTTTCGCAGCCCACTCCCTTGGCAACGTGAATGGAATGATCGAAGAACACGAAGTCGGGCAGCGCATTCACGCGTTGCCAGGCGATGGGGCGCAACGACGAGAGGCTTGCGCGCACGGGGGCGAAGGGCGCGCTCTGTAACCACACCGAATTGTGACAGCCAACGCATGCCGCGGTCGGAGGGACGCCTGCACTCGCCGTCTGCTCCACCGTCGCGTGACAGTAGCGGCAATCGATCTGAAGCGCGTGAGCGTGAATCCGATGGTCGAAGGGCACCGGCTGCGCGATCGACGCGTGCTGGCCGGTCGCATACGACGTGCGTACCCACAGCATGAGTCCGAGGATCACGCCGCACACGATCACGACGATCGCGAGCAGCGATCCCCGGGCGACTGTGTTGGACCATCGCGGGAAGAGCGCCGGCATTGCGGTTCAGGTTGCGCACTCGCGCTGCACGAATCGAACCGATCGACCCCAACGGGCTCGGCCGGCAGTTTCGGCGACACACGAGATGAACGTCATCAGTATCTCGACATCAGAAACGCCGCGATGTCCTGCGCCTCGCGCGCCGACAGGCCAAGGTCGGGCATCGCATTGCCCGGTTTCACCGATTGCGGCGATCGAATCCACAGCGCGAGGTTCTGCGGAGTGTTCGGCAGCATCCCGGCGATGTAGCTGCGCTGCGCGATGCCCGTGAGCGGCGGTCCAACGGCGCCGTTGGCGTTCGGTACGCCGCCGATGACGTGGCACGCGCCGCATCCCGTCGTGCTGGCCAGCTCGCGTCCGTGCTCGGGGTCGGGCGCGTTGACGTCCGTGGAACGCCGATCGGATGAGCAGGCAGCCACGGCGGTCATCGGAAGCGCGACACCCAACAAAGAAATCGTGAGCCGGCGCGCCGTGCTGAGCCGCGGTGAGAGACTTGCAACAAGCTCGTGCGCAGGCGAACACCAGGAACGTCCTTGCCATTGCGTACGCGTCGCGCAAACCTCCGCCCCCTCGCGCTGCTCTCGGTGCTGGCGGGATGTCGCGGACAGATGGCTCGCTCTGCCGCGAGCGATGAGAGCGCGCGCGGCCGGGCGGCGATCGGCGCGCTCGGATGCGGGAGCTGCCATCACATCGACGGAGTGGCCAATGCCGACGGAACCGTGGGGCCATCGCTCAATGGAATCGGCGCACGCGCGATCCTTGCGGGCGAGCTCCCGAATACGCCCGACAACATGCGCCGATGGATCGCCAACCCGCAGGCGATCCAGCCCGGCGTCGCGATGCCGCCCTTTGCCAACGTGCCCGACAGTGTTCTTCGCGACATCGTCGCCTACCTTCGCACGCTGCGCTGATTGCGAGAGCCATCGGACAATTGTGGCAAGCACCGTCATGAAGAGCGCTGCTCAAGCGCCAGCTTGAGCACCTCGGCGATATGATGCGCGCGACGATTCGTCGTCTGCGAGATCTGCTCGCGACAACTGAAGCCGTTCGCGATGATCAGCGTATCCTTATCGGCTTTGCGCACCGCAGGAAGCAGCACGCGTTCGCCGCACGCGATGGACACGTCGTAATGCTCGCCCTTCTCGAAGCCGAACGCGCCCGCCATCCCACAGCACCCGGAGTCCAGAACCTCGCAATCGAGTCGGAGCCTGTCGAGCAACGTCTGCTCGCAGTCGAAGTCCAGCACCGACTTCTGATGGCAGTGCCCGTGCACCACGGCTTTGCGCGCCAGCGTCGGAACTTGGAAATTCGGCGCCTTCTTTGCGAGAAACTCGGTCAGTAGAAATGTCTGATCGCGGAGTCGCTTCGCGTCATCGTCGTTCGGCAGCAGATTCACCATCTCGTCGCGGAAGACGGAGACGCAACTTGGCTCGAGCCCGATCACGGGAACGCCGTCCCGGATCTGCGGCCGGATCGTCCGAAGGGTTCGCTGCAGCCACTTCCGCGCGCGGTCGAGCATGCCGTAGTCGTACAGCGGGCGGCCGCAGCACACCGAGTCGGTCGGAATCGTGACCTGAAACCCCGCGGCCTCCAGCACGTCGACGGCCGCGCGCGCGGTGTCGGGAAAGAAGTGATTGTTCCACGTATCGGGCCACAGCAGCACGCGTGGCTTGTCCGCGTTGACCGTCGACCGCTTGCGATACCACCCTTGGAACGTGCGCGGCGCGAACGGCGGAATACGCCGCTGTGGCGCCATCGTCACGAGTCGCTTCGCAATGCTCCGAAGTCCTGGCGTCTGGGTGAACACGTTGGCGAAGCGCGGTGCGACCGCCGCGGCGCGCGCCCACAGCGGCATCAACCCGAATGCGTATGCGGCGATCGGGCGACGATGGCCATCATAATAGTGTGACAGGAACTCCGCCTTGTACGTCGCCATGTCGACGTTCACGGGGCATTCGGCGCGGCAGCCCTTGCAGGCGAGACAGAGATCGAGCGCCTCTTTGACCGCGTCGTCGCGCCAACCGTCTCGAAGCGGGTTGCCCTCGAGCATCTCGAAGAGGAGACGCGACCGGCCGCGGGTCGAGTGCTTCTCCTCGCGCGTCGCCATGTAGCTCGGGCACATCGTGCCGCTGTCGTGCTTGCGACACTTGCCTGTGCCGACACATCGGTTGGCCGCGTACGCGAAGCTCCCGCGATCATTCGGAAACGCGAAATGCGTCGCCGGCTCCCACGGATGATAGTGCGTACCCCAGCGAAGATTCTCGTCGACCGGATACGCGTCGATCACCTTGCCGGGATTCATCTGGCCGCGCGGATCCCAGGCCGCTTTGAATTCTCGAAACGCCTGCATGATCGTGTCGCCGAACATGATCGGCAGCAGGGACCCGCGCGCCTGGCCGTCACCATGCTCACCCGAGAGCGACCCGCCGTACGACGACACCGTATGTGCCGCTTCGTTCAGAAATTGCTTCCACCGCGCGATGCCTTCGGCGGTGTACAGATCGAAGTCGATGCTGCAGTGGACGCAGCCCTGGCCGAAGTGGCCGTAGAGCGACGCCGTATAGCCATACTTGTCCATCAGCGCCTTGAGGTCGCGCAGATACCTGCCGATGTCCTTCGGCGCGACGGCGGAATCCTCCCACCCGGGATAGAAGTCGGGGTCATGAGGAATCTTTGAGGTCGAGCCCAGCCCCGCCTCGCGAATCTGCCAGATGAGATGCTCCTGGGACACGTCGTCGAAGCGCTTCGCCGTCGGTGCGGCCGGCTGTTTCGCGAACGCGTCGATGAGCTGCTGTGCCTTCTGATTGGCCTCATCCTTGGTCTCACCGCCAAACTCGGCGACCAGCCAGGCGTTGCCGTCGGGGAACATCTTGCGGCCAGATGTCGACATGCCTTTGTCGTGCATGTAGTCGAACATGCTGCCGTCGATGCCCTCGAGGGCGATCGGCTTGAACTCGTTGCAGAATGGGACGTGATCGCCGGCCGTGTAGATGTCGTTGAATCCGAACACGGCGAGCGTCCGCACCGGCGGACTGTGCACCAGACGTAGCTTCGCCTGGAGGACCACCACACACGTGCTCTCCGTCCCGACGAGTGCGCGCGCGACGTTGAACCCATGCTCGGGCAGGAGTTGCTGCAGCGGATATCCCGACACGAGCCGCGGAATATGTGGAAAGCGCTTGCGAATCTCGTCCGCGTACTTGTCGCGAATCGCGGCGAGGCGAGAGTAGATCTCGCCGCGCACGCCCCCTTCGCCGATGATGCGCTCGAGCTCCTCGTCCGACGCTGGACCGACCCACGTGCGTAGCCCGTCGTAGGTGAGAATCTCCAAGGCGATCGTATTCTCTTCGACCTTGCCGGCCATCTGCGCGTGCATGCCGCACGAGTTGTTGCCGATCATGCCCCCGAGCGTGTTGCGATCGTGCGTCGCCGGATCGGGGCCGAAGGTGAGATGACGTTGCTCCGCCTGATTGCGCAAATCGTCGAGCACCGTACCCGGTTCGACGCGCGCCCAACACTCGTCCCAGTTGATCTCGAGCACGTGGTTCATGTACTTGCTCATGTCGAGCACCACGGCCGCGTTGCAGGTGGCGCCGGCGAGATCCGTGGCGCCGCCGCGCGACACGATGGGTGCGCCGAACGAACGGCACACCGCAACGGCTTCGACGACGTCGTCCGCGTCGCGCGGCAGCACGACCCCGATCGGGACCTGTCGATAGTTCGAAGCGTCAGTCGAGTAGAGCGCCTTGTCGCCAGCCTCGAACCGCACCTCGCCGCGCACGCGTTCGCGCAGCGTCTGCGCGAGCTTCGCCGTGTCAATCTCCATGGAGAAGCCGAGCACGGCGTCCGGCCGTGGTGGCGTCGGCGGCGGCGCTTGCTCGCCCGGTTTGCCCGGGCGGACGACCGGTTTCTGCGGAATCTGATTCATGACGTGGCGTACTTCCGTGCATCGGCGCGCTTGAGCTCCAGGCCGAGCCCCGGGCGCGTGAGGTCGGGATGCAGTGCGCCGTCTCGCGGCGTGAGCACCCCGTCGAAGAAGAGATGCTCGATGCGCGCGTGGTCGTAGAAATATTCGACGTGACGGACGCGCTTCGCCGCGCAGGCTGGATGCGCATGAATCGACGGCGCACAATGCGTCGACAACGGGATGTTCGTCGCCTCGCACAACCCGTCGACGACGAGGAGTCCGGTAACACCCTCGCACCGCGTCGCGTCGGCTTGCAGAACGTCTGCGGCGCCGGCCTCGATGATCGACGTGAACTCGTCGGGCGCGTAGCCATATTCGCCGACGGACACCTCCATGCCGGCGGGCAGTCGATCCCGACAGAGCGCGAGTCCCTCGAGATCCCGATGGTACACGGGCTCCTCGAACCATGTGACTCGCTGCTCGGCGAACCGCTGCGCCTGCGCGATCGCCTGCTTGCGCGCGTACGCACCATTCGCGTCGACGAAAAGCTCGGCGTCCTCGCCGATCGCGCGCCGCGCGGCTTTCACGCGCTCGACATCGGCGGCAGCGTCGCGTCCGATCTTCATCTTCACGCGCGGAATTCCCTCTTCGACCCAACCGGCGAGTTGCCGGGTGAGTTGATCGACGGAGTACGACGTGAATCCGCCGCTTCCATAGACGGGTACCCCCGACCGCGCGGCGCCGAGGACGGTGATCAGTGGCTGGTCGAGCAGCTTGGCCTTGAGATCCCACAATGCGACGTCCACGCCCGAGATGGCCATCGACGCGACGCCGGTTCGTCCGATGTTGCGCACCGCGGAGACAAGCGCCGCCCAGATGCCGTTGATCGCCATCGCGTCCATGCCCCGCACGATGGACGCAAGCGTATCGTGAATGAGCCGTGCGGTGGACTCGTCGGCATAGGTGAAGCCCAGGCCGGTCGTACCACCGGCGGCGATCTCGACGAGCACCAGCGTCGTCGCATTCCAGACGTAGGTGCCATCCGACTCGTTCGGCGTATCGGTCGGCACGCGATACGTCGACACGGTCACGTCGTCGACGTCCACGGCGCTCGATCGCATCGATCCAGCCATCGTTCAGATCACCTCGCGAACCTTGTCCTCCGCAACCGTCTTGATGATGTCCCACCGATCCTTCTCACCACGCGCCAGGGCCTTCGCGAAGTTGATCGCCTGCTTCGTGTTGATCTTGCCAGGCATCGGCGGCTCATTCGCGTCCACCACGGCTTGCACGACCGCCGGTCCCTCATGGCTCAATGCTTGTTTGAGGATCTTCTCAGCGTCCTTCGGATTCTCGATCGTAAAGCCTGCCGCGCCGCACGCGCGGGCATATGCCTCGAAGTCGATCGGCTGCAGCTCGACGCCGTACTGCGGATTCCCCTCGAGCACCATCTGCTCCCACTTGATCATCCCGAGCACGTTGTTCTTGATGATGATCACCGTCACGTTGAGGTTGTATTTCACGAGCGTCGCGAGCTCGCCCATCAACATGGTGAAGCCACCATCGCCCACGATGCACACCACCTGGCGCTTGGGAAACGCAACGGCGGCGCCGACGCTGTAGGGCAGCCCGTTCGCCATCGTCGCGAGCGATCCCGAGAGCGAGAACTGCATGCGATCGCGAATGTCGATGTACCGCGCGGACCACGTGGCGATCGTGCCGCTGTCCGAGGACACGATTGCGTCGTCGTCCAGCAGCTTGTTGAGATGATAGGTGACGACTTGCGGCTTCATCGGCATGTCTTCACGCGTGCCGCGTTCCTTCATGAGGCCGCGCCAATCTTTCATGCGGTCCTGTGCTTCCTCGAGGAATTTCCGCTTCTTCTTGCGATCGATCATCGGGAGCAGGGCACGCAGAACGGTGCGGCAATCGCCCACGAGACCGACGTCCACGTTGTACCGCAACCCGATCCGCGTTGGATCGGCGTCGATCTGAATGCCCTTCGCTTGATCCTTCTTGGGATAGAACTCGAGATAGGGGAATCCGCTGCCCGCGATCAACAGCGTGTCGCACTCCTGGAGCGCGTCCTGTGACGGAGCAGTGCCGAGGAGGCCGATGCCGCCGGTCGTGAATGGACTGTCATCGGGGACCACGGCTTTGCCGAGCAGCGGCTTGATGATCACGCCACCGACGCGATCGGCGAGCTCGAGCACCTCGTCGCGTGCGCCGAGTGCGCCGCGCCCCGCCAGAATCGCCACCTTGGATCCGTCGTTGATCAACTCGGCGGCGCGACGAAGCTGCTCTTCGGGCGGCACAGATCGCGGCGACGCGAAGAGGTCCGCGCTGTGTTTGCTGATATTGCCCGCGGAGCGCTGCTCCTCGTCCATCGTCCAGTCCTGAATGTCCTTCGGGACGGTGATGTGCGCGACCGTCCGGCGCCCGAGCGCCGTCTTGATCGCCTCGTCGACCACGTTGTGCACGTGCGCCGGCCCCATGACGCGCTGATTGAACGCCGCGACATCCATGTAGAGCTTGTCGAGATCGACGTCCTGCTGGTAGTGCGTGCCGATCAGGTCGTGAAACGTGTGGCCCGTGATCGCGAGAACGGGCTGGCCGTCACACTTGGCATCGTACAGCCCATTCAATAGATGAATGCCGCCAGGACCCGAGGTCGCGAGACAGACGCCGAGTCGGCCCGTGTACTTGGCGTACCCGCAGGCGGCGAATGCCGCCGCCTCCTCGTGACGAACCTGAATGAACGCGATCTGCTTCTCGCGCCGTCGCAGCGCTTCGAAGATGCCATTGATGCCGTCGCCCGGTAGTCCAAAGATCGTGTCAACGCCCCATGCACATAGGCGGTCGATCAACAGATCGGCCACAGTCGCTGCCATTGCGATTCTCCGTGTCGTTCGCGTGGTCCAGCATCAACATCCGTACCATTGTATTGACGTCAATACGTTTTAATTACTTCTCCAGCTCAGGAGCGGCATCGCACGGTCGCGCGGCGGATTCATCGTGTACCGATCAACAGGGGCTTCGTCGCCGAGCGATGGCACGTGATGCATCCGATCCTCGGCGTCTTATCGGGCAGGTTCGTCATGCCGCGCAGATCCGTGTTGATGCGGTTCACCATGCCGAGCATGTCGCGCGCGATGTTCTTGTTGGGTCGCTGGTCGCTCGCGAACTGGCCCGGTACGTGACAGAATCCGCAACTGACGCCGAGGCCGTGGCCGAAGCCGTCGTTCATGATCTCGAGGAACTGTCGCGCGGGTACGTCCTTCAGAATTTTCACATTCTGGAAGACGGACTCGGCCGGTGCATTCTCGCGTCCGGCGATGCGCCGGAGCACGGCGGAAACGGCCAGTAGGCGAACTGGACCGAGGGTGTCGACCCCGGCTGCTGGCGCGGCGGTCGTTGACGTCACGGTCGCCGGAGCGGACGAGGTCACCGGACGCGCGCATGCATCCGCGGTGAGGAGTGATCCGAGTGCGGCGACGACGAAGATCGAACGCATGAGTGCTCCTGCCGGACTGGCCGGTAGCGCGGCGTGATTCGAGCAGAATCGCTGACGCATTTTCCGCGCTTGCGAACCAGCGCTGCGTTGTCGCCTGGCGCGCCCACACGACGATGCGCAGGCGACTCACGCGCTTGCGCATCGAATCCGTCGCACTGTTCCCTGAGTCCGCCGCGCACCCACTACGAAGCGGCGTAGGCCGATCGTGCTACGCCCATCATCGAACCCCTGATGGGCCAGGGGCGGCACAGGGATCGCACCCTCCGTCGCTCGACGTCCAGTGTTCGACAGCGACGTCGTTGTCACGAGGTGGAGGTGCTTATGATCTTCATACGCATCGCATGTTGGCTTGGTCTTGCGGCACTCGCATCGGCATGCGGTGACACGATCGTCGGCGACAACCTCGCCGGCGCCGTCGTCACAGTCGTCGACAGCACAGGCGCGGCCCTGCGAAGCGCACGCACCTTCGCGCTTCCCGACACGATCATCGAAGTGCCCCTCGGCTCGTCGACGATCAGTCACGCCGCCGATCACCGGATCGTCGCGAGCATCCGAGCGCACTTCATCGAGCTCGGATGGCAGGATGTCACCAAGCTGCCCGCCGTCCATCCGGATGTCGTCGTGCTCACCGCGGACGCCACGCGCGTGCAGAGCGGAACGGCGTACGGCGATTGGTTCGCCGCATGGGGCTATTTGCCGTATTGGGGACCGGCCGTGGGGGCGGGGTGGACGTGGGGCATCCCCGGCGGCGCCATCCCGTACGTCTACCAGGTGGGGACGGTCCTCATCACCATGCTCGATCTCCGGGCACAGAGCGCCGACACGAGAACCATTCCGCTCCTCTGGGCGGGAGTGCTCGACGGCATTCTGCCCGCTGGCGCCAATGCGGCGAATCAGACGCCGCGCATCATCGACGGCATCGACCAGGCGTTCGCGCAGTCACCGTACTTGAGGATTCACTGAACATGACGTGGATGACACCGCACACGTGGCGCGCCGTGCTGGCCGCCGCGGCGATCGCGCCCGCCTGCGCGGCCCGCATGCACGCCCAAGACCCCGAATTCACAAGCATCGGTGCGTACGCGATCTCGATCCCATTGGGCGACACGCATCGCTATGTCGGCGTGCCGAGCTGGATGGGCGTGACGTGGGACGGTCTGTGGCCTCTGCGGAATCGGACCTGGGCCGGTATCGAGCTCGGGCTCAACGACTTCTTCGATCAGGACAACCGCACGACGAACTTCCCGTCGGGCTCGGCCACGGGCTTCCAGGTGCGTGACCTGCTCGTGATGTCGGTGATGGGCACGGGACGCTGGTTCGCGCTGAAGTCGAGCCACGGTCCGTATCTCGGGCTCGGCGTCGGCGGATCGTACGTTTCACAGTTCTATCAACTCGGCCCCATTTCCCCGTTCAACCGCACCGGCGTGCACCTGACGGCCGCACCGGAGGTCGGGTACGTCGCGCCATTCCTGACGGACATCGATGCCGTGGTGAGCATCCGCCTGGCGACGCCTGTGTCGGCGGGGGACTATCTCGGCGGTGGACGACGCAGCTTCCGCTTCATGATGCTGAGCTTCGGGCTCGCCGAGCGATGATTGCAGCCGGGCTCCGGCGGGGATCGCGCAGCGTCGCGCGACCCACGCCTCACTGACCCACGCCGTCGTGCGTCAGCGACCGCGGAGGGCGGCGTATGGATTGCCGCCAAGCGCGGTGGAGATGTCGGCGATTGCCTTCTGACCGCGCACGCTGTTGCCTGCGCTGTCGAGCGGTGGCGAGATCACGGCGATGCCCCAGTTGCCCGGCGAGATGGCGATCAATCCGCCGCCGACTCCACTCTTCGCGGGCAGCCCGGTGTTGAAGAGCCAGATGCCGCTATCGTCGTACAGGCCGGCCGTCGCCATCACCGCGAGCAGGCCGGGCACGTGCGACATGTCGAGCATCCGCTTCTTCGTGACGGGATTGACCCCGTTGTTCGCGATCGTCGCCGCCATCATCGCGAGGTCCTTGGCATTCACGCCGACGGAACACGAGCGGGTATAGATGTCCGTGGCCTGATCGGGCTTGTCGCTGATGAGACCATAGGCATACATGAGCGCCCCGATCGCACGGTTGCGTTGATTGGTCGCCGCCTCGGATTGGTAAACATCGTCCAGCACCTTGAGATGGCGGCCGGCGAACCCGTCGTACGTGTCCAGAATGCGGTTCCAGATGTTGCCGGGCGACGATCCCCCCACCATGCCGGTCGTCGCGATCGCACCAGGATTCACGAAGGGATTCATCTCATGCCCCTTGTGCTGTTCGATGGCGACGATCGAATTGAACGGCTGCCCGGTCGCGTCGACGCCGACGCCCTTCACGATCGGCGCCTCTCCCGAATCCTGAAGGACGCGCGCCAGCGTGAACACCTTCGAGATCGATTGAATCGACACCTCGGTCGTGCTGTCACCCGCGGTGAACACGCGGCCATCGGCGGTCACGAGGGCGATGCCGAACAGGTTCGGATCGACTTTGGCCAGGGCAGGGATGTAGTCCGCGTTCTTGCCTTCTTTCAAATCCTTGTATTTCGCGAACGCGCTGTTGAGGGCGTGCTGGATGTCGCCGTTCTTGAGCGTGCTGCCCGAGGCCGCGGTCCCTGCGAGCGTGGCCTGCGCACCCGCCGGACGCGCGGCGACAATCAGTGCTCCGAACAGCACGACGGCACTTGCGGCGCGGCCGCTCCTGGCGACGATGCGTGTCGTGTTCATTCCTTGCCTCCGATGTGCTGCGAGAAGCTGAACTTGAACGAGAATTCCAACCGGTAGTCGTTGAACGTCCAGCCGTCGGCCACATTCTTCCGATAGCCGTACTGGAACTCGCCGCCCATCATGACGTTCGTGACGGGGGTCCAGAGCAGGTTCACTCCGGCGTACTGGCCATTGTGAAAGGCGTCGGTAAACTGCGCGTCGCTATTCTTGACGTTGACTATCGACCAGCCGATCGACGTGGTGACCCGCGGATTCCAGTAGTGGTCGAGGTATGCGGTTCCGCCGAAGATGGGCAGCGCCTCACCGGTGAAAGGTCGGCGGGGATTGTCGAAGTTGTGCTCCGCTCCTACGTCCACGGGCGCATCGTTGAAATAGTTCTGAATGCCGTGACCGTAGACGGCTTGCAGCCGGATCACATCCTGGCCGAGCGCCTTGATGTTGCCACTCAGACTGCCGCCCCAGCCCGCGACGCGGCCGCTGATGTCGATCGTATCCGGAGGCACCTGATCCCATTCGATCTCGCGAACGATTCCGGCGATCTTGAAGTAGCCCCAGCTCGTCTTCTGCCGGTAACTCGCGGAGAGATCCGGCAATGGGAAGTGCGGGAACACGTTGGCGAAGTCGATGCGCTCGGCATACACGCCGGCGTCACCGCTCGCCCCTGGCCGCTCGAGCGCGACCTCGACGTGTGTCTCGCCCTTGTCCTTCTCGTAGGGGCGATACTGGATCTGGACGTTCCGGAAGAACAGCATGCCGTTCGGTCCCCAGTAGTCGAGAATGTTGGGGAACACGTCGAGATCCATGAACGGACTTTCGACCTGGCCCGCGATGAGCGGGCCCCAGCGCCCATAGGCGTGGCGAAGCCGGATGGTCGTCTGTCCCGCGTCGATGCCGACGCCGAACATGTCGAAGTCGAACACGGCGGTGACATCGCCGCGCCGAGTGGGAACGACGCCCTTGAAGCCCAGGCGACTCTGCCTGGCGCTCAGCCAGGTGTGGCCGTTCTCACCAAACTCGAAGGGATGCGCCGGCAGCTTCGTCGGACGATTCACGTCGAACCAGTTGGGATCGTTCCGCCGGAAATCATTGATCATGTCCGCCTGTCCGAAACCGTAGATGTCGAGCTTCGGCGTCGTGTCGCCCGGCGTGGACCGCGACTGTGCGGATGCCGCGACCGCGCCCAGACCCACCAGCGCGACCGCGAGCGCTGCACGCCACGCCGAGCGACTTCGAGGGGCCGATGTCATAGGAAAATCCTCATCGCGGATGCGCGGCTTCCCACGCGCGCACCTTGCGACGCGCCGTGTCGAACAGCCGCTCGTAGTTGCCGACGCGCACCTTGGCGCGCGTGTCGGGCGTCAGTGCCGCCCACAGCGGGGCGTACACGTTGTACGTGTGCAGGTACGCGGCTGCCGTCGTCGGGGCGACGGCGTCGGTACCGAAGAGGAAGCGATCCGGAAAGCGGTTGATGAGCGCGGCGGCGATCTGCGTCGCCTCGGGCGAGGCCACGAAGTACTTGGCCACCTCGTCCCAGGAGATGTCGAAATAGAGATTGTTGAATGCTGGATCCGCGAGCATGGCCGCGAGCACCGCCGCATGGTTCTTCACCGGGCGGACGACGCGGCCCATGCCGGTATGCGCCCAGATGATCGTCGCGTTCGGATGGCGCTTGATGAGCGCCTTCATCTGGTCGAGGTACGCCGGCTGCGAGGTGTCGCGCGCAAAGGGCACGTCCATGTCATTGTGAACGAGCACGAGCAGGCCGATCTCGCCCGCCGTGGCGAGCACGCTGTCGATGGCGGGATCGAGGAGGCTGGCCGGTCCGGGACGTGCCTTGTCGGAGACGAACTCCTTGTGCAGCGAGAATTC
>Ga0070683_100002677_pt1 | contig 14241 bp, 13 predicted proteins | sample KBSC713LmetaG_FD_64662 | JGI IMG/M metagenome (GOLD analysis project Ga0070683, IMG submission 64662) | Corn rhizosphere microbial communities from Kellogg Biological Station, Michigan, USA - KBS C7.1-3L metaG | ecosystem: Host-associated > Plants > Roots > Rhizosphere ...
CGCGCACGCGCTCGACGAGCTGCGCGGCCGGCCGCTCGCAACCCGCATCCCCGCCGCCGCGCTCGTGGCGATCGCGGTGGTCGCGCTCGCAGGGGCCGTGGCGATCGGGATCGGCGCCGCCGACGCCTGGGGTTGGGGCCTCCTCGGGTTCGTTGCCGTCGGGGCGGTGCTGGTCCCGGCGTACAACCTGGAGCTCGCGTTCCACACCGACCTGGGCTTCGCCGTCGCCTGGGGGGCGTTTCCCGCCCTGACCGGGTATTTCGTCGAGGCCCAGACGCTCAGGATCGAAGCCGTCGCGGTCGCCGTCTACGCCGTCGCGCTCAGCCTTGCGCAGCGCGCGCTCTCGACGCCGGTGCGCAGGGCGCGGCGCGAGCACCGGACGACGGCCGGCACGGAGCCGCTCGAGCGCGCGCTGCGCCTCTTGACGTGGGCGACGGTTGCGCTCGCCGTCGGTCTCGTCGCAGCACGCCTACGATGACGGCATGACCGCCGCCGCGATCGTCGCCGTCGCAGCCGCCCTCGCGGCGCTCGTTGCGCTCGTCGCGAGCATCGTCGTCCTCAAGAAGGTGCGGTCGCACGAGCGGCTGCTCGAACGGGAGCTCGAGCGCGGCAAGCTCGCGTTCGACGAGGTCGTCGCCGGCGAGATCGCGCAACGGGCCGAGGAGCTCGAGCGGACGATGGCGCGGCTCCGGGCCGACGCCCTCTCGGGGCTCGCCGAGGAGGAGCGCCGCATCGCCGACGTCCGCCGACGCGACGTCGCGGAGCGCGAGCGCGACGCGACCGCGCGCCTGGGCGAGCAGCTCGTGGCGGCGCAGGCAACGGTCGAGCGGCGGCTCTCGGACTGGGCGAGCGACGTCGAGAAGCTGCAGCAGGGCCTGACGGACGACCTGAAGCGAATCGAGTCGCGGCAGAAGCAGCTGATGGCGGAGGCCAGCTCGAAGATCGGCCAGGACGCCGAGCGGCTCCAGGCGTCGGTCGAGGAGCAGCGGCAGCTCGTGACACGCCTGCGTGCCGACCTCGCGAACGCCGCACAGGAGATCGCGCAGCAGGCGAGCAACGAGCTCGAGCAGCACGCACTGGAGCGGCGACGTGCATTGCACGAGGTCGCCGACCGGTTGCGCAAGCGCGAGCACGACCTGAAGGAGCTCGTCGAGCGGGAAGGGAACGACGCGTCAGCTCGGATCCAGATGGCGCTCGGCGACATCGAGCGCAGGCAGGTCGAGCAGCTGCAGCGCATCGTGGCGCGCGAGACGACCCGCTACGCCGAGGCGGCGTCGCAGCAGTTCGACACCGCGACCCGTTCCGCGCGCGAAGCCGCCGCGCGGCGCCTGAGCCGCGAGCTCGATCTCGCCGTCGAGCGGTTCGCGCGCGAGGCCGAGGGGGTGCTCACGGAGCGGCTCAACCACGTCAGCGACGCCGCAGCACAGCGAGTCGAGGAGCGCCTCGCGCGCCTGCGCGCGGGGCTCGAGCGCCAGCGCGAGGACGCGATGAACTCGCTCGAGGAACGCTCGCACCAGGTCGAGTCGAGCCTCCGCGAGCGTTTGCACGAAATAGCGACCGATGCCGAGTCCGAACGGGCGGTTCTCGACGCCCGCCTGCACGAGCTGGCGCGTAGGCTGGACGAGCTCGCAACCAAAGCGTAAACCTTCTGTTTGCCGCCAAACTTTCCGAGGCAGGGTTCGTCTAGGACAGAGCGAAAACCCGCACACCATGCCGCAGACCCTCGAACAACCCCAGTCGGAGCGCGAAAAGGTCGAGTCCTGGCGCCTCCACGTGCTGATCGAAGCCGGCTATCCGCTGCCGCTCGCAGAGAAGCTCGCCCACTCTGAGGCCGATCTGCACCGGGCCGTGGAACTGACCCGCTCCGGCTGCACGTTCGAGACCGCCGCCGAGATCCTGCTCTAGCATCGACCGCGTGAAGGTCGAGGCGACGGACGTCGACGGGCGGAAGGTCTACACCGTCCGCGCGTTCAACCGAGGTCTCGCCACTTGGGTGAACCGCCTGCCGACGCTCTGGATCGAGGGCGAGCTGACGGAGCTCCGCCACCAGCAGCGCTGGGCCTCCGTGTTCTTCACGCTCAAGGATCCCGAGGACGGCGCCTGCCTGCCGGTCCAGATGCCGCGCGGACAGTTCGAGGCGCTCGCGCTCGGTCTGGTCGACGGCGAGCGCGTGCACGTCTTCGGCCGCGCCGAGCTCTACGAGCAGCGTGGCGAGCTGCGCCTGAAGGCGCTGTCGATCGAGCGCTTCGGACTCGGCGCACACCTCGCCGCGCTGGAGCGGCTGAAACGGAAGCTCGCCGCGGAGGGATTGTTCGACGAGAGCCGCAAGCGCACGCTGCCGCGCTTCCCGCGGCGCATCGGGCTCGTCACCGGCAACGACGCGGCAGCGAAGCGCGACGTGCTCACGCACATCGTTCAGCGCTTCCCGCCCGCGAACGTCGTCGTCGCGGAGACGTACGTGCAGGGACCGCGTGCCGCGGCGGCGATCGAGTCGGCGATTGCCGATCTCTGCGCGTGCGGCGCCGACGTGATCGTGCTCGCCCGCGGCGGCGGCAGCCTCGAGGATCTGCTCCCGTTCTCCGACGAGCGTCTCGTCCGTGCCGTCGCGGCGTGCGCCGTGCCGATCGTCTCGGCCGTCGGGCACGAGCAGGACAACCCGCTCTGCGATCTCGCCGCCGACGTGCGCGCATCGACGCCGACCGCCGCCGCCCGCCTCGTGGTACCCGACCTCGCGGAGCTGCGCGCGCACGCGACGCGGCTGCGCGACCGCCTGCATCGCGGCGCGCAGCGCGCCGCCGAGCGGCACACGCAACAGCTCGAGCTGGCACACGAACGGCTGCGGCGCGCACCGCTGCTCGCGCTCGAGCGCCGGGGAGCGCGCCTCGACACGCTGCGAGCGAAGCTCGGCACGTTGAGCCCGTTCGCGACCCTCGAGCGCGGCTATGCGATCGTCCACCGGGGCGACGACGTCGTCCGGTCGGCGGAGCAGGTCGCGGCGGGCGAATCGATCGACGTGCGCGTGGCCGAAGGCACGTTCGGAGCAACCGTTGCCTGAGCACGAGACACCGAGCTTCGAGGACGCACAGCAGGAGCTCGAGTCGATCGTGGAGCGGCTCGAACGCGGAGACGCAGACGTCGACGAGCTGACGAAGCTGTGGGAACGGGGCGAGGAGCTCTACCGCATCTGCGCGGCGAAGCTCGAGGGCGTCCGCGGCAGGATCGAGGAGCTCGCCCGCTCCAACCCCGACGGCTAGCCGGCCTGCCGGCGCGCGAGCTCGTCGCAGAGCTCCTCGCCGAGCCGCACGAGGTCGTCCTCCGCGCTCTGCGGCCGGCCCGAGAGCGCATGTGCGGCGACCCCGTCGCGCACGATCCCGCCGAAGAGCTCGCAGCGAACGCCGAGGCGCTCGCAGCGGCGCGCGACCGCACCGGGTGCCTTGCCCTCGAGCGTCGTCGCGTCGACCGTGCCCTCGCCGGTGACCACGAGCTCGGCGCCGCGGGCGCGCTCGTCGAAGCCGATCGTGTCGAGCACGAGCTCGGCGCCCTCGAGGAGGTCGCCGCCGAGCGCGGCGAGCGCCGCGCCGAGCCCTCCGCCTGCGCCGGCACCGGGCAGATCCCGGTACGGCGTGAGCTCCTCGAGCGCCTCGAGCCGCGCTTCGAGCTCGTCGATCGCCGCGGCGTCTGCGCCCTTCTGCGGTCCGAACACCCGTGCGGCACCGCGTTCGCCGAGCAGTGGATTGCGCACGTCGCACGCGACGCGCAGCGGAAGCCCGGCGAGCGCGTCGCCGACGACGGCGCGCAGCCCGGCGCCGCCGTCGACGGTGGCCGTGCCGCCGACGCAGACGAGGAGCGCCGCGGGACGGACGGCGAGCGCGGCGAGCAGCAGCTCGCCGAGCCCGCGGCTCGAGGTGCGCAGCGGATCGCGCTCGTCGTCGCGGAGCCGCGGCAGCCCGATCGCCTGCGCCGACTCGACGACCGCAGTGCGGTCCTCGAGCAGCAGCCACTGCGCTTCGACGGGCCGGCCGAGGGCGTCGGACACGGTCGCCGTCTGCCACGTGCCACCGAGCGACGCGTGGATCACGGCCGCGGTTCCCTCGCCTCCGTCGGCAACGGGCACCTCCTGGGCCTCGACACCGTGGACGCGGCGCATCCCCGAGGCGAGGAGCGCAGCCGCCTCACCGGGCGAGAGCACGCCTTTGAGGCTAGCCGGAGACGCGAGTGCGAGCACGCTCGGGTTCCTCGTCGAGCATGTCCCCGACCGTCTCGTCGGGCGAGTCCTCGATCTCCTTCAGCGTTGCGTAGGAGAGGCCCTCGCGCGCGAGGAAGATCAGCCCGACACCGACGCCCACCGACGCCTCGATCGCCTGCAGCCCGATTCCGAATGCGAATCCGCGCGCGTAGTCGACGCCGTAGTTGACGAGCGGAAAGGCGACCGCGATCTGCACGAGGCCGAAGTTCCCCGGCCAGAGCGGGAAGATCGTCGCGACGTTGATCAGCACCAGCACGAGCCCTGCGGCGGCGAGGTGCAGGTGGATGTGAAACGCGTACATCGATGCCCACACCGCGAGGAGCTGGCAGAGCCAGCCTCCGTACTGGAACGCGGCCGCGGTCGCCGCCGCGACCGGGGAGCGCATGATCGCGAGGCCCTGTCGCGCGCGCACGACGAGCACCCGAACCGGCCCGAGGCCGTCGAGCGCGTCACGGTGGCCGCGACGCGCGAGCACGACGCCTGCCAGGAAGAGCGCCGAGCCGAGCGCGAGCACGACCGCGATCGACGTCAGGGCCCAGCCCGGGATCTTCGCCGTCAAGAGGACCCAGATCACGAGCGTCGCCGCCGGGAAGATGTCGAACATCCGGTGGGCGAACACCGAGCCGATCAGCGTCGCGGTCGCGCCGCGGCGACCGGTGATCCGCCGGCGCAGGACGGCGACGCGTGCGAGCTCGCCGACCCGGCCGGGAAGCACAGCGTTCGCGAAGAGCCCGACCGAGAATGCGGAGAAGACGAGCGGAAACCCGGGGCGAGGCCGCTCGAGCGACTGCTTGATCGCCGTCTCCCACGCGAGGGCGCGGGCCAGCACGGAGAGCAGGTTGAGGCCGATCGCCGCGAACACCCATCGCCAGCGGACGACGGTGAACGCGTCGTGGACGAGATGCCAGTCGGGACCGCGCCAGATGACGAGCGCGACCGCGACCGCGATCAGCGGCACGACCAAGAGGACACGCCAGCGGCCGTCGCGGAGGCTCACGCCGTCACCTCGAGATAGGTCTCTTCGAGCCTGCGCGCGATGTCGTCCCAGGCGTAGTTCTCGACGGCGTGGGCGCGCGCTGCCCGGCCCATCTCGACCCGCCGGTCCTCCGTCGACAGCAGCTCGATCACCGCCGCCGCCAGGGCCTCGGGGTCGCTCGGTGGAACGAGCGTCGCCGCCTCGGGCACGGCGACCGCCGCGTAGCCCGGGATGTCGGAGGCGACCGCCGGCGTCGCGCAGGCGAACGCCTCGGCGAGCACGAGCCCGAAGCTCTCTCCGCCGAGCGCAGGCGTGACGAGCAGCTTCGCCCGCTCGAGCTCGTGCGTGCGCACCTCGTTCGTCACGATCCCGAGCACGTCGATGCCGGTCTCGTCGAAGCGCATGCGTGCGTGCAGGAGCCGGTACTGCAGCGGGTCGGTGCCGATCACGCGCAGTCGTGCGCGGGTCGCGGCGTGAATCGCCGGCCAGGCGCGGAGCAGCGTCGGCAGCCCCTTGCGCTGGTCGTGCCGTCCGACGAAGACGACGGCGTGGTCGCGGTCCGCGGGATCGCACCGCTCGGGGATGACGACGCCGTTCGGGACCACGCGGTAGGAGCCCGGCAGCCAGCGCGACGCCGACTCGGCCGCCATCGGCGAGACGGCGATCCGCGCGTCGACACGCTCCATCAGGAACCCCCAGAACCGGAGCGCCCACGGCATCCAGCCGAGCTCGCCGTGCGCGTGATGGGTGACGACGATCGGGCAGCGGGCGAAGGACAGTGCAGCGACGCAGACGGCCGGCGTCATCGGCTCGTGCAGGTGTACGACGTCGAACTGCTCGTCGGCGAGGATCCGCCGGATGCGGCCGACGCTGCGAGGCGAGAGCACGATGTTCGGGAGCGAGCCGTTCGCCGGCACGACGACCGACCTGCCGATCGCGACGATCCCGTCGGGCAGCGCGCCGTGCCGGCCGCTGCGCGGATGCAGGAAGCGGGTGAGCCTTCCGGGCGGGTCGTTGCCCATCAGGACGGTCACCTCGTGACCGCGCCGACGCAGAGCGGCCGCCTGGTGCTCGGAATGCTCGACCACCCCGCCCCAGTACGACCACGAAAACGGAACGACGATCCCGATCTTCACGCGGCGACCGCCGAGAACGCGCGCGCGAGTCGTTCCGCGCCGAGCTCGATCGCCTCGTCGCTGACCGCGAGCGAGATCCGAGCCCAGCCGGCGCCGCTCGGCCCGAACCCCTCGCCCGGTGCGACCGCGACACGGTGCTTCTCGAGCAGGGTCTCGGCGCTGAGCCCGGCGGGCAGCCGCAGCCACACGAAGAAGGTCCCCTCGCAGACGATCGGCTCCGGGATCGCGTCTGCCAGCAGGTCGCGGCGCCGTTCGTAGTCGGCGACGCGGACAGCGACGGAGTCCTGCGGCCCTTCGAGGGCGGCGATCGCCGCGCGCTGCAGCGGCTCGAAGATACCGACGCGGTTGTGATCGTTCAGCAGGTTGATCCGCTCGACGATCTCGGCGTTGCCGACGACGAAGCCGATCCGCCAGCCGGCCATCCCGTAGGTCTTCGACATCGACCACATCTCGACGCCGACGTCCTTGGCCCCTGCGGTGGCGAGGAAGCTCTCGGGGCGCCGCCCGTCGAAGACGATGTCCATGTACGCCCCGTCGTGGACGACCGCGCCGCCGGTCCGCCTCGCCCAGCCCACGGCCGCGCCGAAGGTGCCCGGCGGAACGCAGACCGCGCACGGGTTCGAGGGGTAGTTGAGGTACAGCGCCGCCGCCGCCGGCGCCGCGTCGAGGTCGGGCGACCAGCCGGCGTCGGGCCGCAGCGGCACGGTCTCGAGGCGGGCGCCCGCGAGCGCCGGGCCGGACGGATAGTCGGGGTAGTACGGGTCGGGGAGCAGGATCGTCTCGCCCTCGTCGGCGAGCGCAAGCGAGAGCTCGACGATCGCGGTCTTCGTGCCGGGGACGAGCGCGACCTCCCGCTCGGGGTCGAGCTCGACGCCGTACAGATCGCGGTAGCGCGTGGCCAGCGCTTCCTTCGTGCGCGTGAGGCCGCGGATCGGCGCGTACCCGTGCACGTCCGGGCGCACGGCGCTTTGCGCGAGCGCCTCCGCAACGTGCGGAGGCGGCCCCACCTCGGGGTTCCCCCGACCGAGGTCGACGAGCGGCGGCCCCTCCGCCGCGGCCGCGGCTGCGACGCGACCGAGGAGCGCGACGAAGTACTGCTGCGGCAGCCGGTCCAGACGGTCTGGTCTCGCGCCCATTTCCTGACTCTAACGAGCTAACTAAGGTTCGATCGTGAACCTCATCGAGGCACTCGCCGACGGGGTCGGCCCGCGCACCGCGGGCAGTTCCGCCGCCTCGGAGGCGTCAGAGCTGGTGGCACGCGCGTTCCGCGAGCTCGGCCTCGAGCCTCGATTCCAGGAGTTCGAGCTGCTCGCCTACGACGCGGACGAGCCGGAGCTCGTGGTCGAGGGCGAGCGCTGGGCCGCAGGCCCGTGCATGTACGCGCATCCCTTCGACGGCGCGGGAACGGTGCGGCGGATCGGTCAGCAACGCTCCCCGGTCGGCGACACGATGCTTCCGGTCTTCGCCGTGGTGGACGCGGGCGGTCGCGAGGCCGCCCGCCTGCTGACGAGCCCGTTCTCGACCGGCGCGATCCCGTTCATGTCGGCGCACGTCCACATCACGACGCCGCCGACGGCGTTCGTGTCGGCGCACGACTCGGGCCGGCTCGAGGACGGCATGCGCGTGCGGCTGAAGGTCGGCGGACGGTTTCTGCCGGGCCGCATCGAACGGAACGTGATCGCCGACATCCCGGGCCGCGACGCGGACCACGTCGTCGTCGGCGCGCACTACGATTCGGTGTGGCGCGGCCCCGGCGCGGTCGACAACGCGTCCGGGGTCGAGGGCGTGCGCCGGATCGGCGAGGCCCTGGCCGGCCGCCGGCTCGAACGCGGTGTGAGGCTCGTGGCGTTCGCCGCCGAGGAGATCAAGCTGACGGGGTCGCGCTACTACGTGGACGAAGCGCGGCTCCGGGGCGCGTTCGACCGGACTGCGGCGATGGTCAACCTCGACTGCATCGCGCACGGGGAGAAGCTGAACATTCTCGCCTCGCCCGGCGCAACCCTCGAGCGTGCGACGGACATCGCGGCCGAGCTGGGTCTTCTCGACCGCTACGAGCTCGTGACGGGCCCGGCGACGGGTGGCGTCGACAGCCACTGGTTCGCCGAGCACGGGATTCCCGCGGTGACGGTCCTCCACTTTCCATACGACGAGTACCACCTTCCCGAGGACACGGCCGCGCTCGTCGACGAGCGCCTCCTCGGGGACGCCGTCGAACTGGGCCTCGCGCTCGTCGAGGCGCAACTCTAGACTCGGCGCCATGTTCGAAGAGGGTCTCGCCGAGCTCCACACCCACCTCGGCGGCTCGGTCGCGTCGGACATCCTCTGGAGCCTCGCCCACGAGCAGGGGATCGCTTTGCCCGTGCGCGACTTCTGGGAGTTCGACCGGCTCGTCACCGTGTCGGATCCGCGCGGCGTCCCCAATCTCGATGCGCTCGACCAGATCTACCACCTGACCGAGTTGATCCAGTCCTCCCCGCTCGCGGTGGAGCGCAGCGTGCACGCTGCGATCGGCGGCGCGTACCGCTCGCAGCGCATCACCACCCTCGAGCTTCGCTTCAACCCGATGAAACGGAATCGCGGCGGCGAGCGCGACCTCGACCACATCATCCTCGCGGCCGTGCGCGGGCTCGACATCGCGTCGCTCGAGTATCCGCAGGTGCGCGCCGGCCTCGTACTGATGATGGACCGGACGTTCTCGGCCCACCAGAACATGGTGATCGTCGAGAAGGCGATCAGGTACGCGGCACGAGGCGTCGTCGGCATCGACATCGCGGGGCCTCGTCCGGACGGCGCGCGCTACGACTACACGCAGATCGTCGAGCACGTCGAGGTGGCCCGTGCGGCCGGGCTCGGCGTCACGATTCACGTCGGCGAAGAGGGCGGCAGCCACGGTGTCGAGGAGCTCGGCGAGGTGATCGACGCGCTCAGGCCGGATCGCATCGGTCACGGCATCCTCGCCGCGCACGAGCCGGCGTTGATGGACGCGCTGCGTGCCGCCGACATCACGCTCGAGGTCTGCCCGACGAGCAACATGCTGACGAAGGCGCTCGCCGGCGAGGCTGCCGTGCGTGAGACATTCCGCTCGTTCATCGAGCACGAGGTTCCGTTCACGATCGCGACGGACGGCCCGGAGATGATGCGGACACACTTACTTGACGAGTTCGACCTCCTGCGGCGCATCGGCGCGCTCGACGAGAACGAGCTCCGGGCAGCCAACGAGCGGGGTCACGAGGCATCGTTCGTCGCGCGAGAAGTGCACGCCGCGACGTAGCCGCAGCTCGGCGGTGCGCAGCGGCAGATACACCGTTCGGCCGATAGCCGACCGGTCGCCGAGTTCATAGCTTCTCGCCATGCAAGCACTACGAGACCCGTCGGCGATCACGGACCGCCAACGGCAGGTGGTCGAGCTGATCGCACAGGGGCTGTCGAACGACGAGGTCGGAGTCGAGCTCGGCATCTCGCCGCGGACGGCGAAGGCGCATTGCGACGTGCTCCGGCAGAAGCTCGGCGTCACGCGGCGGAGACAGATTCCGGTCGCGTTCAGATTGCTGACGGGCGAGGACCCGTTGGCACGCCGCCTGGAGTCGGCGCGAGCCGACAACGGGGGCTGACGGCGAAGCGGCGTCCGCGGCGATCCCCTCCGCCGCGGACGCCCCGGCCCCTTGCAACGAGCCATAGGAGAGGGTTAGGTTCCCCTCGGCGAGCGGCGCGCCTCGGGGGGAGGGCAGGCATGACGGTGAGCATCGATCAACCGAAGCACCTCCGCAGAGAGCGCCGAATCATCGAGCGCCCGCGCCTGATCAAGATGCTCGACGACTGCGAGGCGCGCGTGATCCTGCTCCTCGCTCCCGCCGGCTACGGCAAGACGACCCTAGCCCGCCAATGGGCAAAGACGCTCAACGGCGTCGTCTGGCTCAGCCTGACGCCTGCTCACCGGGATGTCGTCACCTTTGCACAAGACCTTTCGATAGCGACGGACTCGGCAAACGCCTCAACATCGGCATTCATCGACGAGTTCTTGCGAGCTCGGAGCAATCCTCAACGGGAAGCGCGCGGCGTGGCGCGAGCGCTTTCAAAACATCTCACTGCGTCAAACGCCGGATGGTTGGTAATCGATGACTACCACGAAATAGCGGCCGAGCCTGTCGTGGATGCCATGACCTCGTTCATCGCCGAAGCCTCTGGCTTGCGCGTCTTGGTCTCATCGCGAGTTCGCCCAGGCTGGGTCACCACGCGGAGGGTTATGTACGGAGAAGTCGACGAGATTGGCCGAGACGAGCTTGCGATGACCGTCTCTGAATCGGTCGAAACGGTCGGGCGTCGTCCGGATCTCAAAACTCTCGTGGACCACGCGAATGGCTGGCCAGCCGTGATCAGCTTGGCAGGGAGTCTGAACATCGCACGTCCCTGGGACGGAGTAGTTCCGTCAGCGCTGCACGACTACGTCGCTGAGGAGCTTTACCAATCGGCTACCGCCGAGCTCCAGGGCCAGCTGCTCGAACTCGCGCTGCTGCCGACGCTGTCACCCGCGGTGCTGCGTCAGAAGTTCGGCGACATGGACACTGTCGTCATCGAGCGAGGCCGCGAGCTCGGCTTCTTGACCGGAGATCCATCGCCTGACCTACACCCGCTGATTCGAGAGTTCCTGTTGCTGAAAGCTTCCAGTGCTCCGGATGCCGAGACTGTTGGGCGCGACGCAGTTAGCGCCTGCATTTCGGGTGGGTACTGGGAATACGCGTTCGAGCTCGTCCATCGTTTCTCGCTCTTCGACATGATGGAGTCGCTTCTCCAATCCGCGTACCGCCCACTCGTACGAAGCGGCCGCGTCGGATCGCTTCTGCGGTTCGCGAACCAAATCCGAAGCGCCCCGATCGCGCCACCTCCCGAGGTCGATCTCGTCGACGCCGAGGTCGCTTTGAGCGACGGGAAGTTCGGGCTTGCGATTGAACTCGTCCGCCGAACTCGTGCACGCATGCCCTCAAACGACATCCTCGCGTCACGTGCCGCGGCGATTCAGGGGTCGGCGGCATTTCAGATTTCGGACTTCGACGGTTCGGAAATCGCGTTCGAAGCGGCGGCTGAGGCCGCTCAGGACGATTTCGATGAGGCTGAAGCCCTTCATGGATTGGCTCTGGCGGCCATCTACGGAGAACGGCAATCCGTTGATAGACGAATCGCAGCACTGGGGGCGCGGGCCGAGCGAACGGGAGGGCCGGTCGATGTTGCAAGACACGCTGCGTCAGCGCTCGCGCGTATGAGGATTGGATCAGGCTTCGCCGACTCGGCGTATGCCGATGATGCCTTAAGAGTCCTGCCAAACATCGCTGACCCTCGTGCGCGGACAAGCATCCTTGTGACCTTGACGTACTCGCTCGGCCTTCAGTGCGAATACGAGTCCGCGCTGACACTGTCCACACAAATGCTTTCGGAAACAGAAGCGTTCGGCCTTGAGTTCGCCCGACCGCATGGTCTGTGGAACCGAGCGTTCGTGTTGTTAGGCCTACGCCGCTTTGCCGAAGCCAATCGTTCCTTGGTGAGGATCGAAGAAATACAACGGCAGCAGCCGCTAGGTCATCACACCCTTAATGCAAGAGCTCTGCGGGCTCGGCTTCTGATGCAGCTCGCGCGTGTTCCGGAAGCTTTCGAGCTAGTGAGACAACCCATCGTTGACAAAGCCTCGCCAGCAATGATCGCTGAATACGTAGCAACCCGCGGTCTCGCGCTCGCGTTGCTCGGGCGGGTGGATGAAGCTGAGAGCGCGGTCGCCGAAGCAAGCGCAACCTCGATCTCCAGTGAGATTCAGGTCATGGTGCAGGGCGTACGAGCAATCTCTGCTGTCTGCACTGGCGACTCGCGCCCAGCTCTTTCCCTACTCGAACTCGCCCGAGCGCGCCGCGTATGGGATCCCGTCGTGTGCTGTCTGCGAGCATCACCCGCTCTAGCGGACCACCTTGCCGAACACGATGAACTGCGTGCCGAATTGACGTGGCTGTATCAACGATCACGCGATGACGGATTGGCTCGCAGAGCCGGGTTTAGATCGATGAGCTTTCGGAATCCGGCAACCCTTCTCTCTCGCCGCGAGGTCGAGGTACTCGAGTTGATGTGCGAGGGCTTTCGGAACCGTGAGATCGCAAATGCTTTCGTGATCTCCCAATCAACGGTCAAAGTGCACGTTCGCCACATCCTCGAAAAGCTTGGAGTTCGTACTCGCACCGAAGCCGTAGCCCGATACCAAGCGCTTGAGAAGGGCGATCCTTAAGCCGAGGCGACGAGCCGCGCTGGCTGAGACTCGTCGTCCTCGGTATGCGTCGTCGGGAACTCGAACTCAGGCCCGCTTGCGATCCGGTAGTTCTCGGTCGCCCCGGCCAAGATTGCCTCAAAAGCCGCGACTACCGTCGTGTCAAACTGGGTCTCGACGGCCTGAGCGAGCCTCAGCCTCGCCACACGACTTGGCATCGCGTCCCGATAGGGTCGATCCGAGGTCATCGCGTTATATGCATCTGCGACGGCGATGATCCTCGACAGCAGAGGGATGTCATCGCCGGCTAGCCCATCCGGATATCCCTGACCGTCCACCCGTTCGTGGTGGTGTCTCACGATCGCTGCGATTTCGGCATACGAATCGACGTTCGCAAGGATTCGCTCTCCGATCGCAGAATGGCGTTGCATCTCACGCCGTTCGTCAAGCGTCAAAGCCCCGGGCTTTTCGAGAAGACCCGCAGGCAAACCAATCTTGCCAATGTCGTGAACGAGTCCACACAGGTGTGCTAGATCAGCCTGCGATTCGCCCAGCACCATGCGAGCAGCGATGTCGCGGGCGTAAATCGCGACCGCGGCCGAGTGACCCGCTGTGTATTGATCACGGGCGTCAAGCGTCGCGATTAGTCCCCTCGCAAACGAAAGGTTCGCCGCCGTGAGCTGGGCGTTCGCGCCCTGCAGGTCAGTCGCGAGCCTGCGCTGTTCCTGATACAGCAAGAACCAACGCTGAGCTGCAAGTGCCGGCGCGAAGAATAGAGGGAGTGTCCAGGGTGAAAGATGGCGGTAAGAGAGCACAAGTACCGCGACGGCGGGGCTGTAGAACGGAACGGACGCGGCGATTACCGGCAGAGAGTCGCGGACAGCATCGATCCACCGGCCGTGGCCACGAAGCCAGTAAGTGAATGATGCGAAGCCTGCATCTGCCACGTCGGCGACGAGGGTCGCCGCTGTGGCGGCAACGAGCGACTCTCCCACACCAGGTGACATCGTCGACCCGACGATTCCGACCAATCCGGCAGCCAATGCGCCGGTGAGAGACCGGCTCGATAGATGCGCGAGCCGGCCAACGATCGGATACGAGAGACCGATGGCCGAGGCACCGAAGACCACCATGGCCGCCAAGGGCCCAAACAGGGTTGCCGCGAAGATCGCTGGGAGGAGCGAGATCGAGACGTTCAGATGGCCGCGAAGCTTGATGCCACCGCGCTCTCCGTAGGCAGCCACCGTCGCCAGCCCAACGACGGCGGGGAGGTTCCCAACGTCATGACCGCTCAGAACAAGCGTGGTGGCCACTGCGAGCGCCGCCGCGGAGACCACGAGTACGTATGCCACGAGCAGCGGGGTCAAGCCGGCAAACGCCGAGCGAATCTGCCGAAAAACTTGCATATCCCCCAAAAGGGTTATAACCTTCTCCTTGCCGTCAGTCCCACTAGAACGGGGGAAAGAAATGAGTAAGTTCAAGAGCTTCGTGAAGTCGGCAAAAGTCGCCGGGGGCTTCTCCTCCTGGTAAGACTCGCGTAGCTAATAGGGTTCTCCACCCCTGGGCCTCACCCTTTCGAGGGTTTGTCCACAGTTGGGGGAAACTCCAGAAGTGGAGAAAGGGCTGCTCAGGGGCAGTCCTT
>Ga0070683_100002678_pt1 | contig 14241 bp, 9 predicted proteins | sample KBSC713LmetaG_FD_64662 | JGI IMG/M metagenome (GOLD analysis project Ga0070683, IMG submission 64662) | Corn rhizosphere microbial communities from Kellogg Biological Station, Michigan, USA - KBS C7.1-3L metaG | ecosystem: Host-associated > Plants > Roots > Rhizosphere ...
GCCTCGCGGGCGGCCTTGGCCCGCAGCTGGGTGATCTCCCGCTCGGCGGTCGCCCGCAGCGTGGCCACCTCGCGCTCGACGGTCGCCTTCAGCTCGGCAACCTCGTGCGCGGTAGCTGTGCGTAGCTGCTTGGTCTCGCGTTCGGCGTCGGACCGCATCGTGTCGGCCTCGCGCCGCGCCTGCACCCGCACCTCGGCGGCCTCGCGCTCGGCGGCCGTGCGCACGTTGCCGGCCTCGCGCTCGGCGGTCGCCTTCATGGCGGCGGCCTCGGCCCGCGCCTTGTCGGTGATCTCGCGCGCCTCGAGCCGGGCGGCCGACAGGATGCCCTCGGATTCCCGCTTTGCCTCGCCCCGATGGTCGTTGGCCTGCTCCTCGGCGAGTCGCAGGATCTGCTCGACGCGTGTGCCCAGCCCCGAGAGCGTCGGTCGATTGTTCTCTTCCAACTGTTTGTTGGTGTCGGTGAGTTTCTGCTCGACCGAATTGAGCCGTTGCTCGGCTTGGCGCACGCGGCGCTGGGCCTCGTTGAGTCGCCCCTCAGCCTCGTCGCGGGCCTGGGAGGCCTGCTGGAGCTGGGAGTTGAGGCGGGTCAACAGGGAGTCGACCTGCTGACGGTCGTATCCGCGGAGGACCACGCTGATTTCCGTGTGGCCATCCGAGCCGTTTTGGAAGAAGTCAACCGAGGGCTGCTGCTGGGGCATTCGCACATACTTGCAGACCGTAGGGGGGCCTTCGCAAGGGCGGGGCGTACATCTTCGCGCTCACCTACAAGGTCATCTTGAGATAGCCGAAAATCCAGTACAAAAAATCATCCGGCCGGCTCGACGAGCTCAACAAGCACTCCACCGGCGTCCTTGGGGTGCACGAAGTTGATTCGTGAGCCGGCCGTTCCCCGCCGCGGCTCGGCATAGAGCAGCCGCGCACCCCGGGCGCGCAGCTCGGCGCTCGCCTTGTCGACGCTTTCCACCGTGTATGCGACCTGTTGCACTCCGGGGCCGTGCCGGTCGAGAAACTTCGCGATCGTCGAGTCCGGCGACAGCGGCGCGAGCAGTTGCAGGCAGCCGCCGGCCGGGTCGGGGCCGACCGCGACCATCGCCTCGCGGACGCCCTGCTCCTCATTTGTTTCCTGGTGGACGCAGCGCATGCCGAAGACGCGCTCGTAGAATTCGAGCGCCTCGTCGAGGTCGGCCACGGCGATGCCGACGTGGTCGATCTTGAGCAGCCCGAGAGGTGACTCAGCCATGACGATATTCTGGAACCCAAACGAGCGTTAGCCCAAGGCCAGGGTGGCTGGCCCGGGGCTGCGGCGGACTCAGACGCCGCCGGAAACGCCACCCTGACGTTGGGCCAAGCTATGGAGGCTGCCTCGTGAGTTCCGTCATCGTCGCCGGAGCCCGAACCCCGATGGGTCGGCTCCTGGGCTCGCTCAAGGACTTCCCGGCGACCAAGCTCGGGGCGATCGCTATCAAGGCCGCCCTCGAGCGGGCCGGGGTGGCCCCCGACCAGGTCCAGTACGTGATCATGGGCCAGGTCCTGCAGGCCGGGGCCGGGCAGATCCCGGCGCGGCAGGCGGCGATCGGGGCGGGCATCCCGATGAGCGTGCCGGCGCTGACCGTCAACAAGGTCTGCCTGTCCGGGCTCGATGCGATCGCGCTGGGCGACCAGCTCATCCGGGCCGGTGAGTTCGACATCGTGGTGGCCGGCGGCATGGAGTCGATGACCAACGCGCCGCACCTGCTGATCAACCAGCGCCAGGGCTACAAGTACGGCGACGTGACGCTCAAGGACCACATGGCCCTCGACGGGCTGACCGATGTCTACGACCAGGTCTCCATGGGCGAGTCGACCGAGCGGCACGTGGGCCGGCTCGGGATCACCCGCGAGGATCAGGACGCGTTCGGCGCGGCCAGTCACCAGCGGGCGGCCGCCGCGCAGAAGAACGGCGTCTTCGCCGAGGAGATCGTTCCGGTCGAGATCCCGCAGCGGAAGGGCGACCCGATCCTGGTCACCGACGACGAGCAGATCCGCCCGGAGACCACGGTCGAGAGCCTCGCCAAGCTCAAGCCGGCGTTCACCAAGGACGGCACCATCACCGCCGCGACCTCCTCGCCCATCTCCGACGGGGCCTGCGCGGTCGTGGTGATGAGCAAGGCCAAGGCCGAGGAGCTGGGCCTTGCGTGGCTGGCCGAGATCGGCGCGCACGGCAACGTCGCCGGCCCCGACAACTCGCTGCACAGTCAGCCGGCCAACGCGATCAAGCAGGCACTCGGCAAGGCCGGACTGACCCCCGAAGACCTCGACCTGGTCGAGATCAACGAGGCGTTCGCCGCGGTCGGCGTGCAGTCGACCCGCGACCTCGGGCTGAGCCCGGACAACGTCAACGTCAACGGTGGCGCGATCGCGCTCGGCCACCCGATCGGCATGTCCGGTGCCCGGCTGGCGCTGACGCTCGCGCTCGAGCTCAAGCGCCGGGGCGGCGGCCGCGGCGCGGCGGCGCTGTGCGGCGGGGGCGGCCAGGGCGATGCGCTGATCCTGACGGTGCCGCCGCGGTGAGGCTCGCCCGCGACGTCCCGTCGCTGGTCAAGGCCGCGCGCGACGGCGACGCGCGGGCGGTGGCCCGGCTCGTCACCCTGGTCGAGAACAACGACGACGCGCTGCGGGAGGTGGCCGCCGCGCTCGCCCAGTACACGGGAAATGCCCAAATTCTCGGCCTGACCGGCGCTCCCGGGGTGGGCAAGTCGACGACGACCAACGAGCTCGTGCGGACATTCCGCGCCACCGGGCGGCGGGTCGGTGTCCTCGCCGTCGACCCGTCGAGCCCGTTCACCGGCGGGGCCATCCTCGGCGACCGGGTCCGGATGCAGGACCACGCGACCGATCCCGGCGTCTACATCCGCTCCATGTCCAGCCGCGGCCACCTCGGCGGGCTCTCCGCGGCCACCCCGCAGGCCGTGCGCGTGCTTGAAGGAGCCGGCTGCGACGTCGTCATCGTCGAGACGGTCGGCGTCGGGCAGGCCGAGGTCGAGGTGGCCAGCCTCGCCGACACGACCCTTGTGCTCCTCGCCCCCGGCATGGGCGACGCCATCCAGGCGGCCAAGGCCGGCGTGCTGGAGATCGCCGACATCTTCGTGGTCAACAAGGCCGACCGCGACGGCGCCGACGCGACCTACCGGGATATCCAGGCGATGATCGGCCTCGGCGAACGGGCGCCCGGCCAGTGGCGCCCGCATGTGGTGCGCGCCACGGCGGCCAAGAGCGAGGGCATCGACGACATCGTCGCCACCATCGACAAGCATCGATCATGGCTGGAAAGCGCCGGTGAACTGCGCAAACGCCGCGAGGCGCGGGCCGCTGCCGAGGTCGAGGCGATCACGCTCGGCGCACTGCGTGAGCGCATCGGGACACTGCGCCACGGCGACGCATTGACCACCCTCGCTGTCCAGGTTGCCGAGGGTGCCCTTGATCCCTACGCCGCCGCTGATCAGCTTCTCAGCACCCTTACTCAGTAGCTAAGGTGCCGAAGGCTTTTCACGATAAGGGGGCTCATGTTGGCGGCCTGGACCGTCATGCTGCGTGGGATCAGGTACCGGGCCGGTCGGTCGTTCGTGGTCTTTCTCCTGGCCACGCTGGCGACGACCGCGGCGGTGCTCGCTCCCGCCTACAGCCGGGCCGCCCAGCAGTCCGTCCTGGCCGACGGGCTGCGTGAGGAGACCAGCCTCATCATCGGGGCCGGCGCCGGGTCCCAGCCGATCGATGAGATCCGCCTGGCGACCAACCAGGTGCTGGCCCGGGAACCCACGCTCGCCGGCCGCCTCGGCGAGCCGGTCGGGGCCGTCGACGCGCCGTCCGGGATCGGCGTCGCCCGCCTGGCGTTCCGCGAGCACGTCTGCGACCACCTCGACATCGAGGGCACCTGCCCGGCCCAGCCCGGCCAGGTCGTGCTCGGCAAGGGCTTCGCGGCCGCCCAGCACCTCGCGCCCGGGAGCCGGCTGACCATCCGCAACAAGGTCTTCACGGTGACCGGTCTTTACACCCCCAAGAACCCCCATGACGTGTACTGGGGGAGCACCGTCTACACCGACGCCCTCTTCACCAACGCCGAGGACGACCTGCGCACCGAAAAGCCGTCGGCGCTGAACACGCGGCTGGAATACCCGCTCGCCCGCGACCGGATCCGGCTCGACGACGTGCCCGCCCTGCGCGAGGGCATCAAGCTGCTCGGCGATCGGCTGCGCGGCGACGAACTCGAGGTCACCACGACGTTGCCGGACACGCTCGACGGCGTCGACGCCGACCAGCGAGCGATCGCGCGGACCGCGCCGGTCATCGCCGTACCGCTGGTCCTGCTCTGCTTCTTCGTGCTGTTCCTGCTCGTCGCCGCGCTGACCGAGGAGCGCGCGGCCGAGATCGCCCTGGCCAAGCTGCGCGGCTACCCGACCGGCCGGGCGGCCCGCTTCGGCCTCGGCGAGGTGCTGCTGCTCATCGCCGCCGCCACCCCGGTCGGGCTGATCGCCGGCCTGCTGCTGGTCCAGCTGGCGGCCGGGGCCCTGCTGGCCGCCGGCACCAGCGTCGAGGTCCGCTGGCCGGTCTTCGCCGCGGCCGGCATCGCGCTCGCCGCCGCCGTCGCCGCCGCGTTGCTGGCCGGCCGGCACACGCTCGCCCAGCCGGTGCTCGACCTGCTGCGCCGGGTCCCCGAGCGCACCGGCTGGCGGGCCGGCCTGGTCGAAGGCGCCGTCGTCGCGCTGGCCGGCGCCGCCATCGCGGCCGCCCTCAGCGACCGGGCCTCGCCCCTCGCGCTGCTGGCCGCGCCGATGCTCGCGGTCGTGGCCGGCATCGGGGCCGCGCGGCTGCTTGGCCTGTGGTCGCGCGCGCGGCTACGCCTGGCCCGCCGCCGCGGCCGGCTCGTGGCGCTGCTGGCCTCGGCGCAGCTGTCCCGGCGCCCGGGCGGCCAGCGGGTCGTCGTCGTGGTGACGATCGCGGTCGCGCTGCTCTCGTTCGCCGCGACCGCCTGGGACGTGGCCGCGCAAGCCCGCCACGACGCGGCCGAGGACCAGCTCGGGGCCGAACGGGTGCTCTCGGTGACGGCCGACCACCCGGCCGCGCTGTCGGCCGCCGTGGCCAAGGCCGACCCGGCCGGGCACAGCATGGCCGTCGTACGCACCACCCAGCGCTACGGCGACGTGCCGATCCAGCTCCTCGGCGTCCAGGCGGCCCGGCTGCCGGCGGTGGTCGTCTGGCGCGGCCGCTCCCACGACGACCTCGGCCGCCTCGCCGGGATGCTGCACCCGACCACCGCGGCGCCACTGGCCGTCGGCCGGCAGCTGTCGGTGACCGCGATCGGTGACGCCCTGCCCGAGCGTCCGCAGCTCCGCCTCGCGGCGGTCATCTCGACCCCCGGTCAGCCGCCGCGCTCCGTCGATTTGGGGGTACTGGCCAGAGGCGTCCACCAGCTCACCGCCGCGCTGCCGGGCTGCGTCGCCGACTGCCATCTCGTGGGCCTGTCGATCGGCCGTGCGTCCGGCGGGACCGAGCCGTTCACGGCCCGGCTGTCGGTGCGTGGCCTGCGCACCGATTCCGGCCCGCTGGCGGCCGGGTTCGACCAGGCTGACCGGTGGAAGGTCAGGGGCGGGACGCAGGCGCGGGCGACGGTCCACGCCGGTACGCCGCTCGCCCTCGACATCACCTCCAACGACCCGTCCGACGTCATCGTCGACTACGTCGACACACCCGACCGGCTGCCGGCCGTGCTCGCCGGTCCGGCCCCGGCCGACGACCCGCACGCCGCGTCGTTCACGTTCCCCGGCTTCGCCGAGCAGCCGCAGCCGTTCACGGTGGCCGCGCAGGCGGCCAGCCTGCCCCGGGCGGGCGGGCGGGGGCTGCTCTTCGACCTCGACGACGCGGTCCGGATGGCCGAGCGGACGTCGAGCCTGTCGGACAACGCGGCGCTGCGCTATGAGGTGTGGGCCGGCCCCGGCGCCCCGGCCGACCTCGACCGCCGGCTGGCCGCCGAGGGCATCCAGGTCCTGCGCGTCGAGACCATGGGCGGCTATCTCGACCAGCTCGGGCGGCGGGCGCCGGCCCTCGGCCTCTGGCTCTACCTGCTCGCCGGGGCATCCGCGCTGCTCCTCGCCGTCGGGGTGGTGCTCCTGACCGCGTACGTCGGCGTGCAGGGCCGCCTGTACGAGCTGGCCGCCCTCCGGGTCGCCGGCGTACGCCGGTCGGTGCTGCGCCGGGCGGTCTTCCGCGAGTACCGGGCGCTGCTCGGGCTGCCCTTCGTCGTCGGGCTGGCGGCCGGGGTCCTCGGGGCGCTCGTCATGCTGCCCGGCATCCCCCTGGTGACGGTCGGCCAGCCGACCGGATCGTTCACCTATCGCCCGGGCGCCGGCGCGCTGCCCGTGGCGATCGCCGTGAGCCTGGTCGGCCTGCTGCTGGCCGTCGTCCTGGTCCTGCGCATGCTGCACCGCGCCACCCCCGATCGGCTCCGGGACGGAGATGCCTCATGACCGGGGGGATCGGCGTCACCTGCCGCGGGCTGGTCTACATCTACCGGCTCGAGGGGTACGACGTGGTCGCCCTGGCCGGGGTCGACCTGGACATCTCGCCCGGCGAGTCGGTCGCGCTGCTCGGGCCGTCCGGGGCCGGCAAGTCCACGCTGCTGGCCCTGCTGGCCGGGCTGCTGCGCCCGGCGGCCGGGCGGGTCACCGTCGGCCGGCACGACCTCGTCCAGGCCGGCCCGGCCGAGCTGCAGGCGCTGCGGGCGACCGACGTCGGGGTCGTGCTGCAGGGCGCCGGGCGCAATCTCCTGCCGTATCTGAGTGCCGAGCAGAATGTCCGCTTCGCCCAGCGCGGTGCCCCGGCCGACCGGCGCCGGGAGCTGCCCGCCCCGCGCGACGTGCTGGCCATGGTCGGCTTGTCGGGGCGGGGACGCAACCGGGTCCGCCCGGCACGACTCTCTCCAGGTGAGCGCCAACGGTTGGCGCTCGCGGTGGGACTGGCCGGGCGGCCGGGCCTGCTGCTCGCCGACGAACCGACCAGCCAGCTCGACAACCGGGCGCGGGACGAGGTCCTGATGGCGCTCGACGCCGTCCGGCGTGCCGGCACCACCGTCGTGGTGGTGACGCACGATCCCGGCGTCGGGCGGTGGATGGGCCGTACGATCACCATCCGGGACGGGCGGGTCGGCGCGGAAGGCCGCCGCGGGGAAGACTTCGCGGTGGTCGGCCGGGACGGCACCGTGCACCTCCCCCAGGAGGTGTTGCGGATGCTGCCCCCGGGCACGCTCGTCGGGGTCGAGCCGCAGCCGGACGGCACGGTGCTGCTCGTGCCGGCGGGTGACTCATCAACGCTGGAGGTTCGATGAAGACGCTGACGGTGGACACGGTCACGATGGCGTACGGGCGGGACCGGCCGGTCCTGCACGACGTCTCGGTGTCGGTCGTGCCCGGTCAGATGCTGGCCGTGACCGGTCCCTCCGGAGCCGGCAAGACCACGCTCTTGTGGGCGATGGCCGGCCTGCTGCGCCCGGTCCAGGGCGCGGTCAGCGTCAACAGCACGCAGTTGCGCGACCGTGACCACGCCGTCGCCGAGCGGGTCGTGCTGATCCCGCAGGACAACGGCCTCGCGGCCATCCTCACCGCCCAGGAGAACATCCAGGTCGCGATGATCGCCGGGGGCGTGCCGCCGGCCGACGCCCGCCGCGCGACCGTCGAGTCGCTCGACCGCGTCGGGCTGACCGCGCAGGCCGAGCAGCTCGTCGAGGAGCTCTCCGGCGGTCAGCAGCAGCGCACCGCGATCGCCCGCGGTCTGGCGCTGCGCGGGGACATCCTGCTGGCCGACGAGGTGACGAGCGAGCTCGACGCGACCAACCGGCAACGCGTCCTCGAGCTCCTGCACGATGAGGCACGTCGTGGCGCGGCCGTGGTGTTCGCCACACACGACCCCGAGGCGGCTGCCGCCTGCGACAGCGAACTGCACCTTTCCGACGGAGCTGCCCAACTTGTGAGGGGCTGATTTGTTCGCCTCCCCGGCGTAGGGTCACGCGTCGGAGGAGGGGGTCATGACTGAGGTGAGCACGCCGGCGCCGCGCCCGGCCTACGAGAACCCGCAGTACAACCACACGGGTTACGACATGGACCAGACCGACGTGGCGCTGCCGACGGTGGAGCCCGCGGCGTCGTCGTCCTTCACGTTTCACGATGCGGGGGAGAAGGTCAGCGCCTACGCCGAGGAGGCCGTCGATCGGGCCGGCGACTATGCCGAGGCCGCGGTCGCCACGACCACCAAGTTCGCCGGCGACGTGGCCGACCGGATCCGCAACAACGCCGAGCTGCAGGGCGGGCGCGGCACGACGACGATCGCCGACGAGGTCGTCGAGAAGATCGCCGGCTTCGCGACCCGCGAGATCGAGGGCATCTACGACCTGGGCGGCGATGTGGCCCGGGTGTTCGCCTCGGTCAAGGAGCGCATCGGCCTCGGTGACAAGGACGACGACAGCGATCGGGGCGTGACCGTCCGCCTCGAGGGCAAGAACGCCAACATCAAGATCGTCATCGTGATCGAATACGGCTACGTCGTCTACACGGTCTGCGAGCAGGTCCGCACCAAGGTGATCGACAAGGTTGAGAGCCTGCTCGGGCTCGACGTGACGGCGGTCGACATCGTCGTCGACGACATCCACATCGACGACTCGAAGTTCGCCCCGACCGCCAAGAAGCCGTGAGGTAGTGCCAACCCGGGCCGGACACGGCGTCGGATAGCGGCCGCCGCCTTAGCGATCGTTCAGGTGGCGCTAGTATCGACGCATGGACGCCGACGACATCGCCGACGGGCGTGCGCGCTGGCAGCGCCGCTACGACGCCGCTACGAAGCGGGACGCCGACTTCACCACGCTGTCCGGCCTCGCGGTCGACCCGGTCTACGGGCCGCCCGAGGGCGTTGGCTACCCCAACTTCGAGCGGATCGGGTGGCCCGGCGAGTTCCCGTACACCCGCGGCCTTTATCCAACCGGATATCGGGGCCGTCGGTGGACGATTCGCCAGTTCTCCGGCTTCGGTAACGCGCAGCAGACCAACGCGCGTTACAAGATGCTCCTCGGGGCCGGCGGCGGAGGCCTGTCGGTGGCGTTCGACATGCCCACGCTCATGGGCCGCGACTCCGACGACCCGCAGTCGCTCGGCGAGGTCGGGCACTGCGGCGTGGCCATCGACTCGGCGGCCGACATGGAGGTGCTCTTCGACGGCATCTCGCTGGCCGACACGACGACCAGCATGACGATCTCCGGGCCGGCCGTGCCGGTCTTCTGCATGTATCTGGTGGCCGCCGAGCGGCAGGGGGCCAGCCTGGCCGCCCTCGACGGGACGCTGCAGACGGACATCTTCAAGGAATACATCGCGCAGAAGGAGTGGCTCTTCCCGCCCGAGCCGCACCTGCGCCTCATCGGCGACCTGATGGAGTTCTGCGCCAGGGAAATCCCGAAATACAAGCCCCTGTCCGTCTCCGGCTATCACATCCGCGAGGCCGGCTCGACGGCCGCCCAGGAGCTGGCCTTCACGCTGGCCGACGGCTTCGGCTACGTCGAGCTCGGCCAGTCGCGCGGGCTGGACGTCAACGTCTTCGCGCCGGGGCTGAGCTTCTTCTTCGACGCACACGTCGACTTCTTCGAGGAGATCGCCAAGTTCCGGGCCGCCCGGCGCATCTGGGCGCGGTGGCTGCGTGACGTCTACGGCGCCACCAACGAGAAGGCCCAGTGGCTGCGCTTCCACACGCAGACCGCGGGCGTGTCGCTGACTGCGCAGCAGCCATACAACAATGTGGTCCGCACCGCGATCGAGGCGCTGTCGGCGGTGCTCGGCGGCACCAACTCGCTGCACACCAACGCCCTCGACGAGACCCTGGCCCTGCCGACCGACGAGGCGGCCGAGATCGCGCTGCGCACGCAGCAGGTGATCATGGAGGAGTCCGGGGTCACGAACGTTGCCGACCCGCTCGGCGGCTCGTGGTATGTGGAGGCGCTCACCGACCGGCTCGAGGCCGAGGCCGAGGCCATCTTCGCCCGGGTCAGGGACATGAGCCCGGACGGCAGCATCACGGCCGGCATCCTGCGCGGCATCGAGGACGGCTGGTTCATGGGCGAGATCGCCGACAGCGCGTTCATCTACCAGCAGGCGCTCGAGAAGGGCGACAAGAAGATCGTCGGGGTCAACGTGCACACCGGCTCGGTCACCCGCGACCTGGAGATCCTGCGCATCTCGCACGAGGTCGAGCTCGAGCAGCGGCGGGTGCTGACGCAGCGGCGAGCGGCCCGCGACGAGCAGCTCGTCCAGAAGCGGCTGCAGGCCATGGTGGCGGCCGCCCGGACCGAGGAGAACATGCTGCCGGCCATGCTCGACGCGGCGCGGGCCGAGGCGACGCTCGGCGAGATTTGCGGCGCACTCAAGGACGAGTGGGGCATCTACCGCGAACCGGCGCGGTTCTGAAGCCCCTGCTAACGACCAGGTAACGACGAAAAGACCGACGCAACCGCATCCCCCCGTTGCAGGTCTACAGACGACGACCCATACGCGGGGGGAGGCCTGTTGCTCGCTTTGGTGTTGGCTGCGTTGCGCGCGCGGCGCGCGCAGGCGGTGACGCTCTTCCTGCTCACTCTGCTCGCAGCGGCCTCGGCGGCGGCCTCCCCGTGGTACGTCCTGGCCTCGGCCGAGTCGGTCGCCGCCAAGCACGTCGAGACGGCCAAGATCAGCGATCGGATCGTCGAGGTGACCGGCAAGGGGCCGATCCCGCCGGGCCAGACCGTCGAGTCGGCGCTCAGGGCGTTCAGCACGGAGGTCGACGACACTCTTGCGCTGCCCGGGTTCTCCGCCTATGACTCCGCCTCGGTGCCCGGCTACGCCACCAACGGGCCGGAGAGCGACAACAACCGCCGGCAGACCGCCTCGCCGATGGTGTACCGCCCGGGCATCTGCGAGCACGTGACCATCGAGGGCGCCTGTCCGTCGGCCGACGACGAGGTCATGATCAGCGACCGGTCGGCCCGCTATCTCAAACTGAAGGCCGGCGACACGCTGCGCTACAAGGCGGTCGACCTCGGCGACAAGCAGATCCAGCTGAGGATCAGCGGGGTCTACCACGTGACCGACCCGACCGACCCGTACTGGTTCGGGGCCGCCAGTCTGGTGGCCAACGCGGTGCCCAACGGCGCGCTTCCGGACATCACCGAGCCGGTCGACGACGGCGTGCTGATCAGCGGCGCCGGGCTCGCCGCGCGCAAGCCCAAGCAGCTCCTGGTCGTCGCCGACCGCCTCGCCAGCGGCTCGGTGTTCGTCGAGTCGACGCCCGACGTCGTGGCCGGGCGCGTGGCCGCCGCGAAGTTCGCGTTCGAAAACCAGAACCAGCAGCTCAGCAGCGGCATCGGCGACCTCAGCGCCCGGGTCAAGCGGGACCAGAGCCTCATCTACCTCGGGGTGCCGGCCGGCGCCGGGCAGCTGCTCCTGCTGTGCTGGCTCGCGCTGTACCTGTCGATCAAGTACACCGGCGAAGAGCGGCGGCCCGACATCGGCCTGCTCAAGCTGCGCGGCGCGACCCGCTCGCGCATCTGGGCCGTCGTCGGCGGCCAGAGCACGGTGCCGATGATCGTCGGCGCGGTCGTCGGTATCCCGCTCGGCTTCCTCGTCGCCCGGACGCTCGCCGGGGCCATATCCGCGGCGGACGTCGCCGCCCGTGCTCGGATCGCCGCGGTGGCCGCCGCGGCGATCGCTGTCCTCGGGGCATTGCTCGCCGCCCTGCTGGCCGAGCGCCGCGCACTCGCGTCGTCGGTCAACGACCTCTTCCGGCAGGTGCCCAGCCGGGGTCGGGCCTGGCGGGACCTCGCCGACCTGGCGGTTGTCGTGCTCGCCGTGGCCGCCGTCTATCAGCTGCACTCCCGCGCCACCGCCGATGTGGCCGGCTTGGCCCTGCTCGCGCCGGGCCTGGCCGCCCTCGCGATCGCCCTGCTGGCCGCGCGCGTCTTTACCGGCGGTGCCGGCCAACTCGTGCCCTCGGCCCTGCGCAGTGGCCGCGCCGGGGTCGCGCTCACCGGGATCTACCTCGCCCGGCGGCCGGGCATCCACCGGCTGTGCGCGCTGCTCATCGTGACCGTGGCACTGCTGGGCACCTCGGGGCTGGCCTGGAACTCGGGCCGGCAGCAGGCCGGCCTCCGGGCGGAGGTCGAGGTCGGCGCCGACCGGGTCGTGCACGTCCGGGCGGACAACCGCTACGCGCTCCTGAACGCCGTCCGCGCCGCCGACCCGTCGGGCCGCCACGCGATGGCCGCCGCCGAGGCGCACCCGGCCGGCCGCGACCCGGTCCTGCTGGTCGACTCGCCCCGGCTGGCCGCGGTCGCGCACTGGCTTCCGGAGTACGGGCTACCGACGGCCGCCGCGGCCGCCGCCGCGCTGCACCCGACGGCGACCGCCGAGCCGGTCATGGTCACCGGTGGCCAGCTCGCCGTCGAGGTCACGCTCGACCCGCTCGCCGACCCGACCCGCAAGCTGTTCGTCCAGGTGACCCTGGCCGACGCCGGCGGCGCCCGGGTGAGCGCCCAGTTCGGCCCGCTCGTTTCCGGCCCGCGGCAGCGGCTGCAGGCGCCGATCGCCGCCTGTACGAAGGAACCCGGCTGCCGGCTCGTCGGCATGGCGCTGATGGAGAACATCAGCAACTCGCTCATCGCCGCGGCGGTGGGCACCAAGGTCACTCTGCACCAGGTCGACCAGCTCGGCCCGGACCGCACCGTGCTGCAGCCCTCCGGCCTGGCCGACCGGGCCCGCTGGCGGGCCACCGCCGGGCCGCTCACCGCCAACCTGGTGATCAGCAGCGGACCGCGGCCGCAAGGCGGCATGGCGCTGACCGTCGCCAAGTCCCTCTCCACCGGCGGCGCCGATCCGGGCGTGTACCCGATGGACGCGCCGGTCCCGCTGGCCGCGCTGCACGCCACGGGGCCCAAGCCGATCCCGCCGACGCTGCTCGGCGACGACCGCTTCGCGCTCGGCGCCCTGCGGCTGCCCGAACGCGTGGTCGCCGAGGCGGCCATCCTGCCGCGGCTCGGGACGCAAGGCTCGCTGCTCGACCTCGAATACACCGACCGGGCCGCCAGCGACCTCGGCGGCGGGGGCGACGACCTGCAGGTCTGGCTGACCAACGACGCGCCCGACTCGATCCTGGACACGCTGCGGGCCGACGGGCTGCTGATGCTGAATGAGGAGTCGATCAGCGGGACGACCGACCGATACGAGCACCTCGGCCCGCCGCTCGCGCTGCGGTTCACGCTCGGCTCGGCGCTGATCGGCGTCCTTCTCGCGGCCGGCGCGGTCGCGCTCGTCGCCGCCGTCGAGCGCCGCCCGCGCGGAGTCGAACTGGCCGCGCTGCGCGCCCAGGGCGCGCCGGCCCGGCTGACCAGACGGGTCGCAAACGGCAGCTACCTCGTCCTGATCGGAGTCTCGTTGGTGCTGGGCGTCCTGGCCGCACTGCTCATCCGAGCCGTGATCGGCGACGTGGTCGAGTTCTTCGCCGACGGTTGGAAGCTGCCATGATCGCGCTGGTCCTGTCGATGATCCGGGCGCGGCCGACCCAGGCGCTCGTGGTTCTCCTCCTGGCCACGTTTGCGGTGGCGGCCTCGGTGAGCGCGCCGGCCTACGAGAAGTCGGCCGATCGGGCCGTGGTCGCCGGCGTGGTCGCCGCGGCGAGCCTCGACCAGCACACCGTCCAGGTGCGTTACGCCACGACCGACGACTCCGACACCCACTTCGAGCAGCAGGCGCCGCAGGCGTTCCGGATTCCCGGGTTCGACTCGGTCTTCAGCGCCGAGTACGACGGTTTCCTCGACGGCAAGCTCAAGGTCGCCCCGCGGATGGTCTATCGCGACGACGTCTGCCAGCACATCCGCCTCGTGGAGGGCCGGTGCTTCGCCACCACGGCCGAGATCATCGTGTCGCCGTCGACGGCCGAGACGTTGGGCGTCGGGGTCGGCGCCACGGTCACCGCGCGCCAGAGCTTCTTCGACCCGACGGACGGCTGGTTCGCTCTTGACGACGCCGACCGGATCCCGCTCACCATCGTCGGGCTGTACGAGCCGGACAACTCCGGTGAGGCGTACTGGAGCGACTGGAACTACTTCGACCAGCGGCTCACCGATCGGCTGGTGACCTCGCCGACGTTCATGAGCCGGGGGACGGCGAAGCTCGTCCCGCACACCAAGGAGCGGCAGGGGCTCGA
>Ga0070683_100002682_pt1 | contig 14230 bp, 13 predicted proteins | sample KBSC713LmetaG_FD_64662 | JGI IMG/M metagenome (GOLD analysis project Ga0070683, IMG submission 64662) | Corn rhizosphere microbial communities from Kellogg Biological Station, Michigan, USA - KBS C7.1-3L metaG | ecosystem: Host-associated > Plants > Roots > Rhizosphere ...
AGCCGCACCGCCGCCGCTCGGGTGGGGCGGCGGCGACCTATGATCGGAACATGCCAGACGACTCCCACATCGAGCTCGAGGTGGCCGGCCGCCGGGTCGAGATCTCGAGCCCGGACAAGGTGTTCTTCGCGGAACGCGGCGAGACCAAGCTCGACCTGATCCGTTACTACCTGTCGGTGGAAGAGCCGCTGATGCGCGCCCTGGGAGGGCGGCCCGTGCTGATGGAGCGCTATCCCAACGGCGCCGGAGGCTCCTCCTTCTTTCAGAAGCGGGTCCCCAAGAACGCGCCGGACTGGCTCCAGACGACGACGGTGCAGACCCCGAACGGCACGCCGTCGCAGGCGCTGGTAATCGCCGACGTCGCCCATCTCGCCTGGGCGGTGAACCTGGGCTGCCTGGGCCTGCACGTCTGGCCCTATCTGGCGGCCGACCCCGAGCACACCGACGAGCTGCGGATCGACCTCGATCCGTCCCCCGGCGTGACGTTCGAGATGGTGCGGGAGGCAGCGGAGGAAACCCGATCGCTGCTCTCCGAGGCCGGCCTGCGGGCCGCTCCCAAGACCACCGGCCGAAACGGCATCCACGTCTACGTGCGGCTGCTGCCCGAGCACGACTCGTTCGCCGTGCGGGAAGCGGCGGTGGCCGTCGCCCGTGAGCTGGAGCGCCGCCGGCCCGACCTGATCACCGCCGCCTGGTGGAAGGAGGAGCGCGGCGCACGCGTGTTCTGTGACTTCAACCAGAACGCGCCTCACAAGACGGTGATCGGCGCGTGGAGCGTGCGGCCACGGCCGGGGGCGCAGGTGTCGACGCCCTTCTGCTGGGACGAGCTGACGGTGATCGACCCTGAGGGCATGACCGTCGCCACGGTGCCGGGGCGGGTCGCGGAGCAGGGCGACCCGTGGCAGGAGATGGCGGCCGCTCCCCAGTCCCTCGAGCCGCTGCTCGAACTGCATCGCAGGGACATGGCGGCCGGCCTGATGGATGCACCGTGGCCGCCGGTCTACCCCAAGATGCCGAACGAACCGCCACGCGTGGCGCCCAGCCGGGCGCGGAGCGAGTGAGCGGCCGGCCTCGCCGCGTCATGGACGACCACCGTCACATCTACCGGACGACGCTGGCCTGGAACGGGTCGACCGGGGCCGGATACGAGGCATATGACCGGGCTCACGAGGTGTCCGCCCCGCCCGCTCACGAGGCGCTCGCCCTGAGCGGCGATCCGGCTTTTCGCGGCGATCCCGCCCGCCTGAACCCCGAGCAACTGCTGGTGGCGGCCGCCAGCTCCTGCCAGCTGCTGTCGTTTCTCGCCATCGCCGCCCGGTCGGGGGTCGACATCCGCAGCTACACCGACCAGGCCGAGGGCGAGATGCCGGAGGACGATCCGCCGGTCCGAATCACCAGAATCGTGCTTCGACCGGTGATCGTGGCCGGCCCGGGCACACCGCCCGAGCGGGTACAGCGGATCGTCGAAAAGGCCCACGAGGAGTGCTACGTCGCAAACAGCCTGCGCACCGAGATCACCATCGAGCCGACGATCGATGTTGCCGATCAACGATGAGTTTTCGGCGCCCGCCCGGTCATGATCGTGAAGCCCCCGAGGTGAGACACTCACCGGAACTGAAGCTGGAGGTCGGAAGATGTCACGGACGATGCTGCTGGTCGGGACGCGGAAGGGCTGTTTCATCCTCGAGAGCGACGGCGACCGCCGGGATTGGAGCGTCCGCGGGCCGTACTGCGAGGGATGGCCGATCTATCACGCGATCCATGACGTGGACACCGGCACGATCTACGCCGCGGCGGCCAGCGAGTGGCACGGCGCCGGCGTCTGGCGCAGCAACGACCTGGGTGAGAGCTGGGAGCTGTCGAGCGAGGGTCTGACCCACGACGGCGACGGGGTCAAGTTGTCGAAGGTGTCGGGGCTGACGGCGGCGCACGGCCGCCTGCTCGCCGGCGCGGAAGCGGTGGGGGTGTTCGAGAGCCGTGATCAGGGGGTGACCTGGTCGCTCCTGAGCACGCTGGAGGGCCAGCCCGGCAGCGATACCTGGAACGACCCGGCGGCCCAGCCGCCAGGCCACCTGGGGGTGCCGGCGATCCTGCCGCATCCGTCCGAGCCGTCGCGAATGTGGGCGATCGTGCAGGGCCGCGGCATCTTCGAGACCACCGATGACGGGCGGTCGTGGACGCCGCGCAACCGCGGCCTGCGCGCGGACTGGCCGCTGGAGGATCCGGAGGTCGGCTACTGCGTCCACAAGCTGGTGATGTCGCCCCTCGACAACGACCGGATGTACCAGCAGAACCACGTGGGCATGCATCGCAGCGACGACGCCGGCCACTCCTGGGTCGAGATCACCGACGGCCTGCCGACGGAGTTCGGGTTCGCCGCCGCCGCGCACCCGCACGACCGCGAGAGCTTCTACGTGATCCCGCTCGATCCCGGCCACGGGCGCTGCATGCCCGACGGGCACGCAGCGGTCTGGCGAACCGAGGACGCCGGATCCAGCTGGCGCCGCCTCGATGCCGGGCTGCCTCATCAAGATGCGTACCTGGGCGTGCTGCGCGAGGGCATGGCGATCGATGCGCTCGACGTGCCGGGCCTGTACTTCGGCACCAGCACCGGCCAGGTGTTTGCAAGTGCCGACGAGGGCGAGAGCTGGAACGAGATCGCGAGCTACCTACCTGCCATCTCGTCCGTCGAGGTGGCGGTGGTGGACTAGGCGATGGCCGACCTGCATCTCCCACCGACGCTGCCCCGGATCTTCCCCGATCTGCCCCGGCGCCTGGACGTAGACGCCGCGACCGTCGACGAGGCGATCGACCGCCTGGAGGAGCGCTGGCCCGGCCTCCGCGACCGGCTGTGCGAGCCGGGGCCGGTGCTGCGCCGGCACATCAACGTGTTCGTGGAAGGTGAGCGGGCCTCGCTCGACACGGCGCTCGAGCAGGGCTCGCGGGTCGACGTGGTCGCGGCGATCAGCGGCGGCTGACCGACAGGGCGGCGGGTTACTCGTACTTGAGCGCATCCAGGATGTTGAGCCCGGCGGCCCGCCGTGCGGGCAGGATGGCCGCCAGGATCCCTGCGAGTCCTGCCACCACAAGCGAGACCGCAAGCTGGAGGTAGGGCGGGCTGAACACGACGCCCTGATCCTCCAGGCCCTTGGTCACCATCCAGCCGAACAGCACGCCGATGCCGATGCCCAGTAGCCCTCCGATGACTGCGGTGATCAGCGCCTCGTAGCGCACCACGCGGCGCAGCTGAGGGCGCGTCATGCCGATCGCGCGCATCATCCCGATCTCCCGGGTGCGCTCGAACACCGACAGCGCGAGCGTGTTGACGATCCCGAACAGAGAGATGACGACGCTCATTGCGAGCAGCACGTAGAGCAGAGTCAGCACCTGGTTGACCTGGCCTTCGGTAAAGCTCTTGTACTCGGAGTTCGTCCGCACCTTGGCCTGCGGGAACTGGGCCAGCGCGTCCTTGACGGCCGCCTCCGTGCGATCGGCGGATGCTCCCTGCTCGTAGGTGACGAGGAGCACTCCCAGGTCGTTCTGACTGGTCAGCCGATCGAAGATGTCGTTGGGAACCGAGAAGCCCGAGATCAGCACCGGGTCTTTGTAGATGCCGACCACCGTCAGGGTGGTCTTCCGCGCCTCCACACTGGTGACCGTGAACCGCTGACCCACGGCGAGGTCGTGGGACTTCGCGAAATCCTGCTCGAGCAGTGCCTGGTTGCCGTGGAAGGTCTGCAGGATGCGATCGCTGCCGGTGCCGGTCCAGTCGAACCGATAGACCTGGCCGACGGTGGCGGGATCGATGCCGTTCACGCCCTCGGCGGCGCCCTTGCCGACCTCGACCTGGGTGAACCGCAGTCCTGAGGCGGCCGCGACGCCCGGCACCGCGGCGACTGTGTCCGCGGCCGTCGACGGCAGGGGGTTCGAGTCCGACTGGATGATCAGGTCGCTTGTGAGCGAGCGGTCGAGGGCACCCAGGAACGAATCCTTGAACCCGTTGACGAACACGCCGACGAATACGACCAGGCCGACGCCGATCATCAGCGCCGCCGAGGTGACCGCGGTGCGGCCGGGATTGCGGAGCGAGTTCTCCCGCGCCAGCCGGCCGCTGGTGTTGGACAGCAGCTCGACCGGCCATCCGATCACCCGTGCCAGCGGCCGGACGATGTACTTCGAAAGCATTGCCACGGCGATGAACACGAGCATCGCTCCTGCCGCCATCGCGATCAGCACCGTGCTGGTGGCGCCGCCGCGGAAGATGCCCTGTACCAGCAGAAGCAACCCGCCGATTCCCATCAGGCCGGCCAGCCAAGGCGTGAACCGGCTGAACCTGCCTGGAGGGAGCTCGGCCCCCTCGCGCAGCGCGGCGATCGGCGGTACCCGGGTGGCGCGGAAGGCGGGCCCGATCGCCGCCAGCACCGCGATCGTCGTCCCGACCACGATGGGCAGGACGACGGTGATCGCCGACACGCTGATGGAAGCGGTGGGCAGGGCAAGGCCAAGAGCGCCGAAGCCGGCGTTCAGGAGCACGGCGAACAGGATGCCGGCGGCGATCCCCACCAGCGACCCGCCGACGCCAATCACCACCGCCTCCAACAGCACCGAGCCCAGCACCTGCCGGCGGCTCGCACCGATCGTCCGCAGCATCGCGAGCTCCCGTGTCCGCTGTGCCACAGTGATCGAGAATGTGTTGAAGATGATGAACGCGCCGACGAACACCGCGGCGCCTGCGAATGCGAGCAGCAGCGGGGTGAGGAAGCCGTTGATGCCGTCGGCGGCCGTGCTGGTCTGATCGTCGGCACTCTGGGCGCCGGTCAGCACCTCGACGTCGCTGGGCACGACGGCTGCGATCCGCTGTTTCAGCTCGCCAGGGCTGACTCCCGTGGCGGCGGCCACGTCGATCCTGTCCGTCTCACCAGCCCGGTCGAACCACTGCTGGGCATCCGGGAAGCCGGTGATCACAAGCGTCGATCCGTTCAACGAGCTCTTACCTGCGTAGTCGAACACGCCGGATACGGTGACGTCCCGCAGACCGGCCTGCGTGGAGATCTGCAGCCTCCCACCCGGTTTCAGTCCCTCGTCCTCGGCCAGCTTGCGGTTGACCGCTATCTGCCCCGACGCCGACGGGGCGTTGCCCGCCGTGTAGTCGATAGCGGTGTTGAACGGCGCCGACAGAGACGAGAACACCCCCGCCGACTTCGCATCGGCGGTCTTGCCGTCGATCACCACCGAGGCCGAGGCACCGATCTGCCCTTCGGCCCTCTGGACGCCGTCCACGCGCTTGACCGTGTCGATCAGGGACGCCGACAGCGGGCCGGCCTGCGTTGTGTCGGCTGTGAAGGCAGTCTTCTTGGTCAGCGCCACGTCGGTGCCCCGGGTCGAGTCGTCGTAGAACGAGCCGAAGGCGTGCGTGATCTGATCTCTGACGATGAACGTGCCTGAGATCATCGCCGTGCCGAGGACGATCGAGAGCGCGGTCAGCACCGTTCGCAGCTTGCGCCCGGTCATGCCTCGGAGGGCGACCGTTTTCATCGCTCGGACACCTCGCTCATCGCCGCCAGTACCTCGGCGGCCGTCGAACTGCCCTGGTCGCGAACGATCAGCCCGTCCGCGAGGAACAGGATCCGGTCGGCCATCGCCGCAGCCCGCGAATCGTGCGTCACCATCAGCGTGGTCTGGCCGTAGGCGTCCACCGAGTCCCGCATCAGGGTCAGGATCTCCTCCCCGGTCTGCGAGTCGAGATTGCCCGTCGGCTCGTCCGCGAACATGATCGTGGGCCGGCTGACGAGCGCGCGGGCGATCGCGACGCGCTGCTGCTGGCCACCGGATAGCTGGGCCGGGCGGTGATCCTGACGGTCGGACAGTCCGACACGGTCGATCACCTCGTCGATCCACGCCCTCTCCGGTGTTGCCCCGGCCAGCCGGAGCGGCAGCACGATGTTCTCGAACGCGGTGAGCATGGGCAGCAGGTTGAAGAACTGGAACACGAAGCCGATGTGCTCGCGCCGCAGGAGGGTCAGCTGCTGGTCACCCATCATGGTGATGTCGCGCCCCGCGATCAGCACGTTGCCCGACGTCGGTCGGTCGAGGCCGGCCAGTATGTGCATCAGCGTTGACTTGCCCGAGCCCGATGGCCCCATGACGGCGGTGAACTGGCCCGAGGGGATATCGACGGTGACTCCGCGGAGTGCATCGACCGACGCGTCGCCTTCGCCGTAGCGTCTGGTCACATCCGTTGCCGCGACGACGGCCTCGGTGCGTATCGGCGTCAGTTGAACGGCCATGTCGGCCCCCCAGGTGTCGGTGTACGCGCCGCCGTCGGGCGGCACCCATCACCGACCGGGTGTCGGGGCCGGAGCGCTTCGCCGGGAGGTTGTGGCGAAGACCACAAGACCGTATCACGCCCCAGCCCGGGTGTCGAGGCGACCCGGAGGCCGGCCTCGCCACCGGTAGACTGGGGGATGGAGAGCGGTCCAGCCACGGGCTGCCGCGGGGAATGAGCCACCTTGACACCGAGCATCTGCGCGTTCTCATCGCCAATGAGCGGAGTGACCGCCTGGCCCTGATCGCGCCGATCGTGGCCTCGCTGGGTCACGAGGTGATCGCGCGGGAGGTCGATGTCGCCGATGTGGGAGCCGTCACTGCGAGGGAGCGCCCCGACGTCGCCCTGGTCGGCCTCGGCGAGAGCTCAGAGCACGCTCTCGGTCTGATCGAGCACATCGTGCAGGAGGCAGCCTGCCCGGTCATCGCGCTGCTGCATGCACCCGAGCCCGGCTTCGTCAGGGAGGCGTCAAAACGCGGTGTCTTCGCCTACATCACCGATCGCGACGCCGTGGACTGGCAGAGCTCCATCGACATCGTGCTCCGCCGCTTCGCCGAGTACCACGACCTCGAGGGGGCGTTCGGACGGCGGGCGGTCACCGAGCGTGCCAAGGGTATCCTGATGGAGCGCCATTCGGTCGGTGAGGCGGAGGCGTTCGAGATGCTCCGCGACCACTCCCGCAGCGGTAATCGCAAGCTGGTGGATGTCGCGACCGCCGTGGTCGACGGTCACAGGCTGCTTCCCAAGCTCCCGTCTGGCGACTAGCGGCCCGGAATTCGCGGCTTCTGCGCCGGCGCCTCTGTCGGCAACCGGCGGGTCGTTGGCTGGGCGTCGACCTTGTCGCGCACCAGTTCGTCCGCGATCTGCTCGGCGCGCGAGCGCAGCGGGGTGGGCGCCGCGCGGGGAATGGGGGTCTGCTCGTCCGTCCACCGAGTGTACTCCACCGCCAACGCGGCGCCGGCCCGGCGGGCGGCCGAGGTAGGGTCGGGCGACCGAAACCGTCTCAGGAGGGTGCTCCGATGGCCATCGCTCCGGTCCCGTGGGGGTTCATCTCCACCGCTGCGATCAATGACAAGCTGCTGGCGGCCGCCGTCCGGTCGCGGCGGCTGGAGGTGGTGGCCGTGGCCAGCCGGGAAGAGGCGCGGGCCACCGCGTACGCCCGCGAGCGGGGGATCGAGCGTGCGTATGGGTCGTACGAGGAGCTGCTGGCCGACCCCGGCATCGAGGCGGTCTACATCTCGCTGCCCAACTCGCTGCACGTCGAGTGGTCGGTGCGCGCCCTGCGCGCGGGCAAGCACGTGCTCTGCGAGAAACCCTTCAGCCGCCATCCCGGGGAGGTCGAGCACGCCTTCGACGTCGCCGAGTCGGAGGGCCGGATCCTGATGGAGGCCTTCATGTACCGCCACCACCCGCAGACGGCCAGGCTCCAGGAGCTGGTCGCCGATGGTGCGGTGGGCAGCCTTCGCCTGATCCGGGCCACGTTCAGCTTCGCGCTGGGTGCCGGGCCCAGCATCCTGCTCGACCTTGCGCTTGACGGCGGTGGGCTGATGGACGTCGGCTGCTACTGCGTCAACGCCGCCCGGCTACTGGCCGGCGAGCCGCAGCGGGTGTTCGCCGAACGGATGGCGGGGCCGAGCGGCGTGGACGAGGTGTTCGCGGCGACCATGCGGTTTCCCGGTCAGGTTCTGGCTCAGTTCGACTGCGGGCTGCGGCTTCCCGAACGCGACGAACTGGAGGCGATCGGCGAGGAGGGATCGGTGTTCGCCGACGACCCCTGGCACTGCCGCGAGCCCGTGCTCGACCTGCGCGGCGGCTCCGCCAGCGAGCGGATCGCCGTCGAGCGGGCCGATCCCTACCTGCTCCAGCTCGACAACATGAGCGGTGCGATCCGGGGAGAGGCCGAGCCACTGCTGGGCCGCCGCGACGCCCTCGGCCAGGCGCTCACCATCGACGCGCTCCTGCGTTCGGCGGAGGCCGGCCGGCCGGTCGATCTGTGACCGGCCGCCTCCGCCCTCCTCATGCCGTCTGGGGCTGCTTCACCGAGGCGATGTAGCCCCGCACGTCGGCAGCGGGCTCGGTGTAGGCATCCCCCAGCCACGACTCCATCGCCGCCATGTAGTCGCCCGCCCAGCCGGGGAGCGGGTAGTCGATCGCGTCCAGGAACTCCAGCGATGCCGCCAGGCGGATGTCGGCGATCGAGGGCCGGTCGCCGCCGATGAAGGGCGAGCCGTCGAGAAAGAACTGGCGGTACACGTCAAGCGGCTCTGCGATCGCCGCCTCGGCCGCCTGCTGGGCGTGCGCCTTGGCGGTGTCGTCGGCGTCCGACGACCCCACCTCCCCCGGATACTGGGGAAAGCTGAGGGCCGGATAGGTGGCCCGCGTGATCAGCGGGTAGAGCGTCCCGATCACGTAGAACATGGCGCTGTCGATCATCGCCCGCCGGGCCGGGTCGCGGGGATACAGGTGATCCAGGTCGTTCGTGTTGCAGAGGTACTGCATGATCGCGCAGCTCTCCCACAGCGTTCCGCGGGGCAGTCCCGGCTCCTCGATCATCGGCGTCAGGTGCGCGGGGTCCTTCTCCAGGAACTCGGGCGTGTGCGTCTGACCCCAGACGTCCACCTCCTCGAAGTCGAGTCTGGCGGCGCGCACGAAGATCCGAACGGTCAGGTTGTTGACGCTCGGCTTCAGGACGTTGAGCGTGATTGCGGCCATCCCATCCTCCCCGGTCTAGTACGGATCCTTCGGTGATCTGTCGTCCGACAGCGAAGTCCGCGATCTGCTGACGATCGCCTCGATGGCATCGGCGAGGTGCACCTCGCCGATGTTCTCGTCGCCGCGCTCCACGCGGATCCGGTGCGCCTCGAGCAGGACGTCCGCATGAGCGTAACCGAAAGGCGGCTCGAAGCGATAGGACGCCAGCTCGATCAGCAGGCCCAGCGGGTCGGTGAAGTAGATCGAGTCCATGAACCCGCGGTCCTTGACACCGCTGTGCGAGATGCCGCGCTCGTCGAGCCGGTCCACCGCCTGGCTGAACGTCGCATGGGACAGCGTGAACGCGACGTGATGGACGCAGCCCGGCTCCGTCGGCGTGCGCCGGGAGTCAGGGGTCCGCTCCTCGTTGGTGAAAACGGTGATCAGGCGGCCGTCGCCAGGGTCGAAGTACAGGTGGCTCTCGGAGGCGTTGTCGAGGTTGGGCTGCTCGAACACGAACGGCATACCCAGCATGCCCTCCCAGAAGTCGATCGACGTCTGCCGGTTCGCGCCGGTGATGGTGATGTGGTGCACGCCCTGGCTCTGGAGCTTCTGCATGGCCGCCTCTACCTCGGGTCGGGTTCGATGAGCTTCGACTTGTACTCGCTGCGCCGGAGACTGCCCCAGGGCACCAGATCGACGCGTGTCTGGACGACCAGCGCGCTGCGCAGCCGGTCGCGGATCGCCTCGGCCAGCTCGGCATCCGCGTCGGCGCCGCGCGACAGCTCCACGGCGACCGGCAACGGCGGCTCCTGCGTCACGCCTGCCGCTCGCGGCCTGACCAGGATGTGGCCGCTGACGCGGGGCGCGAAGGCGCCCACCACCTCGCGTACGGCCGAGGGGAAGACGTTGACGCCGCGCACGATCAGCATGTCGTCGGTGCGCCCGATGCAGCGCACCCGCGGGCCGGTGCGGCCGCACGGGCAGGGCCCGACGCTCACCCGGACGTGGTCGCGGGTGCGGAAGCGCAGCAGCGGCGCCGCCTGGTGGCGGAGGTGTGTGAGCACCAGCTCACCGCTGGCGCCGTCCTCGAGCTCCAGCGCGCCTCCCGTCTCCGGGTCGATCAGCTCGGGGTGGACGAACCCGCGGGCGCCCAGGTGCATGCCATCCTGCTGCTCGCACTCGCCCCACAGCGACACGCCGAGGTCGCCGACCCCCATCGCCTCGGTCACTCGCGCGCCCCAACCGCGCTCGAGCAGGGCCCGAAAGGCCGGCTCGCCGCCACCCGGCTCGCCGGCCACCAGCACCCGCCGGACACTCGATCCGGCCAGGTCGAAGCCGCGGTCGGCGGCCCATTCGATCACATGGGCGGCGTTCGACGGGGTGAGCACGGCCACCGTCGGCCGCAACAGTTCGACCGCCCGGATCAACCGCTCCGTGTTCCCGGTGCCGACCGGGATGTGTCGCAGGCCGATCCGGTCGAACGCCCCCAGCGCCGCCCCGGCGACGAACGGCCCGGCGTTGTACGTGGACACCATCAGCTCGCCGGCCGTGACGCCCGACGCCGCATAGCTGCGTGCCGAACCGGTCACCCAGTTGTCGAGGTCGGCCGCCGTGAGCGGGATGTAGCTGGGCGTGCCGGTGGTGCCGCTGGTCGAGTAGATGCGGACGATCTCGGAGGCGTCCACGCAGACGTGGGCGCCGATCGGCTGATCGGGCGTGCAGCTGGCCCTGATCTCACCCTTGCCGGTCAGCGGCAGCTGCGCGATCTGCGCCAGACCGCCGGCCTCGTCGGGCGACGTGATGCCGGCGGCGGACAGCTTGTCGCGGTAGAAGGCCGAGCGCTCGAGCAGGTAGGCGACCTGCCTGCGGTAGGCGGGTTCGTCGAGCCGCCGCTGCTCGGTCCAGGGCCGGGTCTCGGCGGCGGTGGGGGCGGTCATCGCCCGTCCTCCGCTGGTGGCCGGTAGCGGATCGCCTCCTCTGCCCTTGCGGCCATCAGGAACCCGACGGGCTGCTCCCGCTCTTCGGCCAGGTGGGCGAGCAGTCCGGCCGTGCGCGCCAGCAGCGGGATCGCCTTGACGGTCGACGAGGCGAACCCGAGGTCGAGCATCACGGCGGCAGTGGGCATGGAGACGTTCATGGTCAGCGGCCGGCCCCAGGCGGCCGCCACAGCCTCGCGGAAGCAGCGTGCGAGCACGACGTGCGGCCCGCTCACCCCGCGTTCGTCCGCCAGTTCGAGGATCCGCTCGGCACGGGGATCGAGCGGCCGGTGCACCGGATGGCCGAAGCCCGGGGCCCTGCCGCCGGACGTACGGATCGCCTCCGCCAACTCCCGGGCCACGGCATCGGGTGCGGCGCCTCGAAGCACCGCGCCCTGCGCCTCCTCGAGCAGCAGGGCGCACGACTCCGATGTACCCAGGATGACGGGACCGCACCCCAGGATGCCCGCTGCGACCGCGCCCTGAAGAGAGTCCGGGGCCGCGGCCAGGGTCATTCGGGCGGCGACGTTGGTCGGCATCATGCCGTGCTCGGCGATGGCGACCAGCAGCAGGTCGAGGAAGTACCGCTGCTCCTCGGTCGGCCGGCGGCCGGTCAGGAGCAGGTGGAAGTACTCGGTGAAGGTCATGCTGCCCATCACCTGGCTGGTCAGATCGCGGCCCCGCACCTCGACCCGGTCGGGGAACGCCTGGCAGATGTGGCTGACGGCGGTGCCGTCCTTCCCTATCTGCATGCCGCCGCCTCACTGCTTCTCGCGCTCGTCACCCTGGCCGCCACGTCTGCGACGCTACGCATCGCGCGGACAGCCGTCAAGCGCATACGGCGGCCAGCTCACGTGAACCTCCTCACGAACGAGAGCGCGGTGTCGGCGACCTCGCGCCATCCTCCGTCGATGGTGGGCGCGTGGCCGCGGCCGGCCATCTCCGTGGCCTCGGTCACGGACTCGTTTCGCTTCTGCTTCTTTTACGACGCGTTGGCGATGGTCCAAGGGCACGGTGTGGTCGCGCTCGCCCGAGATGATCAGCAGCGGGGCGCGCTCCGGGTTCGTGCTGTCCACCTTCGCCTCCGTCCAGGGTGAGGTGGGCAGCCGCCGCCAGGAAGATCGGCTTCCCCCGTGCCGGCTCACAGCCATCTCACAGGTACGCCCAAGCGGGCACCCATCTGCCCGGTTCATCCTGTGGGTATGAGAGATGACACGACCTGGATGCGTGCTGTCGATCAGGGCCGGGGGCGGCGGGCCGCCGCCCCTCGCAGGGCGCACGCCGACGCCGTCACCGCGCTGATGGCGGCCGGCTTCGGCGTCACGCTGGCGCTGGCCGTCTCCTCGGAGAGCCGGGCGACCCTCACCGCGCCCGGAGGCTGGGCCACGGTCTCCGGGCGCGTCACCGGGCTGCTCGGTGCGTACCTGCTGATGATCCTGGTCGTGCTGGTGGCCCGGCTGCCCGCCGTCGAGCGCGTCGCCGGCCACGACAAGCTGCTGGCCCTGCACCGGCGGATCGCCCCCTGGACGCTGGTCGCCCTGGTCGCTCACGCCGTGCTGATCACGGCCGGCTACGCCGTCGCGGCCAGGACCGGTGTGCTGCCCGAGCTGTGGCGGCTGCTGACCCAGTACCCGGGGATGATCACCGCCGGCGTCGGACTGATCCTGCTTGCGGTGGCCGGGCTGACGTCGGTCAGGTACGCCCGGCGGCGGATGCGCCACGAGACCTGGTGGGCCGTCCACCTCTACACCTACCTCGCCCTCGCACTGGCGTTCAGCCACCAGATCGCGACGGGCCGCGCATTCGTCACCCATCCCCTGGCCCAGGCATTCTGGATCGCCCTCTGGCTGGCGACCGCCGGCGTCGTCCTGGTCTACCGGGTGGGCCTGCCCCTGTTCCGCTCGCTGCGGCACCGACTGGTCGTCGCATCGGTGCACGAGGAGAGCCCCAACGTGTACTCGATCATGCTGCGGGGACGCAACCTGCAGCGGCTGGCCGTCTCGGGCGGGCAGTTCTTCCAGTGGCGGTTCCTGCAGCGCGGGTTGTGGTGGCAGGCTCATCCGTACTCGCTGTCGGCGCTTCCCGCACCGCCCCATCTCCGCGTCACCGTCAAGGCGCTGGGTGACCACTCGGCCACGCTGGCGGCGCTGCGGCCGGGCACGCGGGTGGTGGTCGAGGGTCCGTACGGTGCCTTCACGAAGCACGTGGCGCCCGGCCGCAAGGTGTTGCTGGTCGGCGCCGGCGTGGGGGTCACGCCGATCCGGGCGATGCTCGAGGACCTGGAGCCCGACGCCGACGCCGTGATCATCGTCCGGGCCTCCAGGCGGCAGGATCTGGTGCTCCACGACGAGCTGCGGCGGCTGGTCGACGGCCGCCCGGCCGGTCAGCTCCACGAGCTGGTGGGGCCGCGTCAGGATGTCCAGCTGCGCCCCGACGTGGTCGAGCTGCTCTGCCCCGACATCGCCGAAAGGTCGGTGTTCCTGTGTGGCCCCGACGGCTTCGTGAAGGCCTTTGCCGCCGCCGCCCGGTCGCTCGGCGTGCCGCGGTCGTCCATCCACACGGAAGCGTTCGCGTTCTAGGAGAGCCACGTGACCAGAGCACAGATCGTCATCCCCTCCACGCTGGCCGGCCTGCTGGCCGTGCTCGGCGTGCAGCACGTTGCCGGCAGCCGGCCGGTGGCGGTGATCGTTCCAGCCGCCGCCAGCACCGCCGCCCCGACCGGGACGAGCTCCACCAAGGCGGCGGGCACGGCCGGCATCGGCAAGGCCTCGCAGCAGACCACGCAGGCCGCTCGCACCGCCGTCGGCCGCGATGTGACCACCCAGTACGGTGACGTGCAGCTGAAGGTGACGGTCAAGGACGGCAAGATCCAGAACGTGGCTTTCGTGGCGCTCAACGCGTACGACGGACACTCCCTGTCGATCGACCAGTACGCCGCGCCGCTGTTGAACCAGCAGGCGCTGGCCGCGTCGAGCGCGCAGATCCAGGGCGTGTCGGGAGCCACCTACACCAGCGACGCCTATCGGCAGTCGCTGCAGTCCGCGCTCGACGCCCTCGGCGCCTGATGCGACACCACGAGCCGGTGATGGGCACGGTCGTCTCCTTCGACGTGCGAGGGGGCGCGGCGAGGGCGGGGATCGAGGCCGCCTGTGCGCTGCTGCACGAGCTGGACTGCAGATTCTCGACCTGGAAGCCCGAGAGCGCGGTCAGCCGCCTGCGGCGGGGGGAGCTGGCG
>Ga0070683_100002684_pt1 | contig 14221 bp, 17 predicted proteins | sample KBSC713LmetaG_FD_64662 | JGI IMG/M metagenome (GOLD analysis project Ga0070683, IMG submission 64662) | Corn rhizosphere microbial communities from Kellogg Biological Station, Michigan, USA - KBS C7.1-3L metaG | ecosystem: Host-associated > Plants > Roots > Rhizosphere ...
TCGTATGCGGGCTGAAGCACGCCTCGAAGCCCTGCGCGAGGTGGCTCAGCGGGAAGAGGTGAGCGAGTTTCTGCAGCCAGTTCGGCGCGGTCTCGAGCGGATAGAAGACGCCCGACACGAACAGCAGCGGGAAGAAGGTGATGCCCGCGATCGGCTGAGCGCTCTCCGGCCTGTCGACGAAGGTCGAGACCGCCAGGGCGATCGCGGTGATCGCCGCCGCCCCGAGGAGCAGCGTGACCACAGCCGCCGGCACGAGCTTCCAGTAGATGTGGAACCCGAACGCCGGCACCGCCACCACGAACATCAGGAGCACGGACAGCACGCCCGCGAGGATCGCCGCTCCGACGAGCGCGGTCAGATAGATCCAGCGCGGCAGCGGCGTGCCGCGCACGCGCTTCAGGATCCCCTGGTCGCGCAGGTTGGCCACCAGGATGATCAGCCCCTGGTAGCACGACGTGGCCAGCGCGAACACCGCGATGCCGGGCGTGTAGAACTGCGTGAAGTCCACCTTCCCGCCGGTCACCGTGAGCGAGGATCCGCGGTTGGCGGAGTCGAAGATGATCAGGAAGATCAGCGGGAAGATGAACGTGAAGAACGCGCCGCGCGGCCCGCGCAGCAGGATCTTGAAGCGCGCCTGGGTCCAGCGCCCAAGCAAGAGCAGATCGCCCGAGCGGACGTTCATCGCGGACCTCCGGTGAGTTGCAGATACACGTCCTCGAGCGACGGGCGCGTGACGGTGAGGCCCTCGAGCTCGATGCCGTGCTCGCTGGCCCAGGCCACCAGCGGCGCGAGGTCGCGCGTGGGAGTCTGGGTGGAGAACGTCACACGGCCGTTTGACGCCTCGGCGCCGGCCGGCAACGGCGGCCCGCCGTTCGCGTGCTCGGGCACGCGGAACGTGACCACGGCGGCACCCACGTCGCGGCCACCGATCGACTCCGGCGTGCCCTCGGCCACGATCTGCCCTGCCGCGATCACCGCCACGCGGTCGGCGAGGTTCTGCGCCTCGTCCATGTAGTGAGTTGTCAAGAGGATCGTCTTGCCGAGCGAGCGCAGCCCGTCGATCACCTCCCACGCCTGCCGGCGCGCCGAAGGATCGAAGCCCGTGGTGGGCTCGTCGAGGAAGATCAGCTCCGGATCGCCCGCGATCCCGAGGGCGAGGTCGAGGCGCCGCCGCTGGCCGCCCGACAGCGTCTCCACGCGCGCGTCCCGCTTCTCCTCGAGCCTGACGAGGTCGATGCACTCGTCCGGATCGCGCGGCCGCGGATAGGACGCGCTGTACAGCTCCACCGCCTCTCGCACGGTCAGCACCGGGTCCACGCCCTCCTCCTGCAGCACGATCCCGACCAGCTCGTGGAAGTCCCGCTCATCGGCCGCCGGGTCGAACCCCAGCACGCTCACCTCGCCGGCGTCGCGCGAGCGGTGGCCCTCGAGGATCTCCACGAGGGTCGTCTTGCCGGCGCCGTTGGGACCGAGCAGGCCGAATACCTCGCCGCGGCGGATCTCGATGTCCACGCCGGCGAGCGCCTGCAAGTCGCCATAGCTCTTGCGCAGTCCGCTCACGCGAACCGCGGTGTCGCCTGCTAGGTCAGTCATCGGTGGGCTGGGACGGAGAATAGAGCGGACAGCGCACAGGGCACAGCGCACAGATTTGGGCCCCAGCCCTGTCCGCTGTCCGCTGTGCGCTGTCCGCCGTTCTAGCGCCCCAGCGGCACCGCGAATCCGCGCAGGTCGCCGATCCGCGTGCGCGTCCTCGAAACGAGGCACTCGCCCTCGATGATCGGCTGCAGCGTGCCGCCCTGCGCCTGGTTGCCGGCGTAGATGCAGTCGTGCTTCATGTAGGAGGTCCACGCCTTCTCCGACACGGCGATGAGGTGGCGGCGCTGCTTGCCCGCATCCGGGTCGGTCAGCAGCTTGTTGTACGCGGCGGCGAGCAGCGGCTTGAGGCGCTGCCGCTCCGTGGCCACGCACTGGTCCATGGCGAAGGTCGAGTCCGCGTGGCGGAGGCAGTTGCTGTAGCTGTCGCGGCCGGTGGCGGCGCTGGCACCGCCGCCGGCCAGAGCGAACGCAGCGGCGGCTACGGCGGCGGTGATGACGAGCAGGGCGAGAGCTGGGAGTCGGCGGCGAGTCATGTGGGCTCCTGATCCGGTGGCTGTGACCCGCATAGAATCGCGCCTCCACTGCGAAAGGAGCATGCAAATGAGCACAAACACGGTGAAGTACCTGCTGTCCGAGGCCGAGCTCCCGACGCATTGGATCAACCTGCTGCCGGACCTCCCGGGCGACCCGATGCCGCCGCTCAACCCGCAGACGATGCAGCCTGCGGGACCAGACGACCTCACGCCGATCTTCCCCATGGGGGTGATCCAGCAGGAGGTGTCGATGGATCCGGAGGTGGAGATCCCGGACGAGGTCCGGGACGTCTACAAGCTCTGGAGGCCGACGCCGCTCTATCGCGCGCGGCGGCTCGAGAAGTCCCTCGATACGCCCGCGCACATCTATTACAAGTACGAGGGCGTGTCGCCGGCCGGCTCGCACAAGCCGAACAGCGCGGTGGCGCAGGCCTACGAGAACAAGCAGGCGGGCGTCAAGCGCCTGTCCACCGAGACGGGCGCCGGGCAGTGGGGCTCCGCGCTCGCGCTCGCGTGCCAGCTGTTCGGGCTCGAATGCGTGATCTACATGGTGGGCGCGAGCTACGACCAGAAGCCCTACCGCCGCTCGATGATGGAGACCTGGGGCGCCACCGTGCACCGCTCGCCGTCTGACACGACCGACGCGGGCAAGTCACAGGCGTCGCATCCCACGGGCTCGCTCGGGATCGCCATCTCGGAGGCAGTGGAGGTGGCCGCCAAGGACGCGGACACCAACTACTCGCTCGGCTCGGTGCTCAACCACGTGTGCCTGCACCAGACCGTGATCGGCCAGGAGGCGATGGCCCAGATGGGAATGGCGGGCGAGGAGCCCGATGTGGTGGTGGGCTGTGTGGGCGGCGGGTCGAACTTCGCGGGTCTGTCGTTCCCCTTCATCCGCCGGGTGCTGCGCGGCGAGGCGAAGACGCGCTTCCTCGCCGCCGAGCCGGCCGCCTGCCCGACGCTCACCCGCGGCGCCTACCGCTACGACTTCGGCGACACGGTGGGCATGACCCCGCTCCTGCCGATGTACACGCTCGGGCACGACTTCGTGCCGCCGCCCGTGCACGCCGGCGGACTCCGCTACCACGGCGACGCCCCGATGCTCTGCGGGCTGGTGAAGGCGGGCGTGATCGAGGCGCGGGCCTACGCTCAGAACCCGGCGTTCGAGGCGGCGATCAACTTCGCCCGCAACGAGGGCATCGTGCCGGGGCCCGAGCCCGCGCACGCAATCCGCGCCGGTGTGGACGAAGCGCTTGCCGCCCGCGAGGCCGGCGAGGAGCGGGTGATCCTCATCGGGCTGTCGGGCCACGGGCACTTCGACATGTCCGCGTACGACGACTACCTGGCGGGGCGGCTCGAGGACGTGGAGTTCTCGGAGGCCGACATGCAGGCCGCGCTCGAGCGACTGCCCGAGGCGCCAGCGATCGCCTAAACGGCGGAGTCGAGGATCTCGGCGTGCTCGCTCTCCGGCGGGTAGCCGTAGGCGTAGATCACGAGATCGCTGTCGCCGCCGTTGACGACCTGTAACGGCGTGCCGGCGTCGACCGTGATGAGCGCGCCGGTGGGCACCTCCTGCGGCTCGGGCGGATCGCCGACGTACATCGTCAGCGTGCCCGACAGCACGACGAACGTCTCCTCCTGCGCCGGATGCTTATGCCGGCGGCCCTTCGCGCCGGGCTCGTAGCGCCAGACGTTGGCGCGGGTGTCCGCGAAGCCTGCGACCTCGCTCAGCTCCGCCACGTGGCGGGCCGGCTCGCCCGCCTCGTGTGGGCGCGTGATCCACTCGAGCCGGTTCGGGTCCACCACCCGGAAGCCCACGCTAGTGCTTCCGGCCCTGCTTGCGCTTGCGCTTGCGCGACGTACGGCTCGCCCCGGTGGGAGACACATCCGGATCCACCACGCGCGTGTCCTCGGGCTCGCCGCCGTCGTCGCCCCGTGCCCGCCTGGGGGCGCGTGTGGGCGCCGTCATGCCCCGCCGCTCCATCGCCGTGGGCCACTTGATCGCCTCTCCGGCGGCCCAGGCGGGCCCGCGACCGCCCGGCCAGCGGTCGAGCAGCGTGAGTCCCACGGCGGCCAGCCAGAAGAAGAGCAACAGCTGAGGCGGGCCCAGCGGCAGCACGAACAGGATCCCGCCGATCACACCGATGATCCCGACGAACGTGCTCAGCAGGCCCGTGCGGATGGCGTTGACGTTGCTCATGATCATCGCAAGCGCAAACGTCAGGGCGCCGACCGGGGTGAGGAAGCTGAAGACGGCCGCCGAGCCACCGCCCACGAGGTCCTTGGCGTGCTGGTTCGTGTGGTTCGTGCCGCCTACGAACTCGGCCGCGAAGTGCTTGATCACGAACGGTCCGATGGCGCCGGCCAGTGCGAACAGCACCGGTCCCACGATCGCCAGCACGAGCACGAACACGGGTATCTGCTCGCGCCGGTACTTGGCCGCGCGATACAGGTACCAGAGCACGGCCACCACGCAGAAGAGCGCGGCCAGCTGGAGCAGCCCTCCGGCCACGTAGCTGGACGCGTGCCGGTGGACCGACTCGAGGGTCTGGGCCTCGTTCTTCGTCTTGTCGCGAAGCAGCGGCAGCTGGACGGCGAAGCTCGCGACCACGAAGCCGGCGGCGGCGATCGCCGCCGCGCCCACGGGCTTGCCGAGCCGCGCCTCCCACGCGAGCTGCGCGCTGGGCTCCGGGGTGACCTGCTCGTTCTGCTCTTCCGGAGTCACCGCCAAGCCGGGCCTCATTCCGCGCCCGCCCGCTGCTCGACGCTGGGCGCCGCGGGCGGCGGCTCGACCTGGCCGGTGCGGGGCGGGTAGTACTCGTGGTCCACGGGCTCGACGATCCGCGAGATCCGCTCCCCGGTGGCGAGCACGAGGTTGAGGAACGGCGACATCACCCGGATGAGCGTCTCCACCCGGGCGCGAGTGCGCCGCTGCTGCGCGGTCAGCTGTGTCATCAGCCGCCCCGCTGGTGGAAGAAGAACTGCGGCAGCGCCGCCTTGGCCACCGCGGCCGTCATCTGCTGCACGAGCTCGAGATCGCCGGAGCGGACCGCCAGGTCGTCGAGCGTGACGATCCCCGCGAGCTGCTCGCCGTTCAAGACCGGCAGTCGCCGCACACCGTGCTGGACCATGAGCGCCGCGCCCTCCTCGATGTCCATCTCGCTGTCGCAGGTGACGAGGGGTCGGGTGGCGAAATCACGCACGGGCTCGTCGATCGACACGCCGTCGGCTGCCACGTCGAGGGCGAGGTCGCGATCCGTGATGAGCCCGGTCGGATAGCCGCTCTCGCAAATTACGACCGATCCGACGTTCCGATCCCGCATCAGCTCCCCCACCTCGCGGAGCGTGGCCGAGCAATCGGCGGACACGACCGATTCGGTCATCACCTCGCTGATTCGCATTCGGCTCGACTATAAACGCCCGACCGCGATCTGGACGCTGCCCCTCTTGCAAAAGGTGTGTTCGATTGACCTTGAGGGGAGGCCGTCTTACCTTGGACACATGTCCTACGGGATTCGGCGCCTCGCGGCAGGGGCGATCTCCGTTTTAACCCTCCTCGTCCTCTCGGCGTCCGCGCAGGCCGCCCGGCCGGTCACGACGGGCTGGAACGAGTTCGACAGCGCGCACTTCGCGGTCCACTACCCGGCGAGCGTGTCGGCGCCGGCTGCCCAGACGCTGTCGAACAACCTCGAGAGCGCCTACGCCGCCGAAGTTGGCTCCTGGGGCTTCAACCCGCCGCTCAGCGACGGCGATTCCCTCGTGGACGCCTACATCCAGGACACCGGCGGCCACCTGGGCGAGTCCGTGCGGGACAACCCGGCGGCCAACACCACGAGCGGCTACATCGTGATCGACCCGGACTCGGTTGCCGACGCCGAGACCGCAGCGCACGAGCTCTTCCACATCCTCCAGTACGCCATCTATGCGAAGGGCGCGAAGTTCCTCAAGGAGGGCACGGCCGAGTGGGCCGGCGCCAACGTGGCCCGCACCACGAGCTGGCTCTTCACCTACTGGTCGGCTCCCGACCAGCCGCTCGACTGCATGTCCAGCTCCCCCTGCGGCACCGACGACCTCTCGTATGCGCGCTGGATCTTCTTCGACTACCTGTCCGAGCGCTACGGGGCGGGCATCGTCAAGGAGATCTTCCAGAAGGCCGCCGCGCTCGGCGCCCAGGACGACGCCTCCGCCGACGTGCAGGCGATCGATCAGGTGCTGGCCGTCCACGGCTCGAGCCTGAGCCAGGCTTTCAACGGCTTCACCGCCGCCAACGCCGGCGAGACCTACTCGTTCCCGGGGCTCACCGCGCAGCGGCCGCGTGCGGCGGTGGCCACGTATACGGGCGCGAACAACGCCACGATCGCGCCACAGGCGCTCACGATCGACCACCTCGCGTCCAACTACGTCTACTTCTACAGCGGCGATCCGCGCGTGTCGTCCGCCGGCTGCGGCGCGGCCACGCTCAACGTGACGGTGGACCTCCCGGCGGGCACCGCGTCCGCCCCCAGCATCTCGGACGCCTTCGGCGTGCACCCGCTCGCCGCAGGCGGCAACACGGCGTCGTACAGCGTGCCCTGGACCAGCTGCCTCGGAATGCAGGCGGCTCTCGGCGTCCCCAACTCCGCCACGACGAGCGCCGACGACGGCAGGCAGTTCGTGGTCCGAGCCACCATGACCCTCACCCCGGTCAAGCTGCGCGGCGCCGCCGCCCCCCACATCCGCGCGTCCTTCCCCAAGCTGGCGCACGTGGCGCGCAACCGGCCGTTCCTCCGCTTCAACGTCCGCTCGAGCGGCCGCGGGCTGCTGCAGGTGTTGCTCAGGTCGCAGTACGTGCGCGGGAGCTTCACGCTCCAGCACGGCCTCAACCGGCTCAAGCTGCGGCTGCCGAAGAGCTTCCACGGCGGGCGCCACCAGATCGTGCTCACGGTCTTCTCCACCACCGGCCGGCGCGGCCAGACCGTCAGGCGCCACGTGCGGATATCGATGCACGGCCGCGCCACTTCGCACAGCGCGAAGAAGCCGCGGCACTACGCCTCCTAGAGCCGCCTAGAATCGGGGCATGTCCTCAGAAGACCCGTTCGGAATCTTCGGCGACCCCGAGGAGCTGCGCAGGCGCATGGCGGAGCTGGCCGAGCAGATGCAGGCCGGCCAGCGGATGACTTGGGCGGACAACGCGATCAAGCTCGCCGTTGACATGACGGTGGCCGGGATCAACCGGCTCAACCTTCAGGGCAACAGCGAGGAGCAGGTCAACGAGCTGCGCAGCGCGATGTCGCGCATCTTCCCCGAGGCCGTCACGCTCGTGCGCGAGGCGCGCGAGGGCTTCGGGACCTAGCCGCCCCGAGCTCGAGCAGCACGTCCACCAGAAGGTCCACGTCCGCGTCCTGCGTGCGCCAGTTCACGATCGCGGGCCGGAACGCGATCACGCCCTCGTAGCGCGTGGTGCCGGCGAACACTCGGCCGTCGCGGAGCAGCTCCGCGCCGAGCTGTGAATTGAGCTCGTCGAGCTCTGTTTCGGGCACGCCGTCGGGCCGCACGCGGAACGTGACCACGTTGAGCGTCACATCCGCGAGCCGCTCGAGCTCGGGCTCCTCGTCCACGCGGTCCGCCAGGTGCTGCGCGATGTCGAGGTGCCGCTCCACCATCCGGCGATAGCCGTCGCGGCCGTAGGCCTTCAGCGTGGCCCAGACGGCGAAGGCGCGGGCGCGCCGGGATCCCTCGGCGCTGATGTAGGCCACCGACGGCCGTGCTTCCTCGTCGGCCGGGAGATAGGCGGCCGCCTCGGTGAACGCCTTGAGCAGATAGCGGCGGTCGCGCACGAACGCGAAGCCGCAGTCGTGCGGCACGTTGAGCCACTTGTGTCCGTCCGCGGAGACGGAGTGCGCGCGCTCGATGCCGTCGGTGAGGTGCCCCGTGCGCGGGGAGAGCCGGGCGAAGAGCCCGAAAGCGCCGTCCACGTGCAGCCACGAGTTGTAGCGCTGCGCGAGGTCCGCCATTCCCGCTATCGGGTCGAACGCCGCGGCATTGGGCTCGCCCGCGGTGGCCACGAGGATGGCGGGGGCGCCGCCCAGCTCCTCGAGTCCGGCTTCGAGCTCATCGAGATCAGCGCAGCGCCTGATCGCCGAGCGGCCGGCACCCAGGAGGCCCAGCGACTTGGTCGCGCTCTGGTGGATGTGGTCGGTGGTGAACACCGGGATCCCCGGCGCGCCGGCGAAGCCGTCCTCGTCGAGGTCGATGCCGTGGCGCTCCGCCCACCAGCTCCGCGCGCCTGCCAGGCAGGTGAAGTTGGCCATGGTCCCGCCTGTGACGAGCGCGCCGCTCAGCTCCGGAGGCAGCTCGAACAGGTCGCGCAGCCACTCGACGGCGATCGCCTCGAGCCGCGATCCGAGCGGCGACGACGCCCACAGCCCCGAGTTCTGGTCGAGCGCGGATGTGAGCCAGTCGGCCGCCAGCGCCGCCGGCGTGGTGCCGCCGACCACGAAGTGGAAGAAGCGTGGCCCGCTCGAGCGTGTGGCCAGGTCCGCGCCCATTCCCGCGAGCTCGCGAAGCGGCGTGAGCGCGCCCTCTCCCCTCTCCGGAAGCTCGCCGCCGAGCGCCATCACGCGTTCCTCGCTGCCGGGAGGCTGCACCGGGTCATCGGCGATACCTGTGACGTAATCGCGGGCGAGGGCCGCCGCGAGCTCGAGTGCCTGCTCTACCTCGCCCTGTCCGTGGAAGGGATCGGCCACCAGCGCCGATACTAGGCGCCGCCGACCGGGGTGCGCGGGCCCTGGGTGCGGACGTAGGCGCGGAACTCCTGCTCGAACTCCGGCCACCAGGTGGGCTCGGGGCCGCGCGGCTTGGGCCGCGGACCGCGGTGGCCGCGGGGCGGGCCGTCGTCGCCACCACCGCCGCCATCGTCGGAATCGCCGCCGGATCCCGACAGTCTTACGAGCGCCAGCGCGACGAAGCCGATGCCGATAGCGAACACGAAGATCAGGAAAACCATCAAGTGCCTCCCAGCCTTAGGTGTTTCTCCGGATTCGCAGCGAACGTAAACGTGGAATGGCGCGAGTTAGATTGCGCGGGGTGGACGAGCTGGATCAAACGTGGGCGTTCGAGGTGGCGATTCAGGACCGCTGCTCCGAGCGAATCGTTCCGTTCGAGTGGGGAAGCGCGCTGTTCCGGCTGGACATGCCGAGAGTGCACGACCAGAACCTGCTGCGGCTCGAGCGGGGGTTCGACTCGGTGTCGCCGCACGAGCTCGCGGTGGAGGCAGATCGCGTGCAGCGCCCCGCCGGCCTGTCGCACCGCAAGCTGGTCGTGCCAGACGAGGCGGCGGGCCAGCGGCTGTCGCCCGGTTTCGCCGAGCTGACCTGGCGGCGGGCGCGGCACCTGGTGATGGCGCAGCGCGGTTCGGCGCCCGATCCGCCCCTGCACGAAGTTCGCGAGGTGGCGCCGGCGGACCTTCGCGTGCCCCGGACACGCGCCTTCGAGAACGACCTCGGCACGGGCGCGGCATCGCAAGTGGCGGCGTCGCTCGAGCTGATCGCGAGCGTGGTGCCCGCGCGCGCGTTTGCGGTGGAGGCGGACGGCGAGCTCGTCTCCTGGTGCGCGCTGTACGAGGAGAACGGCATCGGTCAGATCGACGACGTGGTCACCGCCGGCGCGTACCGGCAGCGCGGCTATGCCCGGGCCGCCGTGTCGGCTGCCACACGGGCGTCGCTCGAGTCCGGCAACAAGATCACTTTTCTCGTCGCCGACGACGAGGATTGGCCCAAGGAGCTCTACGCCAAGCTCGGCTTCGAGCCGCTCGGGCGGCGATACGAGTTCACGCGCCTGTAACGATTCCCGCGGGATGAACGCCGAGCTCTTCTACGGGCGCGACCTCGCCTACGTGCACGACCAGGCCTTCGGGCACCTGGCGAGCGCCGGCGGCGAGACGCTGCTGCGGCTGCTCGGCCGCCAGGGCTTCGACTCCGGCCTGGTGGTGGAGCTGGGCTGCGGCAGCGGGATCACCGCACAGCTCCTGTGCGAGCGCGGCTATGACGTGCTCGGCGTCGAGGTGTCGCCCGACCTCGTGGAGATCGCGCGGGGCCGTGCCCCTGAGGCGCGCTTGGTGAACGCCTCGCTGCTCGACGCCGAGCTGCCCTCATGCGTCGCGGTGGCGGCCATCGGCGAGTGCTTCAACTACGCGTTCGACGAGCGCGCCGGCGACGAGGCACTCGGCGTGATCTTCGCGCGCGTCTACGAGGCGCTCGAGCCCGGCGGGCTGTTCCTCTTCGACATCGCCGAGCCTGGCCGCGAGCGCAGCGGCCCGCGGCGCGAGTGGAGCGAGGGCCCGGACTGGACGCTGTGCCTCGAGGCAGCCGAGAACGTGGTGGCGCGAACGCTCACGCGGCGGATCACGGTGTTCCGCGAGGTGAACGGCGGCTACCGCCGCAGCGACGAGCTGCACAACCTGAGGCTCTACGAGGTGCAGGCGGTACTGGACGCGCTGGAGGTGGTGGGCTTCGAGGCGCGCCGGCTATCGGCGTATGGGAGTGCCGTGCACTTCGGCCGCGGGCACTCGGGCTTTCTCGCGACCAAGCGGCTCGTGGTCTAGGCGGCCAGCGCCTCGAGCACCACGTCGTCGTGCGTCTTCGGCGACACCTTGGGGAACACGTGTGCGATCTTGCCGTCGCCGTCGATGATGAACGTGGCGCGCTGGTTGCCCCAGTACTTGCGCCCGTACATCGACTTCTCGGCCCACACGCCGTAGGCGTCGGCCAACTTGTGGCCCTCGTCTGAGAGCAGCGTGAACGGCAGGTCGTACTTGTCGGCGAATTTCTTCAGCGCCTTCGGCTCGTCCGGCGAGACGCCGAGCACCACCGCGCCGGCGGCCTCGTACTCGCCGCTGCGGTCGCGGATTCCGCACGCCTGCGTGGTACAGCCGGGAGTGTCGGCCTTTGGATAGAAGTAGAGGACCACGGTCTTCCCCGCGAAGTCCGACAGCTTCACGGACTCGCCGTCCTGGTTCTGCAGAGCAAAGTCTGGGGCGTTGTCTCCGACGCCGATCATTTGAGCAACCTTGACAGGCGGCGGTCCTTGAGCACTCGCCCGCCGGTCTGCTCGGCCGGGCAGTACGTGGTCACGTGGTCCTTGAAGAAGACGGCGGCGAGCTTCTCGCCGCAGCGCGGGCAGGGCTCGCCGGTGTGGCGGTGCACCTTGAGCGGCATCGGCGCCTTGTCGGGGAGCGAGTCGCCGACAACCTCCTCGTAGTGGGCGAGCGTGCGGCCCAGCACCTCGTCGACGGCGCCGTGCAGGCGGGCCAGCTGCTCCTCGTCGAGCTGGTTGCCCTGCGCGAACGGCGACAGCTCCGCCTCCCAGAGGATCTCGTCAACCCAGGAGCGGCCGATCCCGGCGATCACGCGCTGGTCGCGGAGGAGAGGATGGAGGTGGCGCGGCTGATCGATCAGCTCGGCGAACTGCTCGAGCGGCGGCGCCGGCCAGGCCTCGGGGCCGAGCGTGGCGATCGCCTCGTCCTGGTCGATCTGATCGCTCGGAAGCAACTTTGCCCAGGCGCGCTGCTGGGTGCCGAACTCGCGTAGGCGCAGCTCGCGGCCGTCGTCGATCCGCAGGAGGAGCCGCGAGCGCTTGTCGCGCAGCGACGCCCGCTCGTCGAACACCTGCAGCCGCCCGGCGGACATCAGGTGGATGAGAAGCGAGAGGTCGCCGAGCTCGACGATCGGCATCTTCCCGGCGCGGCGCACGCCGGTGATCTCCCGCCCGGCGAGGGCGTCCAGCGGCGGGTCGAAGGTCTTCATCGTCACCATCCCGGGCGCAAGCGCGGACTCCACCTTGTGGCCTGCGAGTCCGCTGCCCAGGCGGCGGGCGGTGATCTCTACTTCGGGGAGTTCGGGCACAGGTCCAAGACTAGGATGCCTGCAAGTGAAGATTTCCGTCGCCGCAGACGAGCGAACCGGTGTCGCCGACGCCGTGGTTGACGAGCTACGCAAGCGCGGCCACGAGCCCATCGCGCACGGCGCGCTGGCCGACGGCGAGCGCGACGACTGGGCCTGGGCCAGCGAGGCCGCCGCCCGCGACGTCGCCGACGGCCGCGCCGATCAGGGCATCGTCTGCTGCTGGACCGGCACCGGCGCTTCCATCGCGGCGAACAAGGTCCACGGCATCCGCGCCGCGCTCTGCGCTGACGCCGAGACCGCCGCCGGGGCCCGCAAGTGGAACGACGCCAACGTGCTGGCTCTCTCCCTGCGCACCACGAGTGAGGCGCTGCTCGGCGAGATCCTCGATGCGTGGTTCGACGCCGCGCCGAGCGAGGACGCCGAGGACGTGGAGAACGTCCGTCACCTCGAGGAGATCTAGACCCTCACGCGCACGCTGGCAAGGCGCGACTTGTTGCCCGCGCTGTCCACCGCGGTGACGAGCGCCGTGTAGCGCACGCCCTTCTTGAGGCCGCGGTGCGTGAGCCGGAAGCTGTTCGAGCCCCGCTTGCCGCCCATGTGGAAGGTCTTCATGACCTTGTGGCCCTTGCGGATCTTGATCGTCACCCTGGCCGGCTCGGAGAGCTTGAACACGAGCTTCCTCGACCTCTCCTTGACGGCACTGAACGCCGGCGCGGTCGTGTCCGGAGGAGGCGACGCTGAAGGCGGGGGTGGCGGCGGTCCGTTTCCGCCACCGCCGCCTCCACCGCCGCCTCCCACACCGGTTCCGCCGCCGCTCGACGGCGGCGGGCACACGCCCATGCCCACCTGCACCTGGCCGTGCATCGTGGTGGGGTGCACGGAGCAGTGGTAGGTGAAGCAGCCGGACGTGGGGAAGACGACCGTGAAGTGGTCGCCATTCGTGTGGACGCTGCCGGAGTCGAACGTCATCGACTGACCGGCATCCGCTGTGACCGAGTGATGCGTGTCGAGGCCGGATCCGTCCCAGTGCCAGGTGACGGAGTCGCCCTCGGCGATCACGGTCGTGACGGTGCCTGAGGCCGCGTCGGCATATGCGGTGTTCTTGATGCTCACCGAATGGTCGTCCACGGCGCGAGCGGCGGCCGCCAGCGTGACTAGCCAGCAGGCGGCCGCTACCGCGACGAGCCGGGCGCGTGGGGCCATTACGGGGTCAGACGCGCGCGCCCGCGCAGTTCTTCCCGCGACTTGACAGGATTCCGGCCTCGCTATGGCGTCGCTCGACATCGTCGACACCCCGGCCCAGGCAGCCGAGCAGGAGCTGCCGCCGCTCATAGTCCGCGATCCGCTCGAGGCGTTCCTCGACGAGCACGGACTGGGCGCGGGCCCGATCGAGGCCGAGCGGATCGGCGAGGGGCACTCCAACGTCACGTACCTCGTGCGCCGCGGCGACGAGTGCTTCGTCCTGCGGCGCCCGCCGCGCCCACCGCTGCCGCCCTCGGCCCACGACGTGCTGCGCGAGGCGCGACTGCTGCGCGCCGTCGAGGGGCGGCTGCGCACGCCGCGCGTGCTCGCCGCCGCCGATGACGACTCGATCCTCGGTGTGCCGTTCTACGTCATGGAGTTCATGCACGGGACGGTGATCACCACCGACATCCCCTCGCCGATCGACGACCCGCAGGGCCGCGCCCAGATCGGCGACGAGCTGATCCGCGCGCTCGCAGAGGTGCACGCGCTCGACTGGCGCGACTGCGGGCTCGAGGGCTTCGGGAAGCCCACGGGCTATCTGGACCGCCAGCTCCGCCGTTTCACCGGCCTCTGGGAGCACAACAAGACGCGCGAGCTGCCGCTCGTCGAAGAGCTGTACGAGTGGCTCGCGGAGAACAAGCCGGAGTCGCCCGAGGCCACGATCGTGCACGGCGACTTCCGCCTCGGCAACACGATGTTCGCCGACGAAGCGCCCGCGCGGCTCGTCGCGATCTTCGACTGGGAGATGGCCACGATCGGCGACCCGCTCGCCGACATCGGCTACATGACCGCCACGTGGTCGCAGCGCGACGACCCCACGGGCACGATGTTCGACCTCACCACCGTCACCCAGCGCGAGGGCTTCCCCACGCGCGACGAGCTGGTGGCCCGCTACGCCGAGCTGTCGGGCCGCTCGGTCTCCGATCTGCGCTGGTACCAGGCGCTCGCGTTGTGGAAGAGCGCCGT
>Ga0070683_100002687_pt1 | contig 14214 bp, 13 predicted proteins | sample KBSC713LmetaG_FD_64662 | JGI IMG/M metagenome (GOLD analysis project Ga0070683, IMG submission 64662) | Corn rhizosphere microbial communities from Kellogg Biological Station, Michigan, USA - KBS C7.1-3L metaG | ecosystem: Host-associated > Plants > Roots > Rhizosphere ...
GCCGACGCCGCGTGGCGGGTGTTCCTGCGGGATTTCGCCTACTTCTTCGGGGCGGCCGGGGCCGGGGCCGCGGGGGCCGGCGCGCCGTGGACCGGCGCCGGGGCGGCCGGGGCCGGGGCGGGGGCGGCCTTGTCGGCCGGGGCCTTCGGGGCGGCGCCCTCCTTCGGGCGGGCGTAGAGGCCGACCAGCTTGGCGGGCTTGCCGATGGCGTTCATGCCCGCGCTGAACCCGACGTAGGACGCGGTCGCGCCCGGCGGGACGTCCAGCTTGTCCACCTTCAGCGGGTACAGCATGAAGTTGTAGTGGTGCTTCGGGGAGCCGGGCGGCGGACAGGGGCCGACGTAGCCGGGCTTGCCCATGTCGGTGTTGCCCTGGACGGTGCCCTTCGGCAGGCCGGTTCCGGCCGGGTCGCCCGCGCCGGCCGGCAGCGAGGTCGCGTCGGCCGGGATGTTGTAGACGATCCAGTGCCAGAAGCCGGCGCCGCCCGTCGGCGCGTCGGGGTCGTGCACCAGCAGCGCGAAGCTCTTGGTGCCCGCGGGCGGGTTCTTCCATTCGAGCGCGGGCGACTTGCCCTCGCCCGTGCAGCCCATGATGTTGCCCGCGTTCGTCTGTCCGATGGTGCCGCCGTTCTTGAAGTCGGGGCTGGTCAACGTGAACGTCGCCGCCGACGCCGTGCCGGCAAACGCGAGCACCAGCGCCGCGCTGATTCCAATGATGTTTCGCATGGTTCGCTCCTTGCGAGGATCCAGGTTTTGGGGAATTGCGCGGCAAACCTAGCAACTCATCCGCAGACGTCAACGAAAGCGCGCCTGACGACGGCCCTCGCGCCCGCCGCGTGTATTCTCCGCACCGATGGCGAAACGCGTGCGCGCGGACCTCGAGCTGGTCGAGCAGGGTCTCGCGCCGTCGCGCGAGAAGGCGCGCGCGCTGATCCTCGCGGGCGAGGTGCTGGCCGGCGATCGCCCGATCGCGAAGGCGGGCGACCTGGTCGACGCGGGCGCCGAGCTGCGGCTGCGCTCGGCGCCGATGCCGTACGTGTCGCGCGGCGGGATCAAGCTGGCGCACGCGCTGGACACGTTCGCCGTCGACGTGCGCGACGCGGTCGCGCTGGACGTCGGCGCGTCGACGGGCGGCTTCACGGACTGTCTGCTGCAGCGGGGCGCGGCGCGGGTTTACTGCGTCGACGTCGGGCAGGGGCAGCTGAACTGGAAGATCGCGTCGGACCCGCGCGTGCGCGTGCTGGATCGGGTGAATATTCGCCTGGCCCCGCCCGACCTGTTGCCCGAGCCCGCCGACGTCGTCGTGATCGACGTGTCGTTCATCTCGCTGCGGCTGGTGCTGCCCGCGCTGCCGCCGCTCGCGAAACCCGGTGCGCCCGTGGTCGCGCTGGTCAAGCCGCAGTTCGAGGTCGGGCGCGCCGACGTCGGCAAGGGCGGCATCGTACGCGACGACGCGGCCCGGGCGCGCGCGCTGGTCGAGGTGCGCGCCGCCGCCGCCGCGCTGGGCTACGAGGTCGGCGCCGACACGACGTCGCCGATCACCGGCGGCAAGGGCAACATCGAGTACCTGCTCGCGCTGCGCGCGCCCGCTGGTGCTACTGGAACTTGATCTGCCCGGTGCCCGCGCACTGCGAGACGATCGCGGACACGCTGTCTGCCGCGTCGGACGAATACGAGTAGGGCAGGACGATCGGCGTCGCCGGCGGCGCGATGTCGACGGGGAACGCGGGCGTGAACTTGTTGCCGGTCTCCGTCATGAAGCCGGTCGTCGTGTCCTGATACATCGTCAGGACCGGCCTGCCGACGTTGTCGAACACGTTGTGGTCGACCTGGACGGTCGCGTCGCTCTCCGCCACGACGCCGAACGTCCCCACGTCCTGAAAGTGGTTGCTGAACACGTGCGCCATGCCCCAGCGCACGCGCGGCCCCGAGTTCACGTTCAGGAACAGGTTGTGGTGGTACGTGACCGTCAGCGCGGCGTCCTCCACCATCTGCGTCACGTCGGCGGTGTGGCCCACCAAGCTGGTGTCCCTGTGATCGTGAAACAGTGTCCACGACACGGTCACGAAGGACGAGCCGTGCGTGATGTCGACCAGGCCGTCGTAGCCGGACGTCGTGTCGTTGCGGTCGCTCGAGAGATCGCAGTGATCGATCCAGATGTGGTGCGACGCGAGGATCGTGATGGCGTCGCCCTCGCCCACGAAGACCTTCGAGATCTTCAGGTTCCGCACGATCACGTTGTCCGCGTAGCTGAGGTCCAGGCCCGCGCCGGTCAGGCCGGAGTTGGCGCCGACGCCGATCAGCGTCTTGTTGCCGTTGCGCGCGTCCTTGTCGGTGGTGACCTTGACCGTGTCGGCGGGCGCGAACATCCCGTCCAGCAGGATCACCAGGGGCTCCGTCCGGTGCAGCTGGGTGTTCAGGTCGTCGAGGCTGTTGACGGGGACCGGCGGCAGGTCGCCGCCGCCGGTCGTGGCCTGCGGGACGCCCCCGTCGGTGTCGGGGCCCGGCACCGCCGCGTAGCCGACGATCGTGTCGGGGCAGGTGACCTTGCCGCCCGACGTGTGAACGTACGGGTAGACCTTCGCGTCGCCGCAGGCGACAGCCCAGCCGGCCAGCACGGCGCCGGCGGCCACGGCCAGGACGAGGTTGCGGGTCACGGCCTCAATATTACGTGAGCCTGGCTCGGGCGCGTTATCCTCCTCGCACAATGGTCATCTTCGTCACCGGCGCCGCCGGGTTCATCGGTTCTCACCTGTGCGAGCGCCTGTGCGCGCGGGGCGACGAGGTGATCGGCTACGACAACTTCGACGCCTTCTATCCTCGCGCCGACAAGGAGAAGAACCTCGCCAAGCTGCGCGGCGAGCCGAAGTTCACCTTCATCGAGGGCGACATTCGCGACGCCGCCGCGCTGGAGAAGGTCTTCGCGGAGCGTCACCCCGAGGTGGTCGTGCACCTGGCCGCGCTGGCCGGCGTCCGCCCGTCGCTGGCCGAGCCGTCGCGCTTCGCGGACATCAACGTCACGGGCACGCAGCGCGTCTTCGATGCGTCGCGCGGGCACGGCGTCGCGCGCTTCGTGTTCGGGTCGTCGTCGTCGGTGTACGGGCGCGACAGCCAGCCGCCCTTCAAGGAATCCGACCCGTGCCTGACGCCTGTGTCGCCTTACGCGGCGACGAAGCGCGCCAACGAGCTGATGCTGTTCACCGCGCACCATCTGTACGCGGTCGACATCACCTGCCTGCGCTTCTTCACCGTCTTCGGCCCGCGCCAGCGGCCCGACCTGGCGATCCACAAGTTCGCGCGCCTGATGGCGGCGGCGAGGCCGATCCCGATGTTCGGCGACGGATCGACGTCGCGCGACTACACGTACGTCGACGACATCGTCGACGGCGTCGTGGCGGCGATCGATCAGCCGCGCAGCGGCGCGCCCGGCTTCCGCGTGTACAACCTGGGCGGATCGCGCACGACGACGCTGAAGAACCTGATCGAGATGATCGGCAAGGCGATCGGCATGAAGCCGGTGATCGAGCCGATGCCCGAGCAGCCCGGCGACATGCAGCGCACGCTCGCCGACACGACGCTGTCGGCGAAGGAGCTGGGTTACGCGCCGAAGGTGTCGATGGAGGAGGGGCTGCGTCGTTTCGCCGACTGGTGGCGATCGCTCGAGTAGCGTGTCAGAGGCGCGTGACGCTGCGGACGCCGCACGATCGCGCGCCCGATGACGAGCCGGAGAACACCGTGACGGTGCGGCCCGTGTCCTGGACGTACCGGCGCGCGATCTCTTCGATCGCGGCGCGGCTGCCGCGGTTGGCGAGGATCGCGACGGTGCCGCCGCTGCCGCCGCCGGTGATCTTCGCGCCGTGAAGCCCGCGGCCCGGGCCGGCCTCGCGCACCAGCTCGACCAGGCGGTCCGTCCCGTCGGAGCCGAGCCCGCACGCCGAGTAGCTGGCGTGTGACTGGAACATCAGCTCGCCCAGCGCCGCGCGCGCGTCGTCGGTCGCCGCGCCGTCCGCGAGCAACGCGCGGAAGTGCCGCACGCGCGCGTGCTCGAGGATCGGATGCTCCGCCGCCGCGCGCACCGCGTACGTCCGGGCGCCGTCGATCACGGTCGCGTCGTCGGTCGATCCGCCGTAGCGCGCGAGGAAGTCGTCGCCCGTCATCTGCTCCGGGACCGCGTCGCGAAAGCTGCCGCGCCATTCATCGGGCGTCACGTTCGCGAGGTAGCCGTGGAACCGCGGATCGTCGATCGTCACCCGCCCGGGCGCGACGGCCGTCGCGGCGAGACCTGCGGCCCCGGCGACGATGCGGTACCCCATGAACGCGGCGGCGCGCACGCTGCCGTAGTCCGCGCCCGAGACCGCGTGACGGATGCCGGAGTCGATGCCGAACAGCTCCAGCGTGGGTGGGATCGCGAGGTGGCCGACCACCTCCGCCGGCTGGCACAGCAGCTCCAGCAGGTGATCGGCGCGGCCGCCCGCCGCCGTCATCTGATCCATCACGCCGCACGGCGCGCCCACCACGAAGTTCTCGATCTTCTGCGCCGCGAGCGCGAGCGCCCGGTCCTCGAACTCGAGGCCCGCGAGCGCGGCCAGCGCCTGCAACGACGCGACCTCGAGCGCCGCCGACGAGCTGACGCCCTTCCCGATCGGAACGTCGGATCGGATCAGGACCTTGACGCCGTGCCGCGGGCGGTGGCGGTGCTCGTGCTGCAGGACGACCAGCGCGCCCGCGACGTAGGCCGCCCAGGCCCGTTCGGGATCGCGCGCCATGCGGATGCGCGCCTCCGCGTAGGGCAGCGGACCCGCGGGGACGATGTCCTCCAGCGGGATGGTGACGCGCCGGCTGTGTTCCCCCTCGCCGCTCTCGATGACGAGCGTCGGCGCCTCCTGCGGCTGGACGGCGACCCAGGTCGCGACCGCGAGCGGCAGCTGCAGCACCAGCGATCCCGAGTAGTCGGCGATGCCGCCCATCACGTCGAGGCGGCCGGGGGCGCGCGCGAGCAGCACGGCGCCGCCCGCGTCGAAGAAGTCCGCGCGCGACGCGATCCAGGCGTGCGTGGCGGCCAGCTCGGAATCGTCGACGCCGGTCGTCATCGTGCGATCGCCGCGTGGTGCGTGGTGGGCACCGCCTTCAGCTCGGCGGCCGACGCCTCGGGTGATGTATCCGACAAGAAATTGCCGCCTCCGATCTCCGGGCCGGCGAGGTACTTCAGAAGGTGCGGCTGCCGCAGGGGCGGGTGGAACGCGATGAAGAAGTGGAACGCGCCGTCGCCTTCAGCGCCCGCGCCACCGTCGAACGGCGCCTGGTGCAGCACCATCACGTAGGGAAACGACGTCCGCCACAGATTGTCGAACCGGATCGTCACGACGGACAGCGCGCGCGCCAGGGCGGCGACCTCCGCGTCGCCCAGGGCGAACACGTGGGGCACGCGTCGCTTGGGCACGACGTAGACCTCGTAGGCGTAGCGCGCGAAGTAGGGGACGAACGCGATCATGTGCTCGTCCTCGTGCAGCACGCGCGGGCCGCCGCCGTGCTGCTCGGCGCGGACGACGTCTTCCATCAGACCGCGGCCCGTCTCGGCCCGGTGGCGCGCCGACGCGGCGAGCTCGGTCTCCATCGTCTTCCAGACGAACCCGGTCGCGTAGATCTGCCCGTGCGGGTGCGGATTCGACACGCCCACGATGTCGCCCTTGTTCTCGAAGCACAGCACCTGCTTGATGCCGGGCCGCGCGCCGAGATCGCGCGTCTCGCGCCGCCACACCTCGACGACGGCGCCGATCGCCAAGGGCGGCATCTCGGCCAGCGTCAGATCATGGCGCGGCGAGAAGCAGACGACGCGCGCGTGGCCCGCCGCGGGCGCGACCCGGTACGGCGCGGGCGGAGCGGCGAGCTCGCGCGGCGCCGCCGGGCCGACGCACGGGTGATCGTTGTCGAACACGAACGTGCCGTCGTACGGCAGGTTGCGCGCGCCGCCGACGCGCGCGTTGCCCGGGCAGAGGTAGCAATCAGGAACATATGTGGGCCGCGTGGTCTCGGGCGCCGCCACCGTGCCGCCGGTCCACGGGCGGTTCTGCCGGTGGGCCGCCACGATGACCCACTCCTCGCGCAGCGGGTGCCAGCGTTGCTCCCAGGTCGCCGTCACGCGCGCTTGCCGTGGGTGCGCCAGCGGACGGCGTGCTCGACGATCGTGTCGAGCTCGGCGTGGCGCGGTTTCCACCCCAGCACGGCGAATGCCTGGCGCGCGTCCGCGACCAGCGCAGGCGGATCGCCCGCGCGACGCGCGACCTCGTGCGTGCGCACGCTTCGCCTCGTCACGCGGCCGACGGCGGCGACGACCTCGCGCACCGAATGGCCGTGTCCCGTGCCCAGGTTCAGGCGCAGCGCCTGCGCGCCCTCGCGCAGCTTCGCGAGCGCGCGCAGGTGCGCGTCCGCCAGGTCGGCGACGTGGATGTAGTCGCGGATCGCCGTGCCGTCGGGCGTCGGGTAGTCGGTGCCGAAGATCGACAGGTCCCCTGCGCCCACCGCCGCCTCGATCGCCAGCGGGATCAGGTGCGTCTCTGGATCGTGCGTCTCGCCGACCTCACCGTCGGGATCGGCGCCCGCGGCGTTGAAGTAGCGGAGCGCGGCGTACCGGATGCCGTATGCCCGTGCGTACCAGTGCAGCATCTTCTCGACGACGAGCTTCGTCTCGCCGTACGGGTTGACGGGACTTTGCGGGTGGTCCTCGGCGATCGGCACGCGCTGCGGCTCGCCGTAGGTCGCGCAGGTCGACGAGAACACGACGTCGCGCACGCCCGCGTCCAGCATCGCGTCCAGCAGGTTCAGCGACCCGGTGACGTTGTTGCCGAAGTACTTGCGCGGGTTCGTCACCGATTCGCCGACGTAGGCGTAGGCCGCGAAATGAATGACCGCGTCGACGCGGTGCTGCTTCATGACGTCGGTCAGCGCGGCGCGGTCGGCGAGATCGCCGCGCACGAGCGGTCCCCACTTCACGGCCCACTCGTGGCCGTAGACCAGGTTGTCGAACACGACGGGCTCGAGGCCCGCCGCCGCGACCGCCTTCGCGGTCTGGCTACCGATGTAGCCGGCTCCTCCGACGATCAGGATCGACACGTCGGTAGATTATCTCAGGTCGCTCTCGGCTCCGCCGGCAAAGCGGGACTTACTCCCCGCCTGGCAATGCGGGGACTTAGTCCCCGCCGGGATTGTACACACCAGGCAGGCGCGGCCCGCGATCGCGGTCGCGATGCCGATGATGATCCCGACGGTTGTTGTTGTCGCGCTCCCGGTTCTTGCCGCGTCGGCGCTTGCGCCGGCCGCCCCCGCCACCACCGCCGCCGTCGAAGCGACCACCCGGGCCACCGCCGCGAGGATGTCGCTCGCCGCCGCCGCCGCCGTGTCCGAACGCGTGTCCGTGGTGGCCGGCATGTCCGCCCCCGCCACCGCCGCTCTGCGGGCGGGCGGTGAGAACGGGCAGCGCCACCGGTACGCCCTCCCGCCACTCGACGTACGGTCGGATGTTGGCGTCGCGGACGGCTGCCCAGCCCGCGTTGAAATCCTGCTCGGTCGCAGCGCCCTCGGGGGCCGGCGCGCCTTCGGCGGCCGCCTCGCCGGTCTCGTGGTCGGAGAGGTCCACGACCGCGTCGCCCGGCATGTGATCGCCTGCGCCCGCATCGGCCGCCACCCACAGCGCCTCGTCGAAGCTCTCCTCGCTCTCGGCCGGCGCCGGAACCTCGAAGGGCGCCAGCGGCGGCGGCACGTCGCCCGGAATCTCGAACTCGAACTTCGGTGGCGGGGGCGGTGCGTGCGAAGGCCTGTGCGCCTGCGCCTGTGCCGACGGTCCCGTCGGGACCTCGTAGCCACCGCCGCGTCCGCGCCGGCGCCGGCGCGGGCGCGCGTGGAAGTCGGTCGCCGCGTGCAGCCCGTGCCGCTCGTCCGCGTCCCCGGAATCGAACACCTCGCTGTCGAGACCCGCGTCCGAATCGCACAGCCCGCACTGGGCGCCCTCGGGCTCGCCGAAGTAGCTGCGCAGCATCTGCACGCGGCACTTCTGCGTGTTCATGTACGACAGCAGCGAATCCAGCCGCCGCCGATCGGAGATCCGCCGCGCCTCGAACACCATCGCGGCCTTGTCGATCTGCTCGCGCGTCGGCTTCGGGTCGACGCCCTTCCAGCGCGCCGCCTTCACTTCCTCGGCCACGCCCATCGCCTCGAGGACCGACAGGATGACGCGCACGCGCCGCTCGGGCAGAGCCATCGAGAGGGCCAGGTCGCGCACGGAGACTTCCTTGCCCTCGTCGCTCCACGCGTAGAGGCCCTCGGCCACCATGCGCGCCTGCGTCTTGGTCGGATGCGCTTCCTTGAGGAAGTGCTCCTGAATCGCGATGTCGTCCGGTTGGAAAAGCAGCACGCAGCGCGCCGGCTTGCCGTCGCGGCCCGCGCGGCCGGCCTCCTGCACGTACGCCTCGGGCGACCCGGGCATCTGGTAATGGATGATGTAGCGGATGTCCGGCTTGTCGATGCCGAGGCCGAACGCGTTCGTCGCCAGCATGACGACCTTGCGGCCCGGCTGCATGAACGACGCCTGCGCCTTCTCGCGCTCCTCGGTCGTCATCTTGCCGTTGTAGCGCTCGACCGGGATCTTGCCGTGCCGGAGCGCGACGTACAGCTCGTCGACGGCGCGCACGGTGGCGCAGTAGACGATGCCGGGTCGGCGCAGCCGCTGGATCAACTTGCCCAGCTGGCGCAGCTTGTCGGCCTCGCCCGCCACCTTGCGAACGTCGAACGCGAGGTTCGGCCGGTGGAACGACACGCGGCACACCTTCGGGTCCTTCATCCCGAGCTGCACCAGCACGTCGTCCGAGATCGCGGGCGTCGCCGTCGCGGTCAGCCCCAGGATCGGCGGACGGCCCAGCACCTGCGCCGCGCGCCGCAGCCCCAGGTACGACGGGCGAAAGTCATGGCCCCACTGCGACACGCAGTGCGCTTCGTCCACGCAGAACAGCGAGAACTTCACGCCGGCCAGCGCTTCCTGCACCGTCGGGGAGTTCACCGACTCCGGCGTGATCATCACCAGCTTGACGGTGCCCTCGCGGACCGCCGCCAGGTCGGCCGCGCGCTCCTTCGCGGTGCGCGTCGAATCGATGCGCACGATCGGCACGCCCGCCGCCTTCAGCTTGTTGTACTGGTCCTCGATGAGGGCCAGCAGCGGAGACACGACCAGGGTCGGCCCCTCCATGACCAATGCCGGCAGCTGGTAGGTCAGCGACTTGCCGCTGCCGGTCGGCATGATCGCGAGCGTGTCGCGGCCCGCCAACACCGCTTCCATGATCTCGGCCTGACCGGGTCGGAGCTCCCGGATCTTGAAGACCTCGCGCATCTTCTCCAGCGCGCGCAGCAGCGCCGGAGAGGGCGGCTCGGACGGTGTCGCCGTACCGATCGTCGGCGCCTTCGCCGTGACCGACGGCGGCGGCGTCACGTCGTTAGACGCTTGCGAGGCTCGCGGATCATCGTCTGCCGCGCCGGAGCGGCGGATGACAATCGTCGGCACACCGTCATCGGCGGCGGTCACGCCGCCTGCTTCGGATGTGGCCGATCCGGGAGCGGTATCAGTTCGACCAAGGCCGCCCGCAGCGGCCCGGACTTCGTCGTCGGAACTCAGGCTGAACTCCTGTTAAATCGCGCACGTAGCCGTCGCGGCGGCTGACCCGCCTAACCCTCATTCCACACCACACGTTCCCTTGCGACATTGCCCAGTGCACTAGTTGCAAAGCTGTAATTGCCGGCGGGTCGTCGCGAAACACCCGCGACCCCAGCCGACCACCGAGCGCCGGTGCGGGCCGAAAAAACCCGCGAACCACGAGCGCCGAAAGCCACCCTAGCACGCTAGCTTTTTGAAGCCAAGGCATTTTCCGGCAGTTTTTGCAATGGCACAGCGGTTGCCGTACCGCTCCGTATGGCAACGATAGCGGCCCTGGAACCGGACGCCCGTCCCCGCGAGCGGCTGAGCGCGCGCGGCGCCGAGCACCTCACCGACGGCGAGCTGCTGGCGATCGTGCTGGGCGCGGGAACCCGCGGCGCGAGCGCGATCGACGTCGCGGCGGCCGTGCTCCGCGGCGTCGGGGGACCGGCCGGGCTGTCGCGCGCGACGCGGGCCGAGCTCGCCGGCTACGCGGGCATCGGGGCCGTGCGCGCCACGCTGGTGCTGGCGGCCCTGGAACTGGGCCGGCGCGCCACGGCCGGGCGGCCGATCCGCGGCCAGCGCCTGGCAGGCGCGTCCGAGGTCTGGACGTATTACCGCGGCCGCCTCGCGCCGCTGTCGGTCGAGGAGTTCTGGGCAATCGGGCTCGACGTGCGCCATCGCGTGCAGAGCGAATCGTGCCTCGCGCGCGGGTCGCTCACCGGCGTCGAGATCCACCCGCGCGACGTCTTCCGCCCGCTGATCCGGCAGGGCACGGCCGCGGTGATCTTTTGTCACAACCATCCGTCGGGCGATCCGGCGCCGTCGCGCGCGGACATCGAGCTGACCGGCCGCCTGCGCGACGTCGGCGATCTGGTCGGCATCCCCGTGCTCGATCACGTCGTCGTGGGCTGGGAAGGCTTCGTCAGCCTCGCCGAACGGAACTGGAGATAGCGGATAAATCGACATTCCGCGGATACAATCCCCGCCGTGCTCCGGCTCCGCGCGGCGTTGACCCTCGTTTTGATGCTCACGTCCGCCCGCGCCTTCGCGATGGACGACTACTGGGGGACGCGCCCGCTCGGCATGGGCGACACGGGGCGCGCGTACGCCATCGGTGACGTCGGGCCGTTGCTGAACCCGTCGGGGATGTCCCTCGTGAAGAACTTCCAGGTGCTGGAGGGCGCGTACGGCTATTCGAGCCGCCTCAAGGCGCACACGCTGCACGCGTCGATGGTCGACAACACGTCGGGGTTCGGGATCGCGGGCGGCCTCTACTACACGTACCGCGCGACCGAGCCGGGCGGCGGCGTGACCGGCCACGGCCACGAGGGCGGCCTGGCGTTGTCGATTCCGATCGCCGGCCGCGTGACGTTCGGCGGGACGGTGAAGTACTTCCGCCTGTCGGGGCTGGACGCGCAGGGCGACAACACCGGCGGGGTCACGTTCGACGTCGGCGGCACGGTCACGTTGCTGCCGAAGCTGTCGGTCGCCGTCGTCGGGACCAACCTGCGCGATCTCCACAACAGCAACGCCACGCAGGGCATCGGCTACGGCGCCGCCTTCATCCCGCTGGCGGACCTCGTCATCCTCGCCGACGGGTTCACCAGCTTGACGTCCAACTACCTGACCGGGCGAAAAGGGACGAGTGGGATGGTGGGAGGGGACCTGACATTGGGCGGAAAGTTCGACATCCGGATCGGGGGTGGCTACGACGCCGTGTCGGCGAACTACTACGGATCTGCCGGTTTCTCGGCGGTATCGGAGGTGGGCGCCATCGACGTGGGCCTGCGCCAGGATGTCATCGTCAACGCGGGCAGCCGCCGCGCGACGATCGTGGGTGTCAGTCTTCGCCTGTTCATTCCGTCGCAGCAGCCGTCGCTGACGCCGCCGGGAACCTTATGACGGGGACGTTGTCCGAACGATCGTGGAGGCCACGATGCGCTGGAGGGGGGGACCCCTCACGGACCCCCCCGCGGCCGCAGCGCCAGCGCGAAGCCAGACGTCGTCCAAGCGGCTCGCCCGCGCCCGCGCCCTGGGGCAGCGGGTCCCGTACACGATGAGCGTTGAGGAACGGCTCCTCCTCGATCGACTGATCGAGCGGGACGAGCAGGCCTTCAGCGAGATCGTCCGCCTCTACGGCGACAAGGTGTTCAGCCTCATCTACCGGATGCTGGGCAACCGGCAGGAGGCGGAGGACGTCGCGCAGGACGTGTTCATCACCGTCTTCAAGACGATCGAGAGCTTCCGCGGCGAGGCGAAGTTCTCGACCTGGCTGCTACGCATCGCCGCCAACCACGCGAAGAACCGGATCAAGCACCTGGCGCGGCGGCCCACCGAAGGGGCCGACCCGGACGACGTCTCGCAGCTGCGCACGTTGCCGGACCGCCCGTCGCCGCCCGTGCAGGCCAGGATCGAAACTCCGGACGCGATGTTGGAAGCGGCGCAGACCGAGCGGCTCATGCAGGAGGCGATCGCGAACCTGCCCGAGGACCAGCGCCTCCTGGTCGTGCTTCGCGACGTCGAGGAGATGTCGTACCAGGAGATCGAGGAGATTACCGGTCTGCCCGAGGGGACGATAAAATCGCGCTTGCACCGCGCGCGCATGGCGATAAAGGAGTGGTTGGACAGGCACACGCGCTAGCCGCGCACCGACTGGCAGACCGACCGATGGACCACGAGCAGGCGCAAAGCAACTTCTCGGACTACGTCGACGGTAGTCTGTCGGAACGGGTGCGCGCCGACGTCGATGCGCACCTGGCCGCGTGCATTCAGTGCCGGACCGAGCTGACCGGTTTCCGTGAGACCGTCGGGTCGCTCGGGCGGTTGAAGCAGATGAAGCAGATGGCGCCGCCCAGCTTCCTCGGCGACATCAAGCAGCAGATCTACAAGCGGTCGCACGGACGGTTCTTCCGGCCGCGCTGGAAGCTGTTCGGGCGGATCCCGTTCGAGTGGGTGTCGCTGGGGACGATCATCGCGATGCTCGTCTATTACATCGCGGTGCTGCACGGTTCGCCGAGCGGCGTTCATCCCGCGGGGCCGTGACTGTTGAATAGCTGACGGCCGCCGGCGCCGGGCCGCGGTTTCCGGCGGGTTGCGCGCGGTCGGCCGCGGGTACGCGGCTTGCTCCATCGGTGGTCATGATGGCCAGGGGCTGGGCGATTCCGACACTGGCGCTCGTCGCGTTCGCGGGCGCGGCGTGCGACCTGAACATCGACTTCGACAAGCGGCGGCTCGCCGATCAGCCGCCGCAGCCGGCTTCGCCGGAAGAGATGCCGGTGCGCATGTGCACGCCGGTCGCCCCCGAAGCGACGCCGGAGTACGAGGCGATGTGCCGCCACTACTGCGACGAGCTGGAAGCGACGCTCACCTACGCGGGGAAGAATCAGGAGCCGACGGGCGCGGTGTCACAGAGCTGCTGGGAGCTGCGCTGCGCTCCCCGCTGTGTATCGCAGGAGACGTGCGGGCAGCAGTGCCACGCGCTCGGCGTCGCCTACCAGGCGCTCTGCAGCGGCGTGGAGGTGGCGCCGGATACGATGTGTCCGGTGACGATCGACGCCCGGGTCGAGGCGTGTTTGGTGGGGTGTGGGCTCGCGGGGCCCGCGCCGGAGGAGCCGCCGCCGGACGTCGCGCGCTGACTCAGGTCACGTAGCAGAGCAAGACCTTGAGGTACTGCCCCTCGCTGAACGCCGGCGGCAGCAAGTGGTCGGCGGCGGGGCCTCTTCGTTCGAAGACGCGGACCTCGCGGCCGGCTTGCTTGGCGCCGGCGGCGACGATGCGCTCGAAGGTCTCGGCGTCGACGTTCTGCGAGCACGAGCAGGTGACCAAAACGCCGCCGCCGGCGACCGTCTGCAGCGCCAGCGCGTTCAGGCGCTCGTAGCCCTTGCGGGCGGCGTCGAGATCCTTGCGGGCGCGCGCGAACTTCGGCGGGTCGATCACCACCAGATCGAACGCGCGCGGTGTGGCTGTCTCGAGGTAGCGGAAGGCGTCGGCCTCGATCGCTTCGATGGTGACGCCGTTCTTCGCGGCGTGGGCGGTGATGCGCGCCACCGCGCGCGCCGAGCTGTCGACGGCGGTGATCGCAGTGGCACCCGCGCGCGCGGCGGCCAGCCCGAAGCCGCCCGCGTACGCGTAGACGTCCAGCACGCGCCCGCCCTTCGCCAGCGACGCGACCCGCGCCCGCGTCTCGCGCTGATCGATGAACATGCCGGTCTTCTGGCCGCCCAGCGGCTCGATCTCCAGCGCGATGCCGTTCTCGACGACCGCGACGGTGCCGCGCGATTCGCCGCGCGCGACCCGCGCCCCCGCCGCGTACCCCTCCAGCTTCGCGTACGCCTCGGGCGCCAGCTCGAAGATCGTCTTCGTGCCCAGCTCTGCCTCCAGCGCGTCGTAGATCTCGTTCCGCCGCGCGGCGATCCCCAATGTCGTCAGCTGGACGACCGCGGCGTCGCCGTAGATGTCGACCACCAGCCCCGGCAGGTCATCCCCCTCGCTGTTGACCAGGCGGTAGACGTTGGTGCGCTCGGACGGCAGGCCCAG
>Ga0070683_100002688_pt1 | contig 14211 bp, 11 predicted proteins | sample KBSC713LmetaG_FD_64662 | JGI IMG/M metagenome (GOLD analysis project Ga0070683, IMG submission 64662) | Corn rhizosphere microbial communities from Kellogg Biological Station, Michigan, USA - KBS C7.1-3L metaG | ecosystem: Host-associated > Plants > Roots > Rhizosphere ...
GCGGCGGCGCGTCCTGCGGCGGCGCGTCCTGCGGCGGCGCGTCCTGCGGCGGCGCGTCCTGCGGCGGCGCGTCCTGCGGCGGCGGCGGCGTCTGCGGCGCGACCTGCGGCGGCGGCGTCTGCGGCGCGACCTGCGGCGGCGCGACCCGCGGCGGCGGCGTCTGCTGCCGCGGCGCCCCCTGACGCGCGGCCTACTACAGCGCGACCTGCGGCGGCGCGACCCGCGGCGGCGCGACCCGCGGCGCCGGCGTCTGCTGACGCGGCACCCGCTGACGCGCGGCCTGCTACGGCTCGGCCTGCGGCGGGGTCTGCTGCGGGCCGACCTGCTGCAGCGGAACCTGCTGCAGCGCGACCTGCTGCAGCGCGACCTGCCGCGGCACGATCTGCGGCGGTGCAGCCTGCTGCCGCTCGGCACGCTGCGACGGTGCCAACTGCCGCGGCACCTGCTGACGCGCAGCCTGCTGCGACGCGACCCGCCGCGGCGCAGGCGACCGCGGTGATAGCCCGCGCAGAGCCCTCCGAGCCGGGGCGTATGCGGTCGCCGTCACAGAATCGGCCAGCGGCGCTGCCTGCGAAGCCGTCAACGGCGGCAACTGCCCACGCGGGATCGGCAGCGACGGCATCGAATGGCCAGCCAGCGGTAATGGCAACGCAGCGTCGGCCTGCGACGACCCAGAGACGACCGGCGGCCACATATCGGCAAGCGATGGCAACGACGGTGGACGCCCGACCGGCAGCGACGGCATCCGACCGCCGGGGTGCAGCGACCACAGCGCAAGACCGACCGGCCACGACACCACCAACCCCGGCCGCAAACCCGCGAACCACGACAACGACGATGACCGACTCGCGAACGGCGGCGGCAGCATCCGATCGCCCGCCAGCAGCGACCGCAGCGCAACCCGGACCGGCCGCGGCACCTACACAACCAGCAGCGGCCGCAAAGCCCCGAGCGACGGCGGACCCCAACCGGCGGCGGCTCACGAGGGAATGTCGATGTCGGCGGCGGGTGCATCGGCCACCGGTGGAGGCGGTGCGCGATACGGGGCCGTCCGCGATAGCGTCACGGACATTCGGGCCGGCGGCGGCACAGATGTGGGCAGTCGGGTCGCTGGCGAAGCCGGCAATGTCGGCGGCCCCAAACGTTTGGTCCACGGTGCTGGTGGTCAGCGACGCCCGGCAGTCGACGGTAGCGGCACGAGCGTTGTGGCCGGCGGTGTTCTGGCGAGCGACGGCGCTGCGGGCGAGGCCGCCAACGGCAGTAGCCGAGAACGCCCGCCAGCGGTGCTGGCGGCGGCGGACGCAAACGCACGACCGCCGGTGGCTAGGGCGGGCGGCCAGACGCAATTGCAGCAACCGCGTAGGGTGCCTTGGCGAACGCAGTGGTGTCGGACCGGCGAGCGTCCACGGGCCCCCCATGTCGAGCCGGTCCAGGCCGCGGTCGCTACAACGAACAGGACGTCCACTTCGAGCGGTCCGCCCAAGAGCCCCGGGACCGGCGAGACGCCGCTGGAAAGCGGAGCGGAGGCGTTGCATCAGGAGCACGGGACGGTCGACGCGGCCAGCGCATTCGTCGGTGAAGTCGCAGCCGACCACGTCCCAGCCGACCACGTCCCAGCCGACCACGTCCCAGCCGACCACGTCCCAGCCGACCACGTCCCAGCCGACCACGTCCCAGCCGAGCGCGTCAGCGGGTTTTGCGGCGCTTTGTTGAGGATTCCCGCACCACCAGCTCCGGCTGGAAGACGACATGGCGGTGCTCGTGGCGGTCGCCGTCCTCGATCTCCTCGAGCAGCATCTCCGTTGCCGTCCGGCCCAGATGCTCGCGCGGCTGGCGGACCGACGACAGCGGCACGGCCGCCGCGGCGGCGAACTCTATGTCGTCATAGCCCACGATCGCCACGTCGTGCGGTACTCGGATGCCGCGCAACGTCATCTCCTGCAGCACCCCGAGGGCCAGCAAGTCATTGGCACAGAACACGGCCGTCGGGCGGGCCGTGGGGGACAAGTCGGCCAGCCGGCCGGCGGCCGCCCGTCCCGATGCGACAGTCAAGTTGGGAGTGTCCACAATCGAGATGTCCAAAAGCGACCCGGCCGCGGCCGTAAATCCGGCCCGCCGGTCGGCCACCTGTTGAATCGTTACGGGGCCGCCGACGAAGGCGACCCGCCGGTGGCCGCGCTCCACCAAATGGTCCCCGGCCAGGCGGCCACCCCGCACGTCGTCGACCGCCACCGAGCAGCCGCTGTGCACGCCGGCCCGCCGGTCGACGAACACGACCGGCGTACCGCGCTCCATCAACTGGGACAGCCGCGACCCCCGCGCGTCGTCGACCGGAGTGATGAGCACACCGCGCACCCGCTGCTCCTCCAGCAGCTCAAGATGGCGCCGCTCGCGGCCGGCGTCCTCGGCGCTGTTGCACACCACGACGAGCACGCCGCGCTCCTCGGCGGCCGTCTCGGCGCCGCGCACCACGTCGGTGAAGAACGGGTTGGTCACGTCCAGGACCACGATCGCGATCTGCCGGCTCTGGCCGGCGCGCAGCTGGCGGGCCGAGTCGTTGCGCACGTAGCCGAGCTCGGTGATCGCGTCCAGCACCCGCTTCCGGGTCGCCGAGGCAACCAGGTCGGGCCGGTTGAGCACGTTGCTCACCGTCCCGATGGACACGCCGGCGCGCCGCGCCACCTCCTTAATGCTCGTGGTCGTAGCCATGGACCCCGTTTCAAGACGATCTTCAACAACCCGCCACCGAGAAGGTAACAAGTCAGTAACTCGGGCGAAACCCTTGACTGGGCAACGAGGCGGCTCCTAACGTCATCGTAGCCGTCGAATGAAACGTTTCACAAGAAGGATCAGATTGTGCTAGCCCTCCGCGGCGTGAGCAAGTCCTTCGGAGCCGTCGCCGCTCTGCGCGACGTGCAGCTCGAGCTGCACGCGGGCGAGGCGCACGCGCTCGTCGGGGAAAACGGCGCGGGCAAATCGACCCTCGTACGCATCCTGGCCGGGGCGCACGCCCCCGACGAGGGCGAGCTGACGCTCGACGGAAGGCCGCTGAACCTCAGTGGGCCGGCCGACGCGCGCAACGCCGGCATCGCGGTCATCTACCAGGAGCCGACGCTCTTCCCCGACCTCTCGGTGGCCGAGAACATCTTCATGGGCCGCCAGCCCCTGCGCAGCTTGCGCCGCATCGACTCGGCCGCCATGCGGCAAAAGGCCGGAGAGCTCTTCGCCCGCCTCGGCGTCCACCTCGACCCCGACCGCCCGGCCCGCGGGCTCTCCATCGCCGACCAGCAGATCGTCGAGATCGCCAAGGCGCTCTCGTTCGACGCCCGCGTGCTGGTCATGGACGAGCCGACGGCCGCCCTGTCCGGGGTCGAGGTCGAGCGCCTGTTCGCGGTCGCCCGGTCACTGCGCGACGCCGGCGCGGCCGTGCTGTTCATCTCCCACCGCTTCGACGAGGTGTTCGCCCTCTGCCAGCGGATCACGGTCATGCGCGACGGCCGCTGGGTGTCCACCGACCGCACCGACGACCTCACCGTCGACCAGGTCATCCGCCGGATGGTCGGCCGCGAGGTCAGCTCCCTCTATCCCAAACAGGACACCGTGGTACGGGAGCCGCGCCTGGAGGTCGAAGGCCTGAGCCGCCTCGGGGTTTTCGAGGACGTCAGCTTCACCATCCACAGTGGAGAGATCGTCGCGCTCGCCGGATTGGTCGGCGCCGGCCGCAGCGAAGTCATCCGCGCGGTGTTCGGCATCGACAAGTACGAGAAAGGCAGCGTCAAGGTCGAAGGCAAGCAATTAAAGCCCGGTGACACGTCGGCGGCGATCGCGGCCGGGCTGGCGCTGGTGCCCGAGGACCGCCGCCAGCAAGGCCTGGTCATGGAGCTCTCGGTCGAGCGCAACGCCACGCTCCCCCGGCGCTGGTCGCTCTCCCGCCTCGGGCTGCTGTTCACCGGGGCCGAACGCCGCTCGGCCCGGCAGTGGGCCGACCGCCTGCAGGTCAAAGCACAAAGGTTGAGCGCACCGGTGTCCACGCTATCCGGCGGCAACCAGCAGAAGGTCGTGCTCGCCAAGTGGCTGTCCACCGAGCCGCGCGTGCTCCTGGTTGACGAGCCGACCCGGGGCATTGACGTCGGCACCAAGGCCGAGGTGCACCGGCTGCTGTCCCAGCTGGCGGCCGACGGAGTGGCCGTGCTCATGGTCTCCAGCGAGCTGCCCGAGGTCCTCGGCATGGCCGATCGGGTCCTGGTGATGCACGAAGGCCGGCTGGTGGCCGACATTTCGCGCGCGGCGGCCGACGAGGAGACCGTCATGACCGCGGCGACGGGAGAAACGCGATGACGGGAAAAGCCGGGGCGGTGCGATGACCGCCGTCATGACCGAACGAACGCAGACCGCCACCCGGGTGACCCACCGGCTGTTCCTGGTCCGTGAGCTGGGCATCCTGCTCGCGCTTGGGCTGCTGATCGGCGGCACCGCGATCACCAACCCCCGGTTCCTCAGTGCGCAGAGCATCAAGGACCTGCTGCTCGGCTCGACGATCCTGGCCATCCTCGCGATCGGTCAGGCGATCGTCATCATCACCCGCAATGTCGACCTGTCGGTCGGCTCGGTGCTCGGGCTGACCGCGTTCGCGACCGGCACGCTCTTCGTCGGCCATCCGAAGGCGTTCATCCCGCTGGTCATGCTCGCCGGCGTCGCGCTCGGCGCGGCGTGCGGGGCGGTCAACGGCGCGCTGATCGCCGGTACGCGGGTGCCCGCCCTCGTCGTCACGCTCGGCACCTTGTACGTCTTCCGCGGCATCGACTACTTCTGGGCCACCGGCAAGCAGATCAACGCGGCCGACATGCCGACCGCCTTCCTGCACATGGGCAACGGCACCGTCCTCAAGGTGCCGGTCCTGGCCCTGTTCGCGGTCGCCGTCCTGCTCGTGACCGGCTACTACCTCCGCTCCTACCGGGGCGGCCGCGAACTGTACGCGATCGGCTCCGACCCGGTCGCCGCGCGGCTGTCCGGCATCCCGGTCGGGCGCCGGGTGTTCTTCGCGTTCGTCACCAGCGGCGCGCTGGCCGGGCTGGCCGGCGTCCTCTACGCGGCCCGGTTCGGCACGCTCGACGCCAACGCCGGCAGCGGCCAGGAGCTCAACGTCGTCGCCGCGGTCGTGGTCGGCGGGGTGGCCATCTTCGGCGGCAGCGGCTCGGTCTACGGGGCCGCCCTGGGCGCCGTCCTGCTCACCACGATCGGGGCGGCTTTGCCGGTACTGGGAGTCAGCCCGTTCTGGCAGCGGGCCGCCGTCGGTGCCTTGATCCTCGCCGCGATCGGCCTGGACCGCGCTCTCGCGGTCAGCGTGGCCCGGCGCCTCCTACGCGGAAGGGGACGCAATGCGTGAACGGCTGAAGCTCCTCGGCTCCTGGGACGTCATCGTCCTCGTCGCACTGGTCCTCGTGGCCGTCATCGGCGCGGCCGCGATCGAGGGTGTCGCCAGCCCGCGCTTCTGGCGGTTCGTCTCCCTCGAGGTCATCCCGATCGCGTTGATCGCGCTTCCGATGACGCTCGTCGTCATCACCGGCGAGATCGACCTGTCGGTGGCCAGCGTACTCGGGCTGACCTGCTCGTTCATGGGTCAGCTGTGGCTGTGGGGGGTCACCTCGCTGCCGCTGCTCATCGTGCTGTGCCTCCTCCTCGGCATGGTGCTGGGCGCCGTCAACGGGATCTTCGTCACCTGGTTCGGGCTGCCGTCCCTGGCGGTCACGATCGGCACGCTCGCGCTGTACCGGGGGCTGGCCTATGTGCTCCTGGGCGACCGGGCGGTGGCGAACTACCCGATCAGCTGGACCAGCGGCGCGATCAAGCCGATCCACGGGCTGACCATCCCGTGGTTCATCATCATCGTCGCGGTCCTGGCGGTGATCTTCGGGGTGGTGCTGCACGCCACGCCGATCGGCCGCGGGCTGTATGCCATCGGCAACAACGCCGAGGCGGCCCGCTTCGCCGGGGTCTCGGTGGCCAAGACCAAGTTCTGGCTCTTTGTGGCCACCGGGGCGATGTCGGCGCTCGCCGGCATCTTCTGGACCCTGCGGTACGCGAGCGCCCGCGCGGACAACGGCAACGGTCAGGAACTGGCGGTCGTCGCGGCCGTCCTCCTGGGCGGGGTCTCCATCTTCGGCGGGCGCGGCGGTCTGGTCGGCGTCATCGGCGCCGTCCTGCTGCTCTCCACGCTACGCAACGCGCTCCAACTGGCCGATGTGCCGGCCAACGCGCTGACCATCGTCACCGGGACGCTCCTTATCGCGTCGGTCGTCGGACCCAACGTCGTCGGCATGGCCCGCGACGCTTGGCGCCGGCGCCGACCCTCCCCACACCCCCAATTGGAAAGGACGCCAGTATGAGAACGCGCGCTATAGCGCTCGCGGCCGTTGCCGCGCTCGCTCTCGGCACCGCCGCCTGCGCCTCGGACGACAACGGTGGCAGCGGTAGTGGCAACGGCGGCGCGTCGTCCGGCGCGACCGGCGGCGGCATCAAGAGCGACCTGAAGGTCGCGTTCCTACCCAAGCAGGTCAACAACCCGTACTTCGACACGTCCGACAACAAGGGCGGCAAGGTCGCGGTCGAGGAGTTCAAGGGCAAGTACAGCGAGACCGGCCCGTCCGAGGCCTCCCCCTCGGCCCAGGTCAGCTACATCAACACGCTGTCGCAGCAGGGCACGAACGTCATCGTCGTGTCGGCCAACGACAAGGACGCGATCTGCGGCGCGCTCAACGAGGCCCGCCAGGGCGGCGCCAAGGTCGTCACGTACGACTCGGACACTAACCCGTCCTGCCGCGACCTGTTCATCAACCAGGCAACCACGGACGGCATCGCCAAGTCGCAGATCAAACTGATCTCCGACGCGGTCGGCGCGGACGGCGGCGAGATCGCCATCCTGTCGGCCACGGCCAACGCGACCAACCAGAACGCCTGGATCGCCGCGATGAAGACCGAGCTGGCCAAGCCCGAGTACAGCAAGCTCAAGCTGGTCGACACCGTGTACGGCGACGACGACGACCAGAAGTCCTTCCAGGAGGCGCAGGGCCTGCTGGCCAAGCACCCCAACCTCAAGGGCATCATCTCGCCGACCACGGTCGGGGTGGCCGCGGCCGCCCGGTACCTGTCCGGCTCGACGTACAAGGGCAAGGTCCAGCTGACCGGTCTGGGCACCCCGAACCAGATGAAGCAGTTCGTCAAGGACGGCACGGTGAAGGCGTTCGCGCTGTGGAACCCGGCCGACCTCGGCTACCTGGCCGCCTACGCGGGCGCCGCGCTCGCCTCCGGCCTGATCACCGGCAAGCAGGGTGAGAAGTTCACCGCCGGCAAGCTCGGCGAGTACACCATTGGAGCAGACGCGACAGTGGTGCTCGGCGACCCGTTCACGTTCAACGCCGGCAACGTCGACCAGTTCAACTTCTGACCAGAGGAGGCCCACGATGTCGGAACTGTCCCCGCAGACCCGCGCCCGGGTGTCGGCGGTGCTGCGCACGCAGCGGATCGAGACGGCGTCGTGGGCCTTCGGCAACTCGGGTACGCGGTTCAAGGTCTTCCCGCAGGAGGGCGTGCCGCGCGACCCGTACGAGAAGATCGCCGACGCGGCGACCGTCCACCGGTTCACCGGGGTCGCCCCGACCGTCGCTCTGCACATCCCCTGGGACAAGGTCGAGGACTACGCCGACCTCGCGGCCAAGGCCCACGAGCACGGCATCGAGCTCGGCACGATCAACTCCAACGTGTTCCAGGACAACGACTACATGCTCGGCAGCGTCACCAACCCGGACCCGGGCATCCGGCGCAAGGCGATCGGGCACCTGCTGGAGTGCATCGAGGTCATGGACCGCACCGGGTCTCGCGACCTCAAGCTGTGGTTCTCCGACGGCACCAACTATCCGGGCCAGGACGACGTGCGCACCCGGCAGGACCGGATGGCCGCTGCCCTGAAGGAGACCTACGACCGGCTCGGCGACAACCAGCGGATGCTGCTCGAGTACAAGCTCTTCGAGCCGGCCTTCTACATGACCGACGTGCCCGACTGGGGCACGTCGCTGGTGCACTGCCTGGCGCTCGGCGACAAGGCCAAGGTCGTCATCGACACCGGCCACCACGCGCCGGGCACGAACATCGAGTTCATCGTCGCCATGCTGCTGCGGGCCGGCAAGCTCGGCGGCTTCGACTTCAACTCCCGCTTCTACGCCGACGACGACCTCATGGTCGGCGCCGCCGACCCGTTCCAGCTCTACCGGATCATGCACGAGATCGTGCAGGCCGACGCGGTCGCCGATGAGAGCATCGCCTTCATGCTCGACCAGTGCCACAACATCGAGCCGAAGATCCAGGCGGTGATCCGCTCGGTGCTCAACGTCCAGGAGGCGACGGCCAAGGCGCTGCTGGTCGACCGGGACGCGCTGCGGGCCGCCCAGGAGGCCGGCGACGTGCTGGCCGCCAACGAGGTGTTCATGGACGCCTACAACACCGACGTCCGCCCGCTGCTGCGCGAGGTCCGCGAGGACATGGGGCTCGATCCCGACCCGATCCGCGCGTACCAGCGATCCGGTTATCTCGAACAGATCCGCAAGGAGCGGGTCGGCGGCCAGCAAGCCGGCTGGGGTGCCTAAATGAACGAACTCATCGAACGGTCCAACCGGCTCGGCGCCGACCGGCGCAACACCAACTACGCCGGCGGCAACACGTCCGCCAAGGGCTCGGCGACCGACCCGGTCACCGGGCAGCCGGTCGAGCTGATCTGGGTCAAGGGCTCGGGCGGCGACCTCGCCACGCTCACCGAACAAGGGCTGGCCGTCCTGCGGCTCGACCGGCTGCGCGCCCTCGCGGATGTCTACCCGGGGGTCGAACGCGAGGACGAGATGGTCGCCGCGTTCGACTACTGCCTGCACGGCAAGGGTGGAGCCGCCCCATCGATCGACACGGCGATGCACGGCCTCGTCGACGCGGCCCACGTAGACCACCTGCACCCGGACGCCGGCATCGCGTTCGCGACCGCGGCCGACGGCGAAGCCCTGACCAAGGAGTGCTTCGGCGACCGGGTCGTCTGGGTGCCGTGGCGGCGCCCCGGCTTCCAGCTCGGGCTGGACATCGCCGCGGTGAAGGCGGCCAACCCCCGCGCGATCGGCGTCATCCTCGGCGGGCACGGCATCACGGCCTGGGGCGCGACGAGCGACGAGTGCGAGGCCAACTCCCTGGAGATCATCCGGACCGCACAGGCGTTCATCGACGAGCGCGGCGCAAAGGAGCCGTTCGGCAAGGTCGTCGTTGCCCCGAGCGAAACCCGCGCCGCCGCGCTCGCCCCGCTTCTGCGTGGACTTGCCTCCACCGACCGGCCCATGGTCGGCCACTTCACCGACGACCCCGTCGTCCTCGACTTCCTGGCCCGAGAGAAGCTGCACAGCCTGGCCGCGCTCGGCACCTCATGCCCGGACCACTTTCTGCGGACCAAGGTGCGTCCCCTGGTGCTCGACCCCGGTGGCGGCCCGGAAGAGCGCATCCGCGAGCTGCACACGGAATACCGGGCCGACTACGCCGCCTACTACGAGCGGCACGCCACCGCCGACTCGCCGCCGATGCGCGGCGCCGACCCGGCGATCATCCTCGTGCCCGGGGTCGGGATGTTCAGCTACGGCGCCACCAAGCAGACCGCCCGCGTCGCCGCCGAGTTCTACATCAACGCCATCAACGTGATGCGCGGCGCCGAGGCGATCTCGCGCTACCAGCCGATCGACGAGGCGGAGAAGTTCCGCATCGAGTACTGGGCGCTGGAAGAGGCCAAACTCGCCCGGCTGCCCAAGCCGAAGCCGCTCGCGACGCGGGTCGCCCTGGTGACCGGCGGCGGCTCCGGCATCGGCCGGGCGATCGCCCACCGGCTGGCCGCCGAGGGCGCCTGCGTGGTCGTGGCCGACCGCGACCCGGAGACCGCGGCGACCGTCGCCGCCGAGCTCGGCAGCCCCGATGTCGCCGTGCCGTGCACGGTCGACGTGACCGACGAGGACGGCGTCCGGGCCGCGCTCGACGCGACCGTCCTCGCGTTCGGCGGGGTCGACCTCGTGGTCAACAACGCCGGCCTGTCGGTGTCCAAGCCGCTGCTCGAGACGACCACGGCCGACTGGGATCGACAGCACAACGTGATGGCCCGCGGCTCGTTCCTGGTCGCCCGCGAAGCGGCCCGCGCGATGATCGCCCAGCGGATGGGCGGTGACATCGTCTACATCGTGAGCAAGAACGCGGTCTTCGCCGGGCCGAACAACGTCGCGTACGGCGCGACCAAGGCCGACCAGGCCCACCAGGTGCGGCTGCTGGCCGCCGAGCTCGGCGAGCACGGCATCCGGGTCAACGGGATCAACCCCGACGGCGTGGTCCGCGGCTCCGGCATCTTCGCCGGCGGCTGGGGCGCCAAACGGGCCGCGGTCTACGGCGTGCCGGAGGAGGACCTCGGCAAGTACTACGCGCAGCGCACGCTCCTCAAGCGGGAGGTGCTGCCCGAGCACGTGGCCGACGCCGTCGTCGCGCTGACCGCCGGCGACCTTTCGCTCACCACCGGCCTGCACGTGCCGGTTGACGCCGGTGTGGCGGCGGCGTTCCTGAGATGACGGTTTTCGCCGCGGTCGACCTCGGCGCCGCCAGCGGGCGGGTCATGCGCGCCGAGGTCACCGCCGACCGGCTCGAGCTGAGCGAGGTCGAACGGTTCGGCAACGTCCCCGTCCGGGTGGGCGGCACGCTGCACTGGGACGCGCTGCGGATCTTCCGCGGCGTCGTCGAGGGGCTGCGCGCGGCCGGACCGGTCGACTCGATCGGCATCGACTCGTGGGCCATCGACTACGGGCTGCTCGACGCCGACGGCCGGCTGCTCGGCAACCCGGTTCACTACCGCGACGAGCGGACCAACGGGGTCATGGAACGCGTGCTCTCGCAAGTACCAGTGGAAGATCTTTATGCGACGACGGGACTGCAGTTTCTTCCGTTCAACACAATCTTCCAGCTCATCGCGGCGCGGGATTCGGCGCAGCTGGCAGCGGCGTCGCGGCTGCTGCTCATCCCCGACCTGCTGGCCTACTGGCTCACCGGGTCGATCGGCGCCGAGCGCACGAACGCGTCCACGACGCAGCTGCTCGACGTGCGCACCGGCGAGTGGGCCGTCGAGCTGATGGACCGCGTCGGCATCCGCCGCGAGCTGTTCCCGCCGCTGCGCGAGCCGGGCTCGGCGATCGGCCCGCTGAAGCCGGACCTCGCCGGCTACGCCGCGGCGGTGACCGCGGTCGGCTCGCACGACACCGCGTCGGCCGTCGTCGGCGTGCCCGCCCGCAACGACCGATTTGCCTATATTTCGTGCGGCACGTGGTCACTTGTCGGCGTCGAACTGCCGGCGCCGGTGCTGACCGACGCCAGCCGCGCGGCCAACTTCACCAACGAGGCCGGCGTCGACGGCACGGTCCGCTACCTGCGCAACGTCATGGGCCTCTGGCTCCTGCAGGAGTGCCTGCGCGCATGGGATTCGCCGGATTTAGGGGTACTGCTTGAGCACGCCGAACAGGCGACCCCGTTTCGCGCCGTGGTCGACGCGGACGATCCGGTCTTCCTGCCGCCCGGCGACATGCCGGCGCGCATCGCCGAGGCCTGCCGCCGGCGCGGGCAGCGGCCGCCGGACGGGCCGGCCGAGACCGTGCGGTGCATCATGGACAGCCTCGCGCTGGCCCACCGAGCGGCCGTGCTCGACGCCATCCGGCTGTCCGGGCGGGCCGTCGACGTGGTCCACATCGTGGGTGGGGGCGCCCGAAATGGACTCCTGTGCCAGCTCACCGCCGACGCTTGCGGGCTGCCGGTCGAGGCCGGGCCGGCCGAGGCGACCGCGCTCGGCAACGTGCTCGTGCAGGCGCGCGCGCTCGGCGCGACCGGCCCGGATCTTCCGGCGCTGCGCGATCTCGTGCGACGGACGCACGAGGTGATCCGATACGAGCCGCGCGGTGATCCGCAGGCGTGGGCCGACGCGGCGGCGCTGATCCGCCCGTAATCTCGGTGGTCGCGCATCGAAGCCGCTCGTAATTTGGGCAATAATGCCGTCATCTGGCCGATGTGGCCGGCCGTCCTGGCGAGCGATTGTCGGATGGTCAGTTGCATCGGAGGGGGAAATACAGATGAACCGCATCGCCGTGGCCGTGCTGGGCAACGACCAGATCACCCGGGAGGGCGCCGTCTCGCGGCTGGCCAACTTCCAGGAGGTCGAGGTGCTGCCACCGGATCAGCACAAACGAGCCGACGTCATCCTTATACTGGCCGGCCAGCTGTCCGACGGCGTCTTGTCCACAATGGAACGCTGCGCGCGGGACAACGTCACCACCCGGCGGCCGAGCATCGTGCTGGTGGCCAACGAGTTCCGCGAGGACCGCGTGCTGCGCGCGATCAAGTTCGGCCTGGTCAGCCTGCTTTACCGGCAGGACAGCGGCTACGACCGCATCGTGCAGGCGATCCTGTCCGCCTACGCCGGGCGGGCCGAGCTGCCCAACTCGATGCTGCGCTACGTGCTCGACCAGCTCAAGGCGATCCAGAACAACGTGCTCGCGCCGCGCGGGCTCACCGTCGCCGGCCTGTCCGACCGCGAGGTCGACGTGTTCCGGCTGCTGGCCGAGGGCTTCGACACGGCCGAGGTGGCGCTCAAGCTCAATTACTCAGAGCGAACCGTCAAGAACGTCATCCACGGCGCGGTCACCCGGCTGAAGCTGCGCAACCGGACCCACGCGGTCGCCTACGCCCTCCGGTCGGGAGTGCTGTAGACGTTCGATTGACAACCGATCGACGTCACTTATGTTCGTTTCCGAATGAATTGTTCGGCCCTGACCCGGCGCTTCCTCGAACAACACGACCATCCGCTCCCGCCTGGCCACTGTCGGCAACGCCTTCTTGGCGGTACCGTACTGCGTCGGGATCTCCCTCCACGTGACGCTGCGGGCGGGAAGGGGTGCGGGTGTGCCGGTAACCGGACAGCGGTTGGTCCGCCGGGCTCTCGGCCGACGACTCACCAAATTGCGCACAGCCAGTGGCAAAAGTCGGCGCGAGGTGGCGGAGGCCAAGCTCGGCATCTCCGAGCCGACATTGCACCGCATCGAGACCGGCAAGGTGCCCGTCACCGTCGCCAACCTGCGTGCGCTCTGCTGGCTCTACGGTGCCGACGAGGCCATCACCAACGCGCTCGCCGAGCTCGCCCTCGGCACCTCGCAAGAGGAGTGGTGGGACGCCAACCCCGTGATCCCCGAGTGGTTCAAGCTCTACGTGGGGCTCGAGGCGAGCGCGACGCGGATCTCGTGCTACGACGGCGAGGTCGTGCCCGGCGAGTTCCAGACTGAGGCCTACGCCCGTGCGGTGTTCGGCGCCGAGCAGCCGCCGGACAGCGAGGTGGTGCAGCGCCAGGTGCGCTCGCGGATGCAGCGGCAGAAGACGCTCTTCGCCCGCCGACCCGCGCCGCATCTGGTGACGGTCCTCGGCGAGGGAGCGGTGACCCGGCCGGTTGGCGGGCCGGAGGTGCTCCAGGCGCAGATCGAGCATCTCCGCGCGCTGGCGCAGCAAGACAATGTGGAGATCCGGGTGCTGCCGTGGTCGGCCGGCGCGCACGCGGCGATGGCCGGCGCGTTTCGCATCATGGACTTCGACGATCCGGAAGACCCGGACGTGGTTTATCTCGAGTCACATGTCGGCGCCTTGTATCTCGAAGAAGAGGATGAGGTGTGCGAATACCGGCGCATCTTCGAGTTGGTGCACAAGGCGGCCGTGCCGGTGCAGGACTTCGACCCTAGTTCATAAGCAGGCGGTCGAATTCGCCCTTCTTGGCGCCGTCCAGGAACGAGTCCCACTCCTCGAGCGTGAAGCGGACGATGCCGGCGTCGGGCGCCTTGCTGTTGCGGACTTCGATGACGTCGGAGTGGCGGCGCGCCTCGACGCAGCTGCCACCGTTGCCGGTTGATCGGCTCGACATCATCCAACTGACGTCTTCGGACATTTGGGGTGCTCCTCAGAAAGACACGTGCTAAAGACAACTTCGACGCGTAAACTCAACCATCGCAGCGAGTGACGGTGTTGCTGACTGCGATGGCCTGAATAACGCGCTAACCCCCAGTTGACCAGGCAATTCTTGCGTTGACCCCGATCACTGTCTTTCACGAAGAAAATTCGTAGTACACAGCGTAA
>Ga0070683_100002691_pt1 | contig 14202 bp, 18 predicted proteins | sample KBSC713LmetaG_FD_64662 | JGI IMG/M metagenome (GOLD analysis project Ga0070683, IMG submission 64662) | Corn rhizosphere microbial communities from Kellogg Biological Station, Michigan, USA - KBS C7.1-3L metaG | ecosystem: Host-associated > Plants > Roots > Rhizosphere ...
AGGTGCGCCGGTTCTAGGTCGGAGGTCAGAGGGACGAGATTCGAGGGCGCTGCTCGTGCGAGCTGCGGATTCGGTCGGAGCCAACATCGCAGAAGCCTCGGGGCGTTGGCACCTGATCCTCGTGGCTCAGGAGCGAGGGCTGCTACCTGCGGGCGCGCACTTACCGGAAATCGGTCGCACCCTGAGCGGTCTGATCAAGAGGCGAGTCCGGGGCCTCTGACCTCTGACCTCCGACCTCCGACCTCGTATGCACCACCAGGACGGGCACCTGCGCCTCGTGCAGCACCTCGTGCGACACGCTGCCGAGCAGCGCCGCCGTCGCGCGCCCGCGGCCGCGTGAGCCGATCACGATCAGGTCGTGCTCGTACTCGCGCGCGACCTTGACGATCTCGTGCGCAGGGTGGCCGTGGCGCAGCAACGTGGTGATCGGGAGCTCCTTGGGCACGAGCTGCACCAGCTCGCGCAGCACCTTGCTGTGGTACTCAGGCAACTCGGCGGCAGCCGCCGCGCCGACCGCGCTCGTGCGCGCCATCGCGGGAGTCGGCGGGCACACGTGCAGGACGGTGAGTTTGGCGTTCGAGTCGAGTGCGAGCTCGACGGCGTCCGCCAGCGCCAGCTTCGACTCCTTCGAGCCGTCCACCGCCACGAGGATGTTGCGGTACATCGCTACGCCCCCGATCCGGCCGGAACCGGCTCGGCGGTGGCTCCCACGCCGGCCGCCGGCTTGCGCGGTACCGCGAAGGCCGACAGGAAGCTCACGAACAGCGCCCCCGCCGCGATCGCGAACCCGATCGTGAAGCCGCGCTCGGCCGGGACTCCGGATGCCTCGAGCGACGCGGAGATGATGCTCGCCACAACCTGGCCGCCGACCGCACCCCCGATCGTCCGCATGATCGTGTTCATCCCGGTGGCCACGCCGGTCTGACCGGGCGGTACCGCCTCCACGATCAGGTTGGCGAGCGCGGCGAAGGCGAGGCCGATTCCCGCGCCGAGGAAAGCGCTCGCGAGGTAGATCTCCCAGCGCTCCGTGTGGGCGGCGGACAGCAGGATGAAGCAGATCATCGTGAGGAGGGCCCCCGCCATCAGCGCCACCCGCGAGCCCACGCTGTGCGCGATGCGGCCGGCCAGCGGGCTCACCGCCAGCATGCCCAAGGTGGACGGCACGAGGAAGAGCCCCGCCTGGGTGACCGACGCGTTGAAGCCGTACCCCGCACCCGCCGGCGCCTCCACGAACTGCGGGATCGTGATGAACGAGCTGTACATCCCGAAGCCAAGCAGCGTGGCGGCGAGGTTGGTGGTCCACACGCCGCGCAGCCGCATCATCGCCATGTCCACGAGCGGCTCGCGAGCCCGCGATTCGACCATGACCCAGATCACGACGAGAACGAGCGACAGCAGGTAGAGACCGATCACTCGCGCGTCGGTCCAGCCCCATGTGGGGCCCTCGCTCGTGGCGATCAGCAAAGTGACGAGCCACGCGGTGAGCAGCCACGCCCCGCTCCAGTTCACGCGCCCGCCCGGCTTGAGCGGCGACTCCGGAACGAACAGGTGAGTGGCGACTATGGACGCCAGGATCGGGACGAGCGGCAGCCAGAACAGCCAGTGGTAGGAGAGGTGCTGCACGATCGGACCCGCGAGCACGATGCCCGCTCCGCCGCCCACGCCGAGCAGCGCGGACATGAAGCCGATGCCGCTCGCCACCTGCCGCGGCGGGAACTCGTCGCGGATGATGCCGAAGGCCAGCGGGAAGATCGCGCCGCCGGTGCCCTGGATCACGCGACCGACCACGAGCAGCGCGATGGAGTTGGCGAGCGCGGACACGAGCGTCCCCACGGCGAGGATGCCGAGCACGAAAAGCAGCGTGCGCTCCTTGCCGAACATGTCGCCGAGCCGGCCTGCGATCGGCGTGGCCACCGACGCGCTCAACAGGAAGACCGTGAACACCCACGTGACGTCGGTGGTGCTCGTGTGCAGATCGCGCTGGATCACGGGTAGCGCCGGCGCCACCAGCGACTGAAGCAGCGAATACGAGATCCCCGCGAGCGCGAGGACCGCGAAGGTCAGGCCGTAGTGCTGTCGCTGCGGGGCGCCGGTCACCGCGAGCCGTTCCTCCGCGTGGGCGAGAAGCCCTGGCTCACGATCCGCGTGACGAGTCGTTCGGCGTCACGCTCGTTCATCGTGCCCGCGGACAGCTCCTCGAGCGCCGCGAGCATGAGGCTGCGAATGGCGAGCGCCGCCCACGCCGGCGGCACACTGCGGGTGATCTCCCCGCGGCGCTGGCCGCGCTCCACGGCGGCCTCGAGCGCGGCCGAGATGCGCTCGCGCGGCTCGGGGTGCACCTCGCCCTCGGCGCGCCAGTTGCTGATGAAGCGGTAGCGGTCGCCCAGATCGATCACCGCGCGCACGATGCTCTCGATGCACTCGATCGACGAGCCGTGGTCGAGCGGGCAGGTCTCCACCGCGCTGATCGCCTCCTCGCGGGCCTGCGCCCTGATCGCGTCCATCAGGTCGTCGCGGCAGGGGAAGTGGCGGTAGAGCGTGGCGCGTCCCACGCCGGCGTGGAGCGCCACCTCGTTCATGCCCGCCGCCGGGTTGAGCGCGAATACGTGAATCGCCGACTTCACGATCTTGTCGATGTTGCGAGCGGCATCGACGCGCCGTACGATCTGAGACGCCATCGTCTCGCATAGTAGAGACCCGGTTGTCTCACATCAAGGTGGCCAACTGTTGATCCATCAACTAAACTCTGGTTGTGAGTACAAAGGCGAAAACCGGCCTGGATGGCGTAGCGCTCGATGCCTGGCGGGGCTTCCTGTTGAGCCACGCAGCCATCACGCGTGAGCTTGACGCCGACCTGGTCGCACGCCACGGTCTCACTTCTCGCGACTACGAGGTGCTGCTCTTCCTGGCCCAGGAGCCCGAGCGCCGGCTGGCGATGTCGGAGCTCGCGGAGCGCAGCATGCTCACGCGTTCGGGCGTCACGCGGCTGGTCGACGGGCTCTGCCGGATCGAGCTGGTCGAACGAGTGTCGTGCTCGGCCGACGCCCGCGTCTCGTACGCGCAGCTCACCGACGAGGGCTACAGGCGCCTCGTCGAAGCCGGCCGCACCCACGCCGAAGGCATCCGCAACTCCTTCCTCCGCCACTACTCGGAGGACGAGACGGCGCAACTGGCGGAGCTGCTCGGTCGTCTGCCGGGCGCTGGCGACGGACCCTCCTGCACGGTCGACGCCGAATAGCGCACAGCGGACAGCGGACAGCGGACAGCGGACAGCGGACAGAGCCTGGGCCCAAGCCTGTGCGCTGTCCCCTGTGCGCTGTCCGCTGAAATAGTTGACATCTCAACAATGTGTAGTACAGTAGTTGAGCCATCAACTACCCAAGGAACCCTTCCTCGATGAGCACCGCAACAGTCACGTCAATTCCACAGGGGACCTGGAACATCGACCCGTCGCACTCGAGCGTCGAGTTCAAGGTCAAGCACATGGGCATCGCCACCGTGCGCGGCCAGGCCACCAAGTTCGAGGGCGCCATCGAGTCAACCGGCGAGCAGGCCCGCCTCAAGCTCGCCGACCTGGTGGATACCGTCGAGCCGGCCGCTCTGGCCGCGTAGGGTTTGCGTTCGATGCCGCTTCCAGCCGAAACGCACATAGGTTCCGTCCATCTCACGGTCCGCGACCTCGACCAGCAGCGCTCGTTCTACGAGCGCGCGCTCGGCCTCGAGCTGCTGCAGAGCGAGGGACAGACCGTCCGGCTCGGCCCGCCGGGCGGCCCGGTGATCCTCGAGCTCACCGGCGACTCGGACGCCACTCGGCGCCCGCACGGCACCACCGGGCTCTTCCACTTCGCCGTGCTCGTTGCCACGCGCGCGGATCTCGGCCAGGCGCTGCGCCGCGTGGTGGAGGCGGGGTGGCGCTTCACGGGCGCGTCTGACCATCTCGTGAGCGAGGCGCTCTACCTCAACGACCCCGAGGGCAACGGCATCGAGATCTACCGCGACCGCTCGCGCGACGAGTGGCCGCGAAGCGACGAGGGCGTGATTCAGATGGCCACGCTGCCGCTTGACCTCGATGGGGTGCTCGGCGAGGTGGACGCGGCGCAGCCCATGCCGCCGCGGATGCCGGAGGGCACGTACATCGGCCACGTCCATCTTCAGGTGGCCAACCTGCATGACGCCGAGGCCTTCTACGCGGGCGCTCTCGGCTTCGACGTGATGGTGCGGACCTACCCGGGCGCGCTGTTCGTGTCAGCCGGCGGCTACCACCACCACATCGGGCTGAACACCTGGGAGAGCGCCGGCGGCTCGCCGCCGCCCGAGGGTTCGACGGGCCTGCGCTCGTTCGAGGTGGTGCTTCCCAGCACCGACGACGCCGACCGGGTGGCCGCTCAGGCGCGCTCCGCCGGCGCCGAGGTGAGCACCGGCGACGGCGCCGCGATCGTGCTCGACCCCTGGCGCGACGCGGTTCTACTCACCGCTTAGGCGAACCGGTAGACGGCGCTGCCCCGCGCCACCACCCGCTCGCCCGCCGGCTCGGTGACCGTCACCTCGCAGAAGCAGATGCTGCGTCCGCGCCGCACGGGCCTGCCGGTGGCGAGGAGGTCGCCGCCGCGGGCCGCGTCCACGTAGTCCACGGTCATCGACACGGTCGAGCCGGTGGCAGACTCGGGCGCCTCCGCGTCGTGAGCCCAGGCGGCGGCCATGGCCGTCGTGTCGATCAGCGTCGCGATCGCGCCGCCGTGGACGATGTCGCCCATCGTGGCGAGCTCGGGGCGATAGGGGAGGAGCAGCTCGGCGAGGTCGGGCTCGAGCGTCTTCAGCTCGATCCCGAGATGGCGCACTAGTGGCGACTGCGGAATGAAGCCGCGGATGATCTCGCGCCAGGTCACCGCTCGGAGAGGCTAGTGCCCTCCTCGACCATGCGCTTCGCGGCGCTAACGAGCCATTCCCGCACGAGTGCGATCTGCTTGTCACTCAAGCCGTCGTCCAGGGCGGCCTCCAGTGAGTCCACGACCGGGCGTGCCGAGTCGAGGCGCCGCTGTCCCTCGTCCGTGAGGCTCGCCTGCAAAATTCGCCCGTGGGTGGGGTGGGGCCGACGCTCGACGAGTCCGTCCCGCTCGAGTGTGACGAGGATGCCGTTCATCGCCTGCGGGGTGATGTTCGAGGCGCGCGCCAGCTCGGCGCCGGATACGCCCGGGTTGCGCGCGAGCACGCTCAGCACGCCGAACTGCACACCGCTCAGACCGTGGGCGCGGAGCCCGACGTCCATCGCGGCGCGGAGCTCGTGCCAGAGCTGGCGCACCAGGAAGCCGGTGCGGCCCTCGACGCCGCGGTAGCTCTCCCCGATGCGCGGAATGCTCATCGAAGCAAGAGTATCAAGGACTTGACAAGGAATCAGGGCCCTGTCAACATCGCAAGAACTTGATATCCCTCCACCCAAGGAGCTCGAGATGCCACGCAGCCGAACAAGCTCAGCGCCGCTGACCAAGGAGGAGAAGGACGCCCTGGTCGACTCTCACTTCCAGTCGGAGATCGCCGGCGACATCGACGCGATCGTCGACGGCTTCGTGCCTGGGGCCGAGCACGATGTGGCCGGTTGGCCGACCGGGCCGGTGCACGGCGGTGAGGCGATTGCGGCGTTCTACCGCGGCCTGCTGGCGGGTCTGCGACTGGGCCGCTTCGAGACGATCCGGCGCCGCTACGGCGACAATCACGTCGTGGATGATTCGATCCTGCATGCCACGGCGATCGGCGGGCCCGCTGACGGCCGTCAGGTGGCGGTCCGCATCCTTCACGTGTTCGACTTCAGCGACGGCCTGATCAGTCGCGAGAACGCGTGGCTCAACACGGCGGCGCTCCAGGAGCAGCTCGCGTGACCCGATGAACGAAGGCGACCGCATCGCGCGACACCGCGAGTGGATCGCCGGTCTCCTGGTCGTGCTGGGCGCGCCACAAGCGGCCATCGGTCTATGGGCGCTGCTCGCGCCGCACAGCTTCTGGGCCGACTTCGGCCTCGGCGGCAAAGGCTGGGTGGAGACCCTCGGCGCCTACGACGAGCACCTCGTGCGCGACGTGGGCACGCTGTTCCTCGGCCTCGGGGTGCTCCTGATCGTCGCGGCAATCCGCGGGCAGCGAAGCCTCAGCGCGGTCGCGGCCGTGGTGTGGCTGATCTACGCGCTCCCGCACACGCTCTGGCACTACTTCAACCTCGGCCCGTACTCGGCCCGCGACGCCGTGGCCAACATCATCGTCTTGGGCTGGCAGGTCGCGGGCGGCGTGATCGTGCTGGTGCTGCTGCGCGACCGAGAGCCGGCGCGCGCACGCCCCAACTAGCTGTCCAGCACCTTGCTGAAGCGGCGTTCGGCGGCGCTCGTCATCTTCAGCTTGAAGGCGGCCAGGAGCGCGTCTGAGGCGAGCGGCCGCAGGCGCTCCAGGGCGTCGCGCTTACGAGCCCAGTCGGCGGGGTCGTGCGCGCCGTCCGCGGGCAGCGGCCCGAGCACGTCATCCACGAACACGCGCACGAAGGCGTCCGCCACCGACGATGCGTGCCTCAGCACGCGGTCGGCCACGGCGAGCACGTGGTCGATCGGCACGCCCTGGCGGATCAGCTCCTCTCCCGCGCGGAAGAGGGTGGGGCTCGGCACCTCGTAACGGTCATCGCCGAGCGGCCTGATCAGTCCGAGCTTGACCGCCTTGCGCGCCACCTTGTCGTCGTAGGGCCCGCCCAGCCGCTCGTCGAGCTCCTCCTGCGTGATGTACTCGGGCTCCTCGTCGCCGAACGGCGTGAGCACCGCGCGCTTGAACCCGAGCGCCTCCTCGACGGCGCCGCTCGAGCCCTCGATCAGGCGCTCGATGGCCTTGAGGTTGAAGCCCTCGGCCTGCATCTCCTGGATGAGCTTGATCCGGGCGAGGTGCTCGTCGGCGTAGTAGCCGGTACGAGCCTCGACCACGGGCGGCGGCAGCAGCCCGCGCGACTGGTGCGCGCGGATGTTGCGGACGGTCATGCCCGTGCGCTGCGCGAGCTGATCGATCGTCAGTCGCGTGGCTCCATTCGCTTGCGACGCCATCACAGCCATAGTAGGAAGTTTGAAGTTACATGAAACGGTGTAACACTGACAAGTGGCAAGGGTACAGACCTGACCATGGCGACCAAGACGAAGAAACCTCGAATCCGCCGGGAGCAGATCGAGCTCCACGGGCATGAAGTGAGCTACCGGATCGCGGGCGAGGGCCCTGTGATCCTGTTGATCCACGGCATCGCGGGACGCTCGGAGCAGTGGCTTGACTCGATGTCGGTTCTGGCCGACTCGCACACCGTGATCGCGCCCGATCTGCTCGGCCACGGCCGCAGCGCCAAGCCGCGCGGCGATTACTCACTCGGCGCTTACGCCGCCGGCCTGCGGGACCTCCTCGTGGCGCTCGACTGCAGCAAGGCCACCGTGGTGGGCCACTCGCTGGGGGGCGGCATCGCCCTTCAGTTCAGCTACCAGTTCCCGGAGCGCAGCGCGCGGCTCGTGCTCGTGTCGAGCGGCGGCCTGGGACGCGAGGTGCACCCGCTCCTGCGCGCGGCCACTCTGCCGGGCTCGGAGCTGGTCCTGCCGCTCATCTCCAACGACACCGTGCGCGGTGCCGGCACAGCCGTCTCACAGCTGGTGGGCCGCCTGGGCTTCCGGGCGGGACCCGACATCGCCGAGTTCGCGCGCGGCTACGGCTCGCTGTCCGACGGCGATGCTCGACAGGCGTTTCTGCACACGCTGCGCGCGGTGATCGATCACGGCGGCCAGCGGGTGAATGCGTCGGACCGGCTCTACCTCGCCGAGGACATGCCCACGCTGATCGTGTGGGGCAGGCGCGACCCGATCATCCCGGTCCAGCACGCCGGAGTGGCACACCGCGGGATGCCGGGAAGCCGCCTGGAGGTCTTCGACGACGCGGGTCACTTCCCGCAGCTGGACGAGCCGCTCCGCTTCGCGCGCACGCTCGCCGACTTCATCGATTCCACGGAGCCCGCCGACGTGGACGCCGACGCGATGCGCAAGCGGCTCGTGTAGCTCTCAGCGCTTCGTGACGGTGCCGCCCCTCGCGTTCATCACGTACCACCTGGCGCCGAAGTTGTTGGAGCCCTGACCATTCGCCTGGCCCGGCCTGCCGTCGCCCGCGTAGGCGTAGAGCGGGTGGCCGTTGAAGGTCACCTGGAGCTTGCCGTTCTTGCGCTTGGTGGTGCCGAGCTTGGATGAGCGCACGCCGGAGCCGGCCTTGGGCTTGCCGGTGGTGAGCGCCGGCGGCCAGAACTTCGCGCACTGGCCGTAGCAGGAGCTCTTTCCGTGCTTGTCCTTCTGGAAGAGGTAGAGGGTTTGACCGTGCCCGTTGACGACGACCTTGCCGAGCTTCCCAACCCTCTTGAGCTGGATCGTGGCGACCTTGGCACTGCGCACGCTCGCGCTCGCACCGACCACGAGGGCGAGCGCCATTCCCGGCACCAACGCGAGGACGAGCAGACGCTTCATGGAGCTTCCTTTCGGTCGAGTCGAGCTGCCATCAGGAGAAACGCCCGCGCACCCAAGATCCTTCCTCGGAACTGGCGCACTCGCCCACGCCGGCTGGAATACTCGGCCTCCGTCCACGCGGCATGGCAGGTGCCGCGGACCTATTAGCACCGTGAACAGGGAGGGTTCATGCATAGATCGCTTCGCGCGATATTCCTCGGCGCAGCAGGAGTAGCCGCGCTCGTCCTACCGGCCTCAGCCGGCGCCGTGACAACGGCTCAGCAACTCGGCTTGGCGCCGATCCTCACATCCGGATCGACCGACCTCGGCGCGCTGCCGGCGCGTTCGCTGAACGTGACCGTGGTGCTGGCGCCGCGGAACAAGGCCGCGCTCGATCAGGTCGTGGCCAGTCACCAGAGGATCTCCTCGGCCACCTTCAACTCGACTTACGCGCCCGCCACCTCGACGGTGAGCGCCGTGCGCAGCTGGGCTTCCGCCAACGGGTTGAGCGTGAGCTCGGTGTCGGCCAACCGCACCCTGGTGCGGCTGAGCGGCTCGTCCAGCGCGTTCGGCAAGGCGCTCGGCGTGACGTTCGAGCGCTACAAGGCGTCGAACGGCTCGAGCTACTACACGCCCAACGGCTCGGCGCATCTGCCCAGCAGCTTCTCCGGCGATGTGGCCGGCGTGGTGGGGCTCTCGAGCATCGGTCGTCTGAGCCTGCCGCCCAAGCGCACCCCGGCCAATTCCACTCAAGCCACCGGCGGGATCAACTACCCGGCCGAGTACGGGCCGCAGGACTTCTGGTCGCTCTACAACGCGCCCAGCTCGGCCACCGGCTCCGGCCAGCAGGTGGCGGTGATCGCGGAGGGCGACCTCGCGATCCCCAAGCAGGACCTCGTGAAGTTCGAGCAGCAGTTCGGGCTGCCGCAGGTGCCTGTGACCCAGACCACGGTGGGCACGCCGTCCACCGACACCTCGGGCAACGACGAGTGGGACCTCGACACGCAGTACTCGACCGGCTTCGCGCCGGACGTGACGGGGCTGCACCTGTACGTGGGCGCCTCGCTGTCGAACGACGACATCCTGGCGACGATCAACCGCTGGGTCACCGACAACTCGGTCAAGCAGGCGAGCTTCTCGGCAGGCGAGTGCGAGCTGCTGGCGCAGGTGGCCGGCTTCCAGACGTCGCTCGACACGGTGCTCGAGCAGGCTGCCGCGCAGGGCCAGACGCTGTTCACCTCGAGCGGCGACACGGGCTCGTTCTGCCCGGCTGTGATCGGCGTGAACGGAGTGCCGGCGGGCCTGCCCGGGACGAGCTACCCGGCGGCCTCGCCGTTCGCGATGGGCGTGGGTGGCACCACGGTGCTCGGCTCCGGGCCGACCGAGATCGCGTGGTACGCGGGTGGCGGCGGCATCACGTTCTTCGAGAACGTGCCCGCCTACCAGTCGAGCGCCGGGGGCAGCTTCACCGGCGTTGACCGCGGCGTGCCGGACGTCGCCTTGGACGCCGATCCCAACTCGGGCTACCGGGTGATCGTGAACGGCACCGAGGAGGTCATCGGCGGCACGAGCGCGAGCGCTCCGTCGTGGCAGGGCATCTGGGCGCGAGCCCAGGGCGCGCACGGCGGCTCGCTCGGCTTCGCGGGACCGGTGCTCTACGACACGGTGCCGGCGTCGGCGTTCAACGACATCACCCTGGGGACGATCGGGTTCTACGTCGCCACGCCGGGGTGGGATTACACGACGGGGCGTGGGACGCCGAATATCTCCGCCGTCGTTAGTGGCGCTTAGGCGCTGAAGGCAGCAATAAGGGCTCCACGTTCGGGATTTGGAGGGCTCACAGCCCTTCAAGTCCCGACTGTGGCCGCCTCTACACGAACACCGCGGTCTCGGGTTCGCCGCCGTTGCGGCGCACGCCGCGGTGCATCACCGTCGTATTCGCCGGCATCGCCACCCCGCCCGCCGCATCGACCGCGATCAGGCCGGCGTCGCCGCGCAGCGGGCCGATCCGCTCGCGCAGCGCGTGGGCACACGCGGCATCGAGCGCCAATCCACTGAGCCTCATCAAGGCGGCCACCTCCGCCGCGAGCCCGGCGCGGATGATCACCTCGCCGTCGCCGGTGGCCGAGACCGCGCACACCCCATCCTCGGCGTAGGTGCCCGCTCCGATCAGCGGCGAGTCGCCCACGCGGCCGGGCAACTGGCCGCGCACGCCCCCGGTGGAGGTGGCGGCCGCAAGGTGGCCGTCCGCGTCCAGGGCGACCGCTCCCACCGTCCCCTTCGACGCCATCCAGCGTTCGCGCTGACGATCGGTGATGAACCAGTCGGCAGGACACTCCTCCAGCGACTGTGACGCCGCCAGGCGCTCGGCCCCCTCGCCCGCGAGCATCACGTGCCGGGTCTCCTCCATCACCACGCGCGCGAGAGCGACCGGGTGGCGCACTCCGGTCACGGCCGCCACCGCGCCCGCGCGAAGGTCCGCTCCCGACATGATGGAGGCGTCCATCTCCACCGTGCCTTCGGTGGTCAGAACCGAACCACGACCCGCGTTCAGCAGCGGGCAGTCCTCGAGCGATTCCACCGCCGCCTGCACCGCATCCAGCGCCGACCCACCAGCCTCGAGCACGTCGGAGCCGAAAGCCAGAGCCTCCTCCACCGCGCGGTGATAGGCAGCCTCGTCGCGCACGACTCCCGCCGCCGGATTCCCGCAGCCCCCGTGCACGGCGATGACCCTGTCCGCCACGAACCGGCAACCTACCGGGCCGTGACACGGCTCGTCCTCTGGGACATCGACGGCACGCTGGTGGATTCCGCCGGCCTCGGGCGCGACGCGTTCCTCGAAGCATTCGAGCAGGTGACCGGCCATCAGCCCACACAGCTCGTGCCGTTCGCCGGCCGCACCGACATGGAGATTGCGCTCGACCTGCTCGAGACCGCCGGCATCGATCACAGCGAACAGCTGCTCAGCGAGTTCGAGGGCGCGTTGGCGAAGTCGATGGCGAAGCTTGCCGGACAAGTCCGGGAGCTCGGCCACCCAATGCCCGGCGTGCGCGCCTCACTCGAGCGGCTGCGCCGGGAACCCGGCGTCACCCAGTCGCTCCTCACCGGCAACATCGAGCCCAACGCCGAGCTCAAGCTCGCGGCGTTCGACCTCCACACGCTGATCGACATGGAGATCGGCGCGTACGGATCGGACCACCGCCGCCGCGGCGAGCTCGTGGCGGTTGCGCGGCGCAAGGCGCTCGACCGGAGAGGCCTCAGCTTCCAGCCCGAGCAGATCGTCCTGGTCGGAGACACGCCGCTCGATGTGGCGGCCGCGATCGAAGGAGGGGCGCGTGCCGTGGGCGTGGCCACGGGTCCCTACGACCAAGCCGAGCTGGGGCACGCCGGCGCCGACGTCGTGCTGCCCGACCTGAGCGACCTCGACTCAGTGCTCCAAGCCGTGCTCGGTTAGGCACCAGCGCTCGATGTCGGGCCAGGGGCCGTAGCCCGCGTCCGCGTTGAGGTGCCCGCCGCCGGCGACCACGTGCACCGGCAGCTCGAGCGGCTCGCCGTACAGGCGCTCGGCGCCCTCCACGCAGTACGGATCGTCATCCGAGGCGACGATCAGGGTCGAGCCGGCGGCACGCGCAGCCGCGGCCGGTTCCACCGCCAGCGGGAAGAAGCCCTCGACTCCCGGCAGCTGCGCGGAGGGGCTCGGCGGTGAGACCAAGAGCGCTCGTTCCGCATGCGCGCCAACCGCACCGGCGTGCGCGTACTGGAGCCAGAGCACGCACGCCAGCGAGTGGCAGACCACGACTGGCGCATCCGGCTGCCGGGTCAGCTCGTGCTCGAGCGCCTCGAGCCAGCGGTCGAGGCGCGGGGTGTCCGGCTCCGGCAGCTCCGGATAGCTCACGGACTCGCCGTGCGAGCGCAGGCGGTCGACGAGCCAGGTCTGCCAGTGACCGGGACCCGAGCCCTGCCAGCCGTGCAGCACGAGGAAGCCCATGAAGACGCATCTATACCCATAAAAACCTCACTCCCGCCGGGGGGGAGGCGGGAGTGAGGGAGGGGGAGTCGTTCTAAAAGGGCGCTAGGGGTAGCAGCGCAAAGCGGCGGCTGCAAAGACTGAGGGTCCAGCCCATCCTGGGGCCATCGGATTGGCTCGAGTCTGGCGGCCGTGCATGGCGAGCAGATTCGCAGCCTGGCGCCCTTCTACAAATGCGGCTGCCTGGCATCTGGCGGTGTGGCATGCCACAACCCTTGAGGTGCGGGTAACCGCACGGCCGCTGGCCCCATTCGGGGCTGGCGTGACCCCTCTGCTCAGACGAGCCGCGCGGGCGGTCCAGGTTCCGCCACCAATGCGTCTTCCGGCAGCCGTGCGCCAGGCCGGAAAAGGCCCAGCACCGCCCCGCCGAAGCCGCCGCCGACGATCCGCGCGCCCACCGCGCCGGCGTCCGCCATCGCGGCCACCGTGCGCTCCACCTCCGGCGTGGAAACCTCGTAGAGATCCCGCAGCCCGGCATGCGACGCGTCGAGCAGCCGGCCGAGCTCAAATAGGTCGCCGCGGGTGAGCGCCGCCACAGCCGTGTCCACGCGCGCGTTCTCCTCGAGCACGTAGCGCACACGGCGGTCGAGCGGCTCGGGCAGCCGCGCCACGTCAGCCTCCACCGCCTCGCGCAGCGACTCGATCCCGAGCAGCTCGCACGCCCGCTCGCACTCCTCGCGCCGGTCTATGTAGCCGGAGGTGGCGTTGTCGTGCGTCACGCCGCTGTCGAGCGTGGCCAGGGTCCAGTCGCCGAGGTCGAGCGGCACGTGGGAGAGCTCGAGCGTCTGGAAGTCGATCCTCAGCGCCTCGCCCTCGCGCGCGAACAGCACGGCCAGCTGGTCGAGAAGTCCCGTGGGCGAGCCGACCCACTCGTTCTCCACGCGCGCGCACAGACGCGCCAGCTCGAGTCCGCCCATGTCGCGCCCCTCGAGCCCCAGCAGCGCAAGCGCGAGCGCCGCGCTCAGCGCCGCCGACGACGACAGCCCGGCGCCGTGCGGAAGGTCGCCTTGGATCTCGAGCCGCGCGCCGGACGTCACGCCCAACTCCGCCACGATGCCCCGCGCGAACGCCTTCCAGCCGGTCTCGCGCGCCGGATTCGCGTACGCAAACTCGTCGCTCTCGCCGAGGTCGAGCGCCTCCACCGCCACGCTGTCGCCGCCCACGGCCTCCGCAGTGACCGTCACGCCGCGAGCTATCGCAAACGGCAACGCGAGGCCGCCGTTGTAGTCGGTGTGCTCCCCAATCAGGTTCACACGGCCCGGGCCACGGGCCTCCACACGGGTCGCGCTTTCGGCGATACCGGGGTACGTTCTCACAACCGCTATGGAGCTGAGGGCACACAAGGTGTCCCTCGTGCTCGCTGAGACGTTCACGATCTCGCGCCAGTCGCGCGACGTGGAAGAGATCGTGCACGTCGAGCTCGAGCACGACGGGATCGTCGGCTACGGAGAGGGAGCTCCCGTGGACTACTGGGGCGAGACCCAGGACTCCATGCTGGCGTTCCTCGAGCAGGAGGCGCCCGCCCTGATCGGTGGCGACCCCTATGCGCGCGAGTACATCGGCCGCCGCCTGGCGATGCGACCGGGCGAGCAGGGGGCCAAGATGGCGATCGACAGCGCGCTCCACGACTGGGTCGGCAAGCGCCTCGGCGAGCCGAGCTGGCGTGTGTTCGGCCTCTCGCCCACCAGCCCG
>Ga0070683_100002692_pt1 | contig 14199 bp, 15 predicted proteins | sample KBSC713LmetaG_FD_64662 | JGI IMG/M metagenome (GOLD analysis project Ga0070683, IMG submission 64662) | Corn rhizosphere microbial communities from Kellogg Biological Station, Michigan, USA - KBS C7.1-3L metaG | ecosystem: Host-associated > Plants > Roots > Rhizosphere ...
CTAGCCACCGCCGCTGCGGTCTGGCTGGCGTACCGTCAGTTTTCCAAGACTCAGCGCTCGCTGCTCGACACGGAGCACCGCAACGAGGCCCTTCGGGTGACCGCGTGGGCGACGTGGCGGCCGGATGCACACCCACGAGAATCTCGAGATCGAACGAGTGGACGGCTGACCGGCTTCCTCGGACGTAGGGTCTTACCGTGGCCTGCTGACCCGCGCTTCCTGCGGGTATCGAATAGATCCAACAGCGCCGTGTTTGATTGGCGAGTGTTCGTCCTTCCCAGCCGGGGATGGGACACGTACGTGCGATGCTCGGCCCGGCTAGGTCCGTTGCACCCTGATGAGGTCCGCGCCGTGCCGCTGGGCACACGGATCCCAGATGTAATCTACCGTTTCATGCCGGCAAAGGACGCCAGCGATACACCAGGACCTCCGCGCTTCGTCGTGCTCAACTTCAACGACGCCTGGGGTAATGGGTGGATCCGGACCAATGGCGATCTTCAACAGATCCCCCGGGACAGCCGCTTTTTGCCTTTGCTGGTGCATTTGCGCAACCCCGCCATGGACTGGGCAGGAACGCTGGACGAGGCAGACTGGGCCGCCTTCCGCGAAGCAGTGAAGTCGAAAGACCTTCCTGAACGGCTATCAGACCTGTGCCATGATCCGGATCTGCCATGGCTAACGTACGCCCGGATCGAGGCGCACCATCGGGGGATTCAGGCGATGCGGCTGCGACGGCTCGGTACGTCCAGGTACACCTACGAACGTCGGGCGATCGTACGGAAAGTGTCGAGATTAAAGGCATACCGCAAAGTACGAAGGTTCTTTCAGACGGCTTCGCGGTCCCTCCTCACAGAGGTCCTTTATATAGACGGCGGCTGAGGCCGGCCACAGACCGGCGTACGAGCATCCGGAGCCGCGTCCGAAATTCCATGGTCGGCGCCGAGCCGTCGCTGCATCGTCGCCCCGGACCATGACCCAGGCCAGGGAAGTGAGAACCGTGAGCAACGTCGTTGTTCCATCGTGGGTGCTCCCCGGTTCCGTCACGGGTTTGCGGCCTGATAGCCGCCCGGGAGCGCCGTCCTTCCTTGTGAGAGAGGTACTCGTGACCGACCTGAACCCGGCCGACCTGCGCCTGGTCTCGCACACCATGTCCGACAGCGTCACGACGCGCGAGCTCGTGCTCGGCGACGTGACGTAGAGCAGCGATCTGCCGGCGGCAGATGAGGATGCTGCCGATGAATGATGGTCTCGGCAGCTCCCTCGTTCTGGCGACCACCGGCGAGTCCGCCACCTTGCTCCGCGGCATGATCGTTAACGACACCAGCCGGGCCTTGAAAAGTCGCCACAAGTCCAGGAGTCTCAACCAATGCGCTGGTTGAAGCGTCGCCCAGAGCGGAGCGTCCTTCCTTCCGAGAACGGGCTTTTCGAGCTTGCAGGACGGCAAGCCGATCTTCCATTGCGAGAGGTAGCCATATACTTCAGGGACCTCGTCTCCGCTGACATGGACTGGGCTGATTCACGGAAGACCAGGTTCCGCCGAAGCGCATCCCGGGTCAGGCTCGGTTCGCTGATCCTGGCCGCGCTGTCGACCGTTGTCCTGGGCATTGAGGTGATTCCCGGCCGTAGTTGGATCGCGTTGCCCATAGTGGCGTCCGTAACGGTGCTGGGCTCGCTGGAGGCGTTCTTCAACTGGCGGTCGCGGTGGGTACTCATGGAGGAGACGCAATACCGGCTGAACCGACTGCGAGATGAGATCGACTACTACCTAACCGTCACACCGTCAGACGCCGTTGACCGCGGAATGCTTGATCGATTCTTTTCCGACCAGCAGCGCATCTGGAGCGACGTAAGTCGCCGCTGGATCGAGTTTCGCGCACTGGATACAGTGAAGCCAAGCGCACCGCCGAGTTCCAATCTGTAGGACCGACGATGCCACAGGTCATGACGATAGGGCTGCGCACATCCGCACAGCCGAGCACCCTCGGCTTGCCGCCGTTCTGTCCACACCGCGTGACGAGGGATCAGCGGAAGACGTGTACGTCGTAAGCAACCGCATGTGGCCGTCAGAACGCTATTGGTGACGCTCGCAGAATGACCTCAGCCGCCAGACTGGAGGACGCGATGGACTCATGCTGCGATCTTGGCTCACTGACCGCCGTAGCTCAGGGAGCTGCGCCCGTTCAGGCAAGCTCTGGATCATCGGCAAAGGTAACGTTGCGCATCTCCCGGAAGGCGGCGGCAGCGTGCGTCGCGGAGGCCGGGCGGCAGAAGCGCGTCATGCCGATCGGGCTTACCGACCCGCACCGGACTTCGATAAGGTCCAGGCTATGACGCCGGTTCAGCAAGCGATCCTCGTTGATACGTCGACCCTGACGGACCTCCGCCTACACGATCCTGATCGTCGGCCGCACCTTAATCATCGCGGTGCGGCCGCAGTCGAGGCGCTCGTACTCTTCGACAAGATCTACCTGGACGGCCGTACCGTCAACATCGAACTGCCTAAATTTCGATGGCTGGATGAACTCGACCAGGGCTTCGTCACGACCAACAACTCCTACGAGGAGGTTCAGGCGACCTACCACCGCGGCATGCAGCTCGCCACGCACATCGCGGCCACTCGGTCAACTGCCGACTTCCTCCAGACCTCGACCTCGCCGATCGAATTGGAGGGATTGTCACGCTATACGAGCAACGATCGGCAGGTGTGGAGTGACCTCCGTGGCTACTGGCGTTGTGGTTCTTACATCGCGGACGCGATGGCGAGGTGAAGCGCCGGGATGCGCGGCCCGGTCGGCGGCGTCGCTACGTGGCGCACGAGATGTCCCACGATACCGAAGTCTTTATCGAATCGTCTAATGCGTGACCTGCATATGGACCAACCGAGTGGCGGCATCCTTCTCGCTCGCACGTGCTACTACCTCGCATTACAGGAGCAACTCGGGTCCTTGCTCCTTCTCCACCCCACCAAGGGCTACGCCGCCCCGTCTAGCTACGGATACGCAAGTCGAATCCTGGATGTCTTCGACGATCGGGTCCGTAACGCTTATCAGCAACGGTACGAGCAATGGTTGGGTCAGCCAGCGCAAGAACTGTCGACGCCGCTGCTTGCTGGTTACGTCATGAGAGAATCGGATCGTCGCGGGTGGAGCGTAGGACGAACGATTTCATGGCTTCGAACCACGGCCGAAGTCGGCCAGTTCCGGCAGGGTATGGCCGAACTCATGGCGCGGGTCGATGCCCAGGACCACGTCGGCATCGACGAGATACTGTCTGAGCTCGAACGCGCAGCCGAACTCTGGTCCGACCAAATCGGTGCGAAGCTCCCCCGTCGCACGGTCGCGCTCCAGCCCGCCATCCCATTCGTCTCGCCCACAATCAACATGCCGGTGCCAGACCTCAAGCCCACGCCGGGCAAGAAGCTCCTGGTGCTGGTCGACCGTTTGCTCCGCTAATCGCTGACCTGCACGGACGGTTATCACTCCGCGCGTGGCAACACGAGACCCGAAGCCGAGCGTCTTGTGGGCGCTTGTCCAAGTCAGCGCTAACGACGGCGTTGTGCTTGACCCGTTCGCCAGGAGGCACGACCGGCACCGCCGCGTCGCTTGTGACCGCCGTCTGGGCGACTCGCGTTCACCAGGTCACCCAGTTGAACGTCGAAGCGTGGTGGATCCCGGGCGCGCCGATGTCGTGGAGGTGACGCAGCCCTTCGTGCGCGGCCGGCCGCACCATCCACAGGACGGCGGCGTTCCCGAGGGAGGCCGGACGGCGCAGCGGCTCCACTGCGGTTCGCTGATCTCGCTCACGAGGGCGGCGAACCGGTCAGCGTTCCGTTCGAGGTCCAGCAGTACGGCGGCCAGCGGTTGCTGGTGGTAGGCGCGCTGTGCGGCGCGCTCGTCGTTGCGCATCGGCTCGAGCGTGGGCTCGTGCTCGGTCAGCGTGCGGCGAACCCGGGTCTCGTAGACGTCGTAGACGTTGCGGACATGGCAGGTGTACTCCAGCGCCGACCACACCGCGGACGCGGGCCTCCGACGCAGGACGTCGACGGGCAGGTGTTGCAGCCGGCGGCGGTACTGCGCGGGATGGCTGCGGATCAGCCCGAGGGCCGCCGATGGGGTCAGGTCGCCGTATCGCAGACCGCACGATTCGCAGTGGTGGTCCTTCTCCGGCAAAGGCGGGAGCGTCATCGCACCACCACGCCGCGCAGTCGCCCTGTCAACGTACCGGCCGGCCCGCTGGAGGCACGGGTGGCCCGGCGACAAGACGCTGAACGTCCTTCCGACCTGACCACCTGGATATCGGCGGACCTCCAGGAACTCCTTACCTGATCTGGCACTCATTGTCCCTTGTGGAGTGTCACTGTCGCTGTTGGATTCACAGCAGGTGCGCAGCCGCGACGGCATCGACGCTGCCTGTACTCGACTGAGGAGATGAGCGCGGTGCCGGGACACCCTGGCCCCCGACGACCTACGACCCGCCTTGCAGCGGCCACGACCCGACCTAGGCAGGTCCATTGTAGACGGACAGGACGGTGCCGTACCCCGCGAATCTGGCAGGACTGGAGCACCCGCATCGGTTCGCCGACCCGACCGGCCAGCCGCATCGCCACCACGGATAGACGCAGTACATGTGGATGTTGTGATGTGCCCGTCCGCCGCCGGCCTGCGGTCGCTTGTGCCTGCATGACGCCCGATCTCCGATGCCTCGGGCAGACCCGCCAGACCCCGGCGAGCGGGACCATCGGCGCGAGTGCGGTGATCGCGCCAGAGTCCCAGCCCGGGGGGACCTTCGGCCCTGTCAGGGACCCGCTCGTTCCACCATTGTGGCGCTGGAGGTAGTGACCGCTTGTCCAAATTGGTTGCCGTGACGGGCTGGCCGGCGTCCACCGCCGGTGGGCTGGAGATGTGTGTCCGGGGTGTGGTCGGGGACGAGGTACAGGACTGCGCCCGGGCGATGATCGGTGCGGTGCTCGCTCATCGTCGGGTTCCTGCGTCGGCGGCGCGGGTGCGTCTGTCGGGCGGAAACTGTGGGGGCGGCCCGCTGCTGGTGCAGGTGAACCTGCGGGTGTGCGGGGCGCCGGCGCGGATCCAGGTGCCCGGGCGGGATCCCGCGATGGCGATCGCCGCCGCGGCGGACCGGCTGCACCGGCAGATCCAACGGTTGACGACGGCTTGGGAGCCGTGGCCGTGGCCGGATCCCCAGCGGCGGGCGCTGTCGGCCCCGGGCGGTGGGCAGATCGTCCGGCGCAAGTCGCACCGGCTGCACGTCGGCGCCCCGTGCCAGGCGGCCGCGGTCCTGAACGCGATGGACTACGACGTGTACCTCTTCACCGACGCCGAGACCGGGCAGGATGCGGTGGTGTACCGGTCCGGTCCGACCGGGCTGCGGCTGACACGGCAACGCAGCATGCGCCCACCCTCGACGCCGACGGCCCCGCCGCTGACGGTGAACTCCCGCAAGGTCCCGACCCTGAGCGCCGCGCAGGCGGCCGACCAGCTGGCCGAGGGCTGGCTGCCGTTCGTGTTCTACACCGACAACCACACCGGCCGGGGCAACCTGCTGTACCGCCGCTACGACGGCAACCTCGGCCTGGTCAGCCCCGTCGACGGCGGTCGGGGTGGTGGCGGTGGTGTGTGACGCGTCCGTACGCCGGCAGGTGATGTCCGGTCCCGTGCTACCGGCCCGTGCCCTGGTCGAACTGGACCCGGCCGAGGCCCTGGAACTGTTGGCTAGCGTCAGGTACGGCCGGATCGTGTTCACCCGCCATGCGCTGCCCGCGATCCGGCCGGTCAACCACCTCGTCGACAACGGTGAGGTGATCATCCGTACCCGGCTGTCCGGGAAGATCACCGAGGCGGTCGGCGCGAACACGGACAGCACCGGCACCGTGGTCGCGTACGAGGCCGACCTGATCGATCCGGTCCAGCGGCTGGGCTGGAGCGTGACGGTCACCGGCCGGGCCCGGCCCATCACCGACGCGACCCGCATCGCCCGGTACGAGCAGGCACTCCTGCCCTGGGTCGACCCGGTCATGGACACCGTGATCGGGATACGGGCCGACATCGTTACCGGCTTCCGCCTGCTCGCGCCGGACTGACCCCGGCGTCGGCCGGGTTTGGCGGCTTGATAAATTCTGCAACTGATGGAACGTGGAAGTAGACCCCTCTACCTGGCGAAGGCCGAGTTCTTCAAGACGCTGGGGCATCCGGCCCGGATCCGGGTGCTGGAGCTGCTGTCCGAGCGGGAGCGGGCGGTCGGCGAGATGCTGCCCGAGGTCGGGGTGGAGGCGACGAGCCTGTCCCAGCAGTTGGCGGTATTGCGCCGTGCCGGGCTGGTGACCGCCCGGCGGGAGGGCTCGGCGGTGTACTACGCGCTGACCAGCCCGCAGGTGGCGGAGTTGCTGGCGGTGGCCCGGCGGATCCTGACCGAGGTGCTGTCCGGCCAGGCCGATCTGCTGGCCGACCTACAGGCCTCGGAGCCCTCCCAGTGAGCGGGGCATCCCGGTGTCCGTGACGGGGTTGTGGCGAAAGATCCGGCGCACCGGTCGGGTGGCCGAGCCGGCCCCGCCGCGGCCGGCGGTCTTGTCCTGCCCGAAGGCGGCGACGTTGCGCGGCTCGGTGCAGTTGCGGGAGGTGGACGCCGGCTCGTGCAACGGGTGCGAGGTGGAGATCGGGGCGGCATTCGGGCCGGTGTACGACGCGGAGCGGTACGGGGCGCGGCTGGTGGCCTCCCCGCGACACGCGGACGCGCTGCTGGTCACGGGCCCGGTGAGCCGGAACATGGCGGTACCGCTACGTCGCACGTTCGAGGCGGTAGGTGAGCCGCGGATCGTGGTCGCGATCGGGGACTGCGCGATCGATGGTGGGGAGTTCGCGGGCGGGTACGGGGTGGTCGGGTCGGTGGGCGACGTGCTGCCGGTGGACGTGGCGGTACCGGGGTGCCCGCCGGAGCCGGACGCGATCGTGGCCGCGTTGCGGGGGCTGACCGGCCGGTGAACGTGATCGCCTCAGCGCTGGCCGCGGCCGGCGCGTTGACGGGTGCCGGCGTGGTCGCAGCGGCGGTCGTCCCGGTTCGGGCCCGGCCGGGGCTGGTCGGGTTGGCCACGGCCGGGATCGGCGCCGCGGGGGTGGTGGCGGGCGTCGCCGCCCTGGGCGGGCGAACCTTTCGGGCCTGGCTGCCCGGGCTGCTGCCGCTGGGCGGGGTACGGCTCGCCCTGGACCCGGTGGGTGGCTGGTTCCTGGCGGTCACCGGAGCGGTGGTCGCGGTCGCGGCGCTGTACGGGATCGGGTACGCAAGTCGTGGTCACAGCCCTTCGGGGCGTGCGGTGTCGGCGGCGCTGCCGGTCTTCGCGGGCGCGATGGTACTGGTACCGGTGGCGGCCGGGGTGTCCACGTTCCTGGTCCTGTGGGAGCTGATGGCCCTCGGGTCGCTCGTGCTGGTGCTGGCCGAGCACGGGTACCGGCCAGCGGTGGCCGAGGCGGGCTGGTGGTACGCCGTGCTGACCCAGCTCGGCTTTGCGGCCATCATGCTGGGCCTGGTGCTGTACGCGGCAAAGGCCGGCGACTCGTTCACCGACCTCGGTAACGCTCACTTGTCCCCCGCTCTTCGCGGGTTGGTGTTCGTGTTGCTGCTGGCCGGCTTCGGGGCCAAGGCGGGTCTGGTGCCGCTGCATGTCTGGTTGCCCCGGGCGCACGCCGAGGCGCCGAGCGCTGTCTCGGCGATGCTGTCGGCCGGCATGGTCAACCTCGGTGTCTACGGTCTGGTCCGTTTCGGCCTCGACCTGCTCGGCGGCGGCGACCGCACCGGATCGCGGTGGTGGTGGCTGCTGGTCATGGTGTTGGGCGCGGGATCGGCGGTGTACGGGATCCTGCAGGCGGTCGTTGCCACCGATCTGAAGCGGCTGTTGGCCTATTCGACGGTGGAGAACATGGGCCTGGTCTTTCTCGGGGTCGGCACGGCCGGGCTGCTGCGCGCGGTCGGCGCGCCGGCGCTGGCCGGGGTCGCGCTGGCCGCCGCACTGCTGCACGTGCTCAACCACGCCGGGTTCAAGGCGCTGCTGTTCACGGCCGCCGGGTCGGTGCTGCGCGCCACGGGTACCCGGGACCTGGACGCGCTGGGCGGGCTGCGGCCGCGGATGCCGGCCACCGCCGTGTTGTTCGCGGTGGGCGCGTTGGGCGCCGCCGCGCTTCCCCCGGGCAACGGGTTCGTGTCCGAGTGGCTGCTGCTGCAGTCCCTGGTGCACGCGTTGCCGGCCGGCGGCGTGGTGACGGCCGCGGCGATGCCGGTGGCGGTCGCCGCGGTGGCGTTGACCGCGGGGCTCGCGGTGGCGGCGTTCGTCAAGGCGCTGGGCGTCGGGTTCTTCGCCCGGCCGCGCAGCGAAGCCGCGGCCGACGCGCGGGAGTCGCCCGTCGTGATGGTCGCCGCGATGGGCCTGTTCGCCGTGGGCTGCGTCATCCTGGCGCTGGCGCCGGCGGCGCTCGGGGCGTGGCTGTCCCGGGCCGCCGCAACCACCCTGCACACCCAACCGGACGTGGTACGGGCCGGGGTGACCCTGCGCCTGGCCGGCATCGCCAGTACCCTGTCGCCGCTGACGATCGCGGTCGCCCTTGTCGGGGCGGTGACGGCTACCGGGCTGGCCGTGCGGGTGGTTTCGGCCCGGGTCGCGCGGCGGCGCGCGGTCGCGCTGTGGGACTGCGGAGCCGGGCCGCCCACCGAGAGAATGCAGTACACCGCGACGTCGTTCGCCCAGCCGCTGCAGCGCGTCTTCGACGACGTCCTCGCTCCGGAGACGGACGTGGATGTGGCCCGGCACGCGGAGTCGGCGTACCTGCTGGAGCGCATCGCGTACCGGCAGCGGGTACCCGACCGGGTCGAGCATCACCTGTACCGGCCGGTCATCGCCGGGCTACGCAAGGCGGGCCGGGCCGGCCGGGTACTCGCGGACGGCAGCGTGCACCGGTACCTCGCGTACGGCTTCGTCGGTGTCACCGGGCTGTTGCTGGTGTTGGCGGTCACCCGGTGACGCGGGTGGTGCTCACCGCGGTTCAGGTCGTGGTCGTGGTCGCCGTGGCTCCCCTGCTCGTCGGCGTGATGCGGCAGGTGCGGGCCCGGTTGGAGGGGCGGGCCGGGGCCGGCATCGGCCAGCCGTGGCGGGACCTGCGCAAGCTGCTGCGCCGCCCCGCGGCCAGCCCTGCCGGTACCGGCTGGGCGTTCCGCATCGCACCCCTGGTCCTCGTGGGCACCTCGCTCGTGCTAGCCGCCGTGGTACCACTGCTGACCACCGCCTCCCCGCTGGACCCGGCCGCGGACCTGTTCGCCGTCGTCGGCCTGCTCGCCCTCGGTACCGTCACGCTCGCCCTGGCCGCCCTGGACACCGGTACCGCCTTCGGCGGCATGGGCGCCAGCCGCGAGATCACCGTGCTCGCCCTGGTGGAACCGACCATCCTGGTCGCGGTGTTCGCGCTGTCCGCCCGGGTCGGGTCCACCAACCTGGCCGCGATCGTCACCGCGACACAGCACGACCCGCTACGCGTCGCGTCCCCGGCCAGTTTGCTCGCCGCGGCCGCGCTGGCCATTGTGGTGGTCGCGGAGACCGGCCGGCTGCCGGTCGACAACCCGGCCACCCACCTGGAACTCACGATGATCCACGAGGCGATGGTGCTGGAGTACGCCGGCCCCGACCTGGCCCTGGTCGAGCTGGCCGCCGCGATGCGACTGACCATCCTGCTCGGCCTGCTCGGCTCCCTCTTCGCACCCTGGGGCATCGCGGGCAGCGCGGTCGTGGGCCTGCCGCTCGCCCTGATCGCCTTCGCCGGCAAGGTGACGGCGCTCGGTGCGGGGCTCGGCGCCGGTGAGGTGTTCATCGCCAAACTCCGTCTGTTCCGGGTACCCGAGCTGCTCGCCGGCTCCTTCGTCCTGGCCCTGCTCGCCGTCGCCTCGTCCTTCTTCCTGGCCTGAGGAACCACATGACTGACAGCAGCTATGCGCAGTACCTCGACCTGGCCGCCGGCCTGTTCCTGCTCACCGCGGTCGGCGTGTTGTGGCGCCATCAACTGGCCCCTATGGTCCGGCTGTTCGCGGTGCAGGGCTTCGCCCTCGCCGCGATCGTGGGGATCCTCGGCGCCCACCACCACAGCATCGAGCTGCTGCTCGTCGCGGTCGGGCTAGGTGCGCTGCGGGCCGGGGTACTGCCCTGGCTGGCCGGTCGCGCCCTGCGCAACGCGCCCGCCGAGGCCCGCGAAACCCGACCCGTCGTCAACGTCGCCTCGTCGCTGCTCGCCGCCGCCGCCCTGACCCTGCTCGCCTACGCGGTCACCCGGCCGCTGGTCGCCCTGTCCCCGTCGCCGGCCACCACGATCCTGCCGGCCGCGGTCACGGTGGTGCTTGTCGGGTTCTTCATCCTGGTAACCCGCCGCCGCGCCCTGTCGCAGGTGGTGGGGTTCCTGTTGCTGGACAACGGAATCACCGCGACCGCTTTCCTGACCGCCGCCGGGGTGCCCCTCATCGTCGAGCTCGGCATCTCCTTCGACCTGCTGCTCGCGGTGCTGGTCATGCAGATGCTGACCACCCGGCTGCGGGCCGCATTCGGCACCACCGACCTGGACGAGCTACGGGAGCTGCACGACTGATGAACACCGCGCTGGTGCTGGTACCCATCCTGGTACCGGTCGCGATCGCAGCCCTCTACGCGGCCGTGGGCTGGCGGCCGGGCGGTACGGCCTGGGCCGGCCTGCTCGCCACCGCCCTGGTCGCCGCCGACGCGATCGCCCTGGCCGCCGCGGTCACGCGGCACGGGCCGGTCCGCGCGGCAGGCGGCTGGCTACGCGCCGATGCCCTGTCCGCGTGGATGCTGCTCGGCATCGGCGCCGTCGCGGTGCTGGCCTGCTGGGCCTCACCGGCCTACCTCGCCGCCGCGCCCGAACCCGCAACGCCGAGGCGGACGCGCTGGTACGGCACCCTGCTGCAGCTGTTCATCGCCGCGATGGCCACCGCCGTGCTGGCCGGCAACCTCGGCGTGCTGTGGGTCGCGGTGGAGGCCACCACGATCGTCACCGCGTTCCTGGTGGGACATCACCGCACCCGTACCGCCCTGGAAGCCGCCTGGAAGTACGTGGTCATCTGCTCCGCCGCGATCGCCATCGCCCTGCTGGGCCTGGTCCTGCTCTACGACGCGGCCAGGCACGCCGGACTGGACGGCGCGCACGCCCTGGACTGGTCGGTGCTCGCCACCCACGCACACACCTTGGATCCAGCGGTCACCCGCATCGCGATCGGCCTGGCGGTGCTCGGGTTCGGCGCCAAGGCCGGACTCGTGCCCTTGCACGCCTGGCTACCCGACGCCCACTCTCAAGCCCCCGCCCCGGTCTCCGCGCTCATGTCCGGCGTGCTGTTGCCCGTCGCGCTCTACGCCGTGCTGCGCCTCAAGACCGTCGCCGACCCCGCGCTCGGCACCGGGTACCTGCGCACCCTCCTGCTCATCATGGCGCTGGCCACCCTCGCCCTCGCCACCCTGCTCCTGATCGGCCAACGCGACTACAAACGGATGCTCGCCTACTCCAGCATGGAACACATGGGGCTGATCGCCCTGGCCGCCGCCGTCGGTACCCGCCTCGCGATCGCCGCCCTGCTGCTGCACATGGCCGGGCACGGCCTAGCCAAGACCGTCGCCTTCCTGTCCTCCGGACACATCCTCCACCACCACCCGAGCAGCCGGATCGCCGACGTGCACGCACTGGCTTCCCGCATGCCGCTGCTGGCCGGCCTGTTCGCCGCCGCGGTGCTGGCCCTGCTCGGCTTCCCACCCGCCGCCCTGTTCGCCAGCGAGCTCGCCATCGCCCGCGCCGGCGCGTCCGCCGGCCTCGGCTGGGCCATCGCCGCCGCACTCATCCTCGTCGCCATCGCGTTCGCCGCCCTCACCGTCCATAGTGGACGCATGCTGCTCGGACCGCGAGACCCGTCGACGGCCCCATCGACCGGGATCACCCGCCGCGCCGCGCTGCCGCTCATTGCCGGGTTGCTCGGTGTGACCGCCCTCGGCATCACCATCGGGCCACTGTCCGACCTCCTGAACGCCGCCGCCCTCGCGGGAGCCCCATGAAGACCCCGACCACCCCTCTACCGGCAGGCCGGCCCGCCGGGTACCACCGGGTCATCATCGACACCGCCCCCACCGACCTCGCGGCGCACACCACGGCCCTGTTCGACCGCGGCTTCCGCCTCGCCCTCGTCGCCGCACACGACGACCATGACCGACTGCGCGCCGTCTACCTGTTCACCGCCGCCGACCCCGACCGCCGCGTCGAGCTGCACGTACCCATCGACCCGGCCGACCCGACCATCCCCACCCTGGCCGCACTGTCCTACCCGGCCGGCCGGTTCGAACGTGAGATGCACGACCTGTACGGCATCAAACCCCTCGACCACCCACTGCCGCGCCGGCTCGTCCGGCACCGCCACTGGCCCTCCGGCTGGTACCCGATGCGCCACGACGCCGGCCCCACACCCGAGTTCTGCGCCACGGACGGGCCATTCCCGTTCCTCACCGTCGAAGGCCCCGGCGTCTACGAGATCCCCGTCGGCCCCGTGCACGCCGGCCTCATCGAACCCGGCCACTTCCGGTTCTCCGTCGTCGGTGAGACCATCCTCAAACTCAAGGCCCGCCTGTGGTACGTCCACAAGGGCATCGAGAAGCTGTTCGAACAGCGCTCGCTGGCCGACGGGCTACCCCTTGCCGAGCGTGTCTCCGGCGACACCGCGGTCGGCCACGCCCTGGCCTACGCCCGCGCCGTCGAGGACGCCCTGCACCTCACGGTTCCCGTCGAGGCCATCCGGGTCCGAGCGATCCTCCTCGAGCTGGAACGCCTCTACAACCACGTCGGCGACCTCGGCGCGCTGTGCAACGACGTCGGCCACAGCATCCTCAACGCCCACGCCCAACGCGTGAAGGAAACCCTGCTGCGCCTCAACAAGGACACCACCGGCCACCGGCTGCTGCGCGGCGGTATCCAGCTCGGCGGCGCCGCCATCCGCCGCGTCCCACCACCGGACCGACTCGCCGCGATCGGCGCCGACATCCGCGAGATCGTCGACCTCGCCCTCGGCAACTCCCTCGTCGCCGAACGGTTCACCGACACCGCCGTCCTCACCCGCGAACAGGCCGCGGACCTCGGCACCCTCGGCTACGTCGCCCGCGCCAGCGGCCTCCCGGTCGACGCCCGCCGCGACCACCCCACCGACGATCACGGCCTGCGACTCGCCGACCTCTACGCCATCCCCACCCAGTCGGCCGGCGACGTCATGGCGCGCTTCCAGCAACGCGCCGACGAGATCGCGGCCTCCCTCACCATCCTCGACACCCTCGTCCGCGCCGTTGCTCCGGGCGTCACCAGCGGCTCGCCAGCCACCGACCACACCCGGCCGGCGCCGCCGTACACGTCGGGGGTCGGCATCGCCGAGGGCTGGCGCGGCACCATCGTGCACCGGGTCGAAATCGACCGCGACCGCATCAGCCGCAACAAGATCGTCGACCCGTCGTTCCTCAACTGGCCCGCGCTACCGGTCGCCCTCGCCGGCACCATCGTCCCCGACTTCCCGTTGGCCAACAAAAGCTTCAACCTCTCCTATGCCGGCAACGACCTCTAGAAGCACGCCAGGCTCGGGAGTGGGTGACAGGCAGTCCCACGCCACCTGACCCGGTAGATCCACCTGCTCCGGCGTGAGCCCGTGAATATCGGTACTGCGTGACGAGGCCGAGCGTGTCCGGCGCTGGTCGAGGCGCTGCACGGCCGGGCGCTCGTGCATGCTGGCGGGCTATGCGGAGCCGAGCGTCTGTTACCGCCGGGTCGCGGCCGTCACCGCGCTCGCGGCGGGTAGCGTGCGCGGCCGACTACTGGCGTTCGGGTGCCGCGTCCGTGTTGCGGGCCTACTTCCAGGCGGCGCGCTCCCCGGCCTCCCGCTCGCCCGCATACGGCGCTGGCTGGCCAGCCAGGAGATCAACGATCCGGTGGCGATCCTGCGCACCTGCGCCGGCGCGGCCGAGATCTGGGCCGACGACCTGGACGCGGTACGTCTGCTCAGCCCCGAAAAGCGCGGCAGTTTCTACTTCGGTTCCCGTACCACCCTGGAACGGCCCGAGCCGGCCATGTCCGGACCACCCTCGTAGTCCAGCGAACGTTGGGTGGCGGGTTCTTCCAGGCTGTGGGC
>Ga0070683_100002693_pt1 | contig 14195 bp, 7 predicted proteins | sample KBSC713LmetaG_FD_64662 | JGI IMG/M metagenome (GOLD analysis project Ga0070683, IMG submission 64662) | Corn rhizosphere microbial communities from Kellogg Biological Station, Michigan, USA - KBS C7.1-3L metaG | ecosystem: Host-associated > Plants > Roots > Rhizosphere ...
CTCACTCGTTGGCCCTGGCGGCGAAGTGGAAGAAATTTCCTGCGAAACCGACCGCGCCCGGTTTGTCGGACGTGGCCGGTCGCCAGCCAGCCCGGCGGCTCTCCAAACCATCTCGCCATTGTCCAATACCACCGGATCGGTACTCGATCCAATCGTCGCGCTCCGACGCACGATCACGCTCGCCCCCAATTCCAATGCTCGTATCGACCTGCTGATGGGCGTGGCTGATACTCGCGAAGCCGCGCTCGCGCTCGCAGAGAAATATCGGACTCCTCGCATCGCCGACCGCTCCTTCGAACTGGCGTGGACGCACAGTCAAGTATCCTTGCGCCAGCTCAACGCCTCGGAAGCGGAGGCCCAACTTTATTGTCAGCTCGCGAGTGCGTTAATCTACGCCGATCCCGCGCGGCGCGTCGCCTCCAGTGTGTTATTACTCAATCGGCGTGGACAAAGCGGTCTTTGGCGTCACGGCATTTCTGGCGATGTCCCCATCGTTCTGCTGTCGATCAGCGACGCCGCCCGGATCGAGATCGTGCGGCAGCTTGTGCAGTCGCATGCCTATTGGCGTTTAAAAGGTCTCCCGGTTGAATTGGTCATCCTCAACGAGGACGCCGCGGGTTACCGACAGGATTTGCATGACCAGATCGTCCGCATGATTCCGTCCGGCCTCGAAACGCAGTTGCTCGATAAACCCGGCGGAATTTTCGTCCGTAATTTGGAGCAAATAAATGCGGAGGACCGGGTGCTGTTACAGGCCGCAGCGCGAATCGTACTCAGTGACGAGAATGGATCGCTCGCCGAACAATGCGACCGGCTCGGCAATCCGGATTTGCCCATTCCCGCATTCGTCGCGACTCGACCAACCGTCCGTGAAGCCGCGCCGGAACCGGCGCCCCGAGAACTGATTTTCAACAACGGACTCGGTGGATTTACGCCCGACGGCCGCGAATATGTGATCACGCTCCCGTCCGGCGAAATGACTCCGGCTCCGTGGGTAAACGTGATCGCCAGTCCGGGGTTCGGAACCTTGGTCGCGGAAAGCGGGAGCGCCTACACCTGGTCGGAAAACTGTCACGAGTTTCGCCTCACGCCGTGGAACAACGATCCCATTTCGGATCCCGCGGGCGAAGCGTTTTATATTCGCGACGAATTGACCGGCCAATTCTGGTCGCCCACACCACTGCCGGCGCGTGGCCGCGGCACCTACGTGATTCGCCACGGCTTCGGCTATTCCGTCTTCGAACATACGGAGAACGGCATTGTATCCGAACTATGGATCTACGTGGCGGTCGACGCGCCGGTCAAATTTGCCGTGCTCAAGGTGCGCAACATTTCCGGACGTCCGCGCCGTCTTTCCGCCACCGGTTATTGGGAATGGGTGCTCGCTGACCTCCGCAGCAAATCATTGATGCATGTGCAAACCGAAGTGGACCCGAAGAGCGGTGCGCTGCTCGCGCGAAATCCATTCAATACCGAGTTCGCCGAGCGCATCGTGTTCGTTGACGTCAACGATCCCACGCGCACGCTGACGGGCGACCGCCGCGAGTTCATCGGACGCAATGGCAGCCTCGCCCAGCCGGCTTCACTCAAGCGGGCGCGCCTTTCCGGCAGAGTTGGAGCCGGTCTGGATCCTTGCGGCGCGGTGCAGGTGGGATTTGATTTATCCGTCGGGCAGGAGCGCGAGGTGCGTTTCCGGATTGGCGTCGGTCGCAACGTGGCGGATGTGCAGAACCTGATCCAGCGCTTTCGCCGGGCCGATGCGGGCCAGTCCGCTCTGGAAGCAGTCTGGGATTATTGGAAACGCACGCTCGGCGTCGTGCAGATCGAAAGTCCGGACCCAGCCGTCAATGTCATGGCGAACGGCTGGCTGTTGTACCAGACCCTGAGCTGTCGGCTGTGGGCGCGCACCGGCTTTTATCAATCCGGAGGCGCTTTCGGTTTTCGCGATCAACTGCAGGACTCGCTCGCACTCCTGTACGCCGAGCCGGGATTGACGCGCGAGCAACTGTTGCGGGCCGCCGCACGTCAATTTCGCGAAGGCGATGTGCAACATTGGTGGCATCCGCCCTCGGGGCGCGGGGTGCGAACTCATATTTCCGATGATTATCTTTGGCTCCCGTATGCGCTATGCCGATACGTCGCAGCCATCGCCGACACGGGAGTGCTCGACGAGATGGTTCCGTTTCTCGAGGGCCGGCCGGTCAAGTCCGAGGAGGAATCGTATTTTGATTTACCGAACCGTTCCGCCGAATCGGCTACGCTTTACGATCACGGCGTGCGGGCCATCGAGCACGGCCTGCGAATGGGCGAACATGGCCTGCCGTTGATCGGAAGTGGCGACTGGAACGACGGCATGAACCGCGTCGGGCGCGAAGGAAAAGGCGAAAGCGTCTGGCTCGCATTTTTCCTTTGCGATGTGCTGACGCAGTTCGCTCCGCTCGCGCGGGCGCGCCGCGACATGGCTTTCGCCGACCGTTGTCTGGCGCAGGCGATCCGACTGCAGCAAGCGATCGCGCAGCATGGGTGGGATGGAGAATGGTATCGACGCGCGTACTTCGACAGCGGTGAGCCGCTGGGCTCGCAAAGTAACGCGGAGTGTCAGATCGATTCGCTCCCGCAGAGCTGGTCGGTGATCAGCGGCGCCGGCGATCCGGTTCGCTCGCGCATCGGGCTGGAGTCCGCCCGGCAGCGACTCGTGCGACCAGCGAGTGCGCTGGTGCAGCTTTTCGATCCACCGTTCGACCGGTCGGCATTGGATCCTGGATACATCAAGGGTTACATTCCCGGCGTGCGGGAAAACGGCGGCCAGTACACGCACGCGGCGGTGTGGATGACGATGGCTTTTGCTCTCATGGGCGAGCACGAGAAGGCATGGGGACTCGCGACGATGCTCAATCCGATCGCGCACGGAACCACGCCGGATCAGATTTCCCGATACAAGGTGGAGCCTTATGTGATCGCCGCGGACGTGTACGCGCTTGCGCCGCATACGGGCCGCGGTGGCTGGACGTGGTACACGGGCTCGGCGGGCTGGATGTACCGACTCTATGTCGAAACGTTGCTCGGCTTGAATTTGGAAGGAGAACAATTGCGGCTGACGCCGCGTTGGCCGGACGCGTGGACGACCTGCACGATTCATTACCGGCATCGGCAGACGAACTACCACTTTCGTTTCATCAAGCTCGCGGATGATTCCGGCGAGGCGCCGGCCCTGAAACTCGACGACGTACCGCTCGCCGGAAATGCCGTCCCGTTGCAGGCCGGAGGTGGCGAGCATTTTGTCGAGATGAAATTCCGCCGGACGGCGTCGCTGGGTTAGCTGAGTTCGGCTGGCGACAGATCCTCTGGCAATCGGACCGGGAATTATTTTCCGATGTATGCGGATTGGCGGATCGAGTGAAACACTCGCGTTCCTTCGCGGTAGGTAATTACCCCATGAACCGGTTCTCGCTACCAGCAGCACGGAGTCGTATGTTCGAGACATCGATGCCGAAATCGCGACCGAGGACGCGGAGCAAAGTTTCTCCGCCCAACACAAAACTTTCGCCTGCGAACAACGCGTCGTTTCCCGTTGTCGGCATTGGCGCGTCTGCCGGCGGACTCGAAGCGCTCGAACAATTTCTCGGGCACGCTCCGCCGGACAGCGGCATGGCTTTTGTCATCGTCCAGCATCTCGACCCAACGCGCAAAGGGATCATGCCCGAACTGCTGCAGCGTGGCACCCGAATGAAGGTGTTGCAGGTTAAGGATCGGACGAAGGTCCGACCGAATCGCGTCTACGTGATCCCGCCGAACAAAAGCATGTCGATCCTTCACGGCGACTTGCATTTGCTCGAGCCCGAGGCTCCTCGCGGCCTGCGTCTGCCCATCGACTTTTTCTTCCGCTCACTGGCGCAGGATCAGCAGGAGCGCAGCATCGGGGTCATTCTTTCCGGCATGGGCTCGGACGGCACGCTGGGCCTGAGAGCCATCAAGGAAAAGGCCGGCGTAGTCCTCGTCCAGGAACCGTCGACGGCCAAATTCGACGGCATGCCGCGCAGCGCCATCGACGCAGGATTGGCCGATATCGTCGCGCCCGCGGAAGAGTTGCCCGCGAAAATTAGCACCTATCTGCAACGCACTCCGCTGATCGCCAAGACCGAGGAGTTGTTGCACGACAAGAGCCAGAGTTCCCTGAGCAAGGCTGTCATCCTGTTGCGAGCCCGCACCGGCAACGACTTTTCGCTCTACAAGAAGAACACGCTTTACCGCCGGATCGAGCGTCGCATGGGCATTCATCAAATCAGCAAGATGCCCGCGTACATCCGGTATCTGCAGGAGAACTCGCAAGAGCTGGATTTGCTTTTCAAGGAACTGCTGATCGGCGTCACGAATTTTTTTCGCGATCCCGCGGCGTGGGAAGAATTGCGTCAGCACGCCATTCCGGAATTTTTGGCCAACCGGCCGCACGGCTATGCCATGCGCGCTTGGGTGCCCGGTTGCTCGACCGGCGAAGAGGCTTACTCGCTGGCGATGGTGTTCAAAGAGACGTTGGACGAGATCAAACCGAAGGGAAGTTTTGCCCTGCAGGTTTTCGCCACCGATCTCGACAGCGACGCGATTGCCAAGGCGCGCCAGGGCGTATTCACGGACAGCATCGCGGCGGACGTCTCACCGGAACGTCTGTCGCGTTTCTTCGTCAAGGAAGCACACGGCTATCGGGTCCGGAAAGAGATTCGCGAAATGGTGATTTTTGCGCCGCAAAATCTCATCATGGATCCGCCGTTCACCAAGCTGGATATTCTGTGCTGCCGAAACTTGCTCATCTATCTGACGCCGGAGATGCAGAAAAAGCTGATCCCGTTATTTCATTACAATCTGAATCCGGACGGCATCCTTTTTCTGGGCAGCGCGGAAACGGTCGGCGGTTTTACCAACTTGTTCAGCCCGATCGGAAAGTCCCGGCTTTTTCGGCGGGCCGCGTCGACTCTGCATGCGCATCCGGTCGAGTTCCCGTCCGCGTTTAGTGTTGCGCCGTCCGGCGGCACGGAGGCGCGGACGTCGCAGAAGCCGTCGCCCAGTCTGCAATCGTTGGCGGATCAACTGGTCCTGCAGCGTTACGCTCCGCCTGCGGTGCTCGTCAATGACACCGGCGACATCTTCTACATCAGCGGACGAACCGGGAAATATCTCGAACCGGCCGCGGGCAAGGCGAACTGGAATATTTTTGCCATGATCCGCGAAGGGCTGCGCTACGAACTGACCGGCGCCTTTCAAAAAGCGCTGCGACAAAAAGAGACCGTGGTGCTCCCGGGATTGAAAGTGGAGACAAGCGGTGGGGAGCAACTGGTCAACGTGAGTGTCCAGCGGCTCGATGAAGCTGGTCTGCTGCAGGGTTTGGTCATGATTGTCTTCACGGACGCGCCCGCGCCCACGCAAATCAAAGTTACCGGCCGATTGACGAAGTCGTCTTCGCACTCGCCGCGGCTGGCGGAATTGGAGCGAGCCCTCCAGGTCGCACGCGAAGAGGCCCGAACCCGACGTGAGGAGATGCAGACTTCGCAGGAGGAACTTCGGTCGACGAATGAGGAGATGCAGTCGACCAATGAAGAATTGCAATCGACCAACGAGGAACTGACGACCTCGAAGGAGGAGATGCAGTCGCTGAACGAAGAACTGCAGACGGTGAACACCGAGCTGCAAGCGAAGTTGGACGAGCTGTCGAGGTCCAACAACGACATGAAAAATCTGCTCAACAGCACGGACATCGCCACGCTGTTTCTCGACAATGACCTCAACGTCCGCCGTTTCACGACGCAGGCGACGAAAATCATCAAGCTCATCCCCAGCGATGTGGGCCGACCGATCACCGACTTGGCTTCGGATCTGCGCTACCCGGAGTTGTCGGTGGACGCGCACACGGTGCTGCGAACGCTCGTACCGGCGGAGAAGTCGATCAGCGCCAAAGATGGACACTGGTTCACCGTGCGTATCATGCCTTATCGTACACTCGATGACCGGATCGACGGCGTCGTAATTACTTTCTCCGACATCACGGCGGCAACCGCCGCAGCGGCGAAACTAAGCGATCGGCACGCGAGTTTGGAAAAGCGTTTTGCGCAGCAGACCAGAATGGTGAAGTCGCGCGGACGTGGCCGGACGCGTACGCCCGTGCACCAAGTCACCGACAAGGGTGCCAACAAATCGCGCGGCACGAAGCAACGTTAGTTGGAGCGTCATGAAACCGACCGTGAAATCCTCGTGCACAGACGCAGAACTGCGGCATCGTGCCGAACAGAAATTGGGCGCTTCGACGAAGAAGAAAAAAGAGAAAAACCCAAACGTGCGATCAATCGCTGATACGCAGCGCGTGCTTCATGAATTGCAGGTCCACCAGATCGAACTGGAGATGCAGAACTCCGAACTTCAAGAGGCCAGGGATCGCATGGAGACGCTGGCGGACAAATATTCCGACCTCTACGACTTTGCGCCGATCGGCTATTTTTCGCTCGACGAACACGGCTCGATTCTCGACGCAAACTTGACGGGCGCCGTCATGCTTGGCGCGGAGCGCTCCCGGCTGGCCGAACGGCGCTTCCAGCGTTTTGTCGCTCCGCTGAGCCGGCCTGACTTTCTCGCGTTTCTGCAAAAAGTTTTTGCCGGACCCGGCAAACAGGTCTGCGAAGTCGCAATTCTGAACGAGGATAACGTCGCCTTTTGGGTCAATCTTCAGGCGATGCCAGCGGTCTCGCTCAGCGGACCCCAAAAATGGTGCCGGCTGGCGGTCCTTGACATCACCGCCCTCAAACGCGCCGACGAAGCGCAGCAGCGCGTCAACGCTCTCACTGCGACCAACTGGGAAATGCGACTGGAAATCGCCCGCCGACAGTCCGTGGAAACCGCCCTGAAGAAAGGCGAGCAACACCAACGCGAGCTGCTGGAGCAGTCACGCCATCTGCAAGCGCAATTGCGGAGCCTGTCGCATCAAGTCCTCGCGGCGCAGGAGGACGAACGAAAGCGAATCAGCCGCGAGTTGCATGACGAAATCGTGCAGGCGCTGGTGGGCATCAACGTCCATTTGGGAACGTTGATTCATGTCGCCGACGTCAATCCCAAGGCACTCAAGCGAACCATTGCCCGGACGCAACGGTTGGTCCGGAATTCGGTGAACATCGTGCATCGGTTTGCGCGCAACCTGCGGCCCACAATGTTGGACGATCTCGGATTTATTCCGGCGCTCCATTCGTATCTGAAGGAATTTTCGAAACGCACGAAGGTTCGCGTTAATTTCACGGCTACTGCCGAAATCGAAAATTTGGCCGGCGACCGGCGCACCGTGATTTATCGCGTGGCCCAGTCCGCGCTCACGAACATTGCCCAACACGCGCGCGCGACTCAGGTGAACGTGAATGTGGAGAAACTCAAAGACGCGATGCGGATGGAAATTCATGACAACGGAAAAGCGTTTGACGTGGGAAAAGTGCTTTTTGCCAAACGCCACACCCGACTCGGACTTATCGGTATGAGGGAAAGGGTGGAGATGATCGGCGGCAGTTTTAGTGTCACCTCGTCGCCAGGAAAGGGAACCACGGTTCGCGCGGACATTCCGTTCAAACGCGCCAAGGCAGCAGGTTCGTGATCCGATCCGGCCGCGAACGCCGCCGGTTCGAAGTGTAGGAGCGGCTTTACGCCGCGATGGCTCGGTCGGGCCGCGAGCTCGCTCGCGCTCCGACCGTACCACCAACCGCACGCCGACGCCGCTGACGCCGCTCCGATGTTCCGCCGTTCTCTTGAGCGCGAGCAAGCTCGCAGCCTACGGATAAAACACACTCGCGCGCAAGCGAGCGCGCGGCCTACAGATGAGCCGCAACCGATCTCCCCTACTTCTTCGCCGCGGGTTTCTTTGCGACCGAAAATTCTTTTTCCGCACTGTCCAGCTTCGCCTGCAAATCCGCGGCCAGCGTCCTGGACTCGACCAACTGTGCCTGCACCTGGGCCAGGTCAGCCTTCGTTTTGTTCAGCTGGGTCTGCATCACGGATACTTGCGTCTTGGCGAGTTCGACTTCGCCTTGGTGTTTGATCGAAGCGACTTTGGCTTCCTCCATCTCGGTTTGAAAACCAGTTGATATTATCCGCGTCTTTTCCAACTCGGATTGAACCGTCGCAGTACCGGATTTAGCCTTGGCCATTTCGGCTTTGAGCTGATCCGACTCGGTCTTGGCATCGTCCATCTGTTTTTGGATACGCGCTGTCGCGGCCTTGGCATCGTCCAATTGTGCCTGCAACTTGCCGGCGCCGGCTTCGACCTGTTCCAACCGATTCCGGCTTTCCACGATCGTCTGATCCCGGGCGCCGACTTTGCTCCACGCCACGAAAACGATGATGAGCAGAGTGGCACAAATCACCCCGAGCACGATGGGCAACGCCGGGCTTTTTGGCGGACTCGGTGCAGCTGCGTCGTTGTCTTGTACACTGGCCTCGGGCGCTTCGGATTTTTGCCGGGATGCGGCCGGCGCAGCGGTTTTTTCAGGAGGGTTGGCGGGAACTTCAGGCATGGTGTACGAAAACTACACCTACGCCCGGCCATGAGATATGGGGTGTTACCCGACGGCGCCCGCGCGACGCGTCCGTTGATGCGACGGAATCAGAACGTCACGAATTGGTGAGGCGACATGCCCCACCCAATGTAAGCAATGTCCGGTTCCAACAAATCGGCCGAGGGCCCGGCGGTCTTTGCCGCCGCCTGAATTATCTGGCCGCCGGCGCAAATATAACGGGCCAGGGTGGCGATGCTGCCGACGCCACGCCGCAAGACGTCGGCACCGCAGTTCACGCCAAATTCTTCTTCGATGCACAGGGCGAGTTCGACGCCGTCGAGCGAATCGAGTCCGAAGCTGCCGCCGACAAGCGCCTCGTCGTCGGGAATGACCGTCGGCGGGTCAGGATCGAGGCCGAACATGCCTCCGATGATTTTTCTCAACTGTGATGGCACCAAGTTACCGTCGAGCCTGCGGTTTTTCATTCTTTGAGCATATCGTCAATTGAGGGAAAAAGGGATGGGGCATAACCCGCGCAATTGAATCTTCACTGCGATGAACCTTTGCCATTCCGCGCGTGGATAGCCGTCGAAGGGCAGCATTGGGTTGAACACCCCATTGTGAAAATTACGATGACCCTGCAACGTGAAGCGTGAAAACGAAGGCGCCTCCGGAACCGCGGACGGAAAATGATTTCACTGACTCATGGGAAAAGTGATGCCTTGCGTTCTGGCGATCAACGGCGGTTCGTCGAGCATCCGCTTCGCGCTGTATGAGGCCGGCAAAACGCCGCGGCGGCGGCTCGATGGGAAGATCGATCGCATTGGTTCGAGAGGCACGAACCTCGTCGTCCACGATCAATCGATAAAGCCGCGCGCGCCGCTTCGCCTGAAGGCCGCCGACCATCGGACGGCCGCGGGTTTCCTGGTCGATTGGCTCGAAGCGCAGCCGTGTTTCGCATCAGTCCAGGCTGTCGGCCATCGCGTCGTGCACGGCATGAAACATTCCGCGCCGGAGCGAATCACGCCGAAGTTGCTCGCCGAACTTCGCCGCATCACGCCGTACGATCCCGATCACCTGCCGCGCGAAATCGAATTGATCGAGACCTTCCGCGAGCGACATCCGAAGCTGGCACAGGTGGCCTGCTTCGATACTGCGTTTCATCGGACGATGCCGCGGGTCGCCCGCCTCCTGCCGATCCCGCGGCGTTATGCGGCGAAGGGCGTCGAGCGCTATGGTTTTCACGGCCTGTCCTACGCGTATTTGATGGAGGAACTTGGTCGCCTCGATCCCGTGGCGGCGAGCGGACGGGTGATTCTCGCCCATCTCGGCAATGGCGCCAGCCTTGCGGCCGTTCACCGCGGGAAAAGTGTCGACACGAGCATGGGTTTCACGCCTGCGGCCGGTCTCGTGATGAGCACGCGCTCGGGCGATTTGGATCCGGGACTGCTTTCGTTTCTGGCCCGCCGCGAGCGCATGACTCCGCCGCAATTCGATCGGATGGTGAATCACGAATCCGGATTGCTTGGAGTTTCCGGGACCAGTTCGGACATGCGCGACTTGTGCGCGCGTGAAACCACTGACGTGCGCGCGGCCGAAGCGGTGACGCTATTTTGTTATCAGGTGCGAAAATGGATCGGCTCCTACGCCGCAGTGCTCGGTGGTGTGGATACCATCATCTTCGCGGGAGGGATCGGCGAAAACGCGCCACTTATCCGGGCGCGAATTTGTGCGGGGCTCGAATTTCTCGGCGTACGACTCGATCGAAAACGCAATGCGAAGAACTCACCGCTGATTTCGCGAGTTGGCGAAAGCGTGAAGGTTCGCGTCATCCGCACCGACGAGGAGCTGATGATCGCGCGATCCGTCATTCGCGTGCTTCGTCTCGTAGCGCACCGGAACACTTAAGTATGAAAACCAATACGCTCACGCCCGACCTGCTTGAACGGATCGACGCCTACTGGCGCGCCGCGAACTATCTCTCGGTCGGGCAGATTTATCTCTACGCCAATCCCCTGCTCAAGCGACCGCTCACGCTCGCCGATGTGAAGCACATGTTGCTCGGCCACTGGGGCACGACGCCCGGCCAGAACTTCATCTACGCGCACCTCAACCGCGTGATAAAAAAATACGACCTCGACATGATTTACGTCTCCGGTCCCGGACACGGCGGTCCGGCAATCGTCGGCAATACGTATTTGGAAGGCACCTACAGCGAGATCTATCCCAACATCAGCCAGGACGAAGCCGGGCTGCAAAAACTGTTTCTGCAATTTTCCTTTCCAGGCGGCATTCCGAGCCATGTTTCGCCGGAGTGTCCCGGCTCGATTCACGAGGGCGGCGAGCTGGGCTACTCGCTCAGCCACTCGTTCGGGGCGGTGTTTGACAACCCTGATCTGATTGTCGCCTGTGTCGTCGGTGACGGAGAGGCGGAAACCGGACCACTGGCGACCGCCTGGCATTCCAATAAATTTCTCAACCCCGTCACCGATGGCGCCGTGCTGCCGATCCTGCATCTCAACGGCTACAAAATCTCCAACCCCACCGTCCTCGCGCGCATCACCCGCGAGGAGTTGAACCAGTTGTTCCGCGGCTACGGTTGGACGCCGTATTTCGTCGAAGAAGAAGACTCCGCGCTGATGCACGAGTCCATGGCCGCAACGCTCGATGTGGCCGTCGAGGAGATCAAGCGGATCCAGCGCGAAGCGCGCGACTCTGGCAGCGTCACGCGCCCGCGCTGGCCGATGATCGTGCTCAATTCACTCAAGGGTTGGACCGGGCCAAAGGTCGTCGACGGTCTTCAGATCGAAGGAACTTTCCGGGCGCATCAGGTGCCGCTCTCCGATCCCGCCACGCATCCCGAGCATCTCAAACTTTTGGAAGACTGGCTCCGAAGCTACCGGCCGCAGGAACTCTTCGACGCGCAGGGGCGCCTCAAAGCGGAACTCGCCGAACTCGCTCCGAAAGGCGATCGACGCATGGGCGCGAATCCCCACGCGAACGGCGGCAAGCTGCTCCGCGATTTGCGGATGCCGGACTTCCGCGACTATGCCGAGGCGGTGCCCACGCCCGGGACGCGCGGGATCGGTGACACTCATGTGTTGGGGCCGTTTTTGCGCGATGTCGCGAAACTAAATCAACCTCTCAGAAATTTTCGCGTCTTCGGTCCGGACGAGACATTATCTAACGGGCTCGAAGCGCTGTTTGGAACGACGAATCGCCAGTGGGACGCGGCCACCTTGTCGAACGACGAGTTTCTTGCGCCCAGCGGACGTGTGATGGAAATGCTCAGCGAACACCAATGCGAGGGCTGGCTCGAGGGCTATTTGCTGACGGGACGGCACGGACTCTTCAACTGCTACGAGGCGTTCATCCACATCGTCGATTCGATGTTCAACCAGCATGCGAAGTGGCTCAAGGTCACCGCGGGCCTGCCGTGGCGCCGGAAGATCGCGTCACTGAATTACCTGCTGGCCTCGCACGTCTGGCGGCAGGATCACAACGGCTTCACGCATCAGGATCCTGGATTCATCGATCATGTCGTGAACAAGAAAGCCTCGGTCGTGCGCGTCTATCTGCCGCCGGATGCCAACTGCCTCCTCTCGGTGATGGATCACTGTCTGCGCAGCCGGCACTACGTCAACGTCGTCATCGCCGGCAAACACCCGGCGCCGCAATGGCTGACAATGGATGCCGCCGTCAAGCACTGCACGGAGGGGATCGGCATCTGGCAATGGGCGAGCAACGACCAGAACGTGGCGCCCGACGTGGTCATGGCCTGCTGTGGCGACGTGCCCACGCTCGAAACGCTCGCCGCCGTCTCGATCCTGCGCGAGCACCTGCCCGACCTGAAAATCCGCGTGGTCAACGTCGTCGATCTCATGAAACTGCAGCCGCGGTCCGAGCATCCCCATGGGTTGAGCGACACCGATTTCGACGAGCTCTTCACGAAGGACAAGCATGTCATCTTCGCCTTCCACGCGTATCCGTGGTTGATCCATCGGTTGACGTATCGGCGGACCAACCACGACAATTTCCACGTCCGCGGCTACAAGGAGGAGGGCACCATCACGACACCGTTCGACATGACGGTGCTGAACGAACTGGATCGTTTTCACCTCGTCATGGACACCATCGATCGCCTCCCACAGACCGGCGACAGGGGTGTCTATTTGAAGCAGCAGCTCAAGGACAAGCTGCTCGAGCACAAACGCTACATCGACCAAAACGGTCAGGACCTCCCGGAGATCCGGAATTGGCAATGGACCAATCCCACCTGAACACGGATATCGGCCAGAGGACGCCCGAATCGAAGCCACGAACTAACTTGGGAGAGGGACGCCATGAAACCCTCCGGCTCGCGGAGATGGAGAAAAAGCGGAAGCCGTCGCCACCCGCAATGCTTCGAGTTGTTTCAAACCGCCGAAGCGCTGTTCCAAAGAGCAATGACTGGAGTTTCCTGAGCGGGACGTTTTACGCATTGATGCCGAACGCGCCTGTATCCAAGGCGCGATGACGTCCCTCCCTAACCAGCACGCCGAGCCAGGACACCACAAGCACGCGCAGAAAATGTCCGTGATCACATGGAACGGCCCGAGGTGGGGAAAGGCCCCATGGAAGCAGCCGCGCGAGAAGCCTATGCTGCCGCCATGAACCTTCTACTTCTCATCGTTGTTCTTCTTCTCGTCTTCGGCGGCGGCGGTTTTTATATTGGTGGTCCCGCTATCGGCGGAGGCAGCGTCGGTCTGATTCTTTTGATCTGCCTCATCGTTTATCTCTTTGGTGGATTTCGCCGGAGCTGAGGCCGTCACGGATTTTCCACTACGTACGCGCACCCTATGACGGAAGAAACCTGCGTGTAGTTATTTTAGTGAAGTCGCAGAGGGCAATCGGCGTAGTTCCGCAGCATTTGTCCGGAATGCGCCGGATTTCGGGTAACACCCCATGGCCCCACGTGTACCCGCGACGTACTTTCCCCGAAAGGCTGAACACGAGTAATGGCTTTCCACAATCACGGATCCGACAGCGGGCGCAAAGGAATGATTTATGTTTTACGATATCAAGAGACTCTACGGCAACAAACTCGCCGCCTCGGATGGTGAGATCGGACACATCAAGGACTTTTATTTTGACGACAAGACCTGGGTGATTCGCTACGTCGTCGCAGACACCGGCTCGTGGTTAACGGGTCGGCTCGTCCTGCTTTCCCCCCATGCCTTGGGCAAGTGGCATGAAGCGGAGAAGTTGCTTCACGTTGCGCTCACCAAGCAGCAGATTGAAAATGGTCCTCCCATTGAATCGCACAAACCGGTCTCGCGCCAGTACGAGATCGAATACTATCGGTACTACGGCTGGCCGGCCTATTGGGAAGGCGGCGCGATGTGGGGTCTAACCAGCTTTCCAGTGGTGCTGGCACCATCAAAAGCCGAGATCGAAGCGCAGGTGGACCACCGCGATGACAAACATCTCCAAAGCATGCGCGCGGTCACTGGCTATCAGATTCACGCCATGGATGGCGCGATCGGCGCCGCGGCCAGCTTCGTGGTGGACGATCAGAGCTGGGCGATTCGCAATCTGGTCGTTGCAACCGGCCACTGGTACTCCGGCAAGGAAATCCTGATCTCCACCGGCCATATCAAGCGTATCAGCTATGAAGATTCCACCGTGTTCGTGGATCTC
>Ga0070683_100002702_pt1 | contig 14166 bp, 12 predicted proteins | sample KBSC713LmetaG_FD_64662 | JGI IMG/M metagenome (GOLD analysis project Ga0070683, IMG submission 64662) | Corn rhizosphere microbial communities from Kellogg Biological Station, Michigan, USA - KBS C7.1-3L metaG | ecosystem: Host-associated > Plants > Roots > Rhizosphere ...
TGTCGGTCACCGATGAGGTTCTCGCGCTGGCCAAGGCGGCCGGGCCGGTCGACGTCCTGGTGAACAACGCGGCCCGCGCCTCCAACGTCGGCCTCGAGGTGCTCACCCCGGACGAGTGGCTGGCCACCTTCGCGGTGAACGTGACCGCGCCGATGCTGCTGTCCCAGGCCTTGTCACGCGGGATGACCGAACGCGGCTGGGGCCGGATCATCAACATCACGTCGGCGACGGTCCGGATGGGCGGCCCGTCGGGCCCGTCGTACGTATCGAGCAAGGCCGCGCTGATCGGCTTGACGCGGTCGCTGGCTCGTACGCTCGGCCGGTCGGGCGTGACCGTCAACGCGATCTCGCCCGGAGCGATCCAGACCGAAGGCGAGGTGGAGCTGGCCGCCCGCCACCCGCGCCCGCCTTCCGCGGTGCCCCTGGCCGAGCGGCAAGCCGTGCCCCGCCAGCTCGTGCCGGACGACCTGGTCGCGACCGCGCAGTGGCTGGCCAGCCCGGGCGCGGCCGCCGTGACCGGCCAGGTGATCGAGGTCGGTGGCGGCCTCGTGTACCGCTGAGCAGCCGCCGTTCCCACGCGGTCCGCGGCCACCGGTTGGTGCGTCGCGTCGGCGCATCGACCACCGTCTGCGAGCCGGGGTCGACAATGGTCGATCCCTCCCGCGGGATCGCGACAACCCCGCGGGAGCCTACGTTCCGGAGCGGAGTTTGCGTTTCACGTCCTTCTTGAGGACCTTCCCGACCTTCGAGCGCGGGAGATCGGGCCAGATCTCGATCTGCTTCGGGGTCTTCACGCTGCCGATGCGCTGCTTCACGAACGTCACGATCTCGGCCGGGGAGACGGTCGCGCCGTCGCGCAGTTGCAGGACTGCGGTCACCCGCTCGCCCCACTTCTCGTCCGGCAGGCCGACGACCGCGCAGTCCTGAACCGCCGGGTGCTGCATGATCGCCTGCTCGACCTCGGTCGAGTACACGTTGAAGCCGCCCGTGATGACCATGTCCTTGGCCCGGTCCACGATGAACAGGAAGTTGTCCGCGTCCAGGTAGCCGATATCGCCGGTGTGATGCCAGCCGAAGGCGGACGCCGCCGCCGTCGCGTCGGGGTCGTTGTGGTAGCCGCGCATCACCAGCGAGCCGCGTACCACGATCTCGCCGACCTCTCGTCGCGCGAGGAGCGTCCCATCTTCGCCCATGACGGCGACGGTCACCAGCGGCGACGGGCGCCCGGCCGACGCGAGCCGCTCGATCGCGACCGAGCCGTCGGCGTGGAAGTGGTCCCGCGGCGCCATCGTCGAGATCATCATCGGCGCCTCGGTCTGGCCGAACAGCTGCGCCATCACCGGGCCGATCCGGTGCAGCGCCTCCTCCAGCCGGGTCGCCGACATCGGCGCCGCGCCGTACCAGAAGCATTGCAGCGACGACAGGTCGGTCGTGTCGAGGCTCGGGTTTGCCAGCACCATGTAGATCAGCGTCGGGGGCAGGAACGTGTGGGTGACCCGGTGGCGTTGGATGAGCGCAAGGAACCCGCCAACGTCGGGACTGCGCATCACGACGATCTCGCCGCCGTGCGCCATGACCGGAAAGCACAGCACCCCGGCGGCGTGGGTGAGCGGGGCGAGCGCCAGGTACACCGGCCGGCCGTCGAACGGGTAGCTCATCAGCGTGATGGCCGTCATCGTCTCGAGGTTGGCGCCGGTCAGCTCGACGCCCTTCGGGCGGCCGGTCGTCCCGCCGGTGCCCACGATCATGGCCAGGTCGTCAAGGGCCGGCTCGTCCACATCGGACACACCGAGCGCGAGAAACGACGACCAGTCAAGAGCGTCGTCGAGGCAGACCAGCGTCGTCAGCAAGGGCAAGTCGTCCCGGATCTGCGCGACGAGCGGCGCGAACTGGGACTGGAAAAGGAGGACCGTGCAGCCGAAGAGCTCGAGCAGCTCGCGGTTTTCGGCAGCCTCGTTGCGAGGGTTGATCGGGCACCAGACCGCCCCGGCGCGGCTGATCCCGAACACACAGGTGAACGCCGTCGGGTCATTCGCCGACAAGATGGCGACCCGGTGCCCTGGCCGCACCCCCCGGGCGGCCAGGGCAGCCGAGACGGTGCGACTGAGGTCGCCAACTTCCGCATACGAGCGGCTGACACCGTCCGTCGTGAGGCAGGGCGCGCCGGGGTTGAGCGACGCGCCCTTGTCGAGATAGTCGACCAGTCGCACCGGGCTCAACCCTCGACCGTGACGACCGGTTCGCGAACGAGACCGAAGCTCGCCAGTACCCCCAGAAGCTGCCGGTGCCCGAAGGCCTGGCAGCCGGATGCGAACCCGGCCCGGCGCGGCGGCTGCTGCAGGAGCGCGTAGGCCGCGTAGGCCTGCAGGAGGCCGGTCTGCTGGTAGTTGGAGTTGCCATGGATGACACAGTGCGCGCGGCCGAGCGGGCCGGACGCGTGCACCGAGTCCAGCGACTTGTTCAGCCGCGGGTTCTCGCGGGGCGGCATCTCGTTCATCACCTGCGCGGCGGTGGCGGTGAGCGCGGCGTACTGCTCGTCCGGCGGCAGGTCCCTCGTCGCCTCGACGGCCGCGCGGACGATCTGCGGGACCCCCAGCATCAGCGGCTTGTTGAACACCCCGCCGAGCACCTTGACGTTGGCGACGCGCGGGTCGCGCTTGTACCAGACCGGGTGCGACGTGCCGCCCCACGGCAACGCGAGGGCCAGCTCGTGCTGGCCGGGGATGGCCAGCTGGTAGAGCCCGGCGTCGGGGTCCCACGGCGCGTACTGGTTCTGCTCCAGGTAGTACGCGCCGGCCATGGCCGCGTTGACGAGGATGGTCAGCGTCGAGGCGATCGTCGGCCGGCCGCCCCAGAACACCGCGATGTCCAGCGTGTCCAGGCCCGGCTTCTCGAGGCACAGCTCGGCCGCGATCTCCCCGGTCGTGTACATCTGGGCGAGCCCGGGACAGAGCAGCAGCCCGGCCGCGGCGAAGTCGGTGCCGTACTGCTCGTCGCAGGTGATCACCCAGTCCTGTTCACCGGTCGTGTCCAGGTAGTGGGTCCGCGTGGCCAGGCACGCCTCGACGACCTCGGGGCCGTAGGTGCTGAACGGGCCGACGGTGTTGCAGACGACCGAGGCGCTCTCGAGCAGCGCGGTCAGCGCGCCGACGTCGTGGCCGACCTCGGCGATCTCGTAGTCGGCCGTCTCGATGCCGGGAACGTGCGCCTCCATCGCCGCCTTGACCTTGCCGGCGTTGCGGCCGGCCGCGATGAACGGGACGTTGTATTGCCGGAGGTATTCGCAGATGAGCCGGCCGGTGTAGCCGGACGCGCCGTACACGACGACGGGCTTGTCCATGGTTACATTCCCATCCCGCCGTCGACCGGCAGGCCGACGCCGTTGATGAAGGAGGCCGCGTCGGAGGCGAGGAAGACGACCGCCGAGGCCATGTCGGTGACCTCGCCGAGCCGCCCGGACGGGGTCAGCGCGACGACCGCGGTGACCGCCTCCTCCGGCGAGCCGAAGAGCCCGATGCGGGCGACGTCGTTGGCCAGGCCGGCGCCCATAGCGGTCGGCACGAGACCGGGATAAATGCAATTCACGCGTACGCCGTAGCCGAGGCGCCCGGACTCGGCGGCCGCGACGCGGGTCAGGCGGTCGACGCCGGACTTGGTCGCCGAGTACACCCCGATGCCGGGGAACGCGATCGTCGCGGCGACGGAAGCGACGTTGATGACGACACCACCCGAGCCGCCGGCGCGCATGGTGCGGAAGGCGTGCTTGATGCCGAGCGCCGTGCCGAGGAGGTTGACCTCCAGCTGCTTGCGGGCGGCCGCCGCGTCGAGGTCGATCAGCAGGCTGGTGATCTCGATGCCGGCGTTGTTGACCAGGATGTCGAGGCCGCCGAGCCAGTCGGTCGCCCGGGACATGGCGGTCTCCCAGCCGGCGTCGTCGGTGACGTCGAGGTGGACGAAGCCGTGCCCCTCGCCGAGGGACTCGGCCACCTTCGGGCCGACCTCGTCCTGCAGGTCGGCGACGACGACCTTCGCGCCGGCGGCGGCCAGGGCACGGGCCATTCCCTCGCCCAGTCCCTGGGCTCCGCCCGTGACGAGTGCCTTGCGTCCGGTGAGGTCGAGTTGAGTCATGGGAAGTATCACAGCGCTGTTTCTTGACGGTTGTCAAGGAAAATCTTGACAAGCGCCTAGAGATTTCTGGCCAACTGTCAAGTTAGGATGTTTTCGTGGCACCCACGAAGCGGCCGGTCGACAAGTTCGACGCGCGTCGCGACCAGCTCGCCGAGTCGGCGTTGAAGACGCTCGGGGATCTCGGCTACGCGCGGACGACGCTCCGGGAGATCGCCAACAACTCGACGTTCAGCCACGGGGTGGTCCACTACTACTTCGAGGACAAGCTCGAGCTGGTGATCTACAGCGTTCGTTACTACAAGGCGCGCTGCGTGACCCGCTACGACTCGGTGGTGGCCGACTCGACGACCGACGGCGAGCTGCTCGACGCCTTCGCGGCCAAGCTCGCCGAGACGATCCGCGACGAGGCTCCGATGCACCGGCTCTGGTATGACCTGCGCACCCAGAGCATGTTCGAGGAGCAGCTGCGCGAGGCGGTCACCTACATCGACAAGACGCTCGAGGAGATGATCTGGCGGGTCGTGACCCGCTACTCAGAGCTGGCCGGTCGCCCGCCGGCCCTTCCGCCGTCGATGGCCTACGGCGTGCTGGACGGGCTGTTCCAGCAGGCGCTGCTCGCCTACGTGACCGGCCACCCCGACGTGCTCGACGCGCTGGTCGGCCAGGTCCGCACGGTCATGCCGCTGATGCTCGACCCGAGTCCCTAGCCGAACTGCACCGCCGCGACGCCGCAATCCCGGCCGCCCGAGCAGATCGTCATGACGCTCCCTCGATGGACAGCCAGAGGTCGAGCGGGCCGGGCAGCGACGGGTCGACCGGGATCGTCACCGTGCGGGACTCGCCGGGGTCGAGCGTCACGTGCGTGAAGCCGGCCAGGATGGCGCGCCGGGGGAGAAGGCCCGCGACCGGCATTCGCCCATACAACTGGACAAGCTGCGTCCCGCGGCGACGGCCGGTGTTGGTCAGGACGTTGCCCTCGAGCGTCCAGGTCGTGTAACCGAGGCCGGCGCCGAACGGGTACTCGGCGGCCGCCTCGGCGTCGGCGTAGCGGCGGGCCGACTCGAGGCGTTCGTTGTAGGCGACCGGCAGGACGGCGCTGGATGCGGGCAGCGAGACCGGCAGCCGGCCGATCGGCTCGCGGTCGCCGAGGAGCAGCTCGGCGATGGCCGTGCCGCCGGTCGGGCCGAGGTACCAGGCGTAGAGGACGGCGTCGGCGACCGCGGCGACGGCGCCGATCCCGTGCGGGCGACCGGACACGATGACGGCGACGATGCGTGCGCCGGGCCGGGCGGCCTCGGCGACGGCGGAAGCAAGGTCCCGTTGCGCGGCCGGGAGGCGAACCTCGGCGACGTCGAATCCCTCGCCGGTCGTGGCCTCCGGCCGGCTCCGGTCGCCGAGGTTGGCCGCGCCGTTGTCGTCGAAGTCGTCCCCGTACCCGCGGGCGCTGCTGCTGCCCAGCACAAGCACGACGAGATCGGCGTCGGCGGCGAGTGCGGCGGCCCGGGCCAGCCCGCCCTCGATCGGCGTGGTGAGCCGGCACCCGGGCTCGTAGGAAACCTCACCGGACGCGCGCGCCCGGAGGCCGTCAACCACACTGCGGCCCACACCGGGCGGCAGCGGCGGAACGTAGTCGCCGAGCAGGCAATCCAGGCAGTCCGCGTTGGGCCCGATGACCGCGACGCGCGCCGGCAACGCGGCGAGAGGGAGCGTGTCGTCGCGGTTCTGCAGCAGCACGGGTGCGGCGGCGACCAGGTCCGGCATCGCGTCCGGGGCCGGGAACGAAGGATCCGGTCGGGGCGCGTCAAGGAGGCCGAGCCGGATCTTCAGGCCGAGTACCCGCGCGCATGCTCGATCCACGAGCGCTTCGGGCACCAATCCGTCATGCACGGCCTCCTCGATCGCCGTGTACGACACGTCCGCCATGCTCAGGTCGACGCCGGCCCGCAGTGCGACCGCCGCCGCCTCGGCCGGGGACAGCCCGGCCCGCTGGAGCCGGTCGACGGCGAACATGTCGGCCATCACGATGCCCTCGAAGCCCCACTCGTCGCGCAGGATGCCGGTGAGCAGGTCGACGCTGGCGGTGCACGGTACGCCGTCGAGGTCGTTATACGCGGCCATCACCCCGAGCGCGCCCGCGGCGACCCCGGCGCGGGCGGCCGGCAGGTGGATCTCGGCGAGCTCGCGCGGGCCGATCGCGGCGCCCGAGCCGTTGCGCCCGCCCATCGCCGCGCCCTGCCCGGCGAAATGCTTGAGCACCACCCCGAGCCCGGGCTGGGTCCGGTACCCCCGGACGAGCGCCCGTACACAGCGGGCGGCCAGCAACGGGTCCTCGCCGAAGCACTCCTCGGTCCGGCCCCAGCGCGGGTCGCGCAGGATGTCCAGCCCGGACACGAGCGCGAGGTGGGCACCGCGGGCCCGCAACTCCTGGGCGGTGTGGGCGGCGGCCGCCTCGAGCAGGTCGGCCGGAACGTGGCGGCCGTGCCGAGGTTGGTCGGGAAGAGCTGGGAGCCGAGCGCCTGGTGGCCGTGCGGCGCCTCCTCGACGAACAGGGCCGGGATCCCGAGCCGCGAACCGGCCACGACCCGCTTCTGGACCAGCGCGGCCACCTCGAGCGCGGCGGCCGGGTCGATCCCGGTGGCCCAGTCGCGGCCGGACCAGGCGTCGGCGCGCTGCAGCCCGTATAGAGCGCCGAGCCCGCCCCACCGTTCCACCTCGTCGTCCAACGTTGAAGTGGTCACGAAGCCACCGGGTGTGCGGGCATAGGCGTGCCAGCCGAGCAGCCGCTGATTGAGCTGGCCGACCTTCTCCCGCAGGGTGAGCCGGCCGAGGAGGTCCTCGACGCGGGCAGCGAGGGGCTGCGCCGGATCTCGGAACGGCTCGATCATCAGCGCACGCTAGCATGTGAACCGGTTCATGAGACGTAGGGTCAGGCGATGAAGAGCGCTCGCGTCCTGGTTACCGGCGCCGACGGGCTGGTCGGCTCGGCCGTGGCTGCCCACCTGCGCGACTGCGGCCACGTGGTCACCCCGCTGCGCGGCGATGCCCGGGATGTGGACGCGGTGGCCGACGGGTTGACGGACGTCGACGCGGTCGCGCACCTGGCGGCGATCCCGAATCCGCGGCACGAGCCGCCGACCGAGCTGTTCGGCAACAACGTGCTCGCCACGTTCACCGTGCTGTGGGCGGCGGCCGAGCACGGGGTGCGCCGGTTGGTGATCGCCAGCAGCGTCAACGCGACCGGGCTGCTCGGAAACCCGGCCAAGCCGCGGCCCGCGCGGTACCCGATCGACGAAACGACCCCGGAGGACCTGGCCGACGCGTACTCGCTGTCCAAGCACGTCGACGAGGACACGTTGCGGGCGGTGTGCCGGCGGTTCGGCGCGTCGGGGGTCGCGCTGCGGCTGCCGCTGATGGTCTCGCCGGACAACGAGGCACCGCTGCGGGCCTGGACCGCCCGCGAGCCCGGGGCCGGCGCCGGGGACGGCTGGGGCTGGCTGGACGTGCGCGACGCGGCGGAGGCGTTCCGGCTGGCGTTGGTCGGCGCCTACGAAGGCGCGCACGTCGTCCACGTTGCCGCCCCGGACGTGTTCGCCGACCGGCCGACCGAGGAGCTGCTCGACGAGTACGCCCCCGGCGTGCCGCGGCAGGAGAGGTACCCGGGGCGCACCGCCCCCATCGACACCACCCGGGCCAAGAAGCTGCTCGGGTTCGTCCCCCAATATGGAGATCCCCGCTCATGAAGATCACCACGGTGGAGACGTTCGTCCTCGGCGAGCGGCAGCTGCTGGTGCGCGTCGGCACCGATGACGGGCTCGCCGGGTGGGGCGACGCCTCGCTCGAGCACAAGCCCGGCACCGTCGCCGCCGCCATCCGGGAGCTGTCCGGCGCGCTCGTCGGCGAGGATCCGCTGCCGGTCACCCGGCATTGGCAGCGGCTCACCCGCGGCGGTTTCTACCGCGGCGGGGCGGTCTTCGCGAGCGCGGTCGCCGGGCTCGATCAGGCGCTGTGGGACCTGCGCGGCCGCTGGTTCGACGCGCCGATCCACGTGCTGCTCGGCGGCCCGTGCCGGGACCGCGTCCGCATGTACACGCACGTCTGGGGTTCCGACGGGCACACCGGCAGTCCTTCGCGCGCGCAGCAGCTGGTCAGATCCGGGTACACGCTGGTCAAGGCGTCCGTAGCCGGGCCAGTTGGGTTCCTCGCGACCCCGGCCATGACACGGCGGTTCACCGAGGACCTCGAGGCGCTGCGCGCGGCCGTCGGCGATGGCGCCGACTTCGGCATCGACCTGCACGGCCGGGTCTCCGTGCACCACGCCCGCCGGCTGGCTGACGCGGTCGCGCACACCGCGCCGGCGTTCCTCGAGGAGCCGCTGCGTCCCGAGCACTCGCGGTTGATCGGCAGGCTCACCGCGGCCACGAGCATCCCGGTGGCGACCGGCGAGCGGCTGTTCGGCCGTGAGGAATTTCTGCCGGTGCTCGAGGGCGGCATCGCGATCGCCCAGCCCGACCCGTCGCACTGCGGCGGCATCACCGAGGTCTTCCGCGTCGCCACGCTTGCCGAGTCGTACGACGTGCAGCTCGCCCCGCACTGCCCGCTCGGGCCGGTCGCCTTGGCCGCCTGCCTCCAGCTGGATTTCGCGGTCCCCAACTTCTATGCCCAGGAGCACGTCATCGACCTGCGCTCGGCCGACTCGGCCGACCTGCATGGGCTGCGCAACCCCGAGGTGCTCGTCCCGGTCTCCGGGCACATCGAGCGGCCGACCGGGCCCGGCCTCGGAGTCGACGTCGACGAGGCGTACGTCCGCGAGCACCACCGCCCCGACCTGCTGGTGCCGGAAGGTAATCCGAGTTGGCAGTACGCCGATGGCGGCTTCGCGGAATGGTAATTTTCCTTAACACCATAGGAAGCGAAGGTCCATGAGCGAAGCGTCGGGTCGGCGAAGGACGGTGCGGATCAGCGACGTCGCCGCGGCCGCCGGGGTGAGCAAGGCGCTGGTGTCCTACGCGCTCAACGACCGGCCCGGGGTCAAGGAGTCGACCCGCGCCCACATCGTCGAGACCGCGCGCAGCATGGGCTGGACGCCAAGCGTCCGCGCGCGAGCATTGTCGGTCTCCCGCGCATATGCGATCGGGCTCGTCTTCCAGACCTCCCCGGAAGCGCTCGCCAGCGACCAGTACTACACGAGCCTCATGGCCGGTCTGCAGAGCGTGCTGTCCAACTCGCAGTACTCGCTCGTGACCGAGGTCGTGGACAGCGAGGAGGCCGAGCGCGGCGCCTACCTGCGGCTGGCGCGTGACGGCCGGGTCGACGGCATGGTCATCGTCGACCTGCGCCAGGACGACCCGAGGTTCGCGCTCGTGCAGGAGGCCGGCCTCGCGTTCGCGTCACTTGGCTGGCCGCCCGAGCCGACCACCATGCCGGTCCTGGTCTACGACGAAGCCCAGGCGATCACCGACGTGGTCAAGCACATCGTGTCGCTCGGCCACAAACGGGTCGCCCAGGTCGTCGGCCCGCAGGCCAGCGCGCCCGCCCGGCTGCGCCGCGAGCTCTACCAGAAGCACCTGCGCGAACACGGGCTCGACGACTCGTGGTGGATCGAGAGCGACTACACGGCCTCCGGAGGCCGGTCGGCCACCGTGCAGCTCCTCGACGCCGCTCCCCGGCCGACCGCGATCATCTACTCCAACGACCTCATGGCGATCGCCGGCATGAGCGCCGCCTTCTCCCGCGGCCTGCGAATCCCGGACGACTTGTCGGTCGTCGGCTGGGACGACATCACGATCTCGCAGTACCTGCATCCGGCGCTCTCCTCGGTCGCCCAGCACCCGTTCGACGACGGGCGGGTGGCCGCCAAGCTGCTGCTCGAGGCGATCGAGGGCCGGCAGTTCGACGAGCCGGTCTGGATGCCCAACCCCCGGTTCCGGCCCCGCGAGTCGAGCGGCCCCGCACGTTAGGGGCCTGTGTCCGGGTGGGAGCCGGGCGGCGCCGGAGCAGCTTCCGCACGCCGCCTGGAGCGACCGGCGCGGCCCCAGTCGACGCCCGAGCCTCGCCTCGCTTCGACCCCCACCCGGACACAGGCCCTCACCGGATACGGGTCTGTACCGGTTCAACTCGCCGTCTTGACACCCGGGCCGACCGCGACCAACATGCGTGTGAACCGGTTAAGAAGGTTGGACCCCACCACCGCCAAAGGACACCCTCATGATTCGTACGATGCCCGGGTTCCGGAGCTTCACGGCCCTATCCTACCTCATCGGCCAAGTGTCCATAGTGGACTCGGAAGGGATTCTTGTCATACCTGGTGGGGAGAATCCGGATGTGAAAGCGGGCTTGCTGGACGGCTGGGAGCACTGCGCCAGACGCGCGCCCGACACGGCCAGCGGCCCCGCGAGGCCGGTGCCGCCAGCTTTCGCAGCCGCGGGCGGCGTTGCCGGCTCGGATGGTCCAGTGGCCGTCGGGCGAAGCCACCAACGATGCTGGCCGCGCGCGTTCAGCCCGGGGGAAATGGCGGGCAGCCATCGGCAGCATGATTCAGGCCTTAGTCGCCCCAGGCGGGCAGGTCCGGGTTCGCCAACGCGCGGCGGAGGCGTTGTTCCCAGCCGCGCACGACGGGGGCAAACGCAAACGCGCCGGCGGGGCCGACGAGTTCGGTCAGGCCGACAAACTTGGCCAGCTCGGCGACCGCCGACAGGGGCTTGGCGTCGACCCAGGCCTTGCGCATGACCGCGGGGTCGACGACGGCCGACCACGCGTCGAGGTAGGCCTCGATCGAAAGCCGGGCGTCGTCGTCGCTCGCGTCCCACAGCCACGATCCGAGGTCGAGCAGCGGCGGCCCGATCGACGCGAAGCTCCAGTCGTGCACCAGGACGCCGTCGGCTCGGACGACGACGTTGCCGGGGTGGAGGTCGCGGTGCAGGACGGTGTTCGGCAGGCCGTGCGCGGCCAGCCGGTCGGCGCAGGCCAGCAGCTGCGGCCGGAGGTCGGCCGGGGCGGTGTCCGGCACCAGGTCGAGGGGTGGGCAGCCGAGCTCGGCAAGTGCCCGTGTGGAATCGATGGTTGCCTGCTGGATGGCGACTGTGCGGCGCACCGCGTCGGTGAAGGCGTCGGGGCCGGGCAGGGCGCCGCCGAAATCCTCGGCGACCCAGCGGAGGCCGGTGCCGGCGATGATGTGGGCGAAGGGCGGGCCGGCCCGTTCGGCCAGGTAGCGGGTGACGGCTGGTTCGCGGGCGAGTTCGGGAAGGACGGCCTTGGTGTAGACGGCGCCGGCCGTGGTCGGCGTGCGCAGCACGGCCGAGATCCCCCACTGTTTGACCTGGCGGCTCCGCCCGGTTCGGGCGACGATGCCGTCGAGCCAGGCATCCGTCTCGGCGAACCAGGCCGGCCGAAACCAGGGCTGCGGTCGCGGCTGCCGGCGCCGGTCGAGCCAGTCGTCGACGATGCCGAGCTGCCCGCGCACCGCGCCGGCCGGGACCCAGCGGCCGTCGTCCGGCGCGGTCGCAGCCAGCACCGCCGTCGTGTAGTCGAGCGGCTCAAGCAGCACCGTGCCGGGGCCGGCCGCGTCGGTCAGCGCGCTGTCCATCGGCGGCCAGGCCTGCGCGAACCCGAGCACCGGCAACGCGCCGGCGCGGTCGACGAGGACACGGTCCGACGGCTCGTGCCAGACGACGACGGTTGCTTCCCCCACGATCCGTTTCTATCGCGCCGAGGTCAGCGACAGCGACCCGACCCGTCTACCGCGTCAACATCAGCGACAGCGACCCCACCGCCAGGGCCAGGACCGCCAGTGGGAAGGCGATGTTGCGAAAGACACGAGCCCGCACGTGCGCGACCACGGCTCCCGCGAAGAACAGCACCAAACCGGCCGCGGCCAGTGGCCCGATGAACGGTACGCCGGCCAGCCCGAGCAGCAGTCCGACCGCGCCGGCCGCCTTCAAGGCGCCGAGGGTCGGCAACCACGACTCCGGGACGTGCACGGCGGCCTGGTTGGCCAAGACATAGGGGGAACGGACGAAGTCGGCTACAGCGAATGCGGCGTTGGCCAAAAGCGTGATGCCGACAATGAGCAGAGTCATGCCCCTCCTACGAGACAGCCGGGAGGAACGTCAGGGCTCACATTCGCGAGCGCTGTCTCGTCTTGTCCACATGCGGTCCGTGTTGATGAACGTGAGCTACCGGATGCTGGGGTCGGTCGCCGACGCCGAGGATGCGGTCCAGGAGGCATACGCCCGCTGGTATGCGCTGCCCGAAGACCGCCGGCGCGAGGTGCCGTCACCGACCGGTTGGCTGGTCACCACGGTGAGCCGCATCTGCCTCGACGTGCTGCGGTCGGCGCGGGCGCGGCGGGAGCGCTACGTCGGGCCGTGGCTGCCCGAGCCTGTCCCGGGGACGGCTCGCTGGACCAGCCAGTCGCCGCTCCCGGCCGACCCGGCCGACCGGCTCACGCTCGACGAGTCGGTGAGCATGGCGTTGCTCATCGTCTGCGAGTCGATGACGCCGGCCGAGCGGGTCGCGTTCATCCTGCACGACGTCTTCCGTTACCCCTACGCGGAGATCGCCGCGATCGTCGGCCGTTCGCCGCAGGCGTGCCGGCAACTCGCCTCGTCGGCGCGGCATCGCGCCCGCGAGGTCTCACCGGACCGGACGCCGGGGGCCGAGCACGCTCGGCTGGTCGCGGCGTTCAAGAACGCCTGGGAGACCGGCAACCTGGAAGCGCTCATCGAAAAGCTCGACCCGGCGGCCACCGCGGTCACCGACGGCGGCGGACTGGTGAGCGCGTCCCTTGAGCCCATCACCGGGGCCGAGCCGGTCGCAAGCTTCCTGCTCGGCGTGTTCCGGCGCCAACCGGACCTGACGATCTCCGAGACGACCGTCAACGGCCGGCCGGGGCTGCTCACACGAGCGCGCGAGACACAGATGGCGGTGATCACCCTCGAAGCGAAAGGAGGCCGGGTCGAAAAGCTGTGGGTGGTCCGCAACCCCGAGAAGCTCAGCGCATGGCGCGCAGGAGCGGAATGGCGTCGATCTTCTCCTCGGTCAGCTCGGCCCAGTCGATGCCCCCGGTCGGGCGGGGGCCCCGCCGTTCCCGGCAGTCGATGACCCGGTCGGGGGTGACCACGAAGTCGACCGGAACGTCATGGGCCGTGGTCGGGATCGCGCCCGAAGGGCGGACCTGCAGCTCGTGGACGGTGGTGACGACGACGGTGCGAGCGCCGATCAGGCCGGCCGCGCCGGCCAGCGCGAACTCCAGGTCGGCGAAGCCGCCGCCCTTGCCGAGCCGCGCGCCGTCCTCGCCCACCGCGACGCACCCGGTGACCACCAGGTCGACCGGCGCGAGGTCGGCCACCGCGACCCGGCGCGCCGACCGGCTGGCGCCGCGGATCGAGGCGGCCGCTCGCGGCTTGTCGGCCAGGTGGTCGGGGTCGAGCAGGAAAAACGGATCCGGCTCGGCCAGCCGCGGCACCGCCATGTAGACAACCTTGCCGTCCTCGAGTGCCCGCTGGCGCACCGGCAACTGCGCCGAATCGGGGTTGGCCTTGAGCGTGCGCGCGGACGTCCACGCCGGCAGAGACTGCAGCCGTGAAGCGGCCGCCTCGGCACCGACGAAGTTCGGGATGCGCCCGGCCGCGCCCGGGAACCGGGCCACCTTGGCGGCGCTCATCGCCGTCCACACCTCGTCGCGCAGCCCGGCCTTGGCGGCGAGCAGGTCGGCCGGGCCACCGGCGTCACGGTCGTGACGAGGCATCCCGATCACACCGTGACGACAAGCTTGCCGGCCGGCCGTGCGCCGGTCAGCCGCCGGATCGCGTCCGGCGCCGCGGCCAGGGGATAGGTGCGCTCGACCACCGGGGTGACGGCGCCGGACTCGATCAGGTCGCGCAGCTCGTCGAGGTCCGCGGCCCGCTCCCGCGCGCCGAGGCTGCGCAGCCGCTGCCCGACGAACAACGACAGCACCGGCGCCCGCAGCAGCTGACGGCTGTATCCACCGAGCATCCGGCCCTGGTCGTAGCCCCCGCCGACGAGCACGAGCGTGCCCCG
>Ga0070683_100002706_pt1 | contig 14155 bp, 19 predicted proteins | sample KBSC713LmetaG_FD_64662 | JGI IMG/M metagenome (GOLD analysis project Ga0070683, IMG submission 64662) | Corn rhizosphere microbial communities from Kellogg Biological Station, Michigan, USA - KBS C7.1-3L metaG | ecosystem: Host-associated > Plants > Roots > Rhizosphere ...
GCGCCGCGCGACGGTCTGATCATGGCGTCGATTTGGGACGCGGAGGATCGATCGAGATGCGGACGAGCAAATTCAGCGAGGAGCAGATCGTCCATGCGCTGCGGCAGGCCGAAGGCGGCACCGCCGTCGCGGAGATCTGTCGGAAGCTGGAGATCACCGAGACGACGTTCTATCGGTGGAAGAAGAAATACTTCGGGCTTGGCGTGAGTGAGCTGCGGGAGTTAAAGCTCCTTCGCGAGGAGAACCGCAAGCTCAAGGGTTTGGTCGCTGATCTGACGCTCGACAAACAGATCTTGCGGGAGAGCCTCACAAAAAAATTCTAGGGCCGGCGGCCAAGCGCGCGTGGGTGCGGTGGGTCGTGCAAGCGTACGACGTGTCGGAGCGGCGCGCGTGCCGCGTGACCACCGTGGCCCGCTCGACGATGGGCTACAAGGCGCGCCGGCCCACCCAGGAACCGCTTCGCACGCGACTCCGCGAGCTCGCCGCGGCGCGCGTGAGCTACGGCTATTTGCGCTTGCACGTGCTCCTCAAGCGCGAGGGCTGGAAGGTCAATCACAAGCGCGTGTATCGCCTCTATCGCGAGGAGGCGCTTGGCCTACAGCGACGCAAACCGAAGCGCCGTCGAAGTGCGATGGCGCGATCGGAGCGCAGTGTGCCGATCGCCGCGAATGAACGGTGGGCAATGGACTTCATGCAGGACGTCGTCGCGGATGGCGGCAAGATGCGCGTGTTCACGCTGGTCGATGTGCACACGCGCGAATGCTTGGCGCTCGAGGTGAGTCGACACTTTCGCGGGACCGACGTAGCGGCGATGCTGAGCGCGGTGATTGCGGAACGCGGTGCACCGCGAGTGATCCAGTGTGATCAAGGGACAGAGTTCACGTCGATCGCGCTGGATCAATGGACGTACTGGAACAAGGTGCAACTGGACTTCAGTCGGCGTGGAACGCCCGGCGACAACGCGGTCTGCGAGGCCTTCAACGGGAGCGTTCGACGTGAGTGTCTATCGCAAGCCTACTTTTTGGACTACGTTGACGCCTGGCAGACGTTAGAGAAGTGGAAAGACGACTACAACAACGTGCGGCCCCACAGCAGTTTGCAGGATCTCTCACCCGCTCAATTCCGAGCGCGAGAGCTGAACCCCGAGACCGCCAGCGAGCGCTCCAAGCAACCCGCCTAGTGGCCCAGCTTTGGGGAGACCCGCCAGCGAGCGCTCCAAGCAACCCGCCTAGTGGCCCAGCTTTGGGGAGACCCGCCCGAGCGCTCCAAGCAACCCGCCTAGTGGCCCAGCTTTGGGGAGACCCGCCAAACGATTACTTGTGTGAACAGGCGGCTGACGTTAGCGTCTGTGTCGCCAAGGCGCATCGCGATGGAGCGAGTGGCAGTAGTTTGTCTGTGCAGTAATCCAGACATCTCTTAGCCAGCTCAGTGAAGTGTCTCCCCATCACGCATTCCGGGACTGCGTCTATCGCTGCCGCTGCGTTTGCACGCGCTATCGCGAAGCGGATCCACACACAGCCGGAACTGTCCCGGCAAGCCGGTTTGCAAATGAAGAAGACATCTGCGTGTCGCATATCGCGGTTACTAGCCTCGTTTACCAAACAGTGTCATAGAGCGGAGGAGTCATGAGGTCTATGTGGTTCGATGAGAGGCGTGGCGTTCGAGTTCGATCCGAATTATGGCCGACATTCCTCGCGTTGGGATCCGCGGCAACGATTCTCATAGGTTGCGGTGCAGGCTCAACGGAAGCTTGGGCGTCGGGCAAGCGTCCAGCGGCTATCGAGATCGCGGGCAAGTACGCGCTTACCGCCTCATCAGAAGTTGTGCATGACCCGATTGATGGCTTGCAGTATTCTCTCATCCTGACAAACCTCTCCGAGACGACAATGACCGTCTCGTATGGAGGGTGCTGGGCTTATCTCCAACTGTATAGTTCCGCGGACGTATCTCAGACGCCAAGCTATGACCAGAGCGTAACAAATACAGGTTGCACTTTGACCTACACGCGGTTGGTGATCCCGCCAGGTGGCACGAGCTCCCTCTCTCGGGTTTATCCGGTAGCGAGTCTTATATCTGATGGCGTTCGACCGGGACACTATTCGGTCGCCATTCGAGTCGCGCCGAATGACTCGTTGCTGCGGGTTCCTGCGGGTCAAGTGGAAATTCAACCTTAGCGCGTAAAAGCATTCGCCATCAGTCTGAGATCGGCCTCGATATTCATATGCTTATGAGGCTGACCTTCAAAGGTCGCCCGTTTTTGTTGCCGTCGAGCGTAGCGCGTCCTATCGCCTGAAGAAAGGCGGTACTGAGTCTACCGACGCGCCGAGCCGTACCCGCCCAATGCGTGCATACGTAACGAAAGCGAATCATCGAGGCAAATGAATTGGCTAACGCTTTATCTAGTATTAGAGTTATATCATTCGAGAACGATCGTTGCCGCCGCAGTAATCCAGGGGTAGCAGGGGTAGCAGGGCTCGCTGCTCACCTTTGGCTCGTCAGATGTCGAGGCGCGTCAGGTCGCCCCGGGCTGACGTCAGTCATCATGGGATGTCGGACCCACGTTCGCCATCAACCTGGAGGTGAAACCCGAAGCCGTCCCATTTCTCACGACCTCTCGCTTGCTCCAAACGCAGCCCCACAGCGAAGGAACAAGATGCGTCCGGCCAAGCGTTGCCGAAGTACGCGTAGCATGAGCCGCTGACGTGTCGCTCGAGAAGATTCAATCTGAAAAACCATGGGTCCCGTGCGTCTGTCGCGCGACCCAGGTCGACAAGCCGGGCCGCACATGCGAAGCCGCGTGTCGCTTCAGCCAGCGCTGAACCTTTCGCGGATAACCGAGGAGTGGCCTCAAATGAAGCAGCCTGTGTGCAGATTTTTCGCCCCGATGTTGGTATTGACGTTCGCGTTCGCGTGCAGCGAACCGACAAACGGCGTGAGGGCTCCTCAACGGAGTGTGGCCTCAAGTCGAAACGGTCTTGAGCAGGTGCCGCAACGCGCAGGTCATGATCAGATGTGGATGGACCTGTCGCGACGAATCGCAGGATTCGGAGGCATGTATTTTAATGATGACGGAGACTTGGTCGTTGTTCTGAAGGACACAAGCAAGACCGCCGAAGCTTCTGCAGCACTAGCAGGTTTTGTAGGGCAATCCCACAGGCCGAAATACCTACCAAGTCCCCATGCTCCTCGAATGCTGTTTGCGGCTGGTCGCTACGACTATCTCGAACTCGTCGCGCTTAAAGATCTTGTATCGTCCGCGGTCTCGAAGTCCAATGCCAATGCAGTTGCGATCGACGAGGTCGCGAACGGGATTTTGGTCGGCGTGGATGATGGCTCCATCAGCCTAGCCCATAGCGCGTTGGTTGCGGCGAGTGTGCCGGAGAACGCGGTGCACATCGTTAGTGCCAGCCGTTCTCATACCGTTTCTGATACAATCAAACTGCGGAATACAACCTCACCCCTAGTGGGAGGTAATCGTTTTTGGGTAGGCGGGACCTTTTGTACCCTTGGCTTACCGGTCAAATGGGGCAGCGCCAATTCCGATGGATTCATCAGTGCCGGTCACTGCGCACGACTAGGGAACGGATTCGGCGACACGTTGGTCGAGCTCGGTGATTCGACCTTCGTTCTGACCCAAAAGTCAATAGGGTCGATCATCGACGATGGATCGGCTACGCACACATGCAGTCACGGGACTAACTGCAAGTGGTCTGACGCTGCGTTGTTCACGATGGCTTCAGGCGTCACAACGCGATTTGCTGCCATCGCCCGAGGGACAGCCCTGGCGTGGGCTCTCACCGGACAATACTGGTCTCCTTCCGACGTCGGGAATCCGATCGCATACGATCATCGATCGTATTGGGGAAGCTCGACGCTTGGCCCTTTCGAAATGATCTCGCAAGAGGCCTTTCAGGGAGAAGTAGTCGGAGAGTGGGTAAGCAAGGTCGGACAAACAACGGGCTGGACCGTCGGCCAAATTACGAATGCTAGCTACGACGTCCATACGGATGAGGGGTATTGGATCCTTCAGTCCGTTCAGGTCCACGGTGGCGCTTACGCCGGAGACAGCGGTGCCGGAGTGTTCGTCGATGCCGGAACCACAACGTCGAACGGAAATGAAGCAGCGAAGTTTTATGGAATCCTTTTCTCGGCAGACAGCCTCATAACCGACCGCGGGAGAAGCGTATACAAAAGCTATACGTACTCACCGATCTACCTCATCCAGACTCACCTTGGCAACGGAATCGCGGTCGACTAGGTCAGTTTTGCGGATCGGCACGAGAGGTGGTCGCGAGAATCGAGACAGCTTAAGCGGCTGAGATAAGTGGAGTGGCGCGGGGTAAAAGCGGTGGCAGTTCAGGCAGTGCAGTTAGGTATACGCTGTTCGGGGTTCGACGCGCCAGCGCACCGTGCGGGCGGCGATTGTTAAAGAATTCGAAGTAGCGGGCGAGCCCAGCGCGGACGTCGGAGACGGTCTCGTAGGAGACGGTCTCGTAGGCGTGGAGATAGACCTCTTCGTACTTCACCGACCGCCAGAGACGTTCGACGAAGACGTTGTCTCGCCAGCAGCCTTGGCCATCCATGCTGATCTCGATCTGCCGACGGCGGAGAACATTGAGAAACTCGATACTGGTGAACTGGCTGCCTTGATCCGTGTTGAAGATCTCCGGACAGCCGAAACGACCGAGGGCCTCTTCGAGCGCCGCGACGCAGAAGTCGCTCGTCAGCGGGACGGCCAGTCGCCAGCTCAGGACTTTGCGACTGGCCCATTCCATTACGATGATGAGATAGACAAAGCCCCGCGCCATCGGGATGTAGGTAATGTCCGCGGCCCAGACATGATTCGGGCGCGTCACGGTGAGCGTGCGTAAGAGACATGGAAACACCGGATGGGCCGGATGCCGCTCGGTCATTCTCGGCCGTTGATAGATCGCCGTGATTCCCATGCGGCGCATGAGCGTCCGCACATGGCCACGACCGATGGTGATGCTCCGGAGCAAGTCGCGCAGCATCCGACTGCCGGCGAACGGCAGCTCGAGGTGCAGCTCATCCATCCGGCGCATGACGGCGAGATCGGCTTTATCGACCGGCTCGGGGACGTAGTACACCGACGCGCGCGACAGCCCGAGCAACTTAGCCTGGCGCGTCACGGGCAGGTTCGCCGTCCGATCGATCATCGCTTTCCGCTCGGCCCGCGGTCGCGACCGAGCGCGTTGGACAAAAAATCCACCTCCAACGCCTGCTGGCCGATCTTGGCGTGCAGCGCCTTCACGTCGATCGCCGGCTCGCGCGTTTTTGGGTAGACATGGGTATGTGGGGACATGCACCCCGGAGGCTACGCAGCCATCTCTTGACTGGGAATCGAACCCGAGATCCTATTTTGAATTTCCTGAATATTGGCTAGGATCTTGAGCATTTCCGAATCATTGTCCTGAATCCGGGTTCGAACATCGTCCCAGAAGGCCAGCACGAAAATTCCGACTTGGGAAGACGGTGTGAATTGCCACGGCCGGCATCAATCGCGAAAAAACCTCGGAGCCACCGAGGTTTTTTCATTCTTGCCATCAACACGAATGCAGTGGAACTGTCAAAAAAATCGAGGCCATCAGGGACAGGATCGAACCCCGATAGGGACGATCGAACCCTTGTCCACAACCCTCAGTCCTTCTTAGGCAGAACGGTAGGCGTCGGGTTGAGAAAACAGAACAGTACTTCTTTCGCAAAGTGCACTCCAAATCGGTGCATCCTAATCAAATAGATTCCAGCAAGTACGGCTGTGCCGATCGCGAGGGCGATCCAATGATTCGGGCGCGCGATGATCACGAGAATAGTGACTGCGAGGAGCGCGGCGCTGAGACCGCGATTAAGACCGTAGTTTCCGTTGAATGTTTCGATTCTCCCGGGATTGGTCGTCAACACATGTCGATAGAGTTGGCCGAAGATCGCCTTCCATCGTTTTTTGGGAAGTCCATGCAAAGCAGGAGAAGAAAACCCTAACCGTTCCGTGATTCGATCCTCTAGCAGCTTCAGTTGTTCGGGTTGAATCAGATGCTGACCGTCCTTCACTACCCAGTCGCTTGGCATTCCACCGAAGAACCACCAGAACGCGGACTCTAAAAGATTCCCGATAGCCGCAACGGCGTGGCCAGTACCATAAGCGAGAATCAGAAAGAGACCGAGGCCGCCAACGGTGATTCCATCGGCGGCCGCAAAACTTGACTTCAATTCCGGGATTATGAGGAGCAACGCAAAGAGACAGATCGCTCCCGGAATTAGTATTGCAACTTGTTCATAGAACGAGAGCGTCTTCATGAGCGTCGCAGTGTTATTCCTCCATCAAAGTCGCAACTCATTACAAACGTGCCTTGCTCACACGTCTTATAAATCTTCGACGTCGGTGAAGCCTTCAGATACTTCTCTGGAACCATGTATTCGCATTCTTCCGAGGCAGACATAATGATGTGTTTCGGCCGCATAATCTTGACGGCCTCCTCGTTGAAGGCGCTTTCGCGACCGTGATGCGGAGCCTTGAGAATATCAATATTGGTAATCTCCGACCGATGGTTCTGAATCATGTGATTCCATGCCCGTTGTTCTGCATCCCCGGCGAGTAGAATCTTGAGATTGTTCACCTTCATAAGAAGAACGTACGAAAGGTCGTTGAGCTCCTGTCCGATCTCGTCTGGTGAGCGGAGCGTGCCATCATCCTTCTTGTGAACCGCCGTGTGTAGGTCTTTCGACGGCGACAAAATGGTGATGCCATCATCCTTCCAGTACTCGCGGGGGCTATCTGCGTCTGAATAGCGCAGCACCTTTGGATCTGTGCTCCCGGTGCGGAGACGTTCGTAACACTCCCAATCATCGCGACACTCGTCCCATCCAGGGCCATTCTTCTGGGGAACGAAGGAGTGCTCAAGGTCCCAAAAATTGACAATCGGAATGTTACGCGACAGGCGGGATAACCCCTTCAGGTGATCCGTGTGCGGGTGGCTTTGGATATAACGAAAGAGAGGGCGCGGGCGACCCTGACTATCGGAGAAGTGCGCTAGGTAGTAACGAACGACGTCCTCATAGTCGTCGTGATCATCGTGATGATGTGTATCGATCATCATCATTCGAGCCGGGAACTCGACGGAAGGATCGGACCTGAGCACACGCTCGGGTATGTCGACGATTATGCAATCGCCGTCCCCAACATTGAGAAAATGAAAGTCTACGGTCATTGATGTGGTCTCAATTATTGATGCCTGAATCGCCCCGGGATTGTCGGAGGCTCCTTCTCTTGAGAGAATGGAGTCATGACGAAGAAAACACGACAGTCCCGGTTTTCAGCAGAGGTGCACGAGCGGGCCGTTCGGTTGGTGCAGGACCATGGGCCGGAGTACGGGTCACAGTGGGCGGCGATTTGTTCGATCGCGGAAAAGATCGGCTGCTCTCCGCAAACCCTCCGGACGTGGGTGCAGCAAGCCGAGCGGGATGCCGGCACGCGGCCGGGGCTGTCCACGGGCGATCGGCAGCGATTGAGAGAACTCGAACGTGAGAATCGTGAGCTCCGTCGGGCCAATGAGATTCTCCGCAAAGCCTCGGCGTTTTTCGCACAGGCGGAGCTCGACCGCCGACCGCGATGATGGTGGCGTTCATCGACGCCCATCGCGAGGCGTACGGAGTCGAGCCGATCTGCGCCGTGCTGCCGATCGCTCCGTCGACGTACCATCTCCAGAAAGCCCGAGCCGCTGACCCCTCGCGCCGCTCCGCGCGCGCGCAGCGAGATGAAGTTGTCCGCACCGAGATTCGGCGCGTGTGGACGACCCATCGCGAGGTCTACGGCGCGCGGACGGTCTGGCGGCAGCTGCAGCGCGAGCAGCTCGTCGCGCCGCGCTGTGCGGTCGAGCGGTTGATGCGAAGCATGGAGCTGAAGGGCGTCGTCCGCGGGCGCCGCCCCCGCACGACAATGCCAGACGACGCGGGCGCACGACCGCTCGATCTCGTCGCGCGCGACTTCACGGCGACGCGGCCGAATCAACTCTGGGTGTCCGACCTGACGTACGGCGCCACCTGGCGTGGCTTCGTCTACGTCGCGTTCGTCATCGACGTGTTCTCGCGGCGCATCGTCGGCTGGCGCGTCTCGAGTTCGTTGCGCAGCGACCTTGCGCTCGACGCACTGGAGCAAGCGATCTGTGAACGGCAGCCTGCTGATGGCGATCACCTCGTGCACCACAGCGACCGCGGTGTCCAATATCTCTCCATTCGCTACACCGAACGTTTACTCGACGCGGGCATCGAGCCGTCGGTCGGCAGTCGTGGCGACTCGTACGACAACGCGTTAGCCGAGACGGTGATTGGGCTCTTCAAGACCGAGGTGATTCGCCAGCACGGGCCGTGGCGCAGCTTCGAGGACGTGGAGTTTGCCACGCTCGAGTGGGTGTGGTGGTTTAACCATCAGCGTTTACTCGAACCGCTCGGCTATCTTCCTCCGGCCGAGTTTGAAGCGCAGTTTCGTGAATCTCAGAACACTCACGTCTCTGAGACCGCACTTACGTAACGAGCTCTCCGAGAAACCCGGGGCGATTCAATACACGCGCCGCGCACTGCCGTCAATGTTTTGTTTGCACTCGTAAATACTCATACATTTATTAACATGCTTTAATGTTTTCATTTTTAATATTGCGATTGGACGCGCTCGCCACACTCGATGAGTATCCGGATTCCACGCAACATTCCATTCACCGCTCGGCGGATTTCGCCGAGATTGTCGCCCGCCGTGTGATTGTTGTTGCTGTCGATCAGCGCACTTACTTGGCCGGTGAACTGTGATCCTACGAAGATGATCCGCCACGATCCAATCGAGATCGGACGGCCCTTTGCACATTCTGTGTGTGCGTCCATATCGAGAAGTCCTTGTGCACGACCAGCGGATCAGTGGACTGCGCCCGGGCGCAGCCAGCAACAAGTAAGAGGTGAAGGTTGCGGCGAGTGCTGTAAATACTAACGAGGATTCTTGTCCTCCTTTGGCTGATCGATGGCACGCGGTGCGTTACGCCGCGAAGCTCGACACCGTTCGGCTCCATGACTTGCGGCATTCATTCGCCTCGGTCTCGGCGATCGACAGTGAGTCTCTGCTGGTCATTCGAAGCTTACTCGGCCACAAGAACGTCGCCGCGACCGAGCGCTACGCACACTTGGGCGACGATCCCGTTAAAGCAACTGCGGATCGGGCCTCCGGCGGAATCGCGGCTTGGCTTGGCAGTGGTGCCGAGAACAGTTGATTATTAAATGTCTTTAATCAGTAAGTAGGCTTTAGAGAAATATTGCGGAGCGGTTCTTTTGCCCATAGACTCGGCGCACAATAGATGCCCTTGGTATCCATCCCGATCAAGGAGGGCGCCTCAATGGAGCAACAACCAGTTGCGCAGCCGCAAGACGCTAGTGCAGACGGGTTAGGATTTGGCCTTTTCGTCGCTGTGCTCGGGCTATTCGGACTTGCGTTCGTCTACTCACGCAGGCCGCCTTCATCTGCCGGCGACGTCATGGAGATGCTGATGAAGGGACGTGAAAACTTCCTCAACCACGGCCCCTACGAAATGCTCCTGATCCTGACGATCGCGATCGTTTGTGGTGGGTTCTACATGGCGTATGGAGCGGTCAAGCGAAAGTCGCCTAGCCCTTGACTCTCGCAAGACGTCTTGCCAGTCGGTCCGCATGACCGAGGTATGGACAGCACTACCATCACGATGCTCTAACTTGGCGGTGAAGGTCGCGACGAGCCCGTGGCCGCGCGCCTTAGGGAGTCGATTTCCTCCACTGACGGAGGGTGCGGATAAACCCATCCGTTGACGGCAACGGTTGGGGTTCCTCGCACCAAATCTTTGCCGAGCTTGAGTATAGCCGCGATATCGGAGGGAATGCTTCGACCATCGGCGCAAGTGACGATTGTCGATGTGTCTCGCAAGCCCGCTTCAGCTGCAAATGCGCCCCAGGATTTTAAGCCCAGCGAATCCTGCTTCGAGTACAGCAGGTCGATCCATTGGCGCCGTTCGCTGGCAGAATGAATGCACTCAGTAGCTCGCGCTGCTGGGAGCGCATACTTGTGATATGACAATGGGAAACTGAGGAAGAGCACCCGCACATCGTGCGGGTGCTCTTCGAGGATACGCCGAACTACGATCTCATGATACCCCTTGCACGCTGGGCACTGCAGGTCGCCGAAGATTGCGACCGTAGTGGACGCGGTGTCGTCACCCGAAATTGAACGTCCCAACGACAGCACTTCATCCCAGGCGCGCATGTGCGTCGGCGTCGGCGGCGCAGCCGAGGACTGGGGACGCTGAAAGGCACGATAGCTAACACTCGCGCCGATGCTTAGGGCGCACACCACCAGTGTTGTATTCACAATCGAATCACCGATTCGTGCCACAACGCCTCCGTGTCGAGTTGAAAACGTCCAGCCAGTCGCATCAAATGGGGTTGCAGGTCACGGACGCACCGAAAAGCGGTGGACAGGCGCTGGCGTAGCAGCTAGGCGCGTTGGGAGTGCACCCGTGGTTTTCACAAACGCGGTCGAGGTCAACATCACAGGTGTCAACGCAGAACGTGCAGTCCAGCGCGGCGCGCGCCGCGAGCCCCTCCTTTGGGATGGCAAATAGTCCACCGAGGCCGAGCATCATCACGGCGAGGAATTGGGCCTTGCGAGTGCGTGAAGTCATGTCAATTCTCCGTCCATCAAATGTTCTCTCCGGACGCCGACGAGGACGACGTCCGTAGTGAGTGCCTGAAGATGATTGTCCCACGCAGCATTTTGCTCCAGACGACGGGCGCGCCATTTTCTGACCGCATGCGACACCAGACGCCGAGTGCGACAGCGCAGCACAGATGGCGACACGACTGGCGCGCTATTAACGAGTTCGAAAGTCCTGGTTCGCCAAGAGTGCTTCAATAGCGCAATCATATCTCTTGCGCGGCAGCCGCGACGCTGTATAGTCTGACCCCTCGGACCTGCAGCGATGTGGCTGGCTCTCGGACACCAGAAATTGGTGAGCGCAAAATGCCAGTCATCGCTACGCTCTTGTCGGCACAGGACGATCGCGATGTCGTGACTAAGGTGGCTGAAGGTCGAGCGCTTGTTCATCACTGCATCGATGTGCCCGATCTCGCACAGCAGCTTCGCTCCACGACAGTTGATCTCATCATCTGCACCCCGCACGATAGGAACGGAGACGAGGCGCTCGAATTGCTTTCGATTAGATCGCATGGGGCCCGCATCCCAACAGTCGTTGTTTTGCGAGCGATTTCATCCGGCACAGCCGAACGGTTGCGTGCGGCGATCCGCGGGAACGTTCCAATAGAGTTCGTATTGAACAGCTCCGCGAGCTTGGCTAACTCCCTCCTCACGCGTCTCGAAACCGCGTTCGCCCGGGACGCGCAACGGTTGCTGCTGTCTCGAATCGCACCACTAGTCACCGGCACGACCGCTCCAATTCTATTCGCGGCGCTTGCCCTTTCAGCACGGGATGGCAACGTCGGCGACCTCGAAGAGGCCTGTCGCCTTTCGCGCCGGACGATGGAGCGGCGTCTTCGTGATAGTGGCTTCGTCGGCCCACGCGACCTGCTCACGTCGATGCGGGCAATTCACATTCTCTGGCAGTTAGCCCTTCTTGATTGGCCAACGAAGCGGGTGGCTGTCGAATTCGGATTCGCTTCCACGTCGTCGCTTTCGCGTTTTCTCAAATCTGAGTTTGGCTCCGAGCCCTCCAGCCTACGCGCAAGCAATATCCGCGCAGAAGTGGACGCTTGCCTGCGCCGGCTCAAGCCGCCGAAGCCAAACAGACCTTTAGCAATCTTGAATGGATTGCAGGCTCGTGCACGAGCCTGCGATGGGTTTTCGAGTTGATCGCCGAGTTCCGCGCTATTCCAGCAAGGGGGAACGATGAAGGCCCGAACGCTTCGCATTCTAGTCCTTGCGCTCGTCGTCGTGACCGGATCGCGCGCGACTGGGCAGAGTGCTCTTGTCGGCACCGTCGTTAGCGATCCCGGAGAGAATCGGCTCGCTCAAGCCGAAGTCATCGTCGCTGGCGTCGATCGCACGATCCGCAGTGACTCGCTCGGCGCTTTCAAGCTGACTGGTATTTCCCCGGGGATGCATCGAGTCACGGTGCGCCTCGCGGGATACCAGCCATGGACCGGCACGCTCCAATTTCGCGACGCCCAAACCGTAGAGGTGGACTTTGTTCTGCAGGCGATTGCGACACCGCTTCCCGGCGTCGACGTGAACGCGCATGCTACTACGAGAAATCCACGACTAATCGAATTCGAGGAACGCCGGCGGTCCGGCGTGGGAAAGTTCATCTCCGCTGAAGTCTTCGAAAAAAACAATGGTCGGAATCTCTCAAGTGTGATCTTGGCTCAAGTTTCCGGTGTGAAACTGACAGAAATGAGCGGGGAAAAAATCCTCAATTCGACACGCGACGGGCAATCGGCGTGTCCCGTCCAGGTTGTTCTCAACGGTATGGCCGTTTTCACCGGTGCTCCGACCGAAGAGCCGTTCAATATCGATGGCATTCTGACCGGAAACGTGCTCGGGCTTGAGTACTACACCGTCGCGGCGACTCCAACGCGATATCTGGGTACCGGTGGAATCGCCGCCAGGGGTAATCATCCCCAAGGCGCCCCGTGCGGCACGGTTATCATTTGGACGAAGTGAACGCCCCGACTATCTACGCTAGATCTGCTCGCGACGAGAGATGCCCATCACGACCGCGGTAGTTTGTCCGGAACCTGACACCAATCGTGTCTTCTTGTCGGCGAGATATAGATACTCGATGCTTTGATAAGGCGTACATGGTGTTCTTTGCGAACCGCCGCACGCGAAGCTCATTCGGAGCGCCCAGCCACTTGCGCAGGCCGCACGTCGAGATCGACTGCAATCGCGATGACGTAGGGCCACTCTAGCCCTGGCGAACGAGACGCGGACATCCGAGAGCAGCTGACTGCATCCAAACACACAGCAGTGATGCCCGCGAAACAGCAGCGAAACGGCCGCGTCTTGCTCGCTCTCACACACGAGCCGGAAAAGATATCGTCGCAGCAATCCTGACGCGTTCTACACGTCGAAGCGGAATGCTTCCTTCACTCGACGAACTCACGTTACTCGTTCGTCAACACTGGTTGGTTGTAGCTATCCTTCGAGTCGACGAGCAAGCAAGAGACCGCCGCGAACATCGCGATGCGCTCGTCTTCGCTTTGCCATCGACGCCGCCGGGACGGGAGATGAGTTTCCAGTTCAGGAAAGCGCATGGCCACTGCGACTGCGAGATCGTGGTTCGAAGCCGTTGGATACTTTAGATCGAGCGTCACAAAACGCTCTGAGCGTGCCACTGAGGAAATGACGATTTCGCGCTCGCGCGCATAAAGCGCAACATGCTCGATGCAGCGCCGTGCGCGGCTTCCTCTTCGAGTTTGCCCGAAGTTCTCCACGACGATGCGTGTGATCTTGTGGCGATACACCAACGCATCCACGCGTTGGAGAAATGCGTCTAGCGATTTCGAATGGACAATCGCTAGCCCCCAATCGGTCAGACCAATCTGGCTCGCAACAGCAAAGCCGAATCCGCGTTGAGACGGATAAATCGCTAACAGCGGAGATAGGGTGTCACTCGATAACATTTCTACTTCTCTGTTGCTACCCCTTCATCGCCATACTCTTCGATCAGGCGATCGAGCACCGCGATCTTCTTGTCTCGAAGCAACGTCCTTGGCTGACGAAGCAGTGAGCGACGAAGAAAGCCCGCGCGCGAAACGACGCGACCGCGCCAGGTTGGCATCCGCCCATGAAATCGCGACCGGGAGCGCGAACTGAAGCACTCCCCACACCAAGCCCAGGCTGCGATAAACTCGCCGACGCCACATCCTCTTACAGTAGCGTCGGCGAACGGAACCATCAACCACTCAGCGGCGGTCCCATACCGCTCGTGGGCCATTACCGACAATTCACTGACGAAAACGGCGGCCCCCGCGAGCTACTAGTTGGGTAGACGAAATACGCTGACCTGCGGATGCAACGTCGAGGCGAACGCCTGTCCTGTGGGCGTCGCAAATCTGATCGCAGTTACTCCCGTCGTTCCGGAAAGATCGAGCGAGTAAAACGCCATCGTTCCGGGGT
>Ga0070683_100002707_pt1 | contig 14154 bp, 11 predicted proteins | sample KBSC713LmetaG_FD_64662 | JGI IMG/M metagenome (GOLD analysis project Ga0070683, IMG submission 64662) | Corn rhizosphere microbial communities from Kellogg Biological Station, Michigan, USA - KBS C7.1-3L metaG | ecosystem: Host-associated > Plants > Roots > Rhizosphere ...
TCCCGCCGGCCGAACTCGAGCGCGGAAAAATCGAACGCAATCGAATTCTGGTCGGCCTCGATTTCGGCCCCGGCCCTCACGCTCGCGCTAATCAGTGGTGTATTTGGTTCTGAGATACGTTTGAGTTTATCCGGTTCGAACCGGAGCAGCCCATCCTGGCCGCCGACCCAAAGAATGCCCCGGCTGTCCACAAACAATCGGGTGACTCCGCCGATCTGTTTCAACCCTTCCGCGGCAAACGGCTCCCAGATTCCGTCGCTATTTTTCTGTTCCGAGTAACGACCGAGAACGGGAACTTTCACTCCATTCGAGAACGGACCCTCGAATGCAATCCAGACCCTCCCCTCCGCATCCTGATTCGAAATCGCGAGCGCCTGGGTATGCGGCGAATTCGGCACTGCCGATCCGTGGGACTCATCGCTGTATCTTTCCAATCCCGAGTCGGCACACACCAGCATCGAAGCACCGACGCGCGCCACAAATCCCCTCACGGAACGCGCCGGGCGATTGGGAGCATGGAAAGGCACGGCCGGGCTGTTCGGGGCGTTCCGAACGCAGAATATCCCACGAGAGTCCGTGCCGACCCAGATCAATCCGGCCGCATCCTCCGCGATCGTCGTCGCGTCGTCAGGCAGATGCGCAAGCTCCGTGGCCTTCATCTCACCGGACGCCGCTGCGACGACTCGGAGCAGCTCGAAATTTTCCACGAGAAAGTAACTGCCCGGCTGCGCCGTCGAAGGTTTGAACAGCAGGATATCGCCCTTTGTCGTCGAGTAAATCCGCGCCACCTGGTTGTTGCGAAGACGATCCAAACCTCTGGACCCCGCGGCGTAGAGATCGTCGTGGTCGCCGACCAGGTCGGAGTAGCGTTCGCCAAGTCCGGCGACCGGTTGAGCACTGACGATCGCGTCCGAACCGAGAGGAAGATTAAAAACACCGTCATCCGTCGAAACGTACAACCGTGATCCTGATTCAGCGATCCCCTTGCAAGGCCTTCCCACGAGGCCTTGCCGGCTGTCGAACAACGAGGCGCCACCGTCGAGGACGATGCGGGTTACACCGAGGCTCGAGGTAACCCACACCCCTCCGTCGCGGTCTTCGAAAATCGAGCTTACCGTAGTCGCCTGCAACCCTTCGCGCGACGTAAGGATACGACTTAATTCACCGGACGGACTGATGATGCCGAGACCACCATTGATCGTGCCCACGCACAACCTGCCATCGCGCAGACGACACACTGCCGCGAGAATATTACGCTTGATGAACTCTGACGCTTCCGCGCCGAACCACGTAACCCGCCCGTTTTCATAGCGCGCCAACCCATGGTTTGTGACCAGGAGCCAGCCGTTCCCGGATTCCGCCATCCACATTACACCCGCGTTCCCCAAGGCGACTGCGGAAATAAATGGGTTGAGTTTTTCGCCATCGAGCGACCAGAGCCCGCTCGCGACATGGCCGATAAAGATCCGTTCGCCCACCTGCATCGCCACAATGCGCCTGGCGCCCGGCATGTGGATGACCCGGAATGCCCGGCCGTTCCAAATCAAGATTGAGTCCGCAGTGACAAAGACGGTGTTTTCACCACGGGTGAACACGTGCCAGACGTCGCCAAGCTCCGCGGTGCCGGGCGGCAGATTTGGCACCAGCGAGGTGTACCCGGTGAGACTTCCGGTGGCGCTGCGGTCGAAGTAGCCGATCTCGTTTATTGCCCCCACCCACAGGCGTCCATTATCCCCGTTGGCGAGTGCACGGATGGCATGCGAGCCGGGGATGCGATGCTGTTCCCAATGTTCACCATCAAATCTAATCAGGACGCCGGACCCAAAATAAAGCACGCCCCGCTCGTCCTGGGCCGTCGCCCAAAAAATATCGCCGGTGCCGGTTTCGCTTTGGCCAAAGGATCTCAGAACCGGCCGGCCTTCCTCCGCGTAGCCGATTAACGAATACAAGCCAAACGCGAGGCCAAAACACCGGAGAAGAAAACATCGGATCGGAAAATGACCTGCAAGCGTTCCCATGAGCTGGCGCGAAACTAATCACCGCGCCTCGCGCCACTACATAAAAATAAGTAGTACCGAGCGTAAAAACACTCGCTTTGAAGGATCGGAACCACTGCCGGGCGTCGCGAATTCTGTGGGCGATGAAAACATTAAAACCGCAAATTGCCGGAGTAATCACCTGCGTCCTGGCCCTTTCGGGACTGGCTCGCGCCGCAGAACGGATTGATCCTCTCACTCGAATTCTCGCCCGGAACGTCGATCACTCGGACGTTGGATGCCCTCCAGCGGATGGTTGCACGACGGGTTGTCACTACTCGTCTGCATCTCTGGAGACCACGCCCGCTCCGCAGGAATAAAGCACCCCCACGACCATGCTCAGCGTCGCAGCATACCGCTATCGCAACGCGCTGCAGTCCGATGGTGGGCCGATCGCTCGGGTTCAGACCCGCGATTTTTCCATCTATGGCCGGCGAATGTTTCAAGCCAATGCGTGGCTCGTCGACAGTCTCGTTCCCCAGCGCCGGAAGAGGATGCTCTACAGTGACGCCGATGGCACCGGCACCGCGGCTCTGCCGATGGTCGCTCGCCACATGGCGGTCTCCGAGGCGATGGAGCGCTGGGCGTTTCACAACAAGGTGCGGGCGGCTGATCGGGAACTGTATGGCTTTGATCTCGACGAATCAACGAATGGCATGGCTGCGTTTCCAGGGATTTTTCCTTCCCAGGCGCGTAAACATGCGATGCTCGAAGCCATCGAACGCGCGAGCATCATCGCCTGGTGGGAAGGCCTGCACGATGGCGTCGTCCGGGATACGGATTGGCCCGGCATCAACGCACTGGTGCTGCCAAGTCCCACCGGGTACGGAGTAACGGTCCTCGCATTTCGGGCGAGCCAGCCCGAGAGCTTCGCCTATGGTCACGGCGCTGCCGAAAGTTTTTTTGGCGCCTGTGAAAGAGCGGTCGTGGAACTTGCCCGCCACGACTACGTGCTGGGGCTGCATCGCGTCACCAAAGGCCTGTCGGGAGCTCAAGTCCCGTCGGATCTTTTTGAACGTCGCGCTTTATATTTCTCCTCGCCGGAAGGACACGAATTATTTCAGGAAAGACTTCGACGCAAAGCGCGAGGTCCGACCTACACGGCAAAGATCGTCCGTGATATCGAGATCCGTGGGCCGTGGTCCGATTATGCCTCCGTCTGGCGCGTGCTTATCGATCCGCCATCGACAAAGTTTCTCCTCAACACGGAAAAATATTTTTTTTGGTAGCAAGCGCAGGCGGTCTCAACCGCCGACGGCCAAACCGGCGGAAACTTCCGCCCGGCTCGGCGAAGCGGCGTTCCACCGCACCAATCGGTCGCCGGCAGAATGCGTCCGAAAAACCTGTCGGAGTTCAACGGACCGACCTTGGCGATTCCTTCAAAAGTTCATGCACTGCCGCGATCAGTTCTTCCGCTCGAAACGGCTTGGCAATAAAGGCATCGCTGAACGGAATATTTGGTTTTGCGCCATCCGCGTCTGCGCCCAAACCGCTCATCGCAATAATTTTCACCGCGGAATTCAGACGATGGATAACGCCAGCGAGCGTGGCCCCGTCGAGATTCGGCATACTGAGGTCCGTGACGACAGCGCGAATTTCCTTGCTGCGCGGCGCGAAAAGAGCGATCGCCTGGGCACCGTCAGACGCAGTGAGAACACGATAACCGTGACGCGTGAAAATCGCGGCGGCCATATTGCGGATACTCGGCTCGTCATCGACCACCAGGATCAATTCGCCCGTACCATCTGGCGTGGGAGCAGGTTTGGCCCCGCCGGCTGATTGCCGAACCGTGCTGACGGTCGCCGGCAGATAAATCCGAAAAACTGTGCCCTTCCCGGGAGTCGTGGCGACCGTCACAAAACCCGAATGGTTTTCGACGATGCCGCGCACCGTAGACAAACCGAGTCCGGTGCCCTTGCCGCTTTCCTTCGTCGTGAAAAATGGCTCCCAAATATGTGCGAGCACCTCTGGCGGAATTCCCGTACCTGTGTCTTGTACGTGTAGAACGAGAAAGCTTCCCGGTCGGGCGCCCTCGAGTTCGGTCGCCGCAATTTCATCGAGCGAAATATTCTCGCCGCGCAACGTCAACGTGCCGCCGTCCGGCATCGCATCGCGGGCATTGACGCACAGGTTCAGCAGGACCTGATGCACTTGCGTCGGATTTGCCCTGACCGGCAACAAATCCGACGGAATGTAACTCTGACACAGGATCGATTTGGGAAATGTCTCCTCGACGAAATTGGCCACGTCTCGCAGGACGTGCTTCGCCTGGATGAGGTGGTGCTCGCTATCGGCACCGTGAGCAAAACCCAGTATTTGGCGAACCAGGGCGGCGCCGCGTTCCGCGCTTTTTTCGAGTGTGCCGAGCAGGCGGAGATCGCTCGGATCGGTGGTGTGATCGCGCAGCAAAGGCGCCGCGAGCAGCATCGGGGCGAGCACGTTGTTGAGATCATGGGCAATTCCCGCCGCGAGCATGCCAAGACTTTCGAGGCGCTGGGCGCGAAAAAATTGTTCTTCGATTTTCTTCTTAGCGGTGACGTCTGTCGAAATGGAAAGACGTCCGCTCGGCCGGCCGGCCTGATCACGAATCACGGTTATGCTGCTTTCCACGATGAGCTGCTGGCCGCTGCGGCTTTGGAGACGCATTTCACCGCGCCATTCTCCGATTTGATCCACGAGCTTTCGCATCGTCTCGATTTCCGCGGCCGCCGCGGAGCCGAAAAGATCGCGGTCTTCACGACCGAGTGCCTCCGCTGCGGTCCAGCCGAACTTGCGTCCGGCGCTGTCATTCCAAAAGACGACCCGATGGTTCAAGTCCGTGACCATGATCGCATCGCTCGCCTTGCTGAGAATATCCGCCTGATTACGCAGTTGTCGCTCCGTCTCGTAACGACTGAGACAAATGGCCGCGATATGGGTCGCGATGTCGATGAGTTGCCGGTGGCGTTCGGTCGGTTCACCCGGTCGTTTTTGATAGACCGCAAACGTCCCCAGCAGCCGGTGACGGAGATCGAAGATCGGAACGGACCAGCAGGAGCGCAGCCCGTGCGGCAGAGCGAGATCGCGGTACGATTGCCAAAGCTGATCGGTTTCAATGTCGCTCACGATCACCGGGGCACGGCGATAGGCGGCGGTGCCGCATGAGCCGGCAGCCGGGCCGACGGCGAGACCATCCACCGCCGCAGTGTACGCGTCCGGCAGGCTTGGCGCCGCACAGTGGCGCAGGTGCCGCTCATCGTCGTCCAGCGTCAATATCGAACAAATCATGTCGCTGCTTTGGCGTTCGATGAAGCGCAGGAGCGTATCCAAAGTTTCATTGAGCGGCTCGCCGCCGGCGATCATTTCCAGCACCTGGTTCTGACCATTGACCAGCGCCTCGCTTTTTTCGCGGGGAGTCAGGTCGCGTATAACAGTCGAAAAATAATCGACCGCGCCGGACTCGTCGCGATGAGCGATGAGGATCTGTGACACCGGAATCGTAATACCGTCGCGAATACGCAGCACGCTTTCGCCGGACCAGGTGCCGTCGCGAACAGCCGCGGGAAAATGTTCGTTGAGCAAATGGCGCACGACTTCGGCGGGATAAATACTGCTGATCCCGAAATCTTCCGGTAACGATCCCGACTCCGGGCCGACCATGTGGCGGGCGGCCTGGTTGAGATAGAGGAGACGACCGTCGGGTGCGATCAAGCCGACGAAGTCCGGCGTGTTTTCCACGATTGCGGTCAGCCGTTCCCGGTCCGCCTCCGTGGCGCGGAGGCGTTTGCGCTCTTCACTCTCGCGCAAGGCCCGTCGAATCGCGGTCGTCAGACGTTTCACCCGGTCCTTCAAAACATAGTCTTGAGCCCCGGCCCGCACGGCCGCAATGGCGCGATCTTCACCGATGTTGCCGGAAAGAAAGATAAACGGAATCTCCGGAACCTGCTCCCGCGCCATTTCGAGGGCTTCGACACCGTTGAACTGAATCAACGAGAAATCCGATAGAATTACGTCGTAGCCGCCCGCCGCCAGTTGTGTGGCATAATCCTTCCTGCCGGACACGAGCGTGATCTCGCAATCTTTCCATTCGTCGGTGAGCAAGTCCCGAACGAGTTCGGCATCCGCGAAGTTGTCCTCCAGGTGAAGAATTTTCATGACGATGAAGCGAGCAATGTTGGTTGGAATCAACCGACGCTTTACATTCGGTCATTGCGTCCCGACCCGCGCGATGCCGGCGACTACGTATTTTTACGCGGTTTGCGGCGGTCAGCCTTTCCGCGTCGACTCCAGGCGCGTATTCACTCACTCGATGCGCCGCTGGCGTGCGTCGGGTAAAGCGCTCGTATTCAAAAAAAATTCCGCGTTCACAAACGATGTGTCGCGAACAACCCAAAATCTGTGGCATCCGCGATCACCCGGAGCCGGCCGGCGTCATTGTCAGGTCAAAGCATTCGTGCCGCTTCGACGGCAATCGCATCCCATTGATGGGAAAACGCGGTTTCATTTCTGAATTCGATCCTGGCGGCGTTCGGCGCAATCCAAAATTTAACTTAATTATTCATAGCATCTAGCGCATTCATGCGCTCTGTGGGCACGTCAGTTGCTGTCAGTTGCTATCTTCTGTTGACGTTGAACTTTCCCCGCTCGGTCACCTTTCCTTTATCAGGACTCCGAAAACATCGAGTCATCGCCAACCGCGCGAACTGACCCGATTTCTTCGAACGCTCCAATCTTTTCCAACGCTGTGCTCTCCGATCTTCGTTACGCCATCCGGCAGATAAATAAATTTCCTGGTTACACCGCGGTCGTCGTGCTCACGCTCGCGTTCGGCATCGCTGTCAACACGCAGATTTTCACGATGGTCAGCCGGATGTTTCTGCAGCCGATGCCAGTCCGGGATGCCGGCCGGCTCACCGCCATCGTGCAGCGCAGCGATATCATCAATCTCCCCCATCCGCTTTCGTTTCTCGATTTCCAAGATCTGCGTGCGGGGTCAAAGGCACTCACCGATCACATCGCGTTCTTCTCCTTTGCCGCACATGTCCGAGTGCCCGGCAAAACCCCCGAGCGCACCTGGGTGGAAGCCGTCACGCCCGACGCGTTCGCAAAACTCGGGATCACCACCGCTCTCGGCCGTCCGCTCCAGCCTTCCGATGGCGAGAGGCCGCCCGGGATGCCGGTCGCCGTACTGACGCACCGGTACTGGGAAAATCATTTCGGGAGTGACCGCTCTGTAATTGGAAGAACGGTGCTGATCGACTCCAAGCCTTGCACCATTGTCGGTGTCGCGAAACCCGGCTTCAACAGCTTCTCCTGGGCGCTCGCGGTGGGGATGTTCGTCCCCTCGGGCACGTTTGCGCAGCTGCGGCCTGACGGCGACGCGATGTTCAAATATCGTTCAGCCACCGTCTGGAAGGTTCTCGCCTACCTGACCCCTGGCTCAACGGTCGCCGATGCGAACGCCGAACTCGCCGTTTTCTCAAAACGCTTCGCGAAGGATTTTCCTGAAGAGCATCGCAACGCCCGCTTTCAAGCCGTGCTCGAGTCGCGCGCCCGTCCCGATCCGGCGATGACGGATTTCGCGCCGATCTTCAGCGCGCTCTTCGTCGGACTCGTCATGCTCGTGCTCTTCATCGCGTGCGCCAACGTCGCCAATCTCATGAGCGCCCGCGCGCTCTCGCGCGAAAACGAACTGGTGGTTCGCGCCGCGCTCGGCGCCACGCGCTGGCGGCTCATTCGTCAGCTGTTGATGGAAAGCATCCTGCTCGCCGCGATCGCCGGGCTCGTTGGGTGGCTGCTCGCGTTGTGGGGCGGCCCGGTTATCCAACAATTCCTCCCTTCCGGCGACTTTCCGATCAACCGCGACCGTGACACCGGCTGGCAAGTATGGGTTTTCACCGCCACCATATCGCTCTTCGCCGGCATCGCGTCCGGATTGTTTCCCGCGCTGCGCTCGTCACGGGTTGATTTGAACGAGGGCTTGAAAAAAAACGGCCGCCAGTCCGCGGGAGGTCGTCACCGGATGCGGGATACGCTCGTCGTCGGTCAGGTCGCACTGTCATGTGTCGTGTTGATCGCCGCTGCACTTTTTCTTCGCGGCCTGCAGACCGCCCGCGATCTCAACCTGGGCTTCCGAACGGACCGGTTGCTGATGCTTTCGTTCGATCTGACGCTCCAGGGTTACGACAAGGACCGCGGACTTCGCTTTGAAAAACAACTTCTCGAGCGCGTCCGTGCGCTCCCGAGCGTCGAGTCGGCCAGCCTCGCGCAACATGTTCCGTTCAGCTACAACATCGTTATTCGTCAGCACTGGCCGGATAATCCGACGGCCAGCGTGCCGGACGGACATATGCCCGTCGCACTGTCCGCCGTCGAACCCGGCTTCCTGAAAATGTTCGGCGTCCCGCTCCTGCGCGGCCGCGATCTCGCGGCGACTGACGACGAACGCGCGCCGCACGTCGCCGTCATCAACGAAGCGATGGCCAAGGCATTCTGGCCCGGCCGGGATGCCATCGGTCAACACTTCCGTCGCGACTCGGCCGCCGGCCCGCCCATCGAGGTCGTTGGCATCGTCGCGACCGGCAAATATGTGATGCTCACCGAAGCGCCAACGCCCTACTATTACACGCCGCGCGCGCAGGCCTACGACATGCCCGCAACCCTGCTCGTTCGGGCGAGGGTCGATCCGCACGCGATCACGCACAGCGTGCGCGAAGCAATTCGTGCGCTCGATTCGGACCTGCCGGTTTACAACATCGTCACGCTCGACGAACACATGCTGAGCAGTGCATTCGCGCTCATGCCGCTGCGCGCAGGGTCCGTCCTCGCCGGCGTGCAAGGCGCCGTGGCTCTTCTCCTCGCGATTCTGGGTCTTTACGCCGTCGTGTCCTATGGCGTCACCAGCCGCACTCGTGAAATTGGCCTGCGCATGGCGCTTGGCGCCACCCACCACCACATGCTGCGGTTCGTCTCGCGCGAGGGTTTGCGCCTCACTGTGGTCGGCCTGATCATTGGCGTCGGGTTTGCGGCCGCTCTTTCATTTGCGCTGTCGCATGTTCTCTTCGGCGCACGCGCAATCGATCCAATCGCGTTTCCCGCCGTCATCATTCTTCTTCTCGTCACGGCCGCTCTCGCGTGCTGGTTCCCAGCGCGAAGAGCGATCAAGGTCGATCCAATGACGGCACTACGAGCCGAGTGATAATATTACATGCCTCCAGTCGTTCCCTCGCGACTGGCGAACATAAACTTCGATCAGCACTATGGTCGGAGCAAAGCATTGGAAAATGCCGATCGATTCCGAAACCAGAAAATGTTTTTCGCGGTTTCAGTCTCATTTAGTTCGCACGTGATAACAAAGTGCCACCATGCCGTTTTTATAACCTTTGACCTCCGCCAGGTGCAGGGCGATGTCCCGGTCGAGCTTCTCGAAAAACGGAATCCCCTCGCCGATCAAGACCGGCAGAATCGAATAACGAACCTCATCGGCCAGCCCGAGCCGAAGGCATTCGCCCGCAACACTGCCTCCTCCCACAAACCAAATGCTGCGGAACGCCGGCCGCAAACGCCCATTCACGAACTGCGCAAGATCGCCCGAATGGAATTCGATGGTATTCCGGCTCCGCGGCAGATTGCGAGTGCTGAGGACGAAAACCGGTTTGTGCCCGTACGCCCATCCGAGACCTTTGGCTTCAAAACTCAATGCGGTCTCATAGGTTTTTGAACCCATGACGTAACAGTCGATCGATTTGAGAAATGCCTCGACAGATTCCGGAGCCATCGATTCTCCGCCGACGAATTCGTCTGAAGTTTCGAGCCAATCCACCCGCCCGTCCTTTCGAGCGATGAAACCGTCAAGGCTCGCCGCCATGTGAATCGTTACGCGCGAATCAGTGTTTGCCATTATTTTTTTCTTTTCTGTCCAACATCAATCCGCCGGGGACTTGACTAAAACGCATTGAAGCGCGCGTTTCCGAACGCTAGTTCCGCTTGCCTAAAACAACGTGCATGGCGCCTGGCGTCGCCACGTGTTTCTCGCATTGATAGCCGAGTTTCAACGCGTCGATTTCGCCGAACAAAGGCTCTCCCGAACCAAGCAGGACGGGCGAGATCACGAGGTGCAGCTCGTCGATCAAACCTTCCCGCAGGTATTGCTTGATCGTCGCAACCCCGCCGCCCACGCGCACGTCTTTGCCGCCCGCGGCTTCACGCGCCTGGCTCAGGGCGGAATGGATGCCTTTCGTAACGAAATGAAAGGTCGTGCCGCCTTCCATCGTGATCGACGGCCGGGCGTGATGCGTGAGGACGAAAACCGGAACATGGTACGGCGGGTTCTCGCCCCACCAGCCCTTCCATTTTTCGTCCGGCCAATCGCCCCGGACGGGTCCGAACATGTTGCGACCGAGAATCCACGCGCCGATATTGTGGAATCCGCGAACGGCGAAATCGTCGTCGATCCCGGTCGTGCCGTCGTCTTCACCCAGCATCCGCTTGAAGGTGCGGGTGGGAAAAAACCATTCATGCAGCGCCTTGCCGCCGATGCCGAGCGGGTTTTCGAGACTCTGGCTCGGGCCGGCGCCGAATCCGTCGAGCGAGACGCTGAAGCAGTGAACCCGGAGACGTCCGGTGGAGGCTTGCGTGGGTGTACTCATATGCGTGAGAGCTCGTGGTTTTGGAGCTGGTGATTTCTGATTTCAATCTTCGATCACGTGCAGGCTGAAGGAAATTGTCCGAGTGATTTCCGCAACACGTGTCGTTCGAATGGCCATGTGTTGTCGTGCGCGTACAAGACGTGGCCGCGCTCATTGGGAATCCCCACTCGAGACGACTTGAATCCTGTTCCGAGATGGCGCGAAAACCCGTGGTGTCTTGAAGAATAACGTTCTCAATTCATGGAGCTCGAGCTTGAACACCCGCCGCTTTTTTTACATCAGGAACCGGTGACCGGCAGCAGCAAGCATCGACCTTCAGACCCTCTAGTGAAGTCGTCCGTCGTCGAGCCAGTAAATCCACGCAACGACTCCGTCTCTCGATGGCCATTTATCGGCTGGTTCCAATAACCCGGTCGGGCGAAGAAGACAATTCACGCTGATTTCACGATGGCTTCATCGTCGCTTCATACGCGCAAGTACACTGATGGCATGAACACCGAAATAAGCGTTTCCAAGATCTTGAGGCATGGCACTGCGTTTGCGCCGATTCTGATGTCGCTCACCGCACTGGCTATCGTTGCAATTCACGTCGCCAGATTTGGTGCTGCGAGAGAGCCCGACGAAGGCACCGCTGCGCATCTTTGGCAGCTCCTGATGGTCGCACAAATTCCGCTGATCGTTATTTTTGCGGCCAAGTGGCTGCGGCGGGCTCGGCGAGAGGCAGTCGTGATCCTTGCGTTGCAGCTCGTGGCGGCCGTCGCAGCGGTTGCTCCGGTTTACTTTCTCGGCCTTTGAAAAACGAGTCCAACCAGTCGTCAGAGCCAACGCAGACAGCAGGCACTTCGGCGGCCGAGCCGCCCCGGGTGGCCGATGGCGTCGCGGCTCACCTTTAATATTGGGCAGTATTCATGGCTCTTTCGATCGTCCGAGTGATTCTTTACGTGAGGGACATCGCAAGGGTCGCGGATTTCTATCAGCGTCATTTCGAAATGCGCGCGCTGCCGACGAACAAGAATGATTGGCTTGAACTGGTGAGCGATGGCGGCGGATGCACTATCGCATTACATCAGGCGAGCGTCGCGCAGAAAAGTGGCGCGGCCGTAAAGATCGTGTTTGGTGTCGTAGACATTCGCGGCTTTAAGAAAAAGCAAGAAGAAGCTGGTTTGAAATTTGGCGCGATACACGAAGCTGATGGTTTCCAATTTGCGAATGCCAAAGATCCAGCCGGGAATTCGATTCAGATATCCAGTCGCGGACTCACATGAAAAGAAAGTCTAACCAGTCGTCAGAGCCAACGACGCCGGTCGCGATCGGTGCAGAACGACGGCTCGCGCCCGCTGCAGTTGGGGCTCATGGTTGAGGTCAGCCGCAGAATACAGATGCCGACAAAACATCGCCTATTCACCACGAGCGTCGCGAACGTCTACCCTTTCTACGTTGCGAAAGCCGAGAGGAAGGGGCGGACGAAAGCGGAAGTGGATGGGATCATCTGCTGGTTGACCGGCTACAGTCAGCGAGAGCTGGAAGGACAGTTAAAGAAGCAGACGGATTTTGAAGCGTTCTTCCGCGAGGCACCGAGAATGAATCCTGAAAGGACACTGATCAAAGGGACGATTTGTGGCGTCCGAATCGAGGAGATCGAAGAGCCGGTGATGCGCGAAATCCGATATCTCGACAAGCTGGTCGATGAATTGACCAAAGGTTGGCCGATGGAAAAAGTTCTCAGGAGAAATTCCGCCAAAGCCTAATCCGTCGCGGTAGAATTGCGTTTTCCCGCGCTCTCCACTGCGACATACAAGGCAAAAACATGAACCGAAGGATCAGCACGTTTCTCACCGTGACCGGAGCGATCGTCGTTCTCTTTGCGTCCGTGGTCGAGTTGACGTTCGAACGCAAGTTGAGGGATATGTCCGACGCCGCATCGCGAACACGCCTCGAAGAGAAAATTGATGCGATATGGCACTTGATGGCGGAGCAATATTCGAAGAGTTCCCAAAATCGATCGGATCCGTGGGAACATTCGAACTTCAGGGCGTTAAGCGACCTCTTCTGGCATCAGAGCGACTTAGGGGCGCTCGAGGCGCAGCTCGGCTGGATCGAAAGTATCCGCGTCTTCTTCCAGCTTGCAGGAAGCGTGATGATTCTAATTGGCAGTGGCGGAAAAAAAGAAAATGCCTAACGCGTCGTCAGGGCCAATCATGAACGATGAGCCGCGCACACCCGAACGATTTTTAGGTCGCCGCACGAGTTCGGGCGCGAACGACGAGGTGCCGGCGCCCGACCCGCGCACATAGTTCGACCGGAACGAGCGCGGAAAAAATTATGGAGTTCACGATTAAAACGATCGGACGTGTGGAGTCGCCGTTGCGGAATCGAGAAGGAGCGCCAAAGCAAGGCGAAGAAGGCTCGCCACTCGCAGAGCTCGTTTTTGATCCATCGGTGCAGAAGGCGCTCGGCAACATTCGAGTGGGCGATCGGCTGCTTCTGCTTACCTGGCTTGATCGCGCTGATCGCGACCTTTTGGAGGTGCATCCGCGAGACGATCGGGCGGCGCCGCTGCGCGGAGTGTTTAGCACGCGCTCGCAAGATCGGCCCAATCCAATCGGAGTACACCGCGTGACGGTTGTTGCGATTCTCGGTCCGCTTCGGCTTCAGGTGAAGAATTTAGAAGCGTTCGATCAAACACCGATCATTGACGTGAAGTCGACGCTCGAAGGAATCGTCGAATGAAAAGGCAGCCGAACCAACCATCAGAGCCAACGCCGATATCCGTCGCACGTCGTGCTGATGCACACCGCGCGCTGACTGCCATCACGGCTCATCCCTGGAGTTAAGTGGAGAAAAGATGGCTGTCCGGTACACTTACCTTGCGCTCGATGAGGACCACCAGGCTGTCGCTGACTGGTTCTCCGCCCTTCCGCACGAAGTGACGGTCAGCGACAGGCCTGACCGGCTCCTGTTTTATTTTCGCTCGATGGCCACTCGGCCGCTACCGGTCGAAGATCAGATCGATCAAGAAAAGACGCCGCTGGTCTTCATCGAGAAGCCGCAGAAGAAGCGTGGCACGCTCTGGACAGATGCCGAAGTCTATTTCACGCCGACGCCGTTGAAGCCGCAGTTCCCCGCGCTTCAGAAAATCAGCCAGTCCTTCGCCAAGTGGCTCCGGGAATTTGATCTGGTTTTCTCGCAGAAAAATGCCGTGCAGTCGGAGTGGCGATATTTTCTGGAAGGCGGCATTCAGAATTTTGACGCAGAGCTCCGTGCCTTGCCTCGTGCCATGGCGGCGCTCCGGGCCGGCCAGTATTTCGTTCATCATCGCGTCAGTGCGGGGCAGCTGGATACTCTTGCGAAAACTCTTCGGTTGCGAGGCTACCATGTCGAAGCAGCCTAACTGTTGTGCCTCGACACATTGTCCGCATATAGCGGAAGGCGGGTGATGGGAGGTTTTTGGTTGAGGGCAGAGTGAGGTCTATAATGGTTATATTCGAGGA
>Ga0070683_100002708_pt1 | contig 14154 bp, 10 predicted proteins | sample KBSC713LmetaG_FD_64662 | JGI IMG/M metagenome (GOLD analysis project Ga0070683, IMG submission 64662) | Corn rhizosphere microbial communities from Kellogg Biological Station, Michigan, USA - KBS C7.1-3L metaG | ecosystem: Host-associated > Plants > Roots > Rhizosphere ...
TCGTGCCCCTGACCGTCCGATCGGAAAAGTTGGCGACTCGGGTGGTGCGCTGAATGTTACCAGCAAACCACGGCCGCCGTCAGCAAATTGTGCACGGCCAGCGGAGCCAGCCGTACCGGAATGCAGGGGAAGGAAAACTAGGCTGCGGGGGCTTCGGCGGGAGCCGTGGCCGGGAACTTCTCCACCAGCTTGGCCACGCGGTCAGAGAGCTGAGCGCCGACGCCGCGCCAGTAGGCGATGCGATCGTGCTTGAGGTTCACCGAGGCAGGGTTGGTGCGCGGATTGTAAGTGCCGACGACTTCGATGGAACGGCCGTTGCGGGCGCGGTCTTTCTCGATGACCACGACACGGTAGTAGGGCTGCTTGGTGGCGCCAAAACGCGCCAGGCGAATCATGACCACGAGGTTTCAGTTCCTTTCAAATACCTTGGCTCTGCTTGTGTGACGGGAGGGCGCAGTGGAGCGCCGGACTACCGACAGGCCAGACGGGACGCCCGGCCGCTGCAGGAGACAACACCTAAGTATCGCTGAAGCAGGGGTCAGGAGGCAAGTTTGGGCTGAGGGGGCGAGAGACCCTTCGGCTTCGCTCAGGGCAGGCTCCGGGACGAGGGACAGAGGTAGCGAGGGACCCTTCGGCTTCGCTCAGGGCAGGCTCCGGGACAAAGGACAGAGGGAAAGCGGGACAAAGGGACAGAGGGACAAAGGGATCGGGACGATGGGAAGAAGTCCCTGAGCCAGCGGAAACGCCCCGGATCATTACGGGTGGGATCCAGGGTTGTTGCGATGTAGAGGCTCAGTCCGAAGTGGAACCCTTGAAGTGCGCCTCGGCCACGTTATCCGGCTGATCTGTGAAGAGCTTGCCGGCTGCGTAGGCGGACTTCTGGTAACGGGAGCCGACTTTGCGGATGGCGTCCTCGGCGCCGTCGTCCCAGGTAATGAGGGCCTCGCCATTGGAGTAGACCCAGCGGCCATGTACGCCGCCCAGGGTGCGGTGGGCTGAGCCGTTCTCATTGAGGGTGATGGTGAAGGTGTTTCCGGCGCCGTCGCCCACTTCCCACTTGCCGATGTAGCGGCCGCGGGGCGGAGCCAGCGGATTGGCGGGAGCGGTGGCTGCCGCGGCCGGTCCGCCGGGAAATTCGACGCGCTCGACGTCGGAGAGGTTGAAGGCTTGGCGGTGGCCGTCCTTGAAGACGATGACCAGGGTTCCGGGCGCCGATTTTGCCGCGGGTGCGGAGTGCGAGACAACGGCAGAGGCGATCAGCAAGGTGGAGAGAAGGACAGAGGCGGCGAGCAGACGTTTCGGCACGGCGTATCTCCTTTGCAAAACGACGAAAACGGTTGGGATGAGGTACGCAGGATACTACGACCGGGTTCCAACATGGAGGCGGCGGGAATTATTGAGGCGGGGCAGGGAAGAGGAAGCGGAGCATGGGACGGACGCGCGCCGCCCAGCTTGGCTCGTCATGCGTGAGGCTGGGGAATCGCTCGACGTGGAGTGTATCGCCTTCTGCCCATCCGTTGGCCTTGAGGCGGCGGGCAAGCTGGTCGACGTCCTGCACTGTGCGGCGGCCTTCGCCGTCGCCCACGTCGAGCCAGAGTCGCGGGCGCTCCCAGATCTCGGGGGCGCGCTCGTTGAGGTAGCCGAGGATGCTCTTGTGGTTCCACCACACGCTGGGGGAGAGGACCGCGAGCTTGCCGAAGTGCTGAGGGTGGCGCAGGCCGAGATAGAGCGTGACGAGGCCGCCGAGCGACGAGCCGCCCAGTCCCGTGAAGGCGCGACCCTCGCGAATGCGATAGGAGCGGGCGATGAACGGCATGAGGTCGTCGACGATGAGGCGGCCGTATTTTGCGGCTTCGCCGCCGCCGCGCTGCCAGTCGCGTTCGTGCGTGTACTCGGCCAGGCGCCGGTCGCCGGTGTTGTAGATGCCGACGATGATGAGCGGCTCCACTTCGCCGGCTTCGATGGCTGCGTCCGCGTGCTCGCGCACCTGCCAGGTGCGTCCGGCAAATGCGGTGGAGGGGTCGAAGAGGTTCTGGCCGTCGTGCATGTAGAGGACCGGGTAGGTGCGATCGGGATGGTCGTCGTAGTCCGGCGGAAGGTAAACGATGATGTCGCGGTCGGTGGGAAGATGGCGGCTGTGAAAGGCGCGATGGAGGCGCAGGCGCGGGTGTGGCGCTGGAGGTTGCGCTGTCGCGTGGGTTACGGTCTTGACGTCAGTGTGTGCTTCCGGATCCAAGGTCAATTCCTGATTGGATGCAAGGCAGAGTGATCGATGAGGAGCAGCCGGCCCTGCCTGCTACAGTATCCGAAACGGCGTTGCCTGGGAGCGTTGCGATGTCGGCGCCGCCCCTTCGCCAGTGTTTCATCCCCGGGGCATTTCCCTGTCAGAATTGCAGTGTCGCGCGGAGACGACCGAATGAACCGTGAGTATCACAAGTGGCATTCCCCGCGGCTGGGGCGCGATATGGAGCTGCTGGTCTTCGGACATGCGGGGCTGCCGGTGATGGTGTTTCCCACGTCGGGCGGGCGCTTCTACGAGTTTGAAGATCGTGGCATGATCGGCGCGGTGAGCGGCAGGGTGGAAGACGGCCAGTTGCAGTTTTTCTGCGTGGATTCGATCGACATGGAGAGCTGGTACAACCGCAACGTGGAGCCGCGCTGGCGCATTGCGCGGCACGTGCAGTATGACGATTACCTGATTCACGAGGTTGTGCCGCTGGTGCGGAGGTTGAACCAGAATCCGCGGCTGGTGGCGCTGGGCTGCAGCTTTGGCGGCTACCACGCGGTGAATGTGGCGTTCCGGCATCCCGATGTGTTTACGGGCATGCTGTCGATGTCAGGGGCGTTCGACCTGTCGAATTTTTTGCACGGGTATCACGACCAGGATGTGTACTTCAATCAGCCGACGCAGTACCTGGCGAACATGGGCGACGCGTGGTTTCTCGATCGCTATCGCCGCAATACTTATGTGCTGGGGACGGGCTGGGACGACCAGTGCCTGGGGCAGAACCAGCAACTCGCACGTATTCTTGGCCAAAAGGGAATTCCGCACCAGCTCTTCATCTGGGACACGTGGAACTCGCATGACTGGCCGACGTGGCAGCAGATGGTGCAGCAGTATTTGTGAAGAAAGAGTTTTCAGTTGTCAGTTTTCAGTTGTCAGTACGGCGCCGACGAACGCACGGCTTTGAACTGCGAGCTGAGGATTGCGACTGTGAACCCGCCGTTTCCGCCAACCGATGATGGAAAACTGATAACTGACAACTGAAGACTGAGAACTGAGATTATGAGCGAACTGAATCCTTACGCCAAGTTTGTGGATGAGCGGCCGGTGATGGAGACACTGGCCGAGACGCCGCGCACAATTTCTTCGCTGCTCGAAAAGATGGGGCCGGGGCGGGCATTTGAAGCGCCTGAGCCGGGCAAGTGGAGCGCGGGTGAGATTGTTGCGCACCTCGCCGACTGCGAGCTCGTGTTCGGGTTTCGCCTGCGGCAGACGCTCGCAGAGGATAACCCGATTGTTCAACCCTTCGATCAGGACAAGTGGTCGGCCACGTACAAGGGCATCGAGCCCGGGGTGGCGTTCGCCGCGTTCGAGGCGTTCCGGCGGTGGAACCTGCGCCTGCTGGAGGTGTCGATGCCGACTGCGGCGGAGCGCAAGGTGACGCATCCCGAGCGGGGAACGATGACGTTCCAGACGATTGTGGAGACGATGGCGGGGCACGACCGGAATCATCTGGGACAGCTCGAGCGGATTGCCAACCAGAGGGCCTGAAGAAAAACTACGCAAGATTCTGCCCGGGGCGCGATCTTCTGTTGTTGGGTCTCGGCAGGAACCTTTTTGCGGCCTGCGGGGTCCAACAGAGTAGCATCGCAGCAACTTTTCAGGAGGGCCCATGCGCCGCTCGTTCGCTGTTGTGTGTCTTGGTGTGTTCGCCGCCGCCTCTGTTTTTTCTCATGCACAATCGAAGCCGGGTGCAAGGCCTGCGCACAATAGCCGAGCAGGCACGATGGAATCCGCGCCTGAGCCGGCGGCGAAGCCGCAGTTGGCCACACCGCAGGTGCTTCCGGTGCGCAAGGTGGTGCTTTACAAGAACGGCGTGGGGTATTTCGAGCACGCGGGTTCGGTGACGGGGAACCAGCGCGTGTCAATTGATTTCACTTCGTCGCAACTGAACGATGTGCTGCAGTCGCTTACGGTTCTGGATGAAGGCGGCGGACGCATTGCCGGCGTGAATTACAACTCCACTACGCCGCTGGCCGAGCAGTTGAAGACGCTGGCGCTGGGGATGACGGACGATCCGACTTCGACGGAACTGTTTCAAGCTTTGCGCGGGCAGCGGGTGGAAGTGACGGGCGCGCCCGGCGGAGTGATTACGGGGCGGCTGATGGCGATCGAGACGCGTTCAGAGAAGGTGGGCTCGGGTGGTGATACGAACGCCACGGTGGACAAGTTTTATCTGACGGTGGTGGGTGGGTCGGGCGCGGTGCGCGTGATTGAGCTGACGCCGGCGCTGAGCGTGCGTCCGCTGGATGCGGGGCTGCAGGGGCAGCTTGACCGCTATCTTGAACTGCTGAGCACGGCGCGCGCGAATGGGCTGCGGCACCTGACGCTGAATGCGCTGGGGCAGGGCCAGCGCGAGATGCGCGTGAGTTACATCAGCGAGGTGCCGGTATGGAAGTCGACGTACCGGATTGTGTTTCCGCGCGCGGAGGCGAGTGGCGAGGCGGCGAAGGCCATTGTGCAGGGCTGGGCGGTGGTGGATAACACGGTCGGGTCGGACTGGGACAACGTGCAGTTATCGCTGGTGGCGGGATCGCCGCAGAGCTTTATACAGCCGCTGAGTCAGCCGCTGTATACGCGCCGTGCGGAGGTGCCGATTGCGACGGGGGTGGAGACGACGCCGCAGACGCATGAGGCGGCGGAAAGCGCCGGTGTGGGCGGGATCGCCGGGGTGGTGACGGATCAGACCGGCGCGGTGATCCCCGACGCGGAGGTGACGGCGACGTCTCAGCAGACACATGCGACGATGACCGCGCGCACCACGGGAGATGGAGGATACAGCTTTTCGCCCTTGCCGGCGGGAACGTACGAGGTGAGGGTGAGCGCGCGAGGGTTCAATAGCTACTTGCAGCGCGTCCGGGTGAGCGGAGAGACAGCGGCGGCGAACGCGACGCTGAATGTGGGGTCGGAGAGTCAGACGGTGTCGGTCGAAGCGGGCCCGCCACCTGCGCCAGCGGGTGGGCCCATGGCGACAAACCGGAACCTTGGTTACTTAGGCCGATTGAAAGCGCCCTACCCCGGCTGGGGCGCCAACGTGGGCGGTGGAGTATATCGCGGTAGTGACGCGATTCGCGCGGGCGATGTCTCGACGGGCGCGTTCGATGATTTCTTCGAATACGCGCTGACGCAGCCGGTGACGATTCACAAGAACGAGTCGGCAATGGTGCCGATTCTGCAGCAGAGTCTGCCTGCGGAGCACGTGTCGTTGTGGAACCCGTCGGATCGCTCGCCGTTGCGCGCGGTCTGGCTGGAGAACAAGTCCGATGTGACGCTCGATTCGGGCAGTTTTTCGATCTTCGAGAACGGCGAGTTCGCGGGCGAAGGGCTGCTCGATCCGATCCATCCGGGAGAGAAGCGGCTGCTGTCATATGCCACGGACCAGGCGGTGAAGATGACGATCACCGACCCCGAGAATTACAACCGCATCCAGCACCTCTCCATCAGCAAGGGTTACGTGATTGAAACGTTTCTTGAAGTGCAGGGCGCGACCTACAGCGCGAACAATACGGGTAGCGAGGATCGCACGGTGCTGCTCGAGCACCCGCGGCACACAGGGACGGACGGATGGACGCTGGAAGGCGATCTGAAGCCGGCGGACACCACTCCGAACATGTACCGCTTCCGCCTGCGGGTTCCGGCGCACAGCACGGCAAAGCTGAAGGTGCGCGAGCACGGGCCGCAATTGATGACGGTGAATCTGCAGCAGCAGCCGGAGCAGCGGGAGTTTCTGCTGCAACTGGTGAAGCAGGTGCCCGACGCGCAGAAGCAGCTTCAGCCGGTGCTCGATGCGCAGAGTGCACTCGTCGATATCGATGAGCAGATTGCCAAGTCGAAGGCCGCCGAGCAGACCGCGTCGGCGGACGAGGCGCGCTGCCGCGAAAACGTGACCGCGCTGAAGGGAAGCGAGGGCGCGAAGCGCTTCGTGGACGAGCTGAACCAGGCGGAGGACCGGCTGCAGGCGGCGCGCAAGCAGACTGCCGATCTGGAAAAGCAGCGGGGCGATGCGGCGGCGAAGCTCGACCAGGCGATCGCCAACCTTAGCTTCGACTGGAACGAGAGTGAGACCAAGTAGGGCGGTTGGCGGGTTGGGCGAACCTCCGAGTTAACGTGGGGGACGTAACAGCAAAGCCAACCGCGGTCGCACTCGCGATTATGGAAATTATCTGGATGGTTCGCGGCGCCCCTACGGGGCTCCTGACTCTTTTTTGATGCGGTCCCCAGGGTTTGAATCCGCCGTGCCGGCGGATTCCACCCTGGGCTATTTTCGAGCTGTCCCTCCGGGACGCTGGGCGCGCAAGGGAACTTGCCTGGTTGGAATTTACACGACAGGTTCTGCCCCTTCATTGCACTCGGGGGAATTCCCTGCGGGGATGACAGACCGGAAGGGCAAAAGCAGATCCCCTGCGGGATGACAGACCGGAAGAGCAAAAGCAGATTTCCTGCGGGGGACAGACGGGAAGAGCGAAAGCAGATTCCCTGCGGGGATGACAGGCAGGAAGAGCAAAAGCAGATGCCCTGCGGGGGACAGACCGGAAGAGCAAAAGCAGATGCCCTGCGGGGGACAGACCGGAAGAGCAAAAGCAGATTCCCTGCGGGGATGACAGACAGAAGAGCGAAAGCAGATTCCCTGCGGGGGACAGACCGGAAGAGCAAAAGCAGATCCTCTGCGGGGATGACAGACAGAAGAGCGAAAGCAGATTTCCTGCGGGGGACAGACTGGAAGAGCAAAAGCAGATCCTCTGCGGGGATGACAGACAGAAAAGCGCGGGGATGATAGACGGCAAAGCGCCGGATGACGGACCAGAGAAGCAAGAGCTAGAGCCCGGTGCCGTAGACTGGTCTTCAAGACTTGAGCGGCACGCGTTGCTCCTGCCGCTCTCATTCCCAGGGAGGCGGCATGAAGAAGATCGGCGTGTTGTTCGGCATGGAGAACAGCTTTCCTGGCGCGCTGGTGGAGCACATCAATGCGCGCAATCTCGAAGGCATTCGCGCCGAGTTTGTCGAGACCGGCGCGGCGCACATGGACAAGCCCGCGCCTTACGCGGTGATCGTCGACCGCATCTCGCACGATATTCCGTTTTACCGGGCGTATCTGAAGCATGCCGCGCTGAATGGGACGGCGATCATCAATAATCCTTTCTGGTGGTCGGCGGACGACAAGTTTTTCAATTACTCTCTGGCGGCGAAGCTGGGCGTGGCGGTGCCGGCGACGGTCATCCTGCCGCACAAGAAGCATCCCGAGGGGACGACGGACAGGTCGATGCGCAACCTGGAGTATCCGCTGGACTGGGATAGTGTGTTCGCGTATGTGGGTGAGCATGGATTCATGAAGCCGGTGGATGGCGGCGGGTGGCGCGACGTGTACCACATTCACAACCGCGAGGAGTTTTTCCACGCGTTCGATCAGTCGCGCGATTTGTGCATGATGTACCAGAAGGCGGTGGATTTTGAAGAGTATTTCCGCTGCTACGTGGTGGGGCAGAAGAAGGTGCACATCATGCCCTACGATCCGCGGCGCCCGCATCACGAGCGATATGTGCAGAACCCGCCGGCCTACGACAAGAAGTTGCTCAAGCGAGTGGAGCAGGATGCGCTGAAGCTGTGCCGCGCGCTGGGTTATGACCTGAACACGGTGGAGTTCGCGGTGGAGAAGGGCGTGCCGTACGCGATCGATTTCATGAATCCGGCGCCCGATGCGGATTTGCATTCGGTGGGGCCGGCGAATTTTGAGTGGATCATTCGCGAAGTGGCGGACCTTGCAATTGCGAAGGCGAAGACGGCGCCGCAGCATCTGGATCTGAACTGGGCGTCGTTTTTGAAGATGCAGCCGGCGGTGAAGAAGAAAGCGCCGGCAAAGAAGGCGCCGCCGCGGCGCAAAGCAGTGCCCCCGGCGCATTCCTGAGGCGGGTTTCCGGCCTCTGATCTTCAGTTCGGTACAATGATCCGCAAGCTGTCCACGAGGAGAGCATCATGCGGCCTTCGTTCTCGCTTGGCATCGAGGAAGAGTACCAGACCGTTGACCCGGTGACGCGCGATCTGCGCTCGCACATCGAGACGGAAATGCTTGCGCAAGGCAAGATGCGGCTCGAAGAGCGCGTGAAGGCGGAGATGCACACCTCGGTGATCGAGGTGGGCACGCGCATCTGCCGCAACATCGACGAAGCGCGGGAGGACATTTACAACCTGCGCCGCCAGATGATCAAGCTTGCGGAGGAGCATGGGCTCAAGCTGGTGGCTGGGGCCACGCATCCATTTGCGGACTGGCGCACGCAGCAGATTTATCCCGACCCGCGCTATCACCAGGTGGTGAAGGACCTGCAACTTGTTGCGCGCTCGAATCTCATCTTCGGGCTGCATGTGCACGTGGGGATCGAGGACCGCGAGATGGCGATCCGCATCATGAATTCGATGCGGTATTTTCTGCCGCACATCATGGCGCTAGCCACGAACTCGCCATTTTGGCTGGGAATTAACACAGGTTACAAGGGGTATCGGTCGAAGGTGTTCGAGAACTTTCCACGGACCGGAATTCCCGATGCGTTTGCGACGTACTCGGAATTTGAGGAGTACGTGAAGCTGCTGGTGAAGACCAACTGCATCGATAACGCAAAAAAAATCTGGTGGGACATCCGGCCGCATCCGTTCTTCGACACCGTGGAGGTGCGCGCGTGCGACATCCCGCTGCGCGCGGAGGAGACGGTGGCAATTGCGGCGCTGATTCAGGCAACGGCGGCGTATCTGTGCAGGCTGCTCGAAAGCAATCTGGATTTTCGCCACTACACGCGGCCGCTGCTGATGGAAAACAAATTTCGCGCGGTGCGCTATGGTCTCGACGGCAAGCTGATCGACTTTGGCCGGCAGGCGGAAGTGCCGGAGCGCGACCTGCTGGAGGAGTACCTGATTCTGGTGGATCGCGAGATTGACGAACTGGGCAGCCGCGAGGCGATTGAAGGCGTTCGCAAGATTCTGCAGACAGGCACGGGCGCCGACCGGCAGCTCAAGGTGTTCGAGGAGACGGGTGGCGATCTGAAGGCGGTCGTTGACTACATGGCGAAGGAGACCGCCGAGGGTTTGTAGCGACTTGTGGTTGTCTCAATTGGCCTGCATGGCTGCGGCCGGAACGGTAACGCTGCCGATGCGCCCGGAGTTCACGTCGACAACCACCACGCGCAGCGAGCCGAGGTCTGCTTTGGGCTTGACCTGTACACGCTGATCGAATGTGAGCCCATCGCTGACGGCGTGCTGATAGGTGGCGGGTTTGAGATGCAGGCCGACGGTTTGCCCGGTGACGTGAGCGCGCCCGCCGGCTGTATCGCGCTCGACGAGGAAGATGTCGAGCTTGCCGGACCAAATTTCCAGCTTTCCGGCAGCCAGGTTCTGCTGCGTCAGGTCGAGGTCAGTTCCGGCGACGGTGACTCGCAGAGCCTTGCCCACCGCATCGGTGACCGGCTGCGCGCTGATGCCGATTTCCCTGGAGTCGCCGGCCTGCCACACCGCCTGCGTAAAGCGATCCTTCAGGCTGGTTGGTTCCTTGTTGTACTGATATCCCGTGCGATAGCGAACGGTGGCGTCGCGATGCGCGACGAGCTTGACGGTGAGCACGTGGTATTGGCCGTCCGCAGGCTGTGCGGGTGTGAAGCCCAGCAGGTAGGTAGCGTGGCTCTCCGTCTCAACGTTATTCAACTCGCCCACAATGTTGCTGGAGCGCCGGAAGGCATGACCCCCCGTGGCTTCGGCGATCTCGCGGAATACGCCTTCGATGGGGCGCATGTCCTGCTGCATCTGCGAGGTGAGGCGGCCCGGGCGGAGATCGCGGCTCCCCCCGAACTTGTTAATGTCGATGCCCGACTGCATCTCGGTGCCTTCCTGCTCATGTTCGATTGCCGGAGGCGCCTGGTATGTGGGGGTCAACTGCACGTTGCGATTGCCGGTTTCAGCGGTAATGACATTAGCCTCGAGGCGCGAGGCATCGAGCGGATAGACGCTGGCGTGCGCGTTGTTCATGGCTTCCTGCGTGCGCAGCGCGGCGGGCTCAATGAACTTGCTGTGCTTCTCCACCGTTTCGGACATGCGATTCCAGTCGGCGAGCGCGTTGTCGCTGGTCACCCACACCACGCTCTTATGCCCGGGCATCGGCGCGAGGTGGCCGGCGATGTCCGTGAGCACCCAGAGCCCGTTCGGGCCGGAATTGCTGCCCATTTCGCGCAGCTTGGGGTCAAGCGCAACCTGCTGCGATTGCGAGTCAAGGGTGAAGCCACCGTTGACGCTGAGCAGATCTTCAGGGCTGTGAACGGTCTCCATGGTCTGGCGATTGCGGTCTTCCTGGTCGCGTGCGTTCAGCAGGTCCTGCGCCGAGGGCGTCCACTTCGCAAGGCGAGCGGCTACACGGGCATGGTCCGTTGTGGCTTCCTCCATCACCTGGAAACCGTGATAACGCATGGCATAGAGTGCGACGCGCTCGCCATCGGGCAGCTTCTTGATGAAGTCCAGCATCTGCCGCCGCGCGTCGACCAGGTCGTTGTAGACGAGATTCGCGGGATCGATGACCAGCACGAACGTGTTGCCACCGGGTGCGGCGGCGTCGGGAGTGCTGACCTGGCGGTCCGTGCGATTCGAGAATGTCTGAGGCGGCGCGGGAGCGGGCGCCGCATTGGGTTCTGTGGGAGCAGCCCCGGAGTCCGCCTGGCTGAACGAATGGATATTCTGCTTCACGCCGTTGTCGTAAATTTCAAAGTCTTCCGGCTTGAGATCGCTGATGGGCCGGCCCTTTTTATCGAGCGCGACGACGTTCACGTCGACCAGGCGGGCGTTGATCTGAAGGGTGAAGCCCGATGGCTGCTCGCCGGCGGGTTGCTGTGGATCGGGGTGAGCGGCAGTGTCCGGCAGAGCCGTAGCGGTTGTTGCGGAGATTTCGGGGGCTTCAGCCTGCGCTGCCGGTGAGCCGGGAGTGCTGACGGCAGGGGGCGCTTCGGCAAGGATCTCTTCCGAGGGCTGCGCGTCATCGGTTGCAGCGGTCGGAAGGGTCGCATCGGGAGCCATGCCGCTAGCGCGTTCTTCGCTGCCTGAGAGCATGCGCGAATCGGTATGAAAGAGATGGTAGTGGTCGAACTCCGAATCGTTCAGCAGCTTGTGCGGCGGACCCATTGCGGGAAAACTGCGGCCGGTGGAATCTTCAACCCGGCGGAGCGTCTGCGCGACGGAGACTGAGATGCTGTGCACAGGGCAGATGTATGACGCTCCGCCCAGCTCCACTGGTGCGTAGTCGACCAGCAGGTCGGCGCGGGAGATTGGCTGGCCGGGCTGCAGATCGGCCTGAAGCACGAGGCGAAGGATGGCGCCGGTTTTAGGATCGATGCCGATCTCGCCGTGGTAGCCGCTCATCTGACGAAAGAGCTTGCTTTCAAATCCGTAGGTATCGACGACGCAGCAGTAGCGCACTTCGTAGTGCGACTTCGCCTGGGGCACGCTGTAGTGGAATACGGCGAGCGGGCCTGAGGCGCCTTGTTCCCAGTGGCTCCAGGCGAGCTCGTTCTGTGCGGCATCGAGCAGCACGAGCGAGACGATGGGGCCGAAAACGCCCCATGTGTGGAGGCCCTCGTCGCTGTCAGCATGCTTGCCGGTTTTCACGACCGCGGCCTGCACTCTTTCTTCGCCGTCGTTGTATTGCACGGTAGCGCGCGAAAGGCGCACAGCCTGAAGCGCTCCAAAGTCTGCCGGGGATGATTCACCGGCGGTGGCGCTTTCGTAGTGGGTGAGTACGCGCGAAGCATAGAAACGGGGGAGCTGCCGGATGGCATGGGCCACGTAATCGGCGGTGAGACCCATCATGGTCCGTTGCTGTTCCAGATTGGGGTCAGGCAACGCGGGAACTTCGTTGCCTGAGGGCTTCAGAAACGCGGCTTCATCCGCGATGGCCCTGAGGGCGCGCTGCGATTTCGGTCCCGGCAGGGCGGCAAGACGCGGCGCGAGTTGCGCCGGCGGAATCCGTTCGGTTAGTTGCTGGTCGGCGATGTGGCCGGCCATGTCGCCATCTGACTGGCCGTGCCAGTCATGGAGCAGGCTATCCAATTGGGAGGCAGAGACGGGCTGTGCCGCGGCTGAGGACGTAGCCGGAGCGAGCAACAGAAGGAGAATTGCTGGAAGGAACCACCTGCGCATGGCGCTGCTCCCTGGGTAGGTTCTGGGGCCCAAAGCGCCATGGCGGGGATTCACGAGAGGAAAATTGGTTGTCGGCCGCGGCGCTGGTTGGTTGACACGGCAATTGTATGCCGGAGTTGGTGCGAACGGGCAGCCTTGTTGCAGGACGGAGGCGATTCGCCCGCTAATAGCCGAGTTCGCGCACCACGCTGCGAATCCGATCGGCGCTGGCCTGAAGGCCAGATTCTTCGTCCACTGTCATTGGGATGGGCAGAGGCGCCTCAATGCCGTGGCAGCTCACGATGCGCGGCAGGCTGAGGCAAACGTCCTGCATTCCGCGAAAACCGCGCAACTGGCCGCTCACCGCGAGGACGCGCCGCTCATCGTAGAGGATGGATTCGAGGATGTTGGTAACCGCGAGACCGACAGCGTAGTTTGTGGCGCCCTTACCCTGGATGACTTGATAGGCGGCTTCCTTCACATTGCGGACGATTTCATCCTTGTCGGCGGCGGTGAGCTTGCCGTGGCCGGGGACGCTCCATTGATTCAGGGGGATGGAACCGAGAGTTGCGCTGGACCAGAGGGGAATCTCGGAGTCGCCGTGTTCGCCCGCGATGTAGGCATGGACGTTCTGTACCGCGACCTGGCAGTGCCGTGCCAGCAGGTAGCGAAAGCGGGAGCTGTCGAGCACGGTTCCCGAGCCAATGACGCGATTCCACTCAAATCCCGTGATTTTGATGGCGAGGTCGGTGATCACGTCCACGGGATTGGTGACCAGCAGCAATATCGCGTTGGGCGCGACGCGCACCACTTCAGGAAGGATCTTTTTGCAGATCGACGCATTGGCTGCGGCGAGGTCCATGCGTGTTTCGCCGGGCTTCTGCTTGGCGCCCGCGGTCATGACCACGACGTCGCAGCCACGCAGGATTTCGACGTCGTCCGAGCCATCGACGGTGGCCTGGGGCGCGAAGAGAAGCCCGTGATTCAGGTCGAGGACCTCGGCATCCACTTTTGACTTGGCAATGTCGAACAGGCTGATGTGGCGTGCCACGCCGCGAATCATGGCGGCGTATGCGATGGTGGCGCCGACGCTTCCGGCGCCGATGATGCCTATCTTTCGAGCGAAGGGTGAGCCCGGCTCCTTCTGAGCCGGCGGAGCCTGCAAATCAATGGGATCCAATGCCATGGGGAAGTTGACCTCTCAGGGGTGAGTCTACGGCATTGCGGGCCGGCACTTCGGGGGCGAATTGGTTTCCGCGTGCCGGATCGTTTCAATAGGGGCGCTCGCTGTCGGTTTTGCCGGGCCAGGTGTCGGTGCGGAAGGGTCCGGCGGGCAGGCCTGCGCCATTGAAGAGCGTGGCTGCGGGATTCGACTGCCAGGCGTAGCGGACCTCTTTGGGGTCGGGTACCGAAGGCGACGAGACGATGATGGTATCGCCCTTGATGCGGGCATCAGCCCAGTGCCACTTGCGGTCCTCGCCTGCGATGGAAAACTCTTCGACCTTGCCGCCTTTTGCTACGAGGCCCCCGTCTGCGTGCTTGAAGTGCAGACGGATCTCATGCGCACGGCGCTCTACGCGCGCGAGCGTTGGACCGGACCAGGCAATCTTCTCGCGGTAGTGCTTTGCCAGAGCGCATCGAGCGAGGCGGTCGCCAACAGGTTCCTTGTCCTTGGCGTGAATGTTGTCGGGGTCGCCGGTGTCGATGGTCACAGCGAGGCAGGAATCAGGAAC